>Ga0180007_10001650_pt1 | contig 28937 bp, 27 predicted proteins | sample MM_PC_MetaG_FD_121122 | JGI IMG/M metagenome (GOLD analysis project Ga0180007, IMG submission 121122) | Groundwater microbial communities from the Aspo Hard Rock Laboratory (HRL) deep subsurface site, Sweden - MM_PC_MetaG | ecosystem: Environmental > Aquatic > Deep subsurface > Groundwater... | reverse complement strand
TCAGCCGTAATCGCGCGGCGTGTTCAAAGGCAAAGGAGGTAGTCAATGACTGTGAAACGAACCGTCACTCATGCTGCCTCGCTGAGCGCCTCGTAGTTCTTCTGGACTCGCTCAATTCAACTTCTTCAACGTGAGGCAGCCTATCAAAAACGTTACATAACCTGCCATCATTTTGAAGGAGGCACCCTTGCATCAACGGCCAGCCGCGCATAGCGAACTGGAATCCATGTCGATTCAAAGCGAAACCACCCTTGGCGTTCCTGAGTTGGACGACTTCGTCAATCAGGGACTGATTACAGGCATCCACGCTCAGCTCACCAGCGGCAAGGAAGCGACGGTGTACTGCTGTTACGCTCACCCGTCGTCGAAGCACAAGCTGATGGCTGCCAAGGTCTATCGAGAACACGCGGCGCGTTCCATTCGCCGAGGTCTATACTTCGAAGGTCGTGAGAGACCGATGAAGGCACGCGAACTTCGTGCTGTGGCCAATGGGTCGCAATTTGGGCACCGGGTCATGACAGGCATGTGGATGTCCGCGGAATACGAGCACCTTAAACAGCTGTTCGCCGCTGGCGCTGACGTGCCCCAGCCCCATGCCTTGCGCGACCGTGTCATTCTGATGGACTACATCGGGGACGAGAATGGCCCTGCACCGCACCTGCACGGAGTCGATTTGAAGGGCGACACGGCTCATCGCTACTTCGACGATATCCTGGAAAACATTACCATCATGCTGGGAGAGAACCTCGTTCACGGCGATCTCTCCCCCTACAACATCCTTGTGTGGAAGGATCGGCCATGGATAATTGACATGCCCCAAGCCGTTGACGTTCGGTTCAATCGGAATGCCTTCGAGCTGTTGCGGCGAGATCTGGCGAACGTTTGCGGCTTCTTTGAGCGGCACGGTGTAAGTAGCGATCCCACGAAACTCACAATCGATTTGTGGGATCGCTACCAACGTGCCGGTCTTTAGCGACCTGGCAATCGGCAGTAGAATCAGAAATAGGACGTGAATGGAGGAATGATGCCCATGAACAAGGCCCTTGTGATTGTCGATGTACAACCTATCTTCATGAAGAGCCCCAAGATGTTGACTTTGGATGGCGATGATCTTGTAGCCAAGTGCAGCGGCCTCCTTGAAGCAGCAAGGACAACCCACATGCCGGTCGTGTTCGTTCAGCATGTGGACAAGGACGACATGCCAGAAGGAACGACGGATAAAGACATGGCGTTTCACCAGGACCTCACCCCACAGGCAGGAGAGCCGGTGATTGGCAAGATGTTCGGCAGCGGATTCATGCAAACGGATTTGGACGAAACCTTGCGATCGTTGGGAATCAATCACTTGATTGTCTGCGGATTGTCTGCGTATGGCTGTGTGAATCAAACCGTGCTGTTCGCCAAGTTGTTTGGCTATGATGTCACCGTCGTGCAGGATGCGATTGCTGCTCCTGAATACGAGCAATGGCCCGTTACCGAAGGCATACCGATCTTCTTGGCACAATGGAAAAAGGGAAGTATCAATCTGGCCTCTGCGAGGAGCCTACGCTTCTAGTTGAATGAGCTGTTCTTCTCTTCATCCACGCCGAAAGGCTTGCCATCCTGCTGCAAACGTGTGCACGAAGCAAGTGGCCTCGTTTCAAGCAGAGCCAAGCGCTTGAATCGGTTCCGTCTTTTGATATACTTTCCGCGCATTCTAGATAATCGTCTGTTATTCTGTTTATTCGATCAGCATTTTTGTCTCAGCTCATTCTCTCACCAGTGAATTGCACGCGAAAGGAGTGTCATGATCGGCAATCTTCGTTCCATCTATCGCGAGTTTCCCAAAAGCTTCTGGATCCTCATCTTTGCGTCATACATTGATGTCATCGGGCGAAGCTCAGTCACCGTCTTCTTTGCCTTGTACGTCACGCAGAGATTCAACGTTGGAATGACGAAGGTGGGTGGATTGCTTGCTCTGTTCGCCATCGCGGGCATGGTCGGCAGCACCGTCGGCGGCGCGCTGACAGACCACTTGGGTCGACGAGGCGTCATTGTTTTTGGACTGATCACGAGCGCGTTGGCAACGCTTTCGTTTGCATTCATCCCCACAATCGAGATGTTCTACCCCGTCATTGTTCTGGCGGGGCTGTTCTCCAATTTCGGAGGCCCAGCACAAGGCGCCATGGTGGCCGATCTTCTGATCGAGGAGAAGCGAGCGCAAGGATTCGGAATTTGGCGCGTAGCCGCCAACTTGGGCTGGCTCACCGGTCCCATCCTGGGTGGGCTGCTGGCGGATTATGCCATCATCCTCATCTTCGTTCTCGATGCAACGGTCAGCCTGCTCGCGGCAGCCATCGTCCTTCGCGCCATCCCTGAATCCCGCCCTCCGAGGGAAGATCGCGCCATCGTTCACGGCGGTATTGTCAGCTCATTCAAGGGATATGGCGTGGTCATGCGTGACTTCGCCTTCCTCGCATTCATTATTCCGTCTGTTTTGGCGGGCATTGCCTACCAGCAGAGCTACGCCCCCCTGACCGTCTATCTCCAGGATTTCCATTCGCTATCTGCCAAGACGATTGGGAGCCTGTTCAGTCTGGATGCGCTATTTGTCGTTGCGCTTCAGTTTCCGTTTATCCGTTGGGCGCAGAAGCGCGGACAGTTTGTCATGATGGCGTTTGGTATGGCAGTGACGGGAGTCGGCCTCGCGCTTTATGGCGCCGTGTCCGGCTATCCCCTGTTCGTCGTTGCCCGATTGGCTATTGCCACCGGAGAGATGATCTGGATGCCTACGGGCCAGGCTCTGGCCACGCGATTCGCTCCCGAACACATGCGTGGCCGCTATATGGCGTACTTTGGACTCACGTTCGGAATTGCGACAGCGGCATCCCCGTTATTGGGGGGCATGATTATGGATCACTTCGATCCAAGGTGGCTCTGGTATGTATCCGGGCTTATTTCTGCAACGTCAGTTCTTGGATTCTGGATACTTCATCGAAAGGCTCAACAGGGGCGGCTAATCGTCGGCACGGAGACGAAATCGCCAGATGCGCCCCCAGCCGATCATTGAGCCATCACAACTTGATCGTCGATTGATCCTTGGTGATGCACTTGATCCTGCGCTCGTACATCGCTAGGGTGAAGTATCGTGACGCCAAGCGCACGTGAAGCGAGGGGGATGATGCCACATCGACGAAGTGAAGGATCCATCATGACGCATCAAACGGAGACAACCAATATGGCGCTGTTCTGCGATTTCGAAAACATCGCCTTGGGCGTCAGGGAGGCAGAATTCCCAAAATTTGACATCGAGAAGGTATTCGAGCGCCTTCTGCTCAAAGGGAATATCGTCGTCAAGAAAGCCTATTGTGATTGGGAACGCTACAAGGACTTCAAGGGCCCGATGCATGAAGCCTCTTTCGAATTAATCGAGATTCCTCACCTTCGAATGTCAGGAAAGAACTCGGCGGACATTCGCATGGTCGTCGATGCCCTCGATTTGTGCTACACCAAAGAACACGTCGACACATTCGTGATCATCAGCGGTGACTCCGACTTCTCCCCCCTCGTAAGCAAGTTGCGAGAAAACAACAAAACCGTCATCGGCGTCGGAGTCAAGAACTCCACGTCAGATTTGCTGATCGCCAACTGTGACGAATTCATCTTTTACGATGATTTGGCGCGACGGGAGAAGCCCGAAAAGAAAACCCGCAAAGCTCCGGTCAAGAAGCCGGCCGAGAAGGTTGCAGGCAAGAAGACGACCAAGGAACCAGCGCCGACCAAGGTTGAGGACAAGAAGCAAGAAGCTTGGGATTTGGTCGTTGAGACCTACGACGCACTGGTTGAGGAGCGCGGCGAAGGTGGGAACATTTGGGGATCTATGATCAAGCAAACGCTCAAGCGTCGTAAGCCCGGCTTCAGCGAGTCCTACTACGGCTTCAAATCGTTTGGGCAGCTGCTCGAAGAAGCGGGCGCACAAGGAATCCTCCAATTGGACCGGGATGAGAGATCCGGAGGATTCATCATCAAAAGCACGCAACCTTCCTAGTCCGAGCGATCACAGCAACCTTCTGCGCATTCATAGTGAACGAACCGAGCTCGTCTCGATAACTCATTGGATATCACGGCCGCAAAGCAGCGATTTGGCCTCTGAGTCGATAGGAGAACCGCATGAAACGGGTCTTGGTCTGCGTATTCAGTGAAACGGGGAATACAAACAGAATTGGCGAAGCCATCCGTACCGAGGCCCTTCCAAGGGGTACCTCGCAGATCTGGAGACGCTTCCCGGTTTCAATCCAGCTGCGCTGAAAAACTACGATGTGGCGGCTCCCGATTCAGCCGATTTCCTGATCTGTAGTGGGTTGTCAGAAAGAGAGAACCAACTCGCTCACCTTGACGAGAGGCGATGGCTCCGTTATGTTTGCTGTCGCTGTTTTCAGTTTTCGCTTGGCCAGCTGATAAGGAGATTTTCAAGATGCCGCTTTTTCGATACGAATGCAAAGAGTGCAAGAATGAATTTCGCGTCCTGTACCAGCAGGGCGATGATGCTCCAATCACATGCCCGTCGTGCGGGGGTAGTCATCTCCAGCGCCTCCCCTCACGCGTTTCTGTCCAGTTCAAGGGAAGCGGGTACTACAAGACCGATCGTGCCAACAAGAAATCCAAAGCAGGGACCAAAGGATTGAGCGAAAAGGAGACCTCAGAGACATCTCTGGAGGGAAGTTCCGGCGATTCCAGGGAGTCAAAGGGATCCAACGAAACGAAGAACTCCGATCGGTCTGAGGGCGACCACAACTCTGGCAGTGCCAAGCACGAATCGTCCAACAAGTCCACTCAGAACGACTAGCGGATGGTGCTCGGCAAGACGCTGGTAAGTTGCTCTTTGCCAGCGAGATAGAGACACGGAGTCCATTCCTGCTGAATCCCAAAAGGAGCGTTCACAGAGCCTATGCCCAAGCGCAACTCTTTTCGTGATTCTCTCGCTGCACTGCGTCACGCATACCAAGAAGGAGACGCCCAACAGCTGCATGACGCCTATGTCCATGCCCGAAAGACGTCGCGATTCATGGCCGCCCTTCTTCCTGTTCTTGAGAAGATCTATCCCGTCTGCGGATTTCTCGATTTCGCAAGCCGCTTGGAGAACTGTATGTCCACAGACGGCCTTCATTTGGGCTGCGAGAAGTTTTTCAACGAACTCAACATCTCCTGGCGCATCGACTTGCCTGCATCGATTCGCGATGTGGCAGAAAACTCTCCAGTTCTCTTCTTCGGCAATCATCCATCGTTGTTCACGCCATTCCTTGTGGCTGCTAGCGTGAATCGTCCCGATCTTCGTTTCTTCTCCGCTCAATACGTCGGCCATCTTCTGCCGTCCGTTGGCAAAACAGCCTTTCCCATAGAGGTGCCGCTCACTCGATCATGGACCGAGTGGCGCCGTAGCGGTTGGCAGCGTGTGTTGGTTTATAGGCTCATCTCGCTCATTCATGACCTGCCTCAGCCAGACGACATCAGGGCTAGCAACCAAGCCAGCATTGCTGCCGGTGCTGACCACATCCGCAACGGAGGCAGTGCCATCATTTGTCCTGGAGGCGGTGGAAAGTCGAAGGATCGTAAGTGGTATGCCGGCATCGGATCTCTCGTGAAACAGCTGCACCAATCGCCGGGTAACAAACCCGCCTACCTGTTGCCATTTCGAGAAGAGAACTGCTCCAACAAACGAATCTATGCCTATCTCCAGAAAGGGCCGGTTGCTCGGTTCAAGAACGCGGTCATTTATCGTGGTCCTGTTTGCATCCGATTTGGCGAGCCCATCGCGATCTCAGAGATTGGAGCAGCCGACGCCAAGGTACAGCCACTTGTCGATGAGCTCAAACAGCAGTATGAGTGCCTGTTCGCCAAACCCCAAACCCAGTGATCCAACGCGTGAGCAGATAGCCGAATCAGACACTCGTTGCTGCGACATCAAGAAACGAATCCCACGACCTCCCTGTTTGTCCCCTCAGAGCATTGCCCTCGCTTGATCTGAATCCTTGTCTCTTCTAGGATAGCTGCCGTGAAACCACGTCTGCTTGTCTTCGCTCTTGGTTTGCTGGGGCTGTGCTCAATGTTGGCGGTTGGTGACGACATGGCTTCGCTCATTCTTTTCAATGGAACCGTGATTCCCATGACTGCTGAGGGCGACGCATACGAGGCCATCGCCATCCGCGGCAATCGCATTCTAGCCGTGGGGCAGGACGCCAACCTGACTGCATTGGCAGGGCCAAACACACAATTCATCGACTTGCAGGGGGCCGTGGTCTACCCAGGCTTCATTGACGCCCACACCCACCTGCTCAATGACAGCTGGAACGCAGGAATCTCACCCATCGATTCACAAGCGCTGGCCCTGCGATATGGGATCACAATGGCTGCCAACATGTATACGACGTCCGAGTTGCTAGCTGATTATCTGCAGATGGCACAACAAGGCGACATGCGCGTTCGTTTCAGTCTGTACCTCGTTTATAACACCAGTTGCGGCGATACCCTTGGCCATTGGTACGCAGATCAAGCGCCGCTGAGAGAGATCGCGCCCCGCTTGAGCATCGGTGGCATCAAGATATTCGCTGAAACGTCAGTCTGCGGAGACGATCTGATCGGCATCTCATTTACGCCCGAATTGCGACCTGCCCTGTCACCGGCTGGAACCGAGTGGTACGGGAATCATCGCCCACTGTTCTCACAATCTGAGTTGGCGGATGTGATACGAACCGTCAGTCAGTGGGGGTTCCCGGTAGCGATCCATGCGATTGGCGATGGCGGTGTTCAACTATCGCTCGATGCAATCGAACAGGCTCTGGATGGCCGCGCCAATGCCTTGCGGCATACCATTTTGCACAACCTGTTTATTCGAGACGATCTTCTCTCTCGCTATGCGGACCTGGGCATTGTGGCAGCTGTCGAATCGATGACCCCGTGTTTTGTCACCTTCTACCGGGACTTGCTGTTGCCCGAAGACCTCAAGCCCATCGTGCGCCGATGGGGCGATCTGATGGCTACGGACGCGCACGTCACTGCAGATTCCGACTGGCCCTGGTGTGCAGAAGAAGCGATCAATCCACTGTTTCGGTTGCAGGCCTTGATGAGCCCGATCAACCATTCTCAGTCCTATTCGGCTTGGGAGCCGTGTGGTCTGCTCCCTCACGATCAATTGCTTACCGCGTGGCAGGGCCTGCGGTCGATGACTGCCGAAGCCGCCTTCATGCTTCACCGGGAAGAGGAAGTGGGCACGCTCGAGGTTGGTAAGCTGGCGGATCTTGCCGTGCTTTCCGCTGACCCTCTGAGAACAGATGTCGAATCTCTCACCGACATTGACGTCTTATTGACCATGGTCGACGGCATCATCGAATATGACAGTCAAATGCTTGATGACTAGAGCCCTCCGCTGCAGTCGCATGCAATCAGCCGCCGCTCCTCTTGCGCAAGGCGCCAAAGGCAATCGCTTCTGAAGAGGCGATATTGCTGTGTCTCCCGCGATTTTGCGAACCCGATTTTCAAGTGTGTCATGAGTTCGAAGGGACGGTGGAGGCTTTTCTATCCATCCCGCACGAGGCCTTGCAGTCTGCCCCAGCACAATGCACGAATCGTGCGGAAAGCATCCCGCCCATGGAGAGCCGTTTACTTCGAGGGAAGCCACAATCTCTGCATACTCTCAGTCAGGCATAGAGCCGCCGTTCGTGTGTCCCAATCACTGCCACACGTGCAAGCGCTGACTCGTGGATCGCCGCATACGGGGATGAGCCACTGCAGATCAAGCAAATTGAGCATCATGTTCATCTCGATCAGATCGACAATGTTCCACGAGACGAACGCGAAATCAAATGAGCGTCCTGAAAAGGGATAGCTAACACGTCTTGCAGTGAGCAAGGGCTCGAAGCCAGTTAGAACAACAAACGATCTTCCTGCCGCAGTAAACGCGTACCCCAGATCGACTTGGCCCGTCTCTGGGTTGGCCACGTAGCCACCCACGTCAATCGACTGCCGTCGAATATCAACCACATTCTGATTCCCAGCTATGACCTCGATAGGACGGCACCTCGACGCGTCCACAGTGGGGGCCAAGGACAACACCGAGGAAACCACATCTTGCGGTGCAATCAACACAGCCGCCGGGTTGGCCTTCATATTGGAGGCGATGATATCTGCGGAATACCGATAGGAATCACGTCTTGTCACCAGGATGAGATCCACATCAAATGGTGGGTCTGCACGCCTCATCGCGTAGGTGATTCCGGCAGTGGCACCGATGGAGAAGAGGGCGTCGATGGCAATGCTTTCTTCTGGCGCCTCGACAATCCATCCCGCATTCCCAACATGCTGGACTTGAGCATCGGCCCCATCTGTCCGGACAAAGGGAACGGTCTGAGAAACACATTCGCCTGCAGGATCGCAGACTGTAAATGTCACGTACTCAACGCCTATCCAGTCGGTTGGAACGGACATGACGTTGGCCACTCCCTCTGCCAGTTGGATATCCAGCACCGTGGACTCACTAACACTCCAGAGCAGTGAGTCGAAGGCATCATCCGGATCGTCAACAACGTGGCTTAGCGCAATGGGTTCAAACGATGTTCCCACGGCAACCGTTTGACTGGGAATCGCAAGAGATGGAGGATCATTCACAGCGACGACGCAGAAGGTGGTGGTTTGCTGGTCACACGCTCCCTCAGGGTCGCACACCGACAGGGTGAACGTTTCGGTGCCCGTCCATTGTGGATCTACGGCCCCGAGGAATAGTCTCGTCCCCATCACAGAGAGCCGAAGGACATCGCTTTGCAGGGTCCATCGAAGCTCCCTTAGGCTGTGGTCGGGATCAGTCACGAGCTGTTCCATCTTCAACACAGCGAAAGCCTTGCCTTCAAGAAACTCAAACGGATCCAACAAAAACAATGACGGGGCTTCGTTGGCAAAGACACCCACGGCCAAGGCCCCCACGAGCGTAAGCAGACCGATGACTTTCATCAGAGTCCTCCTGTGTACAGGAGGACTCTGTCTGGTCAGGACTCACATCACCATAGAGCGCTACTTACATCTGAGTGACATAATCGCTGCCATACTGATAAACCCATTCATTCAACCCTCCCAGAAGAACGAACGGACGCGTAAATTTGGCACCGCGCAGTGTCTGATAGGCAGAAAGAGCGATACTCTCATCGTCATCGTAGACGATGATCTTGGCTTCGCGAGGAAAACGATCGAACCACTGAGGCAGCTGAGATGCTGGAATGTTGATTGCCCCGGCAAGATGTCCAGCCGCGTACGCATCTGCATCACGCAGATCAATGAGCACGTAGAATTTAGAGTTCAGCTCTCCCTGATTCCAGGGTCGTCCGCTCGATCCGCCTGACACGCTTCCGCCGGCTGCGGGCAGAGGAGACGCTTGAATCATAAATCGATCGCCTTGGATATCTGCCCAGCGTCCAATGCCGCCTTGGAGGTAGTAGGCGGACATGAAACCAGCGCCTAGCAATGTTTGAACAGCGGCGTCCGCAACCTCGCCAGCCAAATCATAAACGATGATGAGTGCTCCCTTGGGCAAGTCCAACTGCCCAGTCAACTCATTGGCGGGAATATTAATGGCCCCCATCAGGTGGTTGGCAGCAAAAGCCGCCGGATCTCGCACATCAACGAGCACCTGCAAGTCGTAGGCCAATTGGAACGGGGCAATCTCGTAATCCTGCATTGGCGGCGAGATCGCGCCACGCACATACAGCTTGATGTCATAGTCTGCCCGGTCGTCATTCGCGTTTCCGTAAATGTCGGGGGCATTGGTGTGGATGTAAATGCTGACGCCTTTGGTCGTACCGTGATCGGCGAGCACAAGAACTTCAAGAGGAACAGACGTCCCGGGAGCCAGTGTTCTGGTTGGAAGCTCGGTGGTTGTACATCCGCACGATGCGCGGACATAGACGATTTCCATCGTCTCATCACCTGTGTTCTGCAGAATGAACGTGTGCTTCACCATGTATCCCAAGCCGATCGTACCAAAGTCATAGTCTGGATCATCCACAGATATGATCGGCGTGGCCATGGCCACACTCGCTAACGCCATCAGCAACGCACATCCAAGCAGCAATCCCTTACGCATCGTCAATTCCTCCCATCGCATAGTAGACTTCGAGCTCCGATTATATCCGAGCGAGTACTCCATTGCTGGTAGAGATCATTCTCCTAGCAACAACGTACCTACATCACCAAAGACAAAGTGTTTCTCGCATGAGTCGGTGAACTGAGGTCATCTGACCTCAGTTCATTGGAGTTTGGCCAAGCGCCCCGTAGGGGCCAAACACCCCGCGTTGATTCCGCAAAGACTGGCAGTGAATTCTATAGACAGATCAACACCATGTGCGTATCCCGCAGGAGTCAGCAGCCTGAGGGCAGATACCTCCAGTTCGTTGGAGTTTGTCTATGCACCCGCGAACTGACGTGCTCGCCAGTTCGATAGAGTGGTCACCGCCATAAACATTCGGGCTGGCAACTCATAAAGAGAATGTGATGCGTCGATTTTCCTCTTCACCTCTGCGCCTGTGCAGGAGATGGTTTGGATGCCGATTGACTAGTGAGGGGAGGCGCTCCTGCAATTGAGTTCGCTCGCATACAAAGCTTTAGCGATCCTCTACGTCTTGGCGCCCTTTGGGGCTTGGCGAGAGAAATGCTCCATATCTCTCGCAAAGACTCTGAGTAACCGAAGAGCGGCTGTTGCCCTAGCTCTCTAGAAACCAAACATCAGGGCGAGTCTGCTTCTATCGGAAAAGCGGACCCAAGTCGTCAGACGCAGCCTTCTTGGCTGCTATAGGTTTCGTCTCGGCAACGTCGATGTTGAGATCTAGGATCCACTGATAAAATTTCGTCTTGGGCAATGGCGTGTCCATCCACGACTGGTCGGGTGCGGGATCGCGAATGACGTCTTCGGCTGTCTTGAGACGCTCCATTGGCTCTGAGCTGATGGTTCCTCTGCTCGTCGTCCATCGCACTTCCTCTGCCTGTTGAATGGCGTGGACAATCAGGTTGGTCATTTGGCAGTCGCCCATCACGTATTCCTTCACGCGATCGAAATGCCCCGCACGCCACTCTTTGGGTGCATCGGCGCCGTGCATCAATTTCTCTTGTCCAATGCCCATGCCTGCACCTACTTTGGCAAGCCCGACAGGGAACCCCTTCTGATTGAAGAACTGGAACATCGGATCGTAGCTCTTCAGGGCAATACGTGCCGCCAGTTCCATATTCCCGGCCTGATACCCAATCCACTTCAAATCGAAGCTCAAACCATTCCACGCACAAATCATGGCTCCGGCATCCTGTTTCAACGCCAGGTACTCCAACATGTCCTGTGCTCGCTGCTTCGTCATATTCAGGGCCGGCGTGCCGTCGTTGTCTTCCGAAAACCAGAGTCGCTCTTCACCCCCATGAATAGCTGTCGCTGCGATTGAGATGTGAAACGGAGCGTACTTTTCAATGTCCTCGCCTGGTGCCAGATCGAAAACATCCGAGATCTCGATATCGAAACTAAGAATTTCCATCTCAAACAGCTCCTTCACTAGATTCCAGCGCGAACCGGATCCGCACGGTGTTCTCGTCCTTCATGTCGGCACCGCGGATGACGAATCGCCCGATCTGGGCTGTATGCTCAACGTGTTGTCCCACGCACGGGATGACGTCCAGGTCTCCGATTCTTACGATGCGGATACTCGTTGCTGAATCGGGCACCTTGCCCATGTTGTAGTGGGCATCGGCCTCTTCTCGCGAGATCTCAAACGTGGTCACCGGGTGATCCGCAAGGATTTCGCCATTGACAGCAGCTTCAATCTTGAGCATATCCTGAGCTGTCAGGGCATGTCCCATCACATAATCGCACTTGGATTTCTTGACGCCGAAGTGGGCTTCAACACTTCGTCCTGTTCCGAAGTCGCGCTGCATAATCGCGTTCAAGATGTGCTCAGTCGTATGATGTGCGGCCAGGTCCGATCGATCACTCATGCAACCATTTTACGGGAAGATGCCTGGTCATTTGTAGCGACGTGCCACGCCATTTCGACCATCCCTAATAGGTTCCACTTCACTCTCACAGGTTGCTTGCCCGCGCCACGCAAGATATTCTTCTTCCCGCCAATGAACGCCATCGCGGTCACAGATCTTCATGGAAACAGCCGGTTGTATGAACTCTTGTTGCGCATTGTTGATCTGTGGAGAATTTCGTCCGTATTCATCACCGGCGATTTGGCTCCCGCCATCCATGGTCCCCAAGACATTTCAGAACTAGGTGTCAATGAATCCACAGACAACCAGCGCACATTCTTCACCAACATCTTCATCCCTCTTCTGGAAGTGTTCCTAAACAGCCATCGTCATACGGACATTTATGCCATCATGGGAAACGATGATCGCCGGGCGAATGAGTTCATCCTTCGGGAATTCGATGACTCCACGCGCAACTTCCACTTGATGAATGATCGACTGGTTGAGTTTCGCAACGCCAAGCAGATACGCGCGTTCTTTCCCAACGAGGTTCCCAATCTCTTTGTGGCCGGTTACCCCTATGTTCCCATCGGGGGGAGCTTGCTAATGGATTGGGTCAAACATGAGGATCGCGTCGGATTGATGCCTCCAGGAATGGAGTCATTGATGGACATTGAATCCTCGGGAATTCGAACCGTGAAACCGAAGTTCACGACGACCATGGAGGAGGATCTTGTCGATTTCAGCAGTTACTTGCGCAAGTGGGAGCCTGGGAAGGGAATGTCCTATCATCCTGCACGAACGATTCACCTCTTCCATGCGCCTCCCTACAATACACCGCTAGATCAAGTCGCACCGCAGGGGCGCTTTGACTTTGTCAACCTCCCAGATCACATTGGGAGCACGGCAATCCGCAGATTCATTGAGCAGGAACAGCCCTATCTTGCGCTCTGCGGACACTGCCATGAAGCCGTTGTTCTTGGTGATTACAAGACGGACATCGGCAGGACGCGCTGCGTAAACCCTGGAAGCCAGACACACATTGATGTACTCAGCCTCGTTCAGTTCGATCCATACAGCACAGCCGACATGAAGCAGTTCTTCATCAACGCGGAGTAGGCACTGCCGAACGCCATTGCATCATCAGGCTGCATCCGGTCGCTAGGCGGAACCAATCTTCATTTCCTGCGCTGGGACCGGAGTATGGCCCCCAGTCGATGTCCGCGAGTAGGCATGAAGTGACCGCTGGGGACCCTCCTTGCGGAAGGCCCCCAGATATGCAGGATCAGATCGCCACAGACAGATGGGGCGTGTGTGAAGTCCGTCAAGCACTGCACCAAAGCCTGAGCGTTCGGCCTGTTGTTGTTTGTCCACGACATGAACATCGAGCAGGGACGTAGGATACTGTTTGAGGCCAAGCAAACACCGATAGTGTGCTGTAATCGACAAATCAAGTCTCTTGAGGAGATACTCGATCTCGTCTCGCCTTTGCTCAACGACGACGATCACATCAATATCCGAGCACGAATTCGACGTCTCATTGACTGAGCTGCCATAGACATACACCTCGTGGAATCCGCATCCAAGATGTGCCAAGTACAAACTCAACCCCTTAGCAATGCCATACCGAAAGGTGCTGTGCATGACGCAATCCCCATCCTCCAGGCGGCGGAGAATCACGTCAGCTGCAAGCCCATGTCGATGGCAGCAAATCGCAATCGCTTGCTCAAACAACGTCTCATTTGCCACTTCTGCGGCCACAAACCCGCTCTGTGTTCGATACGACATCACAGCGCTCCTGACTACGGAAAGATACCTCGCAGTTGAATGGCTGTGGCCACACGTTCAACACCAAGAATGAACGCAGCCAAACGCAAGGAAATGTCTCTCTCCTCGGCCAGCGTCCAAACTTCTCGTAGCGCCCGCTGCAGGATTCTTCCCAATCGCTGGTTGGTCTCCTCTTCTTCCCAAGGGAAGCATTGAATGTTCTGAACCCATTCGAAGTACGAGCAAACCACGCCGCCGGCATTGGCCAGAATATCAGGCACGATGGTAACACCCCTCTCTCCAAGGATGAGATCAGCTTCTGGCGTCGTCGGGCCATTGGCACCTTCGACGATGACGCGAGCCTTCACATCCCCAGCATTGCGCGCCGTGATTTGCGCCTCCAATGCAGCAGGAATGAGCACGTCAACATCCAAGGTGAGCAAGTCGTCATTAGAGATTTCTTCTGTTCCCGGATGTGGAAGCCCGGCAAGCAGATGTCCGGGGGAAGTGCTGACGTAAGCAAGAACCTGTTTCATGTCGAATCCAGAAGGGCAATGATGCGCGCCGGAAACATCGCTGATTCCAATGATCTTTGCGCCCTCTTCTGCGAGCAGGCGCGCTGCAATGGATCCCACATTGCCGAAGCCTTGTATCGCAACGCTCGCGCCTTCGACGTCAATCCCCAATCGCTGCAAGACGCCGAGTGTGGCAAACATGACGCCACGACCGGTTGCTTCATGGCGCCCCAGAGCACCGCCCACTTCAATGGACTTTCCGGTGACAATTCCAGGATTGGACTCGCCAGACAGGAACTGAACAGTATCAACAATCCAATTCATGACTTGAGCGTTGGTATTGACGTCGGGAGCTGGGATGTCGCGACGCGTTCCAATCAACGGATAGATCATCGCTGTATACCGTCTCGTCAACCGTTCAAGTTCGGTCCTGGAAAGACGTGACGGATCACAACAGATTCCGCCCTTTCCTCCTCCGTAGGGGATGTTGACTACGGCGCATTTCCACGTCATCCAGCCGGCCAGTGCCTTAACTTCTTCAGGTGTGACGCCAGGGTGGAATCGAATCCCTCCTTTACAGGGGCCTCGGGAGCTGTTGTACTGCACGCGATATCCTGTAAGGACCTCCACATTTCCATCATCCCGCGTCAAAGGGATGCTGACTTCGAGCGTTCGTTCAGGTTTTCGAAGAATCTGCCAGATGTTGTCTGGAATATCCGTATATTCTCGCACCATGTCTAGCTGCTGGAGCATCATCTCATAGGGATTGATCTCCACATCCCTAATGCGCTCACTAACCATCCTTGTTGTATCTTGAATCGCCATTTGGCGCTCACCTCCGACGGAAAGGGTACTTGTCCCCCAAGGTCGCGGTAGCGCTAGACGACATCAAACCAGGCGGGCTATTACAGGTCACGAGGTTGCTCATTGCGCGATTGAAGCGTCTCCTTGTTCACACGTTGAGTTCCAGGGGACATGCTTGCTCAAACATGTCAGCCCTCTCGGTGGCCTTCATGCGCCGCTCCGTCGACTGTCATATGACACCTGCTGCGGAGCCGCGCGGCGTGCATGGGACCGTGAAGAGTGGATCGCTCCTGCGTCGTCTAGCATTGAGACGCTTCTCTGGGGGCGCTACAGTCGTTGCAATGAATCACAAACAGCAGGCCGCCAATCTACCATCGATTGAATGGGAACGAATCTTTTGTTCCTATCGCCCGTTGGCGATTACCTATTCGCCAAAAGAAATGATCTGCCAGGCAGGCAGCTACGTAGCTGGCATCCACCTCATTGTGCAGGGTGTTGTCGCAGACATGATGCTAACACAAGCCGGGGAGCCAAGAGATCACGCCATTCTATCCGTGGGAGACTTGATTGGAATTGAAATTCTGGATGGCAATACGAGTCGGCTATCGACGTCCTTGTACAGAGCCGTGACCCGCGTAGACCTGCTCTTCATCGAACGAAAGCAGTTCCAATCTGCCGTAGAGGATCATCCGTTCCTGCAGCAGCAGCTCGTTGGACATCTGGTCAATCGTTACGTATCCGCAAGACAGGATCCTCGCGACAAGGCGTCTGCCGAAGCAAGGCTGGGGCACCTTCTGTTGCGACTCGGTCAAGCCTGTGGCACGTCCAACCAGGGAGGGAGGGTCATGCTGCCATCCGAGATTACACTTCGTACTCTTGGAGAAATCCTGTGCGTCTCAACACGGCAGCTTCGCCAGGCACGGCTATCGCTTGCAGGCCTAGAGATTCGGGAATCGGGCATTGAATTCGACAGCCAGGAAGTGCTTCAGCTGATCAACGACGAATGTCCCGCGCTGATGTAGTTCCTATAGTGTCTCTTCCATGATCGACAAGTAGAAGTCGCTAACGCGTGCCCGCTCAGCAAGACGTTTCGAGTCTTGGATGATGATCTTTCCATGTTCAGGGCCCAAGAATCCCAATTCACGGAATCGCTTGAGACCACGCATCAGAGTTTCGACAGACACGCCAAGCATCTCGGCCATAGTTTGTCGGGGAATCGAAAGCTCCAGACATACGGTGCCTTCTTGCTCACAGACTCCGTACTTGTTGCCAAGCGCTAGAAGCAGGAGTGCGAGATTCCGATCTAGCGATTCGACGGTTTCGCGAGTTAGTTTGAATTCGAGCATGATGACTTCTCGGGCAAGCCATCGGCTAAGGTCTCTAAAGATCCGTGGATGGTCTTTCGAAAACGCGAGAATGTTCGATCGCTCAAAGAAGACGAGCGTCGAATCGATGAGGGTCTTGGCGAATTGAACATTAATGGCCTCACGTTCGAGAAAGACTGCCTCCAGTCCGAACATTTCGCCCACAGCAAGGAATCGGAGACACCGTTTGACTCGTCCTTTGCTGGAGTACTTGCCAATGCTCACGAGCCCTGATTTGACGATATAGATGCCCGAAGCATAAGAACCCTCTTGGGCAATGAGTTCGTTCTCGCCATACCGAGTACGCAGAGCGATTCTCGAGAGCTCGGCAAGCTCCTCATTCTCCAAAGACGGAAATACCTCGGTCAAAAACGCGTCAAGAGGTTCTCTCTCTTCGTCTCTAGCCACGGCTCTCCCTGACAATCTGACACCCCCGACTCTCAACAATGTGAGAACAAAGGCGGGAACCTTTGTTCAAGGTTCCCGCCCGTATCTTGGGGCGTGAAGCGCAAAACGACATCATCCATCAGTCTGATGCGCTTGTCCTAGACCCAGCCACGCAATTTCATGGCTTCGGCAACGCGCTGGACAGACACCATGTAGGCGCCAATGCGGTTATCCACATTGTTTTCTTTGGCCATGTTGTGCGTTTCATGGAATGCCTGCACCATTTTCGCCCTAAGCTGGGTGTGAACGTCTTCGATCGGCCAGTAGTAGCCGCCGATGTTCTGAACCCACTCAAAATAGGAAACCGTAACACCACCGGCGTTGCACAAGAAATCTGGAATCACATAGACGCCATTCTTGTGCAGAATGGCATCCGCTTCTGGCGTTGTCGGTCCGTTGGCAGCTTCGGCGACGATTTTGGCTTTCACGTTGGCCGCGTTCTTATCGGTAATGACGTTCTCAATCGCAGCAGGAATCAAGATATCAACATCCAATTCCAAGATTTCGTCATTGGAGATCGCCTTGTGGCCACCAAACCCGGCGAGCGTACCATTCTTCTGCTTGTGCTGGAATGCTGCTTCAGGATCGACACCATTCGCGTTATAAACGCCACCGCGCGAGTCGGTCACTGCGACAACTTTGGCTCCTGCCAATTCTTCCATTAGCGTACCGCAGAAATAGCCAGCGTTACCGTACCCCTGAATGGCAACTGTCGCGCCCTTCAGTTCGAGGCCAAGCACTTTGGCGGCTTCGATGATGCAATAGACGGTTCCACGCGCGGTCGCGTCTCCACGCCCGAGCGATCCGCCCAATGGAAGGGGTTTTCCTGTGATGACACCGGGAGCGTTATAGCCAACCATCTTCGAGTATTCATCCATCATCCACGCCATGATCTGGGGGGTGGTATAGACGTCGGGCGCTGGAATATCCCTCTCCGGGCCAATGAAACGGCCGATTGCTCGCACATATCCGCGGGCAATACCTTCGAGCTCTCTCTCTGAGAGTTCTTTCGGGTTACAAATGACGCCGCCCTTGCCACCGCCGTACGGGATTCCCACAACAGCACACTTCCAGGTCATCCACGCAGCGAGCGCCTTGACGGTATCGATCGTTTCCTCTGGATGGAAGCGAAGTCCACCCTTCGTCGGTCCCCGAGCATCGTTGTACTGCACTCGGAATCCGGTGAATGTCTTGAAGGCTCCGTCGTCCATACGGACGGGGAAGTGAACCTCAAGGATTCGAAGCGGTTCGCGAAGAAGCGCGTGAACTTGCGGATCAAGATTCAGCTTCTTCGCTGCCATGTCGAGTTGCCGTTGAGAGATCTCAAACGGGTTTAGCGTGGGCACATTGGCCATTTAGTAAACCTCCTGCAATCTAGTAAGCGGTCAGCCGATCGAAAAAAAAACGCGTACGATATTCCGAACGGCGGCGAGATTATACCGGCGCAGATGTAGGTTGCAATGAACCCAAAGATGGCAATTGTTGTGTATTCGCGCGTTACAATCGTTCCAGGAGAGCCATCAGCAATCGACGCATTTCATCCCCTTTGCGTCGCGTGGTTTCAATGACTTCCTCATGCGTTAGAGTCGCGGTGGGGTCGACACCCGCAGCCAAGTTGGTGGCAATCGACAATCCAAGAACCTTCATTCCCGCATGTGCCGCAACAATCACTTCAGGGACAGTGGACATACCAACGAGATCCGCGCCCATCGTGTGGAAGGCACGAATTTCGGCCGGTGTCTCATAGGAGGGCCCCAAGGCAGCCAGGTACACGCCTTCCTTGACGTCGATATCCAGTTCGGTAGCCACAGATCTGGCCATGGCGCGGAGTGCGGGCGTATAGGCAGCTGACATATCAGGGAAGCGAGGTCCCAATTCTTCAATATTGGCACCACGCAACGGATTGACACCAAGCATGTTGATATGATCCGTCAATAGGACGAGGTCTCCTGCCTGGAAGTTAGGATTAATGGCCCCTGAAGCGTTGGTGACAATCAGCGTTTGAATCCCAAGCAATGCATACATACGGGTCGCAAACGCGACTTCCTCGATCGAATTGCCTTCGTAGTAGTGGGCACGACCGCGCTGCACGAGCACAGTCTTGCCGCACAGCGGGCCAATCCAGAACTCGCCTGAATGGCCGGCAATCGTAGGAACCGGGAACCCAGGAATCTCAGAGCAGGGAATCGTAATTCCCCCTGCGGGTTTACCGAACGCGTCGGACAGTCCTGAACCCAAGGTCATGGCAACGTCCGGCGTCGTTTCAAGGCGAGCTCGTACGGTTTCAACGGCTTTCTTCAGTTTCATCCAATGACCTTCGTTCATTTCCGCCTCCTACTCAAAACTCAGCGCCTCAATCGCTTCAGATACGTGTTCCACTTCCACGACCTCCAATCCCTTGGGCTTCCCAATCCGAGGAGATTTAGGCACGATCATGCGTTGAATGCCCAATTTGCCCGCCTCGGCCATCCGCTCTTTCAACCGCCTTATGGGACGAATCTCCCCAGATAGGCCGACTTCGCCCACCACCGCCGTTCGTCCAGAAAGCGCACGGTTGCGAAGACTTGAGAGCACGGCCGTAATGACACCCAGGTCGGTTCCGCGCTCACGCACATCGAGGCCCCCAGCAAGATTCAGATAGACATCGGCCCCGCCGATATGCACCTCCAGGTGCTTCTCCATCACTGCAAGCATCAACAAAACGCGATTGACGTCAAGTCCCGTGCATCGGCGTTGAGGGACACCATATCCACCTGTCGGTGAGACAAGCGCCTGTAGCTCTATCAATATGGGGCGTGTGCCCTCAAGGACAGGCACGTACACGGACCCTGGCTGGCCCGGATGATCGCTATCCCCAAGAAAGAAGCGAGAGGGGTCTTCGATTTCCACCAACCCCTTGCCTGTCATCTGAAACACGGCCACTTCATGGGTCGCTCCGAAGCGATTCTTCACGGAACGCAGCATACGAACGTCTTCTGTACGACTGCCTTCGAGATAAATGGCCACGTCAACCAGGTGTTCGACTGTCTTGGGGCCAGCGAAGGAGCCTTCCTTGGTGATGTGTCCAACCAAGAACGTCGTCATCGCTCGGGTCTTCGTCAATTGAATGAGCGCTGAACAAACCTCGCGCAGCTGTTTCACAGAACCTGCTTCTCCCGCGACACGTTCGTCAGCAGTCGTTTGAATGGAATCGATGATCAGCACGAGAGGTTCAATGTTCTCAACAGCCGCCATGATGCGATGCAACGATTGCTCGGACAGGACGAACAATCGTTCTGAATTGGCTCCGATGCGATTGGCTCGAAGCTTGACTTGCCCTTCGGATTCCTCTCCAGAAACGTAAAGAATCTTTCCGACGCCGCGAGCCATGGCTTCAGCCATCTGCAGAAGAAGAGTCGATTTCCCGATGCCAGGCTCTCCCCCAAATAACACCACAGCACCAGGGACGAGCCCGCCGCCCAATAGACGGTCGACTTCGACCAATCCCGAAGGAAGTCGATGAACGTTTTTCAAATCGATCTCAGAGATGGATCGCAGCTCTTCGCCCAGCCAGGTGGAATCTACCACGCTATCTTTGCCAGCGGCTTGAATCTCCTCTAGAGAGTTCCACTCGCCACAGCCTGGGCAGCGACCAAACCACTTGACTGAACGATGGCCACACTGTGCACAGAGAAAGGCCATTTCTAATCAGGATGAGAGAATCGAATCTCGTCGCCCTCGGCCGACGCAACGACCACGGATCCGGTCGCCATGTGCCCAAGAAGGATTTCTTCCGAGATCGGATTCTCAATGTATCTTTCAATCGTTCGGCGCATCGGGCGCGCTCCATACTTGGGATCATATCCCTTCTGGATCAATAGCTCCCAAGCCGACGCATCCAATGTGAGGGTGATGTCTCGCTCTTCAACAAGTCGCTCCTGCAATTCGCCAACCATCAGTGTCGCGATCTGCTTGACCTGCACGCGATTGAGCTGATGGAACACGATGATGTCGTCTAGACGATTGAGAAACTCAGGACGGAACACCTTGCGGCCTTCGGCAGTTACGCGTTCCTTCATGGTGTTGTAAGACTCATCCGAACCGTCCACATTGTCTGTGAACCCCAGCGTGTCGCGATCGGTAATGAACTCAGATCCTACATTCGAGGTCATGATCAACACGGCGTTGCGGAAATCGACACGCCGGCCCTGCGAATCGGTCAGGATGCCATCCTCCATGACCTGCAACAGAATGTTGAACACGTCGCGGTGCGCCTTCTCAATCTCATCGAACAGAATGACGGAGTAGGGTCGATGCCGCACCTTTTCTGTCAATTCGCCTGCCTCGTCATAGCCCACGTACCCGGGAGGGGCGCCCGTCAAGCGCGACACTGAAAACCGCTCCATATACTCCGACATGTCGACGCGAATCAGTGCATCCTCGTCGCCAAACAAGAATTCAGCCAATGTCTTGGATAGCTCGGTCTTACCCACACCTGTCGGCCCGAGAAACATGAATACACCCACAGGCCGTTTGGGATTCTTAACACCCGCATAGGCGCGTCGGATCGAACGGGAGACCGCTTGGACTGCCTCATCCTGTCCTATCAAGCGATCATGAATCTTGGCGTCCATCGTGACCAAGCGGGAGGTTTCCTCTTCTTGGACGTGGCCAATCGGGACACCCGTCCAGGCCGAAACCATTTGGGCGATGTCTTTTCCATCGGCTACCAGCTTGGCGCCTTCGTACGCCTCTTCTGACAATTCGTTCATGCGAGCAATCAGAGCTTCCTTCTCATCACGTAGGCGGGCAGCCAACTCATAATCCTGACGCGCCACCGCCTGTTGCTCATTTTGCTCGCTGGCATCAACCTGCTCTTTTAGGTCACGGACTTCATCGGGCAGTTTGGTTCCCTGCAGCTTGATGCGAGCCGCCGTCTCATCGATGACATCGATGGCTTTATCAGGCAGGAATTGATCCGTGACATAGCGATCTGTCAGCCGCGCCGCTTGATACAGCGCCTCATCGGTAATCTTCACGCCATGATGTTGCTCGTAGCGTGGACGAAGACCTTTGAGGATTTGCACCGTTTGTTCTACAGTTGGCTCCTCAACATAGATGGTCTTGAATCGCCGCTTGAGAGCAGGATCCTTTTCCACGGATTTTCGATACTCATCCAACGTCGCTGTTCCGATACATTGAATCGCGCCAGATGCTAGCGGCGGCTTAAGGATGGAAGACGCATCAATGGCCCCTTCAGCGCCGCCTGCGCCCACCACAGTCTGGAGTTCATCGATGAACAGGATGACATTGTCTGACTCAGACACTTTGGTTATCAGCGTCTTGAGCCGCTGCTCGAACTCGCCGCGATATTTCGTCCCTGCAACCACCGAGGCCATGTCCAGTTCCAGAATTTCCTTGTTCTGCAGAATCGCCGGCACATCTCCGCTGGCGATGCGTTGGGCGAGTCCTTCAACAACGGCTGTCTTGCCAACGCCCGACTCCCCAATCAGGGCGGGGTTGTTTTTCTTGCGGCGGGTAAGGGTCTGAATAATGCGTTCGGTTTCCTCGTCGCGGCCGATCACAGGATCAAGTTTTCCAGCCGCAGCTTCTTCCACAAGATTGCGCCCAAATTCCGACAAGTCCCCTTTGGGCTTCAGTTGACGTCGTGCGGGACGCACCGTCATCGCTGCAGCCGAGGAGGGAAGAAAGTAGCCCCGAGCTTTCTGAAGATCGATGCCCAGCTGATGAAGCATGGCAGCCCCCGTCCCTTCCCCTTCACGCAGCATTCCCATCAACAAATGCTCGGGAAGGATCGCGTTGAGATTGGAACGCCGAGCTTCCTCAAAACTGAGCTTCATGACTCGCTTCAACCGGGGCGTGGGCTCCAGATCCTCTGCGGAAAGTCGAACGTCGCCGCGCCCTTTCTCTTCTTCGACCATGGCCGCAACTTTCGCATACGTCACGTCGTGAGACGTAAGAAATGTATGCACGTCCGTGTCAGAGACTTTCAAGAATGCCAGCAGCAAATGCTCTGTGCCAACAAAGCTGTGGTTCCAGCCCTCGGCTTCTTCCTGCGAGATAGCAATCATCTCCATCGATTCCCGCGAGAAACGGTCGTACATCGGATCCTCCTGAAGGGGTTACCTCAAATCGCCATCAGTATACGCGCAGGTGAAGCTCAGGCAACCGCTATTCCCATCGATTAAAGCGAGTCATCGCCTCGTCAATGCCGAGGTCGCAGAACACATCAATCGCCTCGACGGCTCTTCGTACGGCAGGCAATACTTCGCTCCACTCTCTTTTGCTGAATCGGTCAAGCACGAAGTCATGACCAGATTCTTGCCGCGTCTCGGTTTCGATGCCGATACGAAGCCTTGGGATGTCTTCTGTTCCCAGAGATCGAAGAATGGACTTCATCCCGTTGTGCGACCCGGCACCGCCTGTTGCCAGAATCCGAATCCGCCCAAGCACCAGATCAAGATCATCGTACACGATCATCGCATCCGACGGCTCAATTCGGTACTTGCTCAACACGGCACGGACGGCCAGTCCAGATTCATTCATGTAGGTCATTGGCTTGGCCAGCACAAGATCGTCAAGACAATAAACAAGGGCGGAACCCTCGATCCGCCCTTTCTTTCGAGTGCGATGTACCTCCCGGTACAGATCGACGACCTCGAATCCAATATTATGCCGCGTCAGCGCGTAAGGCAGTCCCGGGTTTCCCAGCCCAAAGACTGCCTTCATGACACAACCACTATTCCTCGGCAGCAGCTTCTTCTGTTGCTCCTGCTTCGTCGGCGACGCCCTCTTCACCTTCTGCGAGTTCAGCCTCGGCGGCCTCGTCAGCAAGCAATCCCCGCGGCGCAATCACGGTAACAATCGTTCGCTCTGGAGGAAGCATCGGTTCAACATCTCCGAAGTCGACGTCTCGGACGTGAATGGAGTCGCCCATCGCGAGGTCGGACACGTCAAGCGTGATCAAGGCGGGCACATTCCTCGCCAACCCGTGCACAGGTATCGAATTGAACTGCACGTTGAGGATTCCACCGCTCTTGATTCCTTTGCATTCGCCAACAGTCTTCACAGGAACGTCCAGGTTGAGAGGGCTGTTCACATCTGGATGATAAAAATCGACGTGCCGCGCTTCATCCGTAATCGGATCATAGTCGACAACCTTGAGGAAAACGTCGAACTCTCTTGACGTCTCGCCATCAATCGCCAAGTTGATCAAGGAGCTTCGCGTTATGTTGGAGAACAGAATCTTCAGATCAGCTCTTCCAATCGTGATCGACGTAGACTCAATGGACGGACCATAGACGACGCCAGGCACGAATCCCGTTCGCCGAAGCTCTCTGGCGTTTCCGGCAACTCTTTCCTTTACTTGTAACGTATGCATTCGATACTCCCCGAATCGTTCTTCCTAATAATGAGGGAACAGCAAGCTTACAGAACGATCCTCAAACACTTGACGGATCGTCTTGGCAAGATGCCCCCCCACAGAGACGTAGTTAATCTTGTCGCTCTGTAGAGCGCAGTGATTGGTGATGGTATTGGTGACTACAACCCTTTTCAAGGGCGATGCCTCCAGAACCACAACGGCGTCGCCGCTGAAGACACCGTGCGTACAGTACGCGGATACTTCGGTTGCCCCCGATTCCAGAAGAATTTCCGCTGCCTTGACCAGAGTGCCGCCTGAAGCCACCATGTCATCAACAAGAATCGCGCGTTTGCCGTGCACATCGCCAATCACGTTGAATACCTTCACGAACTTGCCATCTTGGGATCTTCGCTTCTCCAACACAGCAAGAGGAGCGTCCACTCGTTCTGCAAGCAATCTGGCTCGCCCGGTCGCTCCCGTGTCAGGGGCGACAATGACGACATCCTCCATGTTCCCTTCAATCGAGCGCATGTAGTCGGCAAAAATGGAATCCACACGCAGGTTGTCTACGGGAATGTTGAAAAAACCTTGAATTTGCCCGACATGAAGATCCATCGTTAACACACGATCTGCACCTGCCGTCTCCAGCATGTTGGCAACCAACCGAGCCGTAATGGGAACTCGGCCTGTGTGTTTGCGGTCCTGTCGTGCATAGCCATAGTAGGGCATCACGGCAATGACTTTTCTGGCCGATGCGCGTCGAAGCGCGTCAATCAGAATCAGCAGCTCCATGAGATTGTCATTCACCGGAGGGCAGGTTGGCTGAAGTACAAACACGTCGGCGCCGCGAACCGTCTCAAGAATGTGGACGCGTATCTCGCCATCACCGAAAGCCTCGACGCGAGCCTCGCAAATGTCGGTAGCTAGCTCGGATGATATCTCCTGGGCCAACTCGGGATTGGCGTTTCCGGCGATGAGCTTCAAATGTCTATCGATCATCCGACTTCTCCTCCTCAGCCGTTCGGCCGGGCGTCTTGTTCACTTGCCTTGCGCGTCCAAAGGCAAGTCCCGCAGGGGGGACATCTTCAGTAATCGTAGATCCTGCAGCGACTATCGATCCCTCACCGATTATCACGGGGGCCACCAACGAAGCATTGCTCCCGATAAAAGCATCCTTCTTGATGGTCGTGCGGTGTTTGTTCTTGCCGTCATAATTGCAGGTGATGGTACCCGCTCCAATATTGACGTCTTCACCCACATCGGCATCTCCAATATAGGAAAGGTGCCCTGCTTTTGCGCCCTGTTCCAATCTGGAGTTCTTTACCTCCACAAAGTTGCCGATGCGCGCTTCTGGTCCCACATCAGCTCCAGGGCGAAGATGCGCATAGGGCCCCACTGTTGAGCGCTCGCGAATCCGAGCGCCTTCGAGATACGAATACCGAATCACGCTGTCTTGCTCAATGGTCGAGTTCTCGATCCAGCAATCGGGTCCGATGGAACACCCAGATTCAATGGTCGTCAATCCACACAAATGGGAACCCGGGTATAGGACCACTCCCGGAGCAACTCGGACTGCCGGATCCACGTACGTGTGATCAGGATCCATGATCTTCACACCCGCTCGAAGCAGCGCCTTGATCGTCTCGTTGCGCGTTTCGAGGTCGGGCTCAGTGGCCGCGCCCTCGTTCGATAGCTTCATCTCTCACCCAAAACAGATGATACGTCAGAGCAAGAAGCTCGATCAAGAGATATGCCCCAGCCAAATGCGCTTGCGGACGTCATCAGAAGGTGCCTATACTTACCCGTCCACGGTGCCTACCGTGAACACATGCACAGGGCATGCAGTAGACGCGTCCCTGCAATGCTATTGGAGACATTCAGATCAGGAGGTGGTCGATGATGATTACGCGGGTCTTCTCAGGGATTCAGCCGACAGGCACCCTTCACATTGGAAACTATTTCGGGGCTGTTCGGAACTGGGCGGCTATGCAACACGATCTTGAGTGCATCATCTGTATCGTCGACTACCACGCCATCACCATCGATGTCGATCCCAAGACGCTCAGGCAGGCATCGCTGAATATGGCTATGGATTTGATCGCATCCGGGATCGATCCAGAGAAGACGATCCTTTTCGTCCAATCCGACGTTCCTGAACATACGGAATTGGCTTGGATTTTGGGCTGTGTGACCTCATTTGGCGACCTATCACGTATGACGCAATTCAAGGACAAATCAAGCAGGGAAGCATTTATCTCCTCGGGCTTGTTCACCTATCCCGTACTCCAGGCCGCCGACATCCTGCTCTACTTGGCAGACGGCGTCCCTGTGGGTGAAGACCAAGTGCAGCATCTCGAGCTGTCGCGGCGCATTGCCAGACGATTCAACAGCCGATTTGGCGAGACCTTCCCTGAGCCAGAACCGGTGGTAGGTAAGAAGGGTGGGCGCATCATGTCGCTATCCGATCCTACGGCAAAAATGAGCAAATCATCTGGGGAGGCGCATTATGTGGGTGTGATGGAGGCCGAAACCTCCATTCGCAAGAAAGTTCGCTCCGCAGTCACCGACATGGGATTGGAATCCGGTGACGCCATGTCTCCGGGAGTGGCCAATTTGTTTGAGATTCTCGAACTCTCGACAGAAGCAACAGGTGAAGCTGATCTAGTCGATACGTTACGAGCCGACTTCGCTGCGGGCACGTTGATGTATTCGAAGCTCAAAGACACTGTTTTTGAGCAGCTGATGGAGATCCTTCGCCCCATTCAGCAAAAGCGAGCCAAGTTGGAAGCATCCGGTGAAGTCCTCGAACTGCTTCGTTTCGGCGCAGAGAAGGCTCAAACGATCGCACAAGATACGATCGTACAAGTACGGTCCGTGGTGGGGTTGGGAACGGCCAACCCCTAGCCTCGTACGCCGCCGACCTCAAAACGATCTCGAAGCCTTTCCCAAACGGCTTCGAGATCGCCTTTTCCCAACGTCTCAATCTCTCGACAACTCTCATCCACCAACCGCTTCTGAGACGGCGCTCGGAACATCTGAAGCCAATAAGCTTTGCTCCCCTCCAGCCAACAGCCCATCCGGAACAGGTCATCTTCGGAAAGCCCTGGCGCTGCTGTTGTTCTGAATTCATATCGTTTTCCAGACTGCTGGATAAGAGAAATCGATTCTTGAATGAGATTCGTATCAATAGAGATACCCACGATCTGCTCATACCTATCCGCAGGAGACTTGATGTCCATGGCAATGAAGTCTAGCAACCCACGATCGAAAGCCTCCTCAATGATCTCGGGCCGCGCCCCGTTGGTGTCCAGCTTGACCAAGTATCCAATCTCCTTGATTCGCGCCAGGACATCCAGCAAGTCGGATTGCAGCGTAGGTTCTCCGCCGCTGATGACAATGGCATCGAGGAACCCTCGTCGATCGGCGAGTTCATCGAAGAAGCTTTCTTCAAGCGCTGTGCCTGCCTCTGCAACAAGTTCAGGAAGGACAAGCTCAGGGTTGTGACAGAAGGAACATCGGAAATTGCAGCCGGCCGTGAACAGGGTGGCAGCAATCTTGTCAGGATAATCGAGCAACGTCATCCATTGAATGCCCCCAACGATCATATCCCTCCCGAATCACCGAAACATCGTTCACGCCCCCTATACAGACGGCCACCGGTCAAGCGGGGGCGTTGCAGCTTGGTATATTTCATCTCCGTCAAGAATCCCGTCGCGCCAAGCCACGCCTGGAAGGCCTCATCTGATACGTATTGAACTGCCTGACCTCCAAGCGATCTGAACAGCGCAATCATCTCCGGGCTGTCATCGACAAGAAGCGACTTCGCAAAAGAATACTCTGAACCGAATTCGTCGAGCGCCTTGCACCAAAGGGTGCTTTTATCCAGTGTTCGATAATCAGCTGTGTTCAGTACGAGGTCGAAGAGGTCGCCAAGTCCATGCGCAGGGACGACAATGTCAGAGAAGACGTCCATATTCATTGTGACAAGCGCTGTTTTCCGCCCCGCTATTCGTTGCTGGAGAGCGAACTCGTAAACAGCTGGATTCAAGGACATGTCTAAACAGCCTCGTTGCAGCGCGGACTGAATGACGTCTCTTGCTTCTGGCAGGTGATCACTCAGGTACGACACGATATCTTCACTAGCCAACTCCCCTCGCATCCATGGGTCTGCCCATTGGACAGAGTTGTCGCCAAAAACGAGTTCGCCAACAGCATCCAGGGACGGCTGGCCAAGAGGCTCAAAATATCGTCCAGGAGCCAGAGTCCCCGCAAAATCGAAGAAAACGCTACGGATCTGCGCAGGAGTTATCATGTCGGTCTACCCCAAGGTCGCTAAACAACAGGTTGTTGCGGGGCCGCTGTTTTGTACAGCTTTCGATCGGCAAACTCCGCTTGCTTGCCATCATTCCACTGTTCAACAGGCCTCAGGTATCCGACAATGCGCGAATACACCTCGGCCTTCTGTTGGCAGTGCGGACAGAGTGTCTGTTCTCCAACCAGGTAGCCGTGTTCAGGACAAATCGAAAATGTTGGGGTGAGCGTGTAATAGGGGAGCTTGAACGTCTCAGCAATCTTGCGGACCAGTGACTTGGTTGCCTGGGGACTGGGAAGTCGTTCCCCAAGGAATCCGTGAAACACAGTCCCGCCAGTGTATCGGGTCTGCAGCGGATCCTGTAGGCGAAGCGCAGCAAACAAATCCTCGGT
>Ga0180007_10001649_pt1 | contig 28945 bp, 32 predicted proteins | sample MM_PC_MetaG_FD_121122 | JGI IMG/M metagenome (GOLD analysis project Ga0180007, IMG submission 121122) | Groundwater microbial communities from the Aspo Hard Rock Laboratory (HRL) deep subsurface site, Sweden - MM_PC_MetaG | ecosystem: Environmental > Aquatic > Deep subsurface > Groundwater... | reverse complement strand
GCTAGTGATCATAGAGGGGTAAAGATTAAAAATGTTCTTACGGAGTTTCTTAAAAGTAAGGGTCACAGTGTTAGGGATTTTGGTACTTATTCTACAGAATCTTGCGATTACCCTGATTATATTTATCCGGCGTCCTTAGCCGTAAAGGAAAAGAAGGCGGATCGTGCTATTGTTATTTGTTATACGGGTATCGGTAGTTGTATTGCCGCAAACAAAGTTAGTGGGGTAAGAGCCGCTTTGGTTTATGATATAAAAAGCGCGGGGTTATCAAGAAAACATAATAACAGTAATGCTTTGGTGTTGCCGGCGTACTTATTTAAGATTGATTATATGAAAAAAGTAGTTTCTCATTGGCTTAAAACTGAGTTTGAAGGTGGCCGGCACCTGAGACGAGTAAAGAAGATTCGAGAGATAGAGGAGAAAGAAACAATAATCAAAAAATAATCCTGTAGGGTTCAGGCCTGCCTGAACCTTTAAAAAATTATCGTTGTAAAGGAGAGGAGCAAAAATGTTTGAAGAGTTAAGACGAGTTGATTCTGCTATTTATGATAGCGTAGTTGGTGAATTAAAGAGGCAGCGGGAACATATTGAACTTATTGCTAGTGAGAATTTCGCGCCGTTGGCGATATTAGAAGCGCAGGGGACACCTTTAACTAATAAATATGCGGAAGGGTATCCTAGCGCTCGGTGGTATGGCGGGTGTAATTTTGTTGATAAAGCTGAAAGTTTGGCTCAGGAAAGATTGAAACAGTTGTTCGACGCTGAATTTGCCAATGTCCAACCACATTCAGGTACGCAAGCTAATATCGCGGTAATGATGGCAATGTTGGAAGTTGGTGATACGATTTTAGCTATGGATTTAGCCTGTGGCGGGCATCTTTCTCATGGGCATCCGTTAAATTTTAGCGGCAAGTTTTATAAAATAGTTTCTTACGGCGTTAATAAAAATACAGAGTGTTTAGATTATGATGAGATAGAATCTTTAGCAAAACGATATCGACCGAAAATGATAATCGCGGGAGCAAGCGCTTATCCTCGTATCATTGATTTCGCGAAGTTTCGTGCTATTGCGGATAAAGTAGGCGCGTATCTTTTGGTGGATATGGCTCATTTCGCGGGGTTGGTTGCCGCTAAAATATATCCTAATCCGTGTGAGTACGCCGAATTTGTAACTTCAACTACGCATAAGACTTTAAGGGGTCCTCGTGGCGGTTTTATTCTTTGCCGGGATGAGTTCGCTAAAAAAATTAACACAGCAGTTTTTCCGGGGAATCAAGGTGGTCCGTTAATGCATGTAATTGCCGCTAAAGCGGTAGGTTTCGGATTGGCGTTAAAGCAAGAATTTGCCGATTATCAGAAACAGGTTGTAAAAAATGCCAGTTTTCTCGCTAAGTGTATGGAAGAGAAAAACTATAGAATAGTTAGCGGCGGAACGGATACTCATTTATTCCTTATAGATTTAAGGTCAAAAGAAATTACAGGTAAAACGGTTTCGGCTCTTTTGGAGAAATCCAACATAACCGTAAACAAAAATCTTATTCCGTTTGATCCAAAATCTCCTTTTGTAACTAGTGGGATAAGAATAGGAACGCCGGCGGTAACAACAAGGGGGATGAAAGAGGACCAAATGAGTTTGATTTCTCAGTATATAGACGCAGCTATAGGTAGTAGAGATAACGATAGCCAGTTAAGGAGTATAAGAGATCAAGTTTTACGGTTAACAAGAACATTCCCTTTATATGAGGGAATGATATAAATAGATGGGGTAATAAAATTTATATGGAAATCACAAATTCCAAGCACCAAATAATAAATAATTTCCAAATTCGAATTACCAAATGACCAAAACATTAATGGTTTTGTATTGTTTAGAATTTTGATCATTGGATATTGTAATTTATTTGGAATTTGGTGCTTGGAGCTTGGAATTTTTGGCAGAATTTAGGTAGTAGATAATTATGTCTAATAAAATTGGTCGTCCTAGTTGGGATAATTATTTTTTAGGGGTAGCGCAGTTAGTAAGTAAAAGGTCTACGTGTTTAAGGCGAAACGTAGGCGCTGTTTTAGTTAAAGACAAACAGATTCTAGCTACAGGGTATAACGGCGCGCCTACAAATATTTCTCATTGTGATCAGCGTCAGTGTCTGCGCGTGGAATTAGGTGTACCTTCTGGTCAACGCCATGAGATATGTCGAGGGCTACACGCGGAACAGAATGTAGTGTTGCAGGCAGCGCGGCATGGGGTGTCTACTAAAGACAGTTTGTTATATATAACACACGCGCCTTGTAGTATATGTGCTAAAATGATTATTAACGCCGGGATTGTAGAAGTTGTGTTTGCTGACGTCTATCCTGATAATGCCGCGGATGATTTTTTGTCTGAAGCTAATATTAAAGTGCGGCGGATAGACCCCGTGATAGTTAGTATCAGTCCAGTCCCTATAGAAATAAAAGAATAATTGTAGGGGCGGTTCCCTGTATCCGCTCGTTATTTTATCATATATTCAATATGAAATGTCTATATTGCAGTCATAATTCAGATAAAGTAATTGATTCTAGAGAAAACTCCGAAGGTAGTGCTATCCGAAGAAGGCGGGAATGTTTGAACTGCGGAAAGCGATTTACTACGTATGAGTATGTTGAAAAGAATTCTTTAATGGTAATAAAAAAAGATGGTCGCCGGGAGCCTTTTAGTCGCCAAAATGTTTTAACCGGTCTTATAAAAGCGTGTGAAAAAAGGCCAATTAGTGTAGAACGTCTAGAGCAGCTTGTGAGTGAAGTTGAGTCTCAGATTCATAAAAAATTTGAACGAGAAGTTGAGTCGCGGATTATAGGAGAAATCCTTATAGAGAAGTTAGTACAGTTAGATGAAGTTGCCTATGTGCGGTTTGCTTCAGTATATAGACAGTTTAAGGATATAAATCAGTTTATGCAGGAATTGAGAGGCATTTTTAGTAAACGAGCAAAATAATAGACAGAGGACAGAGGACAGAGGACGGAAGACCGATTTTTTATTTTCGGTTTTCAGTTTTCTGTCATCAGTCTTCGGTCTTCTTTTATAGGTCTTCAGTATATGATAGAAGTAGAGCTTTCCCGTATTATTATTGATGAATCTCGTAAAGATCAGATAATTGTGTTTAAAGAAAAACAGGGGAGTAGAACTATTCCTGTAATTATTGGACTAAATGAGGCGGTTGCTATAAGATTGCAGCTTAATGGATTTTCCTCTGCGCGACCGTTAACTCATGATCTTCTGCGCGGACTTATTCAATCTTTAGGCGGACAATTAGAAAAGGTAGTTATAGATAATTTAGTGAATAATACTTTTCATTCTAAATTGTACTTAACTGTAGCAGATAATAGAACAAAAATAATTGACGCGCGACCTTCTGACAGTGTTGCTTTAGCTGTAAGGATGAAATCTCCGATATTTGTAGAAGAAAAAGTATTTGATAAATTAGGCTGATTATGTATTCTTTGCCCGATTATAGATAATTGTATATTATTACGGGAGGACGCCCCTCGAGAATACTCGGGATTTCCTTCGGTCACAATGCCCTCCCCTACATATTTATTATATTTACCTTATGAATTTTAAAAAACATTTAAAAGTAATTCCTTATCTTTCAGTTATATCTTCTATCGCTAAAAAGAAGAATATAGACCTTTGGCTTGTTGGCGGATTTTTAAGGGACGTTTATTTAAAAAAGAAAAAAGAACTTATAGATTTTGATTTTTGTGTTGAGAAAGATGTTTTTTCTGTTGCCAGAGCTTTTGCTCGAGGTGTTTCTTCAAAACTAATTATTTTAGATCGGGATCAGGGTAGTTATAGAGTAATTCTAAAAAGAAAAAATAAAATTTTCACATATGATTTCACTCTTATGAGGGGGGCAGACTTTTGTCAGGATTTATCTTTAAGGGATTTTTCTGCTAATACTTTAGCGGTAAAACTAAATGATCCAAAATATCGTTTGTTAGATTTTTTTGGCGCCAGAGCGAATCTTAACAAAAAAGTAATTAGGTTTATAAAAGAAGAGGTGCTGTTCCATGATCCGTTAAGAATCTTACGTGGATTTTCGTTTATGGCTAACTATGATTTTCGGATAGACACCGAAACTGCAGCCGCGATGGTTAAATATAAATGTTTTTTGAAAAACGTATCGCTGGAAAGAATAAGTGAAGAGTTGTTTAAAATATTCGCGGCGAGAAATTCTTGTTCAGCTGTGAAGAGAATGAGTGACCTTAAAATAATAGATGAGGTTATTGCTTATATCAGCGAATCTCGAGGCGTTGTTGGAGGCCCGTATCATCATTTAGACGTTTGGAATCATTCTTTAGAAACTTTATATAAGTTTGAGCAGTTATGGCGTCGAAAATTATCCAAGAATAAAGATATTTATCAATATTTTAATGAAGAATTAGCCGTTGGTCGTCGGCGTATTCAGATTTTAAAGTTAGCCTGCCTTCTTCATGATGTTGGGAAACCTCGCGCGAAAAAGAGAGTAAATAAAAAAACTATTTTTCATACTCATGAAAAGATAGGCCGGGATTTAGCAGAGAAGATAGCACAGAACTTGCGTCTTTCTTTTCGGGAAAAAGAATTTTTGAAAAAACTGATTTTTTGGCATTTACGGCCGGGATATTTAGCGGATCAGGTAGAACCTTCGAAACGGGCGATTTACCGGTTTTTTCGTGATACTGCCGAAGATGGGGTTGCGGTTATTGTTCTTTCTTTATCTGATTGGCGCGCTACTCGAGGGCCGTTAATTGATACTAAAAAAAGAAAAAAACATGAGAACGTTATGTTTCATCTTATAGATTTGCATTTTAAAGAACAAAAGAAACAACCCTTATCTCAGATTGTTGATGGATATGATGTTATGCGTAAATTTAAAATTAAACCGTCTCCGTTAATAGGAAAGATTTTACGAAAGGTAAAGGAAGAACAAATGTTAGGGAATGTTAAAACTAAGGCGCAGGCGTATGGGATTGCGAAGAAGATAATTGAATTAGGGGCAAGGGTCAAGGGGCAATGAAGGAAATAAGGAAAAAATAATTTATAGGGGCGCGGTTTCCGCGCCCGATTATTTTATTAATGATAATATTATCCGGGCGGGGAGACCCCGCTCCTACAGTAAGGTGAGATTATGAAAATTCACGACACAGAAATCATAGTTATAAAAGGTGATATCACAAAAACGAAAGTTGAGGCGATAGTTAACGCCGCTAATAATCAGTTTCTTATGGGGGGCGGAGTTGCCGGCGTAATAAAAAGAAAAGGCGGAAAAATTATCGAAGACCAAGCAGTTAAGCAAGGTCCTGTTAAGGTGGGACAAGCTGTATTGACTACCGCGGGCAGTTTAGGTGTAAAATATGTTATTCATGCCACGACGATGGCAATGGATTTTAGGACTGATGAAGATATTATAAGGGCAGCTACCTATAATGCTTTACAATGCGCGCGGAAACATAAAATTTCTTCAATTGCCTTTTGTGCTTTGGGCTGTGGAGTGGGAGGCTTTTCTCTTGAATCTACGTCTAAGATAATGGCTCAGGAAGTTTTTAGATATTTAAAGGAGGAAAAATCTCCTACGATTAAAAAGGTAGTTTTTGTGTTATCCTCACAAGACGCTTATGTTATCTTTAATAAGAACGTTTATTTGTATTTAGATTATATTGATAAAAAAATATCGCAGGGACCGTTTATTACTGTTGATGGGATTATTGAGTATGAAGGAGGGGTTGTTATGGTCCAGCGAAGTAATCCTCCTTTAGGTTGGGCTCTTCCTGGCGGGTTTGTTGATTATGGGGAAAGCGTCGAGACAGCGGTTGTCCGGGAGGTGAAAGAAGAAACTAATCTTGATTTTATAGATTTTAAACAATGGAAAGTTTGTTCTGATCCAGCCAGAGATCCCCGGTTTCATACTATATCTGTTATTTTCATAGGCAAAGGTAAGGGAACGTTAAAAGCTGATTCTGACGTCAAAGATGCTAAGGGATATAAGCTAGATTCTTTGCCGTCAAAAATTTCTTTTGATCATAGGAAGATTATTGAGGAATATAGCGCTTTTTCCAATCTTTAGGGTGGGTAAAGAGATAACAAAAATAGCCCTTTTGCGCAGCATTTGAGTCCTAAAACCATATTGATAATGAGAAAGCATAATAATCAAAGCAAGAGATATCGTGGTTCAGCCGATAAAATCGGCTTCACACGCAGTTCTCCATCCGGACATCAAGACGTGCGCAAAAGAGATTTTTGTCATCTCTTTAATTCTGCAAAAGGTTGTTGATGACTATGAAAGATACGCCGGTTCGATATATTAAAGGTGTAGGCCCTAAGAAAGAAGCGGGGTTTAATGATTTAGGTGTCTATACTGTGGGAGATTTACTTTATTATTTTCCTTTTCGCTATGAAGATAGGAGATTGTTAAAAAAGATCAAAGAACTATCCGGTGATCAGGCGGCATTAGTTAAAGGAGAAGTTGTTGCCTGTAATTTAAAAAATATGTCTTATTTTCGCCGTGCTAAAAAGGTAAAGAGCATTTTTGAAATTGGTTTAGCGGATAACAGCGGACGGATTAATTGTGTATGGTTTAATCAGGGATATCTTTCCGATAAAATTAAGGTAGGCGATAAGATAGTCGTTTATGGTAAACCGCGTGTTTCTGATGGGCGGTTAAAACTTATTTCTCCGGAATATGAATATTTTGGAAATGAGTCTTTGAACTTAGATAGGATTGTTGGTATATATTCTTTATCTTCTGTTTTTAATCAAAAGTTTATGCGAAAGATTCTTTCTGTCGCGTTCCGACATTATAAAGACGGTATTTTTGAATCTCTTCCTTTTTATATCAGACAGCAAAAGAGTTTCCCTAACATTGTAAAGAGTTTAAATTCTATTCATTTCCCTGATTGTTGGCAGGCGGCTGAAAAAGCGCGGGAAAAGTTTATTTTTGAAGAACTGTTTTTTTCTCAGATTTTAGTTTATTTAAGAAAGTCAAAACGACAGTTTCGAAAAGGTATAGTTTTAAAATCAAATAATGAGTTTATTAATAAACTAAAGAATAATTTAGTTTTTGAGTTAACATCTTCACAAAAAGAAGCTGTTTCTAAAATTTTAGGAGATTTGGCAAAATCGTATCCCATGCATAGGCTTTTGCAAGGGGATGTGGGGTGTGGCAAAACTGTTGTCTCTGCCTTTGCGGCAGGGATATGTGTTGATTGTGGGTATCAGGCCGCGGTTATGGTGCCTACGGAAATTTTAGCTTATCAGCATAAAGAAACGCTGGATAGGATGTTTAAGGAGACGAGGTTTAGGGTGGAGGTAGTTACGTCTTCTTTGCCGCGAGCAAAAATAAAGAAAATCCACAATGATTTAGAGACGGGAAAAATTAATATAATTATTGGAACTCACGCGCTTATTCAGGAAGAAGTTAAATTTAAAAAAATAGGGTTAGTTATTATTGATGAGCAACATAAATTCGGAGTCGCGCAAAGAGCCCTTTTACCAAAAAAGACAGAGACTAACCCGCATTGTTTAGTTATGAGCGCTACCCCTATCCCAAGGAGTTTGGCTCTTTCTTTATACGGAGATTTAGATTTAACTGTTATAAAAGATATGCCTCAAGGGCGAAAAATTCCTAATAATATTTGGGTAAAGGAAAATAAGCGGCAATGGGTTTATTCTTTTTTAAGAGATAAGCTTAAAGAGAAACGGCAGATTTATGTGGTTTATCCTGTAATTGAAGAGAATCAGGACCAGGATTTAAAATCGTTAGAGGTAATGTATAAAGACCTTTCGAAAAAGTTTAGTCCTTATTCGGTAGGAATGTTTCATGGGAGAATGAAACCGTTGGAAAAGTTAGAGGTTATAGATAAATTCAAGAAGAATGATATTCATATTCTTTTATCAACCACTGTTGTTGAAGTTGGCGTAAATATAGAGAATGCTACGGTAATGCTGGTAGAGAATCCGGAACGGTTTGGGTTAGCGCAGCTTCATCAGCTAAGAGGCAGAATTCAACGCTCTAATCATCAGCCTCATTTTATTCTTATAAGTAAGAATGACCTTTCGGATGTCGCATCCAGAAGATTGGATGTTATTTCAAGTGTTACTGATGGGTTTAAGATTGCTGAAGAAGACCTTATAATAAGAGGACCGGGCGATTTTTTTGGACATATCCAGCATGGAATTCCTAAGCTAAGAATTGCGAGTCCTTTAAGGGACTTAGAGGTTTTAAAGGAAGCGCGTCTTTTCGCCTATAACGTTATAAAGAATGACCCTTATTTAGAGAAACCGCAGCATAAGTGTATAAGGGAGCATCTTGGGTTTTGGTTCCAGAAGACTGAAGACTGAAGACTGAAGACGGAAGATGGAAAATTGGGTTTTTTATTTTTCTTTCTGTCGTCTGTTATCGGTCTTCTGTCTTCCGAGTAGCGTATTATGAAGATAATAAGAGGAGATTTAAAAGGACGGAATATATTGTGTTTGCCGGATATCCGGCCGGTGTCGACGCGGGTAAAGAAGTCTTGCTTTGACATAATAATTGAGCTTTTGCCGGAGGCTAGAGTTTTAGACCTTTTTGCTGGTTCAGGCTCTTTAGGCTTAGAGGCTCTTTCTTGTGATGCTCAGGATGTAGTTTTTATAGACGCCCAAAAGAGCTGTGTGGACGCGATAAAGAAGAATTTATTATCTTTCAACGAGCATAGGGGACAGGTTTACCTTAAAGACGTTTTTATCGCAATAAGGGATTTATGCCTCGGGGGCAAGAAGTTTGACGTTATATTTATAGACCCTCCTTATTATAAAGGGCTATTTATAAAAACCTTGCAAACGTTAGAGGAACATGATATATTAAGCCCTTCAGGATATATCATCGGATTTTGTTATGCAAAAGATGCTTTTCTTAAGGAAAGTAGGGATTTTTTACTGGTTGAGCAGAGAAAGTATGGTCAGACTCAGCTGATAATATATAAAAAACATGAGTAAAGCTATTTGTCCTGGGACGTTTGATCCCATTACTAATGGACATATTGATATAATAAAACGCGCTTCGGCTGTTTTTAATGAGATATTTGTTGCTGTTGTTCGTTCTCCCTCAAAAAAAACCCTTTTTTCTTACCCTGAAAGGATTCGTATTTTAAAAGAAGCAGTGAAAAATATTAAGGGAGTTACAGTAGAAGGGTTTGACGGGTTAGTAGTTAAGTTTGCCGCTAAAGTAGGGGCAAAGGTGATGATAAGAGGGGTGAGGATGATTTCAGACTTTGAATATGAATTTCAGATGGCTTTAACCAATCGTAATCTTAATTCAAAGATAGAAACGATTTTTCTCATGCCTCATCCACAATATTCTTTTATTTCTTCGCGGCTTATAAAAGAAGTTGCGTGGTTAGGGGCTGATTTGAAACAGTTTTTACCTGTTTGCGCTCAAAATGCTTTGGAAAAGAAAATAGCTAAACTACCGAAGCGGCATAATTAAACAATAAAGTAAAGATGAAGATAAGAGTTGATGATATCCAAGAGGGTAAAGAATTAGCTGTTGATGGCGATATTGACGTCAGTGAATGGAAGATTGATAATTCCGATGTTAAATTTTTGGATAGCATTCATTTGAAAGGTCGGGCGCAGCGGATTAGTAAGGAAATACTCCTATATGCTGATATTGTTATTCATTGGAAGATTAATTGTTTCAGGTGCTTAGAAGACTCTGAGCAGGTTTTAAACCAGAGTTATACGCTGACGTATGATGCCGATAGTGTGGGGGAATATTTAGAGGTTGATAATGATATCAGAGAGGAAATTCTTCTTAATTTTCCTATGAAACTTTTATGTGCCGCTGAATGTAAAGGGATTTGTTCAAAGTGCGGCGCTAATTTAAATGAAGAAAGATGCAGGTGTTGCAAAGGAGGATAAGTTATGGCGAATCCAAAACGTAAACATTCAAAATCTCGATCAAGAAAACGTAGGACGCATCAGAAGGTGACTAAACCTCTTTTAGTCGAGTGTAAAGAATGTCATCGAGAAAAAGTGGCTCATATGGTTTGCCCGTTTTGTGGTTATTATGGCGGAAAGGAAATCATAAAGGGCGAGATAAAAGAAAAGAAAAAGAAACAGTAAAATAAGAATAGATTGCAGATAATTATTTATAATTTGTCATTGAAATTGAAATACTAGGAAATTTTTAAATGTATAGAATAGGGTTAGATGTATCAGGCGGTGATTATGCTCCTTCAGAAATTATCAAGGGTGCTATTCTAGCTAAGAAGGACTTCGGGGAGGATATTACGCTTATTGGTATAAAAGATGAGATAGAAAAAGAATTAGTTCGGTGTGGCGCTAGTACAGAATCTTTTAATATAGTTAACGCGCGTGAGAAAATAGAGATGGCGGAAGCGCCGGCGGTTTCTGTTCGTAGAAAAAGAGATTCTTCAATTGTAAGAGGAGTTAATCTTTTAAAAGGAAAAAAAATAGATGCTTTTGTTTCTTGCGGTAATACCGGCGCGGTAGTTTGCGCTTCGACTTTAATTTTGAGGTTAATTGAAGGCGTCGAGCGGCCGGGTATCGCGTTAATGATACCAACTAAAAAAGATATTTCCTTAATTGTAGATGTCGGCGCTAATATTGGACCTAAACCGTTACATCTGCTTCAGTACGCGGCGATGGCTTCAGCTTATTATGAGATTGTGTTAAATAAAAAGAATCCAACCGTTGGGTTACTCAATATTGGAGAAGAGTCTTCTAAAGGGTCAGAGTTTGTTAGGCGTGTGCATAAACTTTTTTCATCCGCGCCTATGAATTTTATAGGTAATTTAGAAGCAAAAGATATTTTTTCGGGAAAATGTGATTGTATTGTATGTGATGGGTTTATTGGAAATATAGCGTTAAAAGTGACGGAAAGTTGTGCTGATTTTATAGGTAAATCGATTATTAGTACGATGAAAGAAAGCTTTATAGGAAAAATTGGGTTGTTTTTAAGTCAGAATAGTTTAAAGAAATTCAAGAAAAAGATTGATTACGCTGAATATGGAGGAGCGCTTCTTTTAGGAGTGGACGGAATAGTTATTATTGGACATGGCCGATCAAGTAGTTTAGCTGTTAAAAATGCTATCAAAGTAGCTATAGAAGAGTTATCCAGAGGCTTAAATTCAGAAATAAAGAGGAGAGTTAATGAGGTCTGCCAAGATAGTCGGGTTAGGCAAGTATTTACCACCTAAGGTATTAACTAACGCTGATTTGGAGAAGATAGTTGATACAACGGATGAGTGGATTACAACGCGTACAGGCATTAAAGAAAGAAGGATTGTTGAGAAGGGCGTAGGTTCTTCTCATCTTGCTTATGAAGCGGCTAAAATAGCTTTAAAAAGGGCGGATTTAAAAGTTCAGGATATCGATTTAATTATTGTAGCCAGTATTACTCCTGACAATCAGTTTCCGTCGACGGCGTGTTATTTGCAGCGTCATTTAGGAGCTCGGTGTGCTTGTTGTTTTGATATCTCAGCTGCCTGCGCGGGGTTTGTTTACGCGTTAAGTTGTGCCTGGCAGTTTATAAAGGGAGGGCTTTACAAAAATGCTTTAGTTGTTGGCAGCGAAGTGCTTTCTTCTATAACTGACTTCAGTGACCGGTCTACTTGTGTTTTATTTGGGGATGGGGCAGGCGCGGCGGTTCTTACCGCTTCAGATAAAGAAAGCTTTTTAAGTGCGTATATGGGGGGGGATGGATCGCAATCAGATATTCTTATTCTTCCTGCCGGCGGGTCAAGAATGCCGGCTTCTCATGAAACAGTGGATCAGAAATTACATTATATAAAAATGAAAGGAAACGAACTTTTTCGTGTCGCGGTACGGGTGATGGTTGATGCCGCGAGTCGGGTTTTGAAACAGGCTGGTTTAGAATCGAAAGATGTAACGCTTCTCATTCCTCATCAAGCAAATAATAGAATTATTAAGGCGGTAGCAAAGAGGTTAAATATGCCGTTAGATAAAGTATATGTAAATATAGCGCAGTATGGTAACATGTCATCGGCGTCAAGCGCGGTAGCTTTATGTGAAGCGTGGGAAGAAGGCAGAATAAAAAAAGATGATATTGTTGTTCTTGACGCTTTTGGCGGCGGGTTAGTTTGGGGGAGTTGCGTGATTAGATGGGTATAAAATAGACCATGGACCATAGACGATAGACCATAGAGTAAAACTGAAAAAATATAGAGAGTTGATAGTTGGGTTTTAATATGAAGGCGATAATTTTTCCTGGTCAAGGCGCTCAATATGTCGGTATGGGCAAAAGTTTTTACGATAACTTTTCTCAGGCTAAAGAGATGTTTTCTGAAATTGATAGTGTTGTTGGGTTTTCATTGTCTGGGAAATGTTTTTCTGGAACAGTAGAGGATTTAAAAGATACATCTGTTCAGCAGCTTGCTATTTTAGCTGTAAGCGTGGTGGGGTATAGTCTTTATAAAGACAGCATTGGCGTAAGTGATATAGCTTATGTTTCGGGTTTAAGTTTAGGCGAATATAGCTGTCTTTACGCGGCAGATGTTTTAAGTTTGGAAGATTTAGTTGTTTTAGTTAAAGAGCGGGCAAAGGCTATGCGGAAAGCCGCGGCTCTTAATCCTTCTACTATGTTTGCTGTTATAGGGGTGGATAGAGATATCCTTAGCGCCAAAGAGAAAGAAGGCTCTTTTTATGTCGCGAATATAAATTCGCCGGGTCAAATTGTTGTTTCATTGAAACAGGAAGATAAAGATAAAGTGAAAGATTTCCTGACCGCCATAGGCGCTAAACGTGTGGTGGAGTTGGAAGTTAGCGGAGGGTTTCACTCGCCTTTTATGGCGCCTGCAAAAGATTATCTTAGGCGGGTTATGGAGAAGTTGGTGTTTAAAGGAGCCAGGGTTCCTATAGTAAGTAATTTTAACGCGAAGGATTCTACCGATGCCGCTGAAATTAAAGAAAATCTATTGGAACAGCTGGTGTTTCCTGTTTTATGGAAAGATTGTGTTGAGTTTATGATAAGTAAAGGAGTAGATTCCTTTTGTGAGATTGGTCCTTCTCGTGTTTTAAAAGGGCTCTTGAGAAAGATAAATTTTGGAGTTGGGGTTAATAATATTGAGAAAATGGAGGATATATGCGTTTTAAAGACAAAGTAGTTTTAGTGACAGGTGGTGCTGCCGGTATTGGGAAGGAGATTGCACTCACTTTTGCTAAAGAAAAAGCGAAAGTTGTAATTTTCGACTTAAATAAGGAAGCGTTATCTGAAACCGAAAACCAAATAAAATCATATTCTGACGGTATGGGACTTTATGTGGATGTTACTAATTTAGAACAAGTCCAACTAAATATCAACAAAATTATTGACAACTTTGGAAGAGTTGATATATTAATTAACAATGCGGGTATTACTAAAGACAATTTATTTTTGAGGCTCTCTGAAAATGATTGGGATAAAGTTTTAGCGGTAAATTTAAAAGGGTCTTTTAACTGTGTTAAAGCTTCTATTAAATTTATGGTAAAACAACGTTACGGTAAGATTATTAATATCTCGTCTGTTATAGGGATAATGGGTAACGCTGGTCAGGCAAATTACGCTGCTTCTAAGGCAGGGCTTATTGGGTTAACTAAAAGTTTAGCCAGAGAAGTAGGCGCGCGTAATATTAATGTTAATGCCATTGCGCCTGGGTACATAAAGACAGCTATGACAGATAAGCTTGATGACAAGGTAAAAGAAGGGATGTTAAAACGGATTCCGTTAGGCAGGTTTGGTTCTGCTGGCGATGTAGCTAAAGCAGCTACTTTTCTAGCGTCGCAAGACGCCGATTATATCACGGGTCAAGTTTTAGTCGTAGATGGCGGGTTTATCTAGGTATCTTAATAGATTTGGGGATATATATTGTAGGTATATACTAACTAGCCTTGACCAAAGACAACAAAGGTAAGTCAAGGAATAGCGAAAAAGGAGGTTTAGGATGAGTGTTGAGAGTAAAGTTAATGAAATCATTGCTGAACAGTTAGGTGTGAAAAAAGAAGAAATAAAACCAGAAAGTTCTTTTATCGATGATTTAGGCGCGGATTCGTTAGATACAGTAGAGGTTGTTATGGCGTTAGAAGAGGAGTTTAATATAGAGATTCCTGATGAAGACGCGGAAAAGATAACTACTGTGGGTGAGGCAACAAAGTATATTGACGAAAAAATGAAGAAATCAGAGTAAAATATTCTTTGATATAAAATAGTTATGAAACGTCGCGTAGTTGTTACTGGCTGTGGAATAGTGTCTCCTGTGGGTGTGGGAGAAACTCCTTTTTGGGATTCATTGATTAACGCGAAAAGCGGGATTGGTAAAATTACTCATTTTGACGCGACTGAGTATGATTCTCAGATTGCCGGTGAAGTAAGTGACTTTTGCCCTCCCTCGTTTCTTTCCGTTAAGGATGTGAGAAAAACTGCCCGGTTTGTTCAGTTCGCGTTAGCTGCGGCTGATCAGGCTTTCAAAGGGAGTGGTCTAGATTTAGGAAAAGAAGACCCTTACCGCGCGGGAGTCATTATTGGGTCTGGCATTGGAAGTTTAGAAACGGTAGAAAAAGAGCATAGAAATCTTATAGAGAAGGGGCCTAAAAAAATATCTCCTTTTCTTATTCCTCGCCTTATCACTAATGAAGCAGCAGGCTTGGTAGCAATACAGTTTAATTTAAAAGGGATAAATTTTTGTACAGTAACCGCTTGTGCTTCAGGTGCTCATGGTATTGGTGAAGCCTATAGGGCGATTGAGACCTCTAAAGCTGATATAATGTTTTGTGGGGGAACGGAGGCGGCAATTGTTCCTTTAGGCGTGGGAGGGTTCTGTGCTTTAAAAGCGCTTTCAACAAGAAACGATGAACCGCAACGGGCTAGCCGTCCTTTTGATAACGATAGAGATGGATTTGTTATGGCGGAGGGGGCGGGTGTTTTTGTGTTAGAAGAGTTAGAGCGTGCTAAAAAGAGAGGTGCTCATATTTATGCTGAGATATGCGGGTATGGCGCTACTTGTGACGCTTACCATATAACGGCGCCTAATCCTGACGGTAATTCCGCGGCTAAAGCTATGGAGTTAGCTTTAGAAGAATCAAAAACGTCGATAGAAGAAAAAGGGTATATTAATGCTCATGGAACAAGTACTAAACTTAATGACAGAATGGAGACCAATGCTATAAAAAAAGCGTTTGGTTCTCACGCTGAAAAACTTCATATTAGTTCAACGAAGTCAATGATGGGACATACTTTGGGAGCAGCTGGAGCAATTGAGTTTGCTGTATGTTGTTTTGCTATTAAAAGTAAAATTATCCCTCCGACAATAAATTATGAAACCCCCGATCCGGAGTGTGATTTAAACTATACTCCAAATGAAGTTGTTCAAGCTCCTGGATTAAAATACGCGTTATCTAATTCTTTAGGGTTTGGTGGTCACAATGCGTCTCTTGTAGTTAAAGAATTTATAAAATAGCCTTTAACGCATAATCCTGTAGAGTTCAGGCATGCCTGAACCGTTTAAAAATGTAATATAATATTCAATTAGAGGAACGGGCAGGCCCGTTCCCTACAGAAATATTTTAAAAATTATGGGATTAACCTTAGTTGAAAAAATTTTAAAGAAACATTCTCAGTCGAGGAAGTTAGAAGATTTTATTTATGCCAAAGTTGATTTTTGTTTTGGTAATGATATAACTGCTCCTTTAGCTGTTAAGGAGTTTTTAAAGGCGAAGTTTACGGATATATTTGATCGCAACCGCATTGGATTTATCTGTGACCATTTTGTTCCCGCCAGAGACTTAAAAGCGGCTAATAACGTAAAGTTGTTAAAAGAGTTTGCCGCTAAATTTAAAATAAAACATATCTATGATATTCATCAGTGTGGAGTCGAACATGCTTTTTTACCTGAAGCGGGGATAGTTAGACCTTTAGATTTAGTTATTGGCGCCGATTCTCATACTTGTACGTATGGCGCCTTAGGCGCGGCTTCTTTTGGCGTTGGTTCTACTGACTTGGCGGCGGCAATGAAAGAGGGTAAGTGTTGGTTTCGTGTTCCTAAAACTATAAAGTTTGTTTATAAAGGAAAGTTACCGAGATGGATAGGCGGCAAAGATTTAGTTTTAAATACTATTGGAAAGATTGGTGTTGACGGCGCGTTATATCAAGTTATGGAGTTTTGCGGCCCGGTAATAAAAAAGCTGGATATGGATGATAGGTTTACTATGTGTAATATGGCAATTGAAGCCGGCGGAAAAACGGGAATAATTGCGCCTGATAAAAAAACGATAGAATATGTTAAAAAGTTAAATCCTAAACGAAAAGAAGTAAAGGTTTTGGAAAGCGATAAAGACGCTAAATATAGCAAAATTATTGAAACTGATGTATCTGATTTAGAGCCGCAGGTAGCGTGTCCGCATCTTCCCAGTAATGTTAAAGCGGTAAGCAAATTAAAGAAGATAAAGTTAGATCAAGTTGTTATTGGGTCATGTACCAATGGGCGTATTACGGATTTAGAGATAGCTGTTAAGATTGCCAGGGGAAAGAAAGTCAGTAAAGGGGTGAGGGCGATTGTTATTCCGGCTACGCATAAGATATATCAGGAAGCAGAGAAAAGAGGAATGTTGAAAGTTCTCGTTGAGGCGGGATTTGTGGTGTGTATGCCTACTTGTGGGCCTTGCTTAGGTGGTCATACCGGCATACTGGATAAGGGCGAGATCGCTCTTGCTACAACAAATAGAAATTTTATTGGACGAATGGGACATCCGGAAAGTTTTGTTTATTTAAGTTCTCCAGCGGTAGCGGCGGCTTCGGCTATAACTGGTAGGATTACCCATCCGGAGGAGATATGATTTTAAAAGGAAAAGCGCATAAATTTGGTGATAACATAAATACCGACGATATAATCGCGGCTAAATATTTAGATTCATGTGATGACGATTTTTTAGGAAGTAAATGCATGGAAACTATAGATACTACTTTTATTAAGCGAGTAACGAGAGGCGACATAATCGTTGCTGGAAATAATTTTGGATGCGGTTCAAGCAGAGAACATGCTCCCGTAAGTATAAAAGGAGCCGGAATATCGTTGGTTATCGCGAAAAGCTTTGCTAGGATATTTTATCGAAACAGTATAAACGTAGGTCTTCCTATTCTTGTTTGTGACGATACTTCTAAAATTAGCAGTTTGGATTTATTAGAGGTTGATTTACAAAATGGTTTAATAAAAGACGTGACTAAAAATAAGATGTTTAGTTCGGAAAAGTTTCCTGATTTTATGCAGGAGATTATAAAGAAAAAGGGATTGCTTAATTGGATTAAAAGTAGTGTATAGTGTATAGTGTTTAGTGTTTGTATCCAACTAAGTACTAACAACTAAACACTAATTTAAAGGAAGGTAACAAATTATGAAGAACTATAAGATAGCAGTATTACCGGGTGATGGAACAGGTCCTGAAGTTATAAACGAAGGGCTGAAAGTATTGGCGGCAGTTAGCAGTAAGTTTTCGTTTAAATATGAAACGGTTAATTATGATTTAGGCGGAGAACGATATTTAAAAACGGGTGAAATTTTGCCTGAGTCTGTGTTAGAAGAGTTGAGAGGATTTAAATCGATATATTTAGGCGCGATAGGTGATCCTAGAGTAAAACCAGGGATTTTGGAAAAAGGATTGCTGTTACGGTTAAGGTTTGAACTCGACCAGTATATTAATTTAAGACCGGTAGTTTTGTATGATAAAAAATACTGTCCTTTGAAAGATAAGAGCGAGAAAGATATCGATTTTACAGTCGTGAGAGAAAATACCGAAGGCTTATACTGCGGCGCGGGAGGGTTTTCGCGTAAAGGCACCGAAGATGAGGTCGCGATTCAGGAAAGTATAAATAGTTATAAAGGAGTAGAGAGGTGCGTGCGGTATGCTTTTGAATACGCGTGTAAGAGAAACAAAAATAAATGTGTTACTTTATGCGGTAAAACTAATGTGTTAACTTACGCTTTTGATCTTTGGGAAAGGACTTTTTATAAAGTAGCTAAAGACTATTCTGATATAAAAGCGGATTACGCTCATGTTGACGCGACTTGCATGTGGATGGTGAAAAATCCCGAATGGTTTGACGTAATTGTTACCGATAACATGTTTGGCGATATTATTACTGATTTAGGAGCGATGATACAGGGAGGCATGGGAATAGCTGCTGGCGGTAACATTAATCCGGCAGGTACCTCTATGTTTGAACCTATCGGCGGCAGCGCGCCGAAGTATACCGGTAAAAGTGTAATTAATCCGTTAGCGGCGATTTGCGCGCTTTCTATGATGTTAGATTATATGGGGGAAGCAAAAGCGGCAGCGGCGGTTGAAGATTCAGTTAAGAAAGTAGTCAAAGAAAAGATGCAAAGCTTATCCGCAGGTAAGATGGGATATTCCACGCAAGAGGTTGGAGATTTAGTTGTTGAAAATTTATAGATCGCAGATGGGAGATAGGAGATGGGAGATAAGAAGAAAGTAAACGTAGCAGTAATTGGAGTCGGTGTTGTTGGGGTTGAGATTCTACGTGTTTTAAAACAGCGTAAATTTCCTGTGAATAATTTAAAGGTTTTTGCCCGGTCAGCTAGACAAATAGATGTTGACTCAACCAAATATGACGTCGAAGCTATTGCTGATGAAAACTTTGATGGTATCAATATCGCTCTTTTTGCCGGAACAGAGGGCGAGAAAGGTGCTTCACGTCTTTACGCTCAAAAGTTTATAGAAAAAGGAGCTGTTGTTATAGACAATGGCGCTGATTTTCGGTTAGAAGATGGGGTGCCGTTAGTTGTTCCGGAGGTGAATAAGGATAAGATTAAAGATAATAAAGGATTAATCGCTAACCCTAATTGTACAACTATTCAGGCAATTGTCGCATTAGGTCCGATTCATAAAAATTTCGGATTGGATAAGGTTATTCTTACCAGTTTTCAGGCAACTTCCGGCGCGGGTCTGAAAGCTTCAGCTAGTTTATGGGATGAAACAAAAGAAATCGTTGAAAAAAATAAAGGTAAAGATTTTAGTTCAGTAGATAAAACAATAAGTTCTAAGCCCGCATGTTTTAGCGATCAGATTGCTTTCAACGTTATTCCTCAAATAGGTGGGTTTGGTGAACATAATTATACAAGCGAAGAATGGAAAGTAGTCAACGAAACACATAAAATATTAGGTGATGACTCAATAAAAATTTCCGCTACTTGCGTCAGGGTGCCCGTAGTTACATCTCATAGCGAAGCAATTTATTTTACAACTAAAAAAGAGACAACGGTAGAAGAGTTAGAGAAAGTCTTAGGAAATTCTCCAGGTATAAAATACCTTTCTAATTCATTGCCATCTTGTCTTAGTGCTGAAGGTGGCGACGACGTTTTTGTCAGTCGTCTACGTCGCGACCCATTTTGTGATAAATCGTTTTGGCTTTGGTGTGTTTCTGATAATTTAAGGAAGGGTGCCGCGTTAAATGCTGTCCAGATCGCTGAATGTTTGTCGAACAATCAGAATTAATTCTCTTATCAAATTCGCGCTATTCTATAAAGATAACCAAAGATATTTTTTAGATTATACATGATATTATTATAAAGGAGGCAATGAAATGGCTGATTTAAAAGGGACTAAAACAGAAAAGAATTTATGGGAAGCTTTTAGCGGGGAGTCTCAAGCAAGGAATAAATATACCTATTTTGCCTCAGTGGCAAAAAAGGCAGGATACGAACAGGTAGCGGCGATATTTCTTGAGAGCGCGGAGAATGAGAAAGAACACGCTAAATTACATCTTAAAAATTTGTCAGCCATAGGCGATACTATAGAGAATTTAAAAACAGCGATAGAAGGGGAACATGATGAATGGACCAAAATGTATCCTCAAATGGCAAAGGACGCCCGCGCGGAAGGATTTGACAATATTGCCGCGATGTTTGATAACATTGCTGAAGTTGAAAAGGAACACGAAGCGAGATATAAAAAGTTGCTTGAAAATATTGAGCAGAAAGTAGTCTTTAAGAAAAAAAATGAGTGTTCTGGAAATGCAGAAACTGTGGGCATATTTCTAAAGGTGTTGATGCTCCGGAAATTTGTCCGGTTTGTCTCCATCCTCAGGCGTATTTCGAAGTGAAGGGAAGTAATTATTAATCTAATTGTCGCGGCAGTTAGGACATCTAAACTAGTATTTGTACAAAATAGATATGGACAAGAATATTTTTTTAGAAATTGAATATGATGGGACTAACTATTTTGGGTTTCAGATACAGAACAAAAAACAAAAGAAAGAAGAGACAATTCAAGGCGCTTTAGAAAAGACCTTAGAGAAACTTTTTAACGAAAAAATCAGGGTAGTGTATACAGGTCGAACAGATAGGGGCGTTCACGCTTACGCACAAGGTGTTAATTTTAAAGTTGATACATGCGTTCCTTTAAAGACTATTCAAAAGGTGCTAAACGATTTTCTACCGACGGATATACAAATTAAGAAGGTAAAAAACGTTTCCGCGGATTTTCATTCTCGATTTTCGGCTATATCAAAAACTTACCGATACATAATTTCTTCCAAGAAAGAACTTCCTGTTTTTAATAGGAATTTTTGTTGGCATATAGCCGAACCTTTAGATTTGGATAAAATGAAAACAGTTTCGAAAAAGTTGGGAGGGAACAATGATTTCTCTATTTTCGCGACAGAGGTGAAGAGATATAAAACTTGTGTTCGTCAGGTAAAAGGCATTATTATTAGAAAAACAGCAGGTAATATTTACATTGATATAGAGGCAGATGGATTCTTAAGAAGCATGGTCAGAAACATTGTTTTATTTTTAGTTCAGATAGGCTTGCAAAAAATAAGCTTAAAGCAGGCCAATGATATCCTAGAAAGAAAAATCCCCTATAGTAAAAAGCCTGCTCCTGCCGCGGGGCTTTATCTTTTAAAAGTTAATTATCGCTGGTAAAAATCGGATCAACAGCCGTTGGCCTCTATAAGAATAGGATTTTATGGCTTTTTTAGGGGAAAATGGTATAATTGGGTACTGCAGTTAGGAGGTGTTTAGGTTATTATGAGAAAAATTTTTGTTTTATTAGTTGTTGTTATGTGTATTGGGTTGTGCGGGTGCCATTCTTTACGTAAAAAGTTCATAAGGGAGAAAAAATATCATAAAGAAGCACCGGTTTATGTCGATTTTAAAGAGTATTCTAATGAACTTTCACCTCAAGCTTATAGCGATTATTATCTTTTTGTGAAAGGGTGGATTGATGAGTTAGGTTCGGCTTTACGTAAAGGAATGAGTTTTAAACGCCAGAAGCGGGCAATTAATGAGATTATTATGAACATGGAACAAATGATGGCTTTTTATAATCAGGAAGGGAAAAATACGATGTTCCCTTTATATGAGGACTTTTTGGCAGTAAGAGAGGATATTCAAAGAAGTCCTAATATGAGTGGGATACAAAAGGGTTCGTTTCTGCGTAGACTGGAACATTATAAGCGTGAATTTGAGTCGGGATTTAATTATAAAGACGCTCAGGTGTGGATAGAGATGTAGGTAACAGGTTAAGAGGTAAGAGGTAAGCCGGATTCTTTAATATAAAATATGTAGCTGGTCCCGATGAAGCGTAGCGAAATCGGGGAAGTAAGAAGTAAGAAAGAATAGATAAAAAATACCAGTAAGGATTAAGGAAAGAAGAAAACAACAAGAGATAATAAATAAGCAGTAACGGAAAAATAGAATTTCAATATTAATCGAACAGAAAAGATATTCCAATCTTTTCTTCAATATTGCTTCTTTAACATAAAATATAATGAATAATTTGGTTCTTGAAACTTTTGTTCTAGGTAGCTTAGCTACTAATAGTTACCTTATTTTTGATAAACAAGATAAGAAAGGGTTTATAATTGATCTTCCTCCGGACCCTTTAGAGTTGAAAGAGTTTATTGAAAAAGAGAATTTAGATATTTTGTTTTGTTTATTAACTCACGCTCATTTCGATCATATTGGCGGGTTAGATTTGTTTAAAAACATTAAGGTTTATCTTCATCCGCAAGATGTGCCGTTTCTTACCGATGTTAGTTTAAATTATTCTTCATTTTTAGGAGATCCTTTTGTTGTTGATAGAGATTGTTGTTTATTAAATGAGGGAGATACGATTGCGTTTGGTAACCATTCTATTGAGGTTATTCATACTCCCGGACATACGCCGGGGGGTGTGTCCGTAAAGTTAGGGAATTGGCTTTTTAGCGGAGATACGATATTTTGCCGTTCTATTGGAAGGACGGATATTCCTTTAGCGTCAACTCAACAGATACTTGCTTCAATAAAAGAAAAACTTATGAAGTTGCCGGAAGATACTATCGTTTATCCGGGGCATGGGCATTCTACTACTATTGGAGAAGAGAGAAGGAATAATCCGTTTTTATAGATGTATAAGAAGTTTAATCAATAAGATGTGTTACAGCGCATATAAGAATCAAAAACGAATTTTCTCGGGAACGTAAAAATCCCCTGCGAGGATTTTTACTGGCGCTTCGCCCTTAAAAATCCTTCCTTTCAGGAAGGATACCATGCTTTTAAGGGATCAGAGCCTCCCGAATAAAATTGTTTTTGATTCCTTTTCTCATTTGTAAGCGTGTTTTTTGATAGTATATATAAAGATTGGAGATTACAGATTGAAGATAGAAGAAATGTTTATTTTGACTCGTTCATTGATTATTTACGAGTGGAAAAGGGTTTGTCTAATAATTCAATAATTTCATATAGCCACGATTTAAAAAAATATGGGCAGTATTTAGAAGATAAAGGGTTAGTCGTTTCCAGTAAAATAACCCGACGAGATATCACTGATTTTTTGTTTTCTTTACGTAAAGAGGTTAGCCCTACTAGTATTTCTAGGGTTCTTTCTACAATAAGAAGTTTTCATCGATTTCTTTTAAGAGAAAAAATATCATCAAGTGACCCTTCTGAACTAATAGAAGCACCTAAGGTAGAAAAGAAGCTTCCTAATTTTTTAACTTTTGATGAAGTTATTCGGATTCTTAAAGTATCGAATTTGAAAACTCGTTACGGAATAAGAGAAAGAGCGATTTTAGAGCTGATGTATGCTACTGGCTTAAGGGTTTCGGAGTTAGCGGCGTTAAAAATATCAGATATTAATTTAGAAGTTGGATTTATTAAGTGTAAAGGTAAAGGCTCAAAAGAAAGAATCGTCCCTTTAGGAGGGGTAGCTAAGAAGTTTTTGGAAAAGTACCTTTCGGGGATAAGAGATTTGTTTTTAAAGGAAAAAATTTCTTTTTTCCTTTTTGTTAGACAGGGCGGTAAAACGTTGAGCCGTCAAAGTGTTTGGAAAATAATAAAAAAGGTTGTTGAGAAGGCTCAGATAAAGAAAAAAGTAAGCCCGCATACTTTACGGCATTCTTTTGCCACTCATTTATTGGAAAGGGGAGCGGACTTGCGTAGTATTCAGGAAATGTTAGGGCATGCCAGCATAACAACTACGCAAATTTATACGCATATAAATCAAGTACGGCTAAAGGAAATTCATCGTAAGTTTCATCCAAGGGCGTAAAGAAATAATAAAAATGATCATAATCCTGTAGGGTGCAGGCATGCCTGCACCGGTATCGTTACAATAAGAATTAAACAATGTTAAATAAGTTAAAGAGATTGCCGGTGCCGTTTAAAGAGGTGTTAAAGATTGCGTCTAAAGAGGCTGCGTCTTTAGGATTCAAGATTTATCTTGTTGGGGGTGTGGCACGTGATTTGATTTTGGGTAAAACTATATTTGATTTAGATATAGTTGTTGAAGGTGATGCCGCGTTACTGGCATTGAAACTCTCAAAGCATTTTGGCGCAAGTTTTCGCAAGCATCATGCTTTTGGGACGGCGGTAGTGACTTTGAATAAGCATAAGATAGATTTTGCTACCTCAAGGAACGAACATTATCCTCACTGGGGCGCTTTGCCTAAGGTGAACCCTACTGGACTAAGAGAGGATTTATTCCGGCGCGATTTTACGATTAATGCTATGGCAATAGGGTTAAACAAAAATGACTATGGTAAATTAATCGATTTTTATGGTGGGGTATCGGATTTGAAAAAAGGCGTAATTAAGGTGCTTCATGAAAAGAGTTTTTTAGAAGATCCTACGCGGTTATTGCGGGCAGTAAGGTTCGCTCAGAGGTTTTCTTTTAAGCTTGATAAAGATACGGCGCTATTAATGAAAGAAGCTTTGAGTTTGGAGGCGTTGACATTTGTTCATCATCATCGGTTAATTGATGAATTAGTTCTTATTTTAAAAGAAGCTAAACCGGCGGCGTATATTAAGAAATTATATAAGTTAACAGAGCTTTCGTTTATTGATAAGAAAATGAAATTAGAAGATACCGATTTCACCTTTTTTAAAAGGGTTGAAAGAACACTAGCGTTTTATAAAAAGTCTTTCAAAAAAGACAAGAAAGACAAAAAAGTCGAAGGCTGGCTGCTTTATTTATCCGGGATTATGATTCGATACTCGTTAGAAGAAATAGTGGATTTTTTCCGTAAGTTCAGTTTGAAAAAAGGCGATATGATAAGAGTTTTTGCTGTAAAAGAAAATATCGGCAGGATTAAGCAGTTAAATAAGGACATTAAACCGCATATCATTTATCGGTTGCTTAATCCTTTGAGCTTAGAAAGTATATTATTTTTTTACGCCTATTATACTCAAAGAAAAATCAGAGCTAATATAGAATGTTATCTTAAGGAGTTAATCTATGTTCATCTTAAAGTGAAAGGCCAAGACCTTAAAAAAATGGAGATAAAACCTTACGAGATATATAGCCAACTGTTACAGCAGCTGCTTTACGCCAAAATAGATAAAGGGTTTACGACTAAAGCCCAAGAATTAGAAGAGGTTAAACGAATTTTTAAAAGATTAAGCAGTAAGAATAGGTAACAGGTAAGCAGGTAGCAATGGTGTTAAAGACATGATACCTGTGACATGAAACCTGAGACATGAAATTTAAATAATTGTTGATTGATAAATATGGCTGTTTAAGTTATAATCAACGCAGATTGGGAGGGTTTAATTATGTCTATGCGGATGGAGAAGGTAAATAGAGAAATAAGAAAGCAAATAATGGGGGTGATTAGTAAAGAGATGGATGATCCCTTATTTGATTTTCTAACTGTAACAAGGGTGGATACTACTTCTGATTTAAGGGAAAGTAAGGTTTATTTTAGCCTATTGGATGAAAGCAAATATACTCACGCCCAGGAATCATTAGATAAGATGAGTAAATTTATTCGGGTTAATTTAGGTAAAAAAATTCGGATGAAGTATTTACCCGAATTAAAGTTTATTGCTGATAATTCTATACGGTATAGTGTGGATATTCATAAAAAAATAGAAGATGTAATGCAAGAGGACGAATCAAGAAAACATAATATAGAAGATTAAATATGAAAAAAACAATTAAAACAATAATTGATAAGATAAAGTCGTCTAAAACATTTCTTGTTACAGCTCATATGAATTTAGAAGGAGACGCTTTAGGTTCAGAATTGTCAATGTATGGCCTTTTAAGAAAATTAGGCAAAAAAGTGATTGTGTGCAATAACGATCCGACTCCCCAGATTTATGAGTTTCTTCCTTACACTAAAGTAATAAAGAATGATTTAAAGAACGAAACCTTTGATGTTGCCATGGTTTTGGATTGTTCTGATCCGTTTCGAACAGGTAAAATTAAAGATTATTTGCCCAGAGCCAAATGCATTATAAATATTGATCATCATATAAGTAACACCTATTTTGGAGATTTAAATTGGGTCGACGCGAAAGCCAGTTCCGCCTGCCAGATACTTTATACGCTTTGTGAAAAGATGGGTGTTATGGATAAGAAAATTGCCTTATGCCTTTACACTGGTATTTTCACTGATTCCGGTAATTTCACTTATGAGAGTACCAGTGAACAAACACATAAAATAGTTTCAACGTTAATGCGTTACGATATTAAGCCGCATAGAATATATGGACAATTGCATAGTTTATGTTTTCCTCAAGATTTAAAATTTATCGGGTCGATTATTTCTTTCTTAAAGTTTGATCCGCAAGGAAAAGTTTGTTGGTCGACAATAAAAGTGTGGGAGGAGAAAGATTATGATCTTACCGAAGTTATTTTTTCTGCGATGCGCCTGTTAAAGGGAGTGGAAGTTTTCATCCTGTTTAAAAAAGTTGCTCCTGGTAAAATTAGAGTAAATTTTCGTTCACGGGCAGTAGTTGATGTGAATAGAATCGCCCAGTTTTTCGGCGGCGGCGGCCATAAACGAGCCAGTGGGACCACTATTGATGGGACTTTAGAGGGAGTGGAGAATAAAGTAATCACTTTTGTGAAGAGATCTACTAATAAATTGAAAAGTTAAAATGGTACAGAAAGAAACAAAAACAATTTTATTCGGGAGGCTCTGAGCCCTTAAAAGCATGGTATCCTTCCTGAAAGGAAGGATTTTTAAGGGTGAAGCACCAGTAAAAATCCGCACAGGGGATTTTTACGATTCCGGGAAAATTCGTTTTTGATTCTTGGCTATGAGGTAAATACATATGGAAATTATACAGAAAACAAAAGAAGGAATCATGCTTGTCAATAAGCCAATAGGAATTACATCTCACGATGTGGTTGATGTTGTCCGTAAACGTCTAAAAATGAAAAAAGTCGGCCATGCCGGTACGCTTGATCCTATGGCAGAAGGACTTTTAGTAATGCTTATTGGTAAATCGACGAAATTATTTCCAAAATTTGTTGGTTTTGATAAAGAATATTTAGGCGTACTAAAGTTGGGTGAAGTCACGACAACGGGAGATTCTCAAGGTAATCTTGTACGTCAGGCAGAATATAGTAGCCTTAGTAAAGAAGAGATAGAAAAAGCGTTTTCTTTATTCGAAGGAGACATCGATCAGGTGCCGCCTATGGTTAGCGCCTTAAGGGTGGAAGGTAAACGTCTTTATCGTTTAGCAAGGCAGGGGATAGTTGTTGAGAGAAAAGCGCGGCAGATAAAGATTTATTCCTTAAAGATTTTGAAGGTTACGATTCCTTTGGTTGAGTTTTATGTGAAATGTTCTAAAGGAACATATGTAAGAAAATTAGCAGAAGATATTGGTGAAAAGTTGGCGTGTGGCGGCCATATGATAAAGATACAAAGGCTAAGTATTGGGCCGTTTAAGTTAGAAGACGCAGTTAATTTAGATGATATAGATGAAAGTCATTTACAAAAATTTACCTGCCAGTAAAAAAGAATGTATTGCTGCTATCGGTGTTTTTGACGGTGTTCATTTAGGTCATCAATATATTTTAAATAAACTTATACAGGAATCTGAAGAAGAAGGCCGCCAGTCTTTATTAATTACTTTTGATATCCCTCCTAAAATGATTTTAAATAAGACATTTCCGGGATGTATAACTAGCAGTGAAGATAAGAAAAGTATTATTAAATCAATGGGAGTTGATTATTTATGGTTTCTCAAGACTCATTCTTCATTTTTAAAACAGTCGGGAAAAGAATTTATTGGATATATTCTGGAAAATTTTAAGATAAAAAAATTTATTGTGGGTAGTGATTTCCGTTTTGGGTATAAAGGAGAAACTGATGTAAAGCGGTTTAGGCAATACGGAGATGAATATGGATTTAAAGTAGATGCTTTAAAAAAAATAAGCTGGCATAATCAAATTGTAAGCAGTACGCTTATAAGAAAATTAATAAAAACAGGAGAGTTTAAAGAAGCGGAAAAGTTTTTGGGGCGTAAGTATGTTTTAACTGGGAGCGTGCATAGAGGAATGCGCTATGGTCAAAAGTTAGGATTTCCCACGGCAAATATCGACCCCTTTGATTACGTAGTTCCTTCAAATGGGGTGTATGTTGCTGTTGTTGGAGTTGATAAAAAAAATTATTTATCAGCAGTTAATATAGGCGTAAGACCTACCATACGCAATTCTCAGAAAAGAGTTATTGAAGCGCATATGTTGGATTTTAATAAAGATATATTAGGCAAGACGATTACAGTGGTCTTCCTGGAAAAAATCCGTGAAGAAAAAAAGTTTTCTCGCGCGGAAAAGCTGAAAGAAGCAATTGCCTGGGATGTTTATTGTATTAAGGAGAAATTTAGGCATGTTTCGTGGAATGTTTAATAGCGAGCGTGTTTTCCCGAATTTGCGAAATACTTATTTTTTGCTATTATAGGGCGAATGCGAATACGAAGTGTGAATCTTTTGACTTTTTCGCGTATCAATGGTAGAATAAAGCTAATAATTTTGGAAAAAAGGAAGTTCGTATATTAATTGTTATGTGAGAAAAATAATAAAAATAATAAAAAATTATCTAGGAGGAAATATGAAAAAAACTAAGTTTTCATCTATTATTCTAGTATTTCTTTTATCTATGTGCTTGGGGTGTCAACCAAAATGGAACGAAGAAACTGCGAGACAAAAAGTATTCAGAAATATTCAATATAAAATTGACGTTTCCCAATACCCCGCAATAGACCCTTATTACGAAACACATCAAAAGGCACTAGAAAATGGCGAAGAGAAAGTTAGCGGCCGTTTTATCACAAAGAATTCAAAACCCCCTATTAGCTATGTCGTATCACAGTGGGATAAAAAAGGGTTACGTATAACCATGTTTTACAAAGAAAATGGCAAATTAGATTCTATACGATTATTTTCCAATCCTGGTTATCCAACAGTAGCATCTATATATTGTGTGGAAGATAGTTGCCAAAATGGTGATGAAAAGTATAAATCCGGAGAACTAATGAGCATTGCTCTTCATCCATCAAATAGCGAAACGTTTTATTTTCGTCCAGATGGACAATTTAACGGCCATGTTAAATTTTAGTGAAAAAACACATAACAAAGCAATCGAGTGGACTGTACTCGCCGCTTTCTGTATTCGCTGGCTCGTCCAGCCGCTCATTTTTATGTTAG
>Ga0180007_10001648_pt1 | contig 28947 bp, 44 predicted proteins | sample MM_PC_MetaG_FD_121122 | JGI IMG/M metagenome (GOLD analysis project Ga0180007, IMG submission 121122) | Groundwater microbial communities from the Aspo Hard Rock Laboratory (HRL) deep subsurface site, Sweden - MM_PC_MetaG | ecosystem: Environmental > Aquatic > Deep subsurface > Groundwater... | reverse complement strand
TGGCGAGTTGATAGTGTTTCTTTGGCGAAGGAAACTATGGTGGTTGATTCCTATGGTGGTTATCTTAGTATTGTTCGGTTTGTTATTGGTAGTTGTCCAGAGTTCTGCTGTAGCACCATTTATATATACATTGTTTTAATAGCTATGAATAAACGAAGTGTAATAGTCAATTTCTCTGGGGGCAAGGATAGCACAGTAGCGGTTCTTGAAACCTTGAAATGCTATCCAAAAGAGGAAATTATCTTATCTTGGCAGGATACGGGGGCTGAGTACCTTGAAACTGAAGGTCATGTCAAGAAGCTGGCTGAATTGTTGGGCTTGCCATTGGTGATACTTAAACCAGCAAAGCGTGATTTTTGGGGCCAACTGGTATTCGATGGTTACTGGCATAGACCAAGTTGCCGAGTTTGTACGAGTCGATTAAAGAGCGACCCTAGCCTCAAATGGATACGCAACCATCGGAAGGAACTTGGCTCTGAATTGATAGTAGTTTCAGGCATTAGGGCAGAGGAAAGCCGAAGTCGAGCTTTGAAGTCCGAATGGGAAGAATACCCGAAAGCCTCACTACAAGATGGCACATTCGCAGCAAAGACTTGGTATCCCTGTCTAAGTATGGCTGAACAAGAAGTCTATGACAGGATAGCGGCCGAGGGTTTACCTCTACACCCATGCTATGAGTTTTCTTCAAGACTATCTTGTTGGGTGTGTATATTCGCCCATCCTAACGAGGTCAGAGCATACGCTGAGAAACAACCAGGATTATACAAGGCTGCTTGTGAAGTCGAAGAAGAGATAAGGGATAAGTGGAAAGAACACTATGCACTTCAAGATTTGTTTCTTCAGGGGAGATTGTTGTAGGCAAATGGTTCATGTTACTGAAGCTATAAAGGCGTTCTATGAGGAGTTTCCCTTTCCTGGCTATGAGGACATAGACTCTGTTGAAAGTCTAAGGCAGAAAGCTGAAAAGGGGATTTTTGCTCGATTATTGGATGCCCAAATCCCACATGGTGCAAAGATACTTGAAGTCGGGTGTGGCACAGGACAACTAAGCAACTTTTTGGGTATGACATGGGGTAGAACCATTGTTGGCGCTGATATTTCCCTAAATTCCTTAAAGTTAGGTCAGGAGTTCAAAGAAAAGAATCAAATTGACAATACTAGCTTTCTGCAAATGAACTTATTCAAGCCAGTATTTAGACCAAACAGTTTTGACTTGGTGATATGCAATGGTGTATTGCATCACACGAGCAATCCTTTTCTCGGTTTTCAATCGCTGGTAAGGCTTGTTAAAAGAGATGGGTGCATTGTAGTGGGATTATATAATACTTATGGTAGGATACCTACTGATATTAGACGCTTTATCTTTAAGAAGTTTGGTAATCAATGGAGGTTTCTTGATTCCCGTCTTATGGATAAGAGCCTTAGCGATATTAGAAAGAATATCTGGTTTCTTGACCAATATAGGAATCCGCATGAATCCAAGCATACAATCGGGGAAGTGTTGAGCTGGTTCAATCAATCAGGGGTTGAGTTTGTTAACAGTATACCAAAGGTGATAGCATTTGACTCGTTTTCTCCTCAAGAGAGGTTATTTGAAGTAAATCCACAAGGGAATAGGTTCGCCCATTTCTTGGTGCAATTGGGGATGCTTTTTAGTGGAAGGGAAGGTGGATTCTTTACGATGATTGGTAGGAAAAGGGTGTAAAATGACTAACCCTTATTATTAAGAAAGGAAAATGAGGAATGAATAAAACATCAGTTTGGATACTTGCCAGCCTATTCTTGATTGGTATAATTCTGACATTTTGTGGCGTAAAAGAAGCTAATAAGGAAATTAGCGACCCTTATGGCTTTGTATGGGGTAATACCACCACTTTTGAGTATAGCGATAATTTTACAAGTGCGAGTGAAAATATTTCACTAACATGGTCTAAAAGTGATAACGAAACTACTATTATTAGATACAAAAGGGATAACTATACTTTTTCTGACAATATAACAGGTATCACCTATACTCATGCCTTTGGGAAGAAGTGCGATTGTTCAAAGTGTGTGCCACGATATTCTGTGATTATTATGAATGTAGTTACCCCTGAATGTTGGGAAAGCATACCTTGGTGTGATGAAGATTGCCATTGCCCACCTAGTTTTATAAGTATCTATTGCAATTGTGAAAGAGATGAATAAGAAACCATCGGTGTAGGCAAATGGTTATGGACTTGGATGTATGAAGATAAAACGAGAATATATTCAGCGTCTAGCTTTGATAGTTGTTGGATTGTTCTTGGCACTTGTGGTAGCTGAAATCAGCCTTCGTATTATCTTCCCTGAGCCACAACAATTCTATGTGTGGCGGCCTAATTTACAGAGGGAATTTAGCCCATCTCAAGGGGTTATGCCTAGGGTAACTGGCAATTCAAGGTTCTATATAAATTCGGAAGGAATACGGGGAGACGAATTCTCTGAAAGTCAGGAATATCGAATACTGACTATTGGTGGAAGCACAACGGAATGTGCATACCTTGACCAAGAAGAAGCATGGCCATACTTGTTGCAGGAGAAGTTGGGCAATAATGTTTGGGTTGGGAATATCGGCAAGAGTGACCGTAACACTAATCACCATATTTTACAAATGGAATATCTATTGCCGCAGTATCCTAGAATTGATGTGATTGTTATGTTAGTGGGTGCTTGTGAACAACTTAGGGGAGATGCAACGGATGAGGAATTGCTTGACCATGCGTTTGTTTTACACCCATACAAAAGGCAATCGTTTCCTCAGAATATGGCTGTCTGGCGTTTGACTCAGAGATTGATACAACCACGGGCAAATTGGGATATGTTATTTCCTGCACAGTCAGCAGTGGTAATGGAGGATACTGGGAAATGGTATACGGCTGCCCAAGAACATCGTAGGAATGCTGGGATAGTAGATGACATGCCCAATTTAGCACCTTTATTGGAAGAGTATGAATATAACCTTAATGCGATTATTGATATAGCTAAATCCAAGTCAATTCGTTTAATCTTGATGACGCAACCTTCGATGTATAGGAAAGGATTGACAGAACAGGAGAAAAACCTTCTTTGGGGTGGTGCTGTTGATGAAAGCCTTGAGAAGTATTATTCCGTGCGAGTATTGGCTGTTCGGGATGAGCAACGCAATAGTAAGTTGATAGAGGTGTGTCAATTGCGTGGGATTGAGTGCATTGACTTGGCAAATTGCTTACCCAAAGATATAACAGTATTCTATGATGACTATCATTTTAATGAAAGTGGTTCTAAGATGGTTGCGGATGTTATTGGTGACTATTTGAGTGGAAGAGAACCTTTTATCAGGTTTAATAGGAAGCAATAAAGGGAGTAAGAATGAAGAAATGTTATTGGCTTGCTACAGTTATCTTGTTATTCTGTATGACTATATCTGCAAACTGTGCACCACAATCTAGTGTAACACCAATATCACTTGGCACGCCGTATGGTACTTATGTCGCTAAAGTGAATAGTCTTGTGGGTACGGTAGTAATAGAGGTGCGATTTCTTAATGATGGCACATTATTGATGCAGGCTGATACCCCAGCTTGGAGTAAGTCAGATACATATGCCTATGAGATTATAGACAACAACAGATTGGTATTCATCAAAGATGGGCATCGTGATGGCTATGAGTTTGAATATTATCCATCTGAAGATATGTTTACTTTAATTATGGATGAAGGTGGACAAAGAACTACTTTCATATTTAGAAAGGCTGATTAAATGGAAATTACTTCTTTTGTTGCAACAATTCTTTTATCCCTAGTCGCTTATTGTGTTGGGGTTGTAAGCAAAGGTGGGCAATCTATAAAATTACAATTGTTTGACTTGTTTGTAGTATCAATCATTTGGGCTAGTGCAATTTATTCAAGTATAGCATTGGAGTTCAATAAATGGGTTTTGCTTTTGGTATGGATAATCTTTAGTTTTGTGGCAGGTATCTTGCTTACTTGGAGACGAAAGATACCATTGGAAATAGTCTCAAGTGGGAAGGTCACAGAGTTGAAGGAAACTTCAAGAAGCTTGCATAAGAGGCTGTGGGCAAGATGGCAAGGCTTCTGGGATAGAGTAGGAAGCTTTCAAAGCCGATTAGTTCTTTCTATGCTGTTCTTCATTTTGGTTTCTCCATTTGCATTGGGTGTGAAGATATTCTCTGACCCGTTAAGGATAAAAGACAAAGACAGCGAATCCTACTGGTTATCGAAGATGAGAAATGTAGTGGACTTGGATGAAGCGAAGAGGCAATTCTAATGTATATACTAGGAATATCTTGTTTCTACCATGACGCTGCCGCTGTATTGTTGAAAGATGGGGAATTGATTGCTGCAGCAGAAGAGGAAAGGTTTACAAGGATAAAGCATGACTATGATTTCCCTGACAATGCAATCAAGTTCTGCTTAGACTATGCTGGAATCTCAGTACAGGATTTGGATTACGTTGTATTTTATGAGAAGCCTTTTCAGAAGTTCGAGCGCATCTTGATGACAACTTTAGATGGTTTTCCTAAATCTTGGAAGGTCTTTCAAGAAGCGATGATAGCATGGCTTACAGGCAAGCTTTGGGTGAAAAGTACCATAAGGGATAGGGTGGGAATCGAATACAACAAGATTCTTTTCGGAGAGCACCACCTTTCACATGCTGCTAGTGCCTTTTACCCCTCACCTTTTGAAGAAGCAGCGATTCTCACGATAGACGGAGTTGGCGAGTGGGCAACTACCGCTATGGGGATAGGGAAAGGGACGGATATAAAGCTACTTAAGGAAATAAGGTTTCCTCATTCTCTCGGCCTTCTTTATAGTGCCTTTACTGCCTTCTTAGGCTTCAAGGTCAATGAAGGTGAATACAAAGTCATGGGAATGGCACCTTATGGAGAGCCAAGATACATCGACAAGATATATGATAGCCTTATCAAGGTAAATGGTGACGGTTCTTTCTGGATGAATATGGACTATTTCTCTTATCACTATTCTGATACTAGAACATTCAACTCTAAATTTGAAGACCTGTTTGGGAAACCAAGAGTACCAGAGTTGCCCTTCTTTACTTCCAATATGAGATTCCCCACTTATTTTGGTGAAAAGCTGCCAGATTACATCGAATGCTGTCAAGAGAACGAGTATTATGCAGATGTAGCTGCCAGCATTCAGAGGGTGACAGAAGAAGTCATATTGAAACTGGTAAATTCTTTGTATGAAGAGACGGGATTGAAGGAACTCTGTATCGCAGGTGGAGTTGGGCTTAATTCGGTAGCTAATGGAAGAATCTTAAGGGAGACTCCTTTTGAAGAGCTTTTCATTCAGCCTTCGGCGGGAGACGGTGGTGGTGCGTTGGGTGCTGCGTTACATGCCTATCATGGTCTCTTGGGAAAGCCAAGAAGATTTGTCATGGAACATGCCTATTGGGGGCAGGAATATTCGGAGAATGAAATCAAGGAGTTCCTTGATGGCAATAATATTCCCTACGAGCATTTCTCAGATGAGGAAAGGTTATTAGATAGGGTAGTGGCTGACCTTGTAGATGGGAAAGTAATTGGTTGGTTCCAGGGAAGATTTGAGTGGGGGCCGAGAGCACTTGGGAATAGGAGTATTTTAGCAGACCCAAGAAGTGAGGAGATGAAAGATTTAGTAAATGCAAAGGTCAAGTTCCGTGAACCTTTCAGGCCTTTTGCTCCAGTCATAATGGAAGAGAATGTAACAGATTTCTTTGATTGTGATGATAGCATTATAACACAATATCCTGCTAGGTATATGCTTCTAGTATTGCCACTAAGGGGAGATAAAGCAGAAACCATAAGTGCTGTGAACCATTTGGGTACAGGAAGGCTACAAACGATTAGAGAAGAATGGAATCCACGATACTATGGACTTGTGGAGAAATTTGGCGAAGCAACAGGTGTGCCAGTTTTGCTTAATACCTCTTTTAATCTAAGGGGTGAGCCAATTGTGGCTTCCCCATCCGATGCATTCAACACATTTAGTAAGAGTGGTTTGGATGTGTTAGTATTAGGGGACTTTATAGTAAGAAAGGAGAAATAATGATTGAACCAGAGATGAAGTTGTTGCAGGATGCTCAGGCTTATATTGATGCGGGAACGACTGCACTAATCATCCAGTTTCTGATTGCTGGTGCTGTAGGAGGGCTTTTCCTAATTAAAGTGTTCTGGACTAAAGTTAAGGCATTCTTTGTTAAGGTCTCTTCGATATTTAGGAAACACAATGGCTAAGTTGCTGAAAGAAATAGCAGATTTTCATCGCTTTTTCCATAGAACTCCAGAAGCACAGATTGTTTTCTATGCTGAACATCGAGACTATTACCCTTATTTTGAAGGTCTTATTGAAGAATTGATTAGTAAGCATAATGAATCCTTATGTTATGTTACATCTGACCCTGATGACCCAATCCTGCAAAATCAAGAGTTAAGGACATTCTACATAAACAAACTGCTTCCTTTGTTTATGGCATTTGTCAATTGCAAAGTGTTTGTTATGACATTGACAGACCTCAATCAGTTTCACTTGAAACGTTCTGTGAATAAAGTGCACTATGTTTATGTTTTTCATTCCCTTGTCAGCACTCACATGATATATCGACATGGTGCTTTCGACCATTATGATTCCATTTTATGCGTAGGGCCACATCAGGTTGAAGAACTTTTGAAACATGAGAAATTACACAGGCTTGTACCGAAGATGCTTATAGAGGCTGGGTATTACAGGCTAGAGAGATTGCATAAGGCTTATTCGGAACACAACAAAGAAAGTGATGGGATTTCAGTTTTGGTTGCACCTACTTGGGGGGCTTCTAACTTGATGGAAATATGCGGTGAAGAACTTTTGGGAATACTTATGAATGATGGCTATAAAGTTACATTAAGGCTTCATCCCGAAACTGTTAAGAGGCATAAGTATTCAATTCCAGATAATGTGGCATTGGAAATATCTGTAGGGAATATGGACTCCTTAGTTGATGCAGATATACTGATAACTGACTGGTCTGGGATTGGCATGAAGTATGCCTTTGGAACGGAACGACCAGTTATATTCATTGATACACCACGAAAGGTGAACAATCCTAAGTATAAAGAATTAGGCATAGAGCCTATGGAAGCATTGTTGCGAGATAAGATTGGTGTAGTTGTTTCGCCTGAGAACTTGGATACTATTCCAGAAGTGATTTATGATTTGATACGGAATGAGATGGCTTACAAGAAAACCATAGTTAAATTAAGAAAGAAATATATGTATGCTTTCGGGCATTCTGCTGAGATAGGTGCGAGGTATATCAAGGAGATAGTATGACGATAATTTATGCTTATGTGGTAGGTGACCTCTGGCATCTTGGCCATAAAAGGTTTGTTGAACAAGCCAAAGCTCTTGGAGATTATTTGATTGTTGGGGTTCTTACAGATAAGGCTACTATGGCTTATAAGAGGAAACCTATTATACGCTTCAAGGAAAGATTAGAATTGATTATGGATTCAAAGCAAGTAGATGAGGTTGTAATCCAAAGTAATGTTGACCCGACTTATAATTTGAAGATAATGCCAGATGTGGACATAGTGGTTCATGCACATGCCCCTGATGAAATTCTTCCACATTGGGAATCGGCCTGTGAATATATGAAGTCTGTAGGCAAGAAAGCCATTAGGCTAGACTACTATGGTTCTCAGAGCACCACGAAAATCATCAAATCAATAAAGGAAAGGGAGGATTTATGATAGAGGGGATTGTTTGGGTATTATTTGCCCATTTCATTGGAGACATCGCACTACAAACTACTTGGATGGCGCAGAAAGGAAAGATGTGGTATGCAATGCTATGCCATTGTATGGTCTGGACAGCATGTATCTGTATAGCTCTACAATTTCTGGGCATCTTTGTGCTATGGAAAGTAGCATTCTTGTTTGGTGGACACTGGCTCTGTGACAAGTGGAAGACTGGCAGACCTAAGAATAAAGAAGGATTAAAGTATCTGTATATTGACCAAGGGATACATTTTTTGCAATGCTTGATAGTAGTGATATTGTGAGAAAGGAGAATAATAAAATGAGATGGCAGGATAGATTGAAGGCAACATGGCCTCTTATAGTCGTAGGGGCATTTGTTATAGGAGTTTGTATTCTTCAAATCGTTAGGGGTTAGTAGTAATTACATTTTGAGAAAGGAGAATTATGACTAAAACATTCTGGAACTTATGGACATCGTATGCAGCTTTCTATTTTGGTAGGGTAAACTTGTCTATAGTTATCCCAGTCCTATTGGCTACCTATGGGAACTTATCCCTGTACAATGTTGGGATGGTGACAACTGGCTTTTTACTTGCCTATGCTATTGGGCAATTTCTGCACGGGCAAATATCGGAGAAGTTCAATCCATTCACATACCTAGCTGTTGGGTTAATTGGCTCTGCTGTAATGAACGCTGTGTTAGGTTTCTCTGCAGGATTTTTTTGGGTGTTGTTAATAGGAGAGATTATGGATGGTGGTTTTCAGTCAATGGGCTGGTCGTCAACAGTTCGGGCAAATGCTGAGACAACAACCAATCCCGAAAAATCATCAACCATCCTTGGCACTGCTTATCAGTCTGGTAATTCCCTTGCGTGGATAGTCTGTGCTCTTGCTGTTGGACAATGGGGCTGGCAGGCAGGCTTCTTTGTTGCTAGTGGTGTTATGGCAGCTAGGGGATTGCACCTTTTTGCTACAAGAAGGCAAGCTGAGATTGTGGAAAGGAAAGTCACTGAGAGAATAAAGATGACCCTAAGTTTTCCGATTGTGACCAGCGGTGTAGCGTTGGGGTTAGTAAATATCATCCGCTATGGTGTCATAACATGGATTCCTGTGTATCTTTACCAGAACTTTTCTATGCCAATTGAGAAAGTGGGAATGAGCATATTCCTGATTCCGATTGCGGGCATATTGGGGACTCTACTTTACAACAAGGTTAAATTGCCCAAAGACATAACAACTATACTGTATATGATTGTCTTGGGTACGTTGTTCCTAGTGTTTCCATCTACATCGGGATTGTCAATGTTTACGATTTTGCTACTGAGTGGCTTCTTCATGTACGGGCCACATGTCTTTTTGGTATCTACAATGCCTAGTCGATACCATGACAAGAACATTGTAGCTGCATCAACGGGATTCATTGATGGGGTAGGCTATATCGGGGCGGCAACAGTAGGTATCATAGTACCGTTCATCATTGATAAATCTGGTGAATGGGCTTCAGTATTCTATTTTTGGTCTGCAATGGCTTTGGCAGTCATTATCCTGATAGGAATAGTCTACCTAAAAACACGGAAAAGCTAATATGAGAAAGGAAAATAAGGAGGCAAAATAGAAATGGGAAAAATGCTTGCTATCGCCGTTGCCATAATTTGCGAATTGGTAATATGGGGATTCCTTTATGTTTGTTGGCTTGGGAAGCCTAGTGGTGACAATCCCCATATCATAGATTGGATAGCTGTAATATTTGCGTTTGTATTTATCTCTATGTGTTGGGTATTGTGTTTTTCAATTATGGAGAAAAAGTGAGTTATAAGAAATGAAACGATTCGTAGCTTTCCATCCGTTTTTATTTGCAATAGCACCTATCCTTTTCCTCTTTGCCTATAACATAGATGAGGTTTCTGTCAAAGACCTTGTATTGCCATTGATTGTTGCTGTTATTGGTACGTTACTCTTTATGTTGTTGCTGAGATTAGTGACCAAGAACTATAACAAAATTGCAATCATTACCTCTTGCTTCCTTGTATTCTTTTTTTCATACGGTCATGTTCGAGATGCAATTTCGCCTGGTGCTGAAGTGGCATTGAATTTCAATATCCTTTTAGTATTGGCATTTCTTTTTATCCCAGCCAGCATCGGGCTTTTCTTAATAATAAAAGGTCGGAGGGATTTTGCTACATCTACGAAATTCCTGAATGTTGTAGCGATCACCTTGATTGTAATTTCAATAGTCAACGTTGGCATTTACGAAGTCAAAGCAATCACCTTCGAGCATAAAGACACAAGCAAAGAAGATAGTCATTCAGTTGTTGTTGAATATTGCCCTGACATTTACTACATAATTTTAGACATGTATGCAAGAGAAGATACCCTTAAGGACTGCATAGACTTTGATAATAGCGACTTTATTGATTATTTGACTGATAAGGGATTCTATGTTGCTGGCAAGAGTTGCAGTAATTATGGTAGCACTTATACATCATTACCATCTTCCTTGAACATGAAATATCTTGATGCAGAGGAACGAGAGGCTGGAGTCTTGCTAATACCAAATAATAAAGTTTCACGCTTTTTGAAGGCGAGAGGATATCGCTACGTTTATGTGGATGGTGGTATGGCTTGGAAAGATATGGATAAATATGCCGATATATATTCATGCACAGACGTTTTTGGATTTCAGGTTGGTGATTTTGCATATAATTTATGTGAAAGCACACTGTTGGCTCCCTTCGCTAGATTCTTTAGTGGCTTATCTGATGCAAATGTTGTAACTCAGTATGGAGCAAATCGCATATTGTATGCCTTCGATGCTTTAGCTGAGATACCAGATATTGAAGAGCCTACGTTTGCATATGCACATATAATGTGCCCTCATCCCCCAGGTATATTTGATAGCGATGGGGCTAAAGGGTTAGCTATGTTTGGCGAACAAGAAGAATTTTACCCACAAGGATACTATGATAATTTAGCCTTTATCAACAAGAAGGTGGAGATACTTGTGGATGAGATAATATCAAAATCTGATGCACCGCCAGTTATTATTTTGCAGGGAGACCATGGTATATGGTATGAAGAAGAAAGGGCGAGGGAGATTCTTAATGCGTACTATCTGAAGGATAGTGGAGTCTTATATGAAACCATAACTCCTGTAAATTCGTTCAGGGTAATCTTTAATCTATATTTTGGTATGGATTATGAGATATTGGAAGATAAATATGACTAAGCCGTATTATCAAGACACCCCCATAAGGATAATGGGGATGAGAACAGCAAAGGCGTTCATACGAGAATACCATTATGCCATCGAGAGTCCTTCATCATGCAAGTTTGCTATTGGGTTATATGCTTCGGATAAATTGGTAGGAACTATCATCTTTGGGTATGGGACAAGGCCTTTACACACTATCAGATACCTTTTCCCATCTCTAGGAACATCAGATTATTTAGAAATAAACCGCCTGTGCCTATTAGATAGTTGCCCCCGAAACTCTGAATCACAGTTTATCGCCCAATCCATTAACTTAGTGAAGCGTCACTTCCCGTATGTGAAAGTGATATTTAGTTGGGCTGATGGTTTGCGTGGCAAACCTGGGTATGTATATCAAGCTGCTAACTTCTTCTACGGTGGGTTCATCTGGTCAGAGTTTTACATGACTGCTACTGGCGAGGTTGTTCGACCACGCCTCTTAATTACACGGTATGGACAGAGAGACAAACAATTTACTCAAGAATTAGGATTGACTAAAGTACATGGCTATCAGTTCCGCTATTGCAAGTTTATATGTAGTCATAGGGAACGCAAGCGATTGATTAAGGAAAGTCCTATAGTGTGGGGGTTGGATTACCCAAAGTCAACAGACTTGAAGTGGATTATAGATGCGGGAGAGGGCTCAAGAGAGAGCTGTGAGCTACCCATGCTCAAGGGGTCGGGGCAGTTCCGACATCCCGCTCCAGAGAATCAAACTGTTATGCCGTTGGTGTAGGCAAATGGTTATGGAGTTAGAGGTATAACAAATGAGTTTTAAGATTGGTGACAATTTGATTGGGCAAGGTTGTCCTGTTTATATCGTGGCAGAGTTGTCGGCTAATCATAGGCAGGATTTTGATGAAGCAGTGAAACTAATTCAGGTTGCTAAAGAAGTTGGTGCTGATGCAGCCAAACTACAGACTTTTACACCAGATACTATGACTATCCAAAGCGACAGACCAGAGTTCCAAATCAGTAGTGGCACACCTTGGGATGGCAAAACCCTTTATGATTTATATGGTGAAGCCTATATGCCTTGGGAATGGCAGCCAAAACTAAAGAAGGTGGCAGACAACTTAGGAATTGGATTATTATCCACGCCTTTTGACAAAACAGCAGTGGATTTCTTGGAAGAGATGAATGTGCCTGCTTATAAGATTGCGTCATTTGAGATTGTAGATATCCCTCTCATTGAATACATTGCTGGCAAGGGTAAGCCAATAATCATGTCAACTGGCATGGCAACATTATCTGAGATAGTCGAGGCTGTGCGAACAGCACGAAGAGCTTCACAGGTTGCCTTATTGAAATGTACGAGTAGTTACCCAGCTACACCTGAAGAGATAAACTTGTATACCATTCCCGACTTAGCTGAAATGTTTGGTGTACCTATTGGCATCTCTGACCATACTCTAGGGATTGCTGTATCAGTAGCATCCGTAGCACTAGGGGCTTGCATTGTAGAGAAACATTTTACCCTTTCACGGAGTATACCAAGCCCAGATAGCGGTTTCTCTTTAGAACCCCAAGAGTTCAAGGAAATGGTGGAGGCAATTCGAACTGCTGAAAAAGCATTGGGCAAAGTATGCTATGGGGTAAGTTCACAAGAATCTAAAACCCATGTCTATCGTCGTTCTCTTTTTGTTGTAGAGGCCATGAAAGCAGGTGAAGTGTTTACTGAGGCAAATGTGCGTTGTATCAGGCCAGGATATGGTTTGCATCCTCGCTACTTAAAAGATATACTAGGGCGAAAGGCTACACAAGATATTGAGCGAGGAGAACCACTAAATTGGAGGTTCGTATGTCGAAAATAGGTGCTTGGCTATGCGCTGGTATTCTTTTGTTCTACTTTATGTTTAATTCTGGCTTTATCTTTGAGGCATTGGGGTATAAGACTGCTGATAAGCTTGATATACCTTTTACCTATGCCTTGAGTGCAGATAGGGTAGGTATGGTGGCAATATTCAATGAGGATGACTTGAAATGTGCTGAATGGTATATTGAAAACATAGGCTTAGAGCCTATTGTAGTTGGCAGCAATTCATATAGAATTTTTGCTAAATCTGGCATACAACTTCAAGGAGATATTCTAATCCCCTTTGAGGATATTCCTGAAGAAGGTTATGTATTCTTGTCAACATGGAATGTTAAAAATGGCGAGTATATAAATCCCCAAGGTGTGGGCTTAAGGATAAGGGTGCCATTGCCTAAAATCAAGGGCGAAGTGATTTATCAGAGTGGTATGGCAAAGATACTCAAGATTATTCCACCGTCACCGCCTCTTCCTCAGAAGAGGTGAGGATGTCCCTAGTCATGTGTGCATGACGGTAGTATCACCTTTAGTTCCTCAAAGCTATTTGCATTATATAAGGTTCCCTTTGTTAGCTTTTTGAAAAGCTCCCAGCTTGCGTCAATAGCTTCGGCATCTAGTTTGCTAAGTAGCATATCAGTAATCCTAATAGTCGGGATGTTATATATGACATTTGCATATAGGAGGGCTGAACTATCATATCCAATCACACAGTCTGGCTTAAGCCTGGCAAACAAAACTTCGGCTAACACTTCTTGAGGGGCAAGATTAACTTGCTTGTGCATTGATAAGATATAGCCATATTTATTTGCAGGTTCGGTGGGATGTGGTTTTATCACGACAGAAAAGCCCGATTCAATCAAAATATTGATAATGCCTTCCATTAAATCTAGTTCTCCTGCTAGGGGGGTATCGTCATATCGCCAGTAAGTAGTGATAATCATTGCTGTAGGTCTTTCTTTGTTACGCTTCTTGTGTATGCCTGCTTTTTGTGCGAGGGCTTTTTTGTACAAGGTGATGTATTGCTCATTGATGGTAAGCTTGTCGTGATTGTTTTTGAGAAGAAACCATTTTTGGATGGCAAGGCCTTTTCCGCCTATAAGCTTTAGAACATTGCTGGCATTGTACATCATTTTAACTCTCAGGAATCGTGTAAGTTGAAAGTATCTTGGCATGTTGTTTGGGCTGGTTAATTCACTAGCGGTACGCCATGATTTCTCTGGCATACAAGTGCCTATACCTTCATCGACTAAAGAGAAGATTGGATAATACTTGGAAGCTAATGTTTTATTCTTAAATGCTTGAAGGACGAAGACATTGGGGAACATGGCTGTTATAATGTGCATCTGTTGTCTGCTATCTTTTTTTGTCTGTCTAAGTCTTTTTATTGCCAGTAGGATATTAAAAGCTGTTTTAGCTAAATGGATTTGCCCACTCATGGTCAGCTCTTTGTCCTTTGAAGTTGAGTCTAGATAGCAAAATTGCATGTTAGCGAAATCTCGACAGGCAAAGGTCTCTTCATTAATTGTGAACTTGCCTCTCAGATGTGGAGTTATAACGACAATTCCTGATGGTTTCTCCCTTTTGTGTTGTGAGATATCGTAAACTAATGCATCCACTCCGATTGCATGCCATGGTGAAATAATAGGGCAGGCTACAAAATCAATGTTACTATAAATCATCAATTCTGCTATATAGTTATATAGAGAGTCTTCGTTTGTGAATTTCACAATTTGCCCTTTATTATTCCCCAGTACCAATCTAATGCTGGATTTAGGATATTGCTTAATAGTGGATTGGCAATCTCTGCATAGTCAAGTGCTCCTATGAACTCTTGCATTATCTGGCTATCGCTGAGTTTTCTTCGTGATTGTTTCCTTTGGCGAATCAATGTCGGAAGGGATATCAATAGTTCAAAGTAGGAATAAACCTTCTTGTGAAACCAGCCTTTGAAAAGGGAATAAAACAGCACACCCATTTCAGTGACAATAAAGGCGGGAGCGATTAAAAGTAAAGTTCTTAGACTATAGTTCTTGATTAAAAAGCGAAGTCTATTTCTTTCAACGTAATAGAGTTTATTCTTCATTTTCTTGAAGTCGGCTTTGTGATATACGATTGCTTTTGGGGTTAGCACAAGTTCATACCCCGCTGCCCTTATCCTGAAGCTTAGGTCTACATCTTCAAAATACATAAAGAAGGTTTCATCGAATAATCCGATTTCATCTAATACCTTTCGTCTCAAGCAAGATAGCCCACCAGCCACGTATTGCGTAGTTTCATAGTCTAAATCAATGTTTGTATGCTCTTTAGAGTGCTTTGGAAATGCAAACCCAAGAAAGTTAACCGCTCCACCAGCGTAGTTTATCTTATTGCTGTCATCGAAAAACAATGCCTTTGCTACTGTTGCACCTACGTTCTCGTTCTGTAGGGGTTTAATCAATTCTTCTAGCCAGTGGATATCAAATTCCATATCGCTACTAATGACCGCTATATATCGGCCTCCAGAAAAAAACATTCCCTTGTTACATGCCTTGGCAAATCCTTTATTGTGATGATTGCAGATTATTCTTACTGCGGGGAAATATTTCATGATATATTCTATTGAACCATCCGTGGAAGCGTTGTCAACTACTAATATCTCATAATCTTGATAAGTCTGTGAGGCTAGAGAGGTTAAGCAATTTCCCAAGGATGCCTTGTCATTCCAATTGACAATCAGGATAGATACTAAGGGTATTTTGCTCATATCTGTATTTCATACCTTCGCCATCTAATCGTGTTCAATGACATATCAATAGTTAATGGTGGGCCGTGGTATTCATCTAGTGTCATCGGTTCTATATCGGGTGTGGTTATTTTTGCCAACTCGTACATTGACATCCTTCTATCCCCTACGATATGCACTACCCCAGTCAAAGATTTCTTGATAACATCTCTTATCCCCCTTGCCACAGTTTCAGCAAATAGATATGTCCCAAACCTATCTGTGAAAGCCTTGGGATAAGGCCAGCGTTCTCTATCTGTAAAATTGGTTCTAATGATGAGCGATTTAGTTCTGGTTTTGCAAGCTACAAATTCTCCTAGTAGCTTGGTTAAGCCATAATAGTTCTTAGGAGAAGGTAGGTCATCTTCGGCATAGTTGCCTCTGTCACCTTGGAAAACGCAGGCTGTTGATACATAAACAAAATAGCAATTGTCAGCACATACACTAATAAGGTTTTCAGTTCCTAAAACATTTGTTGCATAGGCAAGCCTTTGGTCTTCTTGGCATTGGTTGATACTAGTCAATGCAGCACAATGAATTATGATATCGGGGTTGGATTGTTCTAGGTATCGTTTTACCTGCTTGACATTTGTTATATCAAACTCTTTATGAGTTGGTGCTAAGGCATCTGGAAAAACCTTTCTTAACTCTTTGCCTAATTTCCCATTGCCACCAGTTATAAGTATGGTCATTCTGTATCCTTATTTGCACAAGTATTTCTTGATTCTCAATCTCAGTTGTTTTTATCACTCCATATTAGGGAGGCAGCATACCCAACACAGAAAGATAAAACTATAAATCCAAATATTACAGCCACCCAATCTATGATATTGGGATTGCTGCCACTAGGCTTTTCAAGCCAACAAATATAAAGAAATCCACACATTACCAATTCGGAAAATACGGCAAAGACAATAGCAAGTTTTTTATTCATTTTATCTCCTTATGTAGCATAGTCAGTTCTTTGTAGTCCCAAGGTAGCGAGTCGTAGGTTCTGCTGAGTAAGTCCTTTCCAGTTTTCGGTTTATCCAAGTAGCATCTTTTATTTTCTGTGCCAATGGTGAGAGTGCGCTCGATAAGTTGTATCTGTCCTAGCTTTGACCAATCCTGCTGCAAAGCCAGAGCTAGCGTGACAGGACTGTATGCACTACGAGTGTATTGAGTGGCATCGGGGTTTTCATCTATTTGATTTTTTAGAGTGGTGTAGTCTATGGCGAGTTCGGCGGGAGTGTCTTTGCCTTCAAATGCTACCATACCAGTTCCGCATATGGCACATCTACCCTTTGCTGATAGTCTCCAACCGCCTAGTTCTGTGCTTAGGGGAAGATTTGTCAACATATCGGTAGTTATGAACCCATCAGCCATGACTGCTAAGGGGATAATACCTGCTTGTAGGCAAGCCTCAGCAACGTGTAGACGGGAATTAGTTTCAACTGTAAGTCCAATGATAGAGTTGAATCTGTCACCGAATCCTTTGGTATCAGAGTGCTGGAGCATTTTGCCCCAGAGGGCGGAGTAGATTCTTTGAATCAATAGGCGTTCCCTACCTGTAGTTCCTTGACGAACATTCCATAAAAACATTAATGGCCCTTTATATACTTCAAAATTGCTTCGGGGTGTCCACCAATGCCCTTTTTCCGCTTGGAATGTTCCTAAGTCCCAATACTTTAGAAATTCTAAGGATTGAAGAGTCATTATGGCAGGGAATCGGCTTGTGGGGGTGTAGTTGCTACCAGTATATTTTGTTATAAAGGGATGGAAGGGGGCATCAGTTGTCAAGATACCTTCGGTTATGCCGAGAGTGGCATCATTGGGAGGCCTTATGGATTCAACCCATGTTCCCTTGCGAATATCTGGCAATTTGGATAGCTCTGCCAAGTAGGAGGCATTTAGGTCGTAGTCATAGGCTTCTTCAAAGAATCCCAATGTATAGGCTTCAAAAAATTGTCCCATACAACCTCGCCAAGCTATGTCTGATACTTCTTCGGGGCAATCATTCATGGTAGGCCAATTCAAACTAAACTTCTTTAGGAATGTACTGGATGGTGAAACTAAGTTGCTAGCAGTCAATCCCAACTTGCATAGGATTGAGTCAACCGCTTCTGCTGTTGTTTTTGCTACCTTTGCTTTCTGTATTGCATCATCTAAAGAATTATCATTAGTGTATTCGGCATCGTGGTATCCTGCCTGATTCATGTTTGCAAAATTGAGATAGGGATGGTCTCTCCCGCCTGAGTAATCAATGGATAGAAAATGCCCAGGAAAGTAAGTTATTTTGTAGGGTGAAAGCCAGAGCTTTTCTGTCTCTAGTAGCTTTTGTCCTTGTTCTTTTGTGATTCCTATAAGGTAAAGAAGTGAAGCGGTATCAGCATCTAAATCATAGAGGACTGGGTTGTGACCATTGCATGCTTCAAACAATCTGCCAAAGAATGGTTCTTCAGTGATTACTTGTCCTGTACTTAGGGCGATGCCTTCATTTGTAATGTGGATGCCAATAAAAGTCATGTCAACATGTCCCAAGAATAAAAGCTAGTGGGATTAGTATGATTGCAAAGATTAAAACAATTAGCCAATCAGGCCATTTATACCAGTTGGGCATTGCTATTTTCTGCGTTTCACTCGGTAAGGCATTTTCTTTCTGGCAAATTCCTGCTTCCACAATGCAAGCAACCTTTGAAACTCTTCGGGTGTCTTCTCGCTTGTACTGTCTATCTTGTATATCTCTCGCAGGAAACTCCACACAGTTTGGTCTTGTCTAGTGTCTCCAGTACTACCGACATACGTTTTCTGGATATCAGCCATAGCCAAGCTATGTGCTCTCCTGCTTGGGTAACGCTTGCGTTTGTATTCGTTGAACCTCTCTTCATAGAAGTTGGTTCTTGCAGCCATAGCCTGCTTCCATCCGTCGCTGGTCAAGTCTAAGGATTGTAGGACACGTTTTCCAGTGATATCTGGTTTGGCTCTAGTAGTAATAATTTTGATGCACTCCCAGTCCAGAAAATGTGCTCTCTTGAGAGTTTGGTATTGCCTCATCCTCTGGTCAAACTCATCACGTGGGATTCGGCTGGAAATTCTATAGGCATCTGCACTGCTGAATCGCTTCCTAGCCTTACTGTACCTATTGAAAAAGCTTGGTGCAATAGCTATTGGTTCACGCTTGTGTGCAGGCTTCTCAATTTCCCAGAAAACCCGTGCATTCCAGTTGGGTAACTGAAGACTCCCATCTTCTGATATGAAACCTTGAGCAGCATAGGACTCTCGGATATAGCTAGGAATATCAGTGATGCCAGCTTGCGTGGCCTTGCGAATCTCTGTTATTCTGAAACGCCTTGTTCTACGCATCCCTGGGTCTGAGATTTTGCCAAGTTTGGCATACCAATCAGCTTCTTGTGGCAAAAAGCCTTCACTGATAAGCCTTGTGATTCTACGTTCTTCTAGGTTTGCCATCGCTATTTATCTTCTATGGTTTCGATTTCACTCCAATCAAGCTCAATGTCTAATTGACTAAACACTTGATACAATCCCTCGCTTAACGGGTCAACATCCTGTTCCCTTAAGTCTTGATGCATATAGACTTGATTGATGATATGGATTATTTCATGACCCAATGATTCAACCTTGCCTGATTCTGGAAGAGCAGGGTCAATTTCTATCCTTTGTTTCCTCCATACTGTTGTGGCAGCATGCCCATCAGGTTGTTGACTTTTATCAAAGACTATCTTATACCAATGCCCACCAACCTGTATCTGCTTTGGCACTTTGATTTTCATTTATCGCCATCCCTCCTATTCATTATATCACGTAGGTCAGCTAGCTTAATACGCACTGTTCGGCTTTTAGGATATGGGCGGTATGTTGGAATGATACCATCCCTTATCCAGTTTCGTATTGTGCTATAGGATACGCCACAATATTCAGCACTTTGGTTCATGGTCAACATTTTAGCCACGATAATGTAGTATAACACAAAATGTATTGAGATGTCAATCGTTGCGATATGTTGACAAAGCGATTAGAGTGTGGTATTATAAATGTGTGGAGTGGAAAGACTTAAAAGAGAAAGAGTGCTGGAAGTTGATTGGTGTTTTGGTCGGTATATTCATTGGCGTGGTCGGTGTTTTTGCCCTATTGTGGTGGCTGATTATTACTAAGGGTATTCATCCATGACATTGGAGAGTATTTGATGAAAGCCAAAGACCTTAAAGACAAGAAATTCTGGAAGATGGTTGCTATATTGACTGTTTTGTCTATTGGCATAGTTGGTATCTTGGTTGTGGCATGGTGGTTGGTTATTGAGAATGGGATGCATCCATAATAAAGTAAAAGGAGGAATGCAATGGCAGATAAAAAGGTTGTAGGTATTTGTTGGATTTGTGATAAATATTTTTGGAAGGAAAAGTTAATGCCTATTATTCTTTTGGAACAGGAATCTGCAATGATTTGTGAAAATTGCCAAAAGGGATTGGATTCAGAGCGTGGTATTGCTGTAGGGATGGATGAAGTGGAGGAATTCAATGCTAAATACTACACGGAATAATTGGGCAATGCGTGTGATAATGCATCCATAAAAAAACATTAGGAGGACTTAATATGGAAATCGGTTTAGTCGTTGTGGGCTTGGGTGGCTTGGGGTTGGTATTGGCAGGTGTGCTACGCTATTTGCGTTTGAGAAAACAGATAGACCACAAGTTTTATAGCGGGAAGATTGTCTTTGATACGTTGGTGGAATACACCAAATTCAAACGTGCTGTTGGCAATGAACAAGTCACCAATTTCTATACGAATGCATTGTCTTCTGAACCACCCATAGTGGTGCAATTCGGTGTAACTGCAAAGGCAGAGGGAATATTTCCTTATGGTGAAGAGAAGATATGGCACAAGAGTGATTTTGATATGCATTTTATTGGTATGTTTATTTTTGGTGGGTTGTTCTTGGTGACGGTGGTTGTGTTATCTGTAGTATCTGTAGTAATAGCCTAGTGATATATCTATGTCAGAAGAACTTGGTTGGCTATTGATCCTTGGTTGCTTTGGCATTATGCTGGCGATAACTTATATGCCAATGTACATTTGGATTTTAATTGGGGTTCTTGGGATTGTCATTGTGGGATTCTTGGCATGGAGAAAGTATGATGATGTTTGGGGTAGTAAGCTGTGATTGAATTGTTGACTAGGTTGCTAGAAGAAGACCCTTTGGAGTTTATTGGATTGATGGTTTTGTTTTGCTTGGCCATTGTATGTATGGTGCTTGTCGGTTTAGCATTTCGTAGGCGTGAAGTGGAGGAAGATAAGTTGTGATTGAGTTATGGCATGGCTGGATGGTAATTTGTGTTGTCGCCTTGCCTTTATTGTTGATTATAGGTTGTACAATGTGGATGGAGAGGCATAGAAGTGGTACAAGGGACATTGGAGAAAGGGAGGTCGAATGTGTTGACAATTGAGACAGTAAGGGGCAGAGAAGTATATGTTATGATTCTCGATAATCCCGTAGATAGCGTTAGTGGCATTTGCCAATGTAAGGATTGCGATGCATATGCAGTTTTGAGGCAAGTGGATAAAGAGAAGTTGGCTATAGAGATACTTGAATTTGCCGATAGGCATCACTGCGAGCGAGCTTTCTTTAGGTCGAAAGAAGAATTGATAGATATCATACGGGAGCAGGTAAGGAAGGGAAAATACCAGAAGCTTTGATAAGCTTCAATCGGGGGAATGATATACTCATATGTGGTTTTCCAATTTATGTAGTCGCTTGGAAATGCGGGGCACACTTTTTGCTTTCTGGTTGTGTGGGGTTATTGGTATATTGGTGGACTTTGACCATGTTCTTAAATACTACTTGTTTCCAGAACGGGATTGGCGTTTTCTCCACACGCCGATTTTGCTTATTGCTTGCATTGCTTTGTGCTGTTGTTGTTCATATATTGGAGGATTATATCTTCAATATCTTTTAAGCAGAAGAAAGAGTTGAAATGGGTATTGACAAACCCAAAATCTTATGTTATAATTAACCATTACAATGTTGAAACATATATGTAATCAACCAAGTTCATTTGAAAGGACGCTCAAGCCGTGGCAAGTGTCCCCACAGGATATTTATGCCGTCGGGACACAGTTAGCCAAGGGAGGGAGATATGAAGACTAGATACCCTTCATAGCAAGAGAACAAAGTTAGATTATAGCCCTTCCAGAAATGAGAGGGCTTTTTCTATAATCCAGAATGGTGTAGTGGTAGCATAGTTGGCTTTGAACCAACAGACGTGAGGTTCGAATCCCACTTCTGGAACCAGCACCTTAACAAGTTAATATCCTTAACGATGCGGGTAGGACAAAGTGGTTAAGTCGGCGGTCTCATAAACCGCAGGAACGGGTTCAACTCCCGTACCCGCTACCATTGGTGGTTGGCAGAAATGGACAATTGCGCTAGTCTTGAAAACTAGTTGAGGTAAAACTCTTGTGGGTTCGAATCCCACACCACCAGCCAAGAAACTAGAACCTACTCTCTCTTGACCTGAGACAAGGTCTAGGGTGTTGTCCCAAGAAAGACGGCGTAGCGAAAGCAACCGTGCAGATGAGAAAAGCTGCGAGAGTAGGAAGAATAATGGAAGGTGGCAGAGTCTGGATTATTGCACTCGGTTGCTAACCGAGAGGTCGGAAGACCCGCAGGTTCGAATCCTGTCCTTCCAGCCATGCTCTTATCGTCTAGAGGCTCAGGATAGCGGATTCTCATTTCGCAGACCTCGGTTTGAATCCGAGTGGGAGCACCATTCTAGGGTAGTGTAGCGGTAGCACATCAGACTCTGAATCTGAAGAGTCTGGTTCGAATCCAGACCCTAGAACCAACGGGACTGATGGTTCGATGCAGGTTATACTTGAGGAAATTCCAGTCACTGACAGGCAGACACGGGTTCGATTCCCGTCAGTTCCACCAATGCGGCGTTAGTTCAGTGGAAGAATGCTCGGCTGTCCACCGAGAGGTCAAGGGTTCAAATCCCTTACGCTGCGCCATGGTGAGTATAGTGTAGTGGTAGCACGATAGGTCGTGACCCTGTTAGGTTGGGTTCAAATCCCAATATTCACCCCAAGTGGGGCTGTAGCTCAATTTGGGAGAGCATCTCCCTTGCAAGGAGAGGGTTAAGAGTTCAAGTCTCTTCAGTTCCACCAAATATCCCCATAGCTCGATTGGCAGAGCACTTGGTTTACACCCAAGTCGGTGTAGGTTCGAATCCTACTGGGGATACCAATATCCCTGTAGCTCAGTGGATAAGAGCAGTGGCTTCCTAAGCCATGGGGCGTGAGTTCGAGTCTCACCAGGGATACCAAGCAGGATTAGTTTAGAGGCAGAATGTCTGCTTGCCATGCAGGAGACATGGGTTCGAGTCCCTTATCTTGCTCCAGAATTATATAGGGAGGGCTATTGTGAGAAAACATCCAGTGATAGCATGTGGTTGCAAGGCTTGTCTAGCAGGTGCCAAAAGAAAAGAAGCTTTTGCGCTAGCTAACAGGAAATTTCGCAGACTTTCTAAAGCTGGTCTCCAAAATGGAGACTATGAACATCCTATCGTGTCGGTAGGATACACAGATTAAGCCTCCGTAGCTCAAACGGACTAGAGCATCTGGTTTCTACCCAGAAGGTTGGGGGTTCAAGTCCCTTCGGGGGTGCCAATCGGGGTGAAGTGTTATGGTAGCACACATGCCCTGGGAGCATGGAGAGTGGGTTCGATTCCCTCCTCCCCGACCAATAGGGTTGTAGTTCAATGGTAGAACAGTCGGCTGTTAACCGAAAAGTTGCTGGTTCGAGTCCAGCCTTCCCTGCCAAAGCCTCTGTGGTCTAATGGTCAGGATGCCAGGCCTTCAACCTGGAGGAGTTGGGTTCAATTCCCACCAGAGGTACCAAGTGAGATTGATGTTAGCGGCTAGCATATCTGACTTCCAATCAGATTGGATGGGTTCGAATCCCATATCTCACTCCACAGGAGTTTAGTTCAGTGGCTAGAACATTCGGCTCCAGACCGAAGGACGAGGGTTCGAGTCCTTCAACTCCTGCCAAAAAGATTGAGAGGAGAGGAAATGAAGAGGCATCAGATTAAATCAGGAGTGGCTATTCTGGATTATAGTCCTGCTGGAGGAGTTATTCTTCAGTTCGAGGACGAGCATATCAAGGGTATTGTAGCACCTTCTTACGAGGCTCTGATAAGAGTGCTAGAGGAGATTCAAACTAAAGTCAAAGAAATACAGAGGGAGAGTGATGCAATTTGGTAGACATGGCTTGCTCAAAACAAGTCTTTTACAAGTTCGAGTCTTGTCTCTCCTACCAATGCGTTGATGGCAGAGCGGCAATTGCGGCAGCCTGTAGAGCTGCTGGTCGAGAGGCCTACGGAGGTTCGAGTCCTTCTCAACGCACCAAGGGTCTGTAGGCTAATTTGGTAATGCCGTTTGCCTTAAAAGCAAAAGTTTGGTGGTTCGAATCCACCCAGACCTACCAAATTTTACAAGGAGGTGAGATGAAGCACTACCATATACTAAATCACAAGGGGAAGACTATCACTATGAAATTGACGATTCCATTTTGGTGGAGAATCCTTAAGCGAAGGGCGTATCGTGTTTGCACTAATCCATTTGCCTACTTAGATAGCAATCGCAATTGGGCTGGCGATAAATATAATCCCGATAAGATGTGTATAAGGGCGATGGAAGTGTAGCTCAATTAGGTAGAGTAGCGGCCTTTTAAGCCGAACGTTGTGGGTTCAACTCCCACCGCTTCCACCAAATGGGAGTATAGCTCAGTTGGTAGAGCACCCGACTCTTAATCGGAATGTCGTAGGTTCAAGTCCTATTGCTCCCACCAATGAGGTGTAGCTTAGGGGAAAAGCATCTGTCTGATATGCAGAAGATCGTTGGTTCGAATCCAACCGCCTCAACCAAAGGTAATTATGATAAGCAAATTAGATAGGAGACAACAGAAGAAGTCCAGAAGAAAGTTTCGAGTACATGGAAGGTCTCTTGGCGAGACGTATCGAAATGCCAGCGAGAAGAGACTTCGTAGCTCAAAGGCAGGATGCTTGGGTAGCTCAGTTTGGTAGCAGCGATAGCGTGAAGAGCTATAGGTCGTTGGTTCGATTCCAACTCCAAGCACCAATGGGGAGTAGCTCAATGGTAGGGCATCCGTCTTATATGCGGAAGATTACGGGTTCAACTCCCGTCTCCCCGACCAATGCCCCTGTAGCTCAATGGATATAGAGCACAAGGTTTCGACCCTTGGTGTTGCAGGTTCGAGTCCTGTCAGGGGTTCCAAATGGGGGTGTAGCCGAAATATGGCAGAGGCAGCAGGTTTAGACCCTGAAATTTGTAGGTTCGAGTCCTACCACCCCTACCAAGGCACTGGAGCCATACGGTGAGGCAGGTAGCTGCAAACTATCTTAAGGTGGTTCAACTCCACTCAGTGCCTCCAATTTGCCAGCGAAGCACAAAACGGCTGTGCAGGGTATTCGTAATACTCAGATTGCAAGTTCGATTCTTGTCGCTGGCTCCATTATATGTTATAAGGAGACAACGATATATAGAAGGGAAAAGCTATTAAGCCAGTGTAGTTCAATGGTAGAACAGTAGTTTTGTAAACTACCTACAGGGGTTCAAGTCCTCTCGCTGGCTCCAATCTATTTATTTGACATTTCCCGCCATTTAGTAGTACACTAAATGACAAGAGAGGATTCCATTGCGAGGTAATAAAATCTAAAGCCCTTATGGAGTCCTCTCTCGTTTTTCTTGACAATGTTTTAGTGTTAAGCTATAATGTTGATATGAGACAGAAGTATGAGAAGCCTACAGTCGCAAAGGTGAGTAAGATGACCTTCCCAATAGATATCATTACTAAAGACGGGAAGAGGGTTGTCTGTAAGCAATGCTCATCTTGTCATGGTTGTAGGTGATAGTTGTCACAAGTAGGCGATGTCCAATATAGATATAGGCAGTTGAGGACGAAATATGTATGGCATCGTTGTTATGGATGTGGAAAAGAAAGATGGGTTCGAAATGATAGACTCAAGCGTGACCCCTTGTGTGCTTCTTGTAGTGCGAAAGTAAATGTTGCGACACGTGAGTATGCAAGGAAAAACGGACGTTTTTCTTCTAACCAGAATAGGGATACGCTACCAAAGGCATTGAGGTAAGCTTCTCTTGACAATCCGCGCAACAAGAGGCTATAATAATAAAGACCTTAACTAGTGCTTGGTCTTGTCGACCAAGATGAAGCGAGCCTTCGTTCTCTGCCTGAGTGACCACAGGGAATGGGGGCTTTCTTCTTTATGGGTTTACTTCTTCTTGGGAGTCTTGTGTTTCATCTTCTTTTGGATTTGGTTGCATCAGTTGCAATCTGTTCTCCAAAAACGATTCGTAAATGGTTTTTCCCGTCTCACCTATGATATAAGGAAGAAAAATCTGCTCCATTTGTACCATTTCGGTTTCCAAAATAGCCATTTGAGCTTCAGTCCAGTCCTTGACAATCCTCCATGCTATTCTTATTGCTTGTGGCCTATTCTTATAGCGTATAGGTATGGCTTGTCGTTGTAGGACTTTAAGCACACTGTCAGGCAAAATAGGTAGGCGAATACTTATATCTCCATGCATTGTGCCTACACAGAAAGCCAAGGCTTCTATGTGCCCAGCATCGTCATAGTCAATTAGGATGGACTTTGCCCCGTGTTTAGCCAAAATATTCTGGATTTCCCCAACAGTTTTGACTGCTTGTATAGTGGTGGTGTAATTTAATAAAGGCATTACTATTTCCCCTCTATTTGTTAGCCATTTAGTCGCTATTGTTTTTAGGCAGCTTCTCGTTTGGGAATCTTGGCCCCACAGGATAGGCAATATGTCCAGCTTGGTGATATGACTTCGTGGCATTGTTTGCATCTCATAGTACCAGCGTACCTTATGAGTTCTTTCCCACACTGAATACAGAATTTATCCCCTTTACTATAGAGCAACTTGCAATCATTGCATATCTTCATACTTAACTCCTCGCACTCCTCTCTGAGCGATATCTCTTATAGTCATACCCTAGCCATACCATAAACAATATAGTGAACAATGCAGTCAAACTCAACACCAAAACTGTACCCCATCCAGTGACGAGGTTTGACCATCTGAGCAATCCTACAAGGGCTATACCGAACAACAAGTAACCATCTAACCACCTTGCAAAGCGTTTCCAGAATCTCGTATCAAACTTCATCTTGCCTTCTTCTCAATCTGTTCCTTCTTCCTTAGTTCTGCTTCGTGTCTGTGTCTGAACTCTTTCACGGCGAGTAAGACTACACCTGTAACACTTCTGCAGGTTATCTTGGCATAGCGTTCCAGCCATTCCCCTTCAGCTTTCACGGATACCATATAGTCGGAATATTTAACCATCATTCACTCTCCTTTCTTTTCCTTTTTCATCAGTCATTACTGTTTTCGCCTAGTAACTTTGCTCCCATATATGACAGGAATACTAATGCACCTATAATAGATGGGAAGAGTGCATAAGCACATAGGGGAGGCCATTCTCGCAGGGTTAGTTCTTTGCCAAGGCTAAGACTGCCAACAGTGGCAACCATTATCACAATTACAGTTGCCATTCTAGTGGGCAAATTATCCTTCTTCTCTGTCATTTCCTTTTCCTTTTTCTTCAATCTTCTTTACCACTATTCTCCCGCAGTCTTTACACTGGTAGCGTTGAACCTTAGTCCTACCACTCCAGGTTTTCCCTGACTTAATTAGGTTAGTGCCGTTGCATTCGGGGCATTGGATTATGTTATCGCATTTGCTCATTTAGGATGTCCAATTCGTTCTGCAGGCCTGAGATACGGTGCATTATGTCATTGCCGTCGTTTTCCCAAGTCATCATTCTGGACTGCATATATCTCGCTTTGTCATCTATATAGGTTAGATGGTTGGTAGTCTTTATACTGGCCTCCGATAGACTGATAATTGCTTCTGAGTTCTGGATACTTGCCTCCGAGAGTTGTTTGATTGAGTTTGCTTGAATTGCCACGGCACAGACTAATCCCGCAACGATTAGCAATAGCAATTTAGGCACCCTAGGGCTTTTGTGTTCATCATTCATTTTCGCACTCTCCCTTTCTTTTAGTATAGCACATAACTACATACTTTGTCAAATGGTTTGACAATCGCCTTTATAATGGGTTATAATAGAAGGGTAGAGTTAAATGGGTTCAGCGAAGGAAATGAAAGTGATATTGCTTGATATTGAGAGTAGAGGATTGTTTGGCATTATACATGCAGTTGAGTGGTTTGGTTTTAAGAACTGGCTGTCGCTATCTTGGAAATTGCACAAACTTGCTACTGGGCGTGATATTTTTGAACAGCCTATGATAGATACTATGAGGCGGTTCTTCCCCCTTGACAATCCCCGTAGCCAGAAATAAAATAAGCGAAACAGAGAAGTGAGATGTTGATTGCGGAGATAGCTCATTATGTATTGATAGTTGTTGGTTGGCTATTCCCTGTTCTTGGCTTGGGGCTTGCTTTATGGGTTATCTATGATGTAGTTAAATACTTGCATTCTAAGCAATCTCCCCTTGACAATCCCCACACACAAAAATAATACTGATAACGGCTGGTATAATGGGTTATAATGAAGAGAAAGGAGGTAGTAATGGAAGGGTTATACTACAGAAATTTCAAATACAGTTACACAACATCTGGAAATAAAGAGAAGCATAGAGGAATTGTTCATGGTAGGTCATGGCAAGAAGCACAGGCTATTGCAAGAGAGCATTTTCCTGAGCGATTAGATTTAGAGCTTATTAAGGAGCAGATGGAAGCGACGGAACTAGTAAAGGGTTTACAGGGCTATTGGCACGCCACGGATGGTTCATGGGATAGCAATGGCGACAAATTGCAAACTCTATGCGGAACTTCAATATCTCCAAACTTCCGCCGAATGAGTGTAAAGAAGAGCGTGGTTAATTGTCCCAAGTGCCATAGCTTGTTGAGTGTAAAAGAGCCAGTAGCAGCTACCTGAGAGGGCTTCTGTGAGTTCTAGCGGAAGGTTGACGGAGCGAGAGTAGTAGAACTGCGGTCAACTAGCTAGAAGGGAGCCTCCTGAGCAATCGGGGGGCTTTCTTCTTTTGTGTCTGCATTTCATATCCCCTAAGAGCCACTGAGAGCCTGCACAATCGCCTTTAACCCTATCAATGGTATCGTTCTAGGGTAAGCTCCTTTTTATACTATATTAGGGGGTAGGAAAGAGGGTAGGCAAACAGAGCACTCATTATCGGCATTTTACACGGTAGTGTGTATGTTACTGGAAATCTTTTCCTACCCCTTTTCCTACGGGGGTACATAGGGGGTTAAGGTAGGTA
>Ga0180007_10001647_pt1 | contig 28965 bp, 23 predicted proteins | sample MM_PC_MetaG_FD_121122 | JGI IMG/M metagenome (GOLD analysis project Ga0180007, IMG submission 121122) | Groundwater microbial communities from the Aspo Hard Rock Laboratory (HRL) deep subsurface site, Sweden - MM_PC_MetaG | ecosystem: Environmental > Aquatic > Deep subsurface > Groundwater... | reverse complement strand
CAGTTTGGTCAAGCTCAAGGCGGGAGAAAATTTCAACCGCAGGAATACATTTAGTATTTCGAGGATTGAAATTTGAGCCCAACGCTTAAGATCGGCCAAAATGGGGCGTTTTGAAACTGGCTCTAATGCTTATCAATTACCGGACAATTTTATCTCAATTGCTTCCAGTGTCTCGAAGCCATAGCTTTTAGCTGTGTATTTTAATATTTCGAGAGAAAGATTTACATCCTTATCTACTGCCTCAAGGGTATCTTTAAGGAATAGTTCAAGCGTAGCCTCGGAGTAGGTAAGCAGCTCACTTTGTAAATAGTTGTCAATTGAAGCGGAATGATTTCCTGTACCACTGCCTGTTGCAGTTATCGGACGCCCAAGCGAAAAAAGCATTGGATATTTGCCGGACGCCTCTATAGACCATTTAAAATAATATTTCGCGATCTCATCAACAAGTTCACGAGCCTTGGGTGTTACAGGCGGAAGCTGGTTTTTGATAGCTTCATATTCTTCAGGGAAGGTTATTTCCATCATTCGTGCGTATTTTATCGTCATCAGGTTTATTTGATTTTCTTTCGCGACTTTCAGATCATTTAAGTAGCTGGCCAGTGTATCCATGCCCCATGTATCGGCCTGTGCCTTTCGCATTACCATAAAGATCGGTTTGTTATCCTGACAAGAGGCCCGCTCATCGGCATTTTGAACTTTTGTAAACATTTCCCATTCAATCTCAAGTATACTTTTTATTAATTCCTCGCGTTCCATATAAAAGACTCCTTTCTAATCAGCCCAGGGTACCATCATCTGGAGATTCTCATCTTGTATTTTCTGCTGGATTTGGGGCCCGTGGTCTAAAAGGAAATCGGATGGTGAATCAGTAAGTCCCATATCCCTCAGCTGGTTTATTATCAAGCCGCAAAGAGTTTCAATACTGCGAACATTTTCTTTAAATGAGCCTGAAGTTGCAAGAGCGGCAAGTAAATTGTAGCTTTGTTCTCCTAATACCGGCAAAGCCTTAAGACCTTTGTGCATCCATTTATAAAAGGGCTTATACCTGTTGTTCATTAAGTATATCATGGAGGTAGCTGTGTCGGTAAACTCGGCAACGGCCATTTGAGCTGCGACAAATTCGCTTCTTTTGATACTGCGGTCATAATTATACTGGCCGGACTGCGCCATCTTCATGCAGCGCGCAGCCATCATCTTAAGCCTCTGATCCTCAGGATATCCGGCAAGCAATGCATTTCGAAACTTTGTGAACTCTTTCAACGGGTCGCAAAAAACCTCCCCGTTTGTGGCAATTGAAAGGTTTACCTCCGGCAGAAGGCGCCATTCGCTGATGGTTTCCGGCGGATGATCCATTCCGATAAATCTTGTATAAAATCCCGGAATGGTAAATACGCCCTCGCGTCCTTCACCATATTGGCTGGTATTTACCCCCTCATACCCCAAAAATTGCTTGGGTAGTTTCGACAGCGCTTCCTGAAGCTTTTCACCAAATTCCCCGAAATCGGCAGGCGTAAGCCAGATCATGACACGCGGCCCGAAATCGTGATCCTGCGAAATTTCATCATCAAAACCATAGCATTCCGAGCCTTCACCCACAAGCCCGAATGCCATCTTTTTTATACGATCCCCGAAACCTTTTTCAATTGCAGGTCTGTATATCTGATCATAATACCTGCGGCAAAGTTCAAGTCCTTTCATAATATCCGATTATCCTGTTTATTTATCTTATTCCAGTGCTTTAATATTCTGCTTTGTAAATTCGCATTTTTGTTCGCTTCCCATTTCTTCATACAATGGCAAAGCTTTTTTGAAATACTCCAGCGCCTCTTTTGTTTCTCCCTTCATGGCATGTATATAGGCGATATTTGTGAATTGATCCGCAATTCCTTCCTTATGTCCGATTTCCTCAAAAAGGGGCAATGCCTTATGATATTCTTCGAGAGACAGGTTATACTCCTCCATGTTTCTGTAAACCGACCCGATATTTCCCAGTTGTAAGGCTGCATAAAGCTTTTCGCCAAGCTCTTTGAATAAAAGAAAGGCTTTATTAAAATTACCAAGAGCCATATCATGCTCTTGTTTTAAAGCATGATTCAGGCCTTCATTTGAACAAAGTTTTGCTTTTTCAAGCTTTTCCTGTTTATCCATTGCATATCTCCATTAGTTCCACCGGATATAAAGATACCGGAACGGGCAAAATACAGCCTTGCCCTATTCACCAGGTTATCTATACACTTTAACTACAATCCGACTTTTGGCAAGAATAAAACATAGTAATGACGGAAACGAATGAAATTATTTTGAATTGATTATAAAGAAGGAATCATCTATATTTGGAATCATGAAATTTATGCAAGGAAATCATGAGGGAAAAAACTATGGTTAAATCAAAAATAAAAATAAGAACCAAACATATGCCCGCAGGCATCAAGATTCTTTATGAGGATCGGGATATAATAGTGATTGATAAGAGTGCAGGGCTGTTAAGTGTTAAAGCCAATTACGAAGCAGAACATACTGCTCATCATTTGCTTACAAATTATGTAAGAAAAGGTAACCCAAAGGCAAGAATCAATCTGTTTGTTGTTCACCGCCTGGATCGTGATACTTCCGGAGTGTTGATTTTTGCTAAAAGTTTGGAGATTCGTGAGAAATTTGCAGCACAATGGAAAAACGTAGAAAAAAAATACATAGCTTTAGTATATGGTAATTTGACAGAAAAAAGCGGCATTATAGAGTCTTATCTTGCTGAAGGTGATGATTATAAAATGCGGTCTGTTAGTAATCCACAAGAGGGAAAGCTTGCCAGAACCAAATATAAGGTAATAAAAGAGTCTAAAAATTATAGCCTTTTGGAAATCGATCTTTTGACTGGTAAAAAAAATCAAATCCGTGCTCACTTGTCCGAAAAAGGGCATCCGATTGTCGGTGATGTAAAATATAGAAAGAATCCTACAAAGGGTCGTTTAGCTTTACATGCGTTTTCGATTAGCTTTAAACACCCGTTTAATAATGAAGAAATGATGTTTGAAACAAAAATTCCGGTGTATTTTTTGACTTATTTTAAGCTGTAAGGGCAGGATCAGGGGATCATCTATACTTGGAATAATAAAATTCACGCATGGAAAACATGAATAATTTTAAAAAGTTTAAAAGAACGAAATGGAGTTTAGAAAATCAATGGTGCCTATTTTTTCAATGCTTTCCGGCTGCCATTTGGGCTGGTCATCCTTGTCGATAAGGCGGGCCCGTATGCCTTCTATATAATCGGGATGAGATAAAATGAAACTTGCCGCCTTGAGGTCTGTTTTGTATACGTTTTCTAACGGCCGTCCTTTATTTAGATGAAGAAGTTGCAGGGTTATTGTAAGGGCTGTGGGTGAGCGTTCCAAAAGCCTTTGAGAAACACCCTCGCAAAGATCATTAAATAGACTGCATGCCCTTAAATCTTCAAGTATTTGTGCTATGGATATTTTACCTTCAAAATAAGTTTTTACCCAGGCGTCCATTTCGGGGTTTTGAGGGATGTCTTTATTTAATAATGGGTCAAGAAGTGAAATGATCTGATCTAAAGCTTTGGGTTTATTCAGCGATAGTTCTGTGGAAAGGTTTTTTAATAATTGGGGAACCAGTGATAAATTTTGGGTATTAAGCAGATGTGTGGCAAAACCTACTCGTACACATTCTGCGCCGGCCAGTTCATATCCTGTAAGACCAAGAAATTCGGGATATCCCGACAGACATTTATCATACATCCAGCCTGTGGCACCAACATCCGGGAAAAAACCGATACGTGTTTCCGGCATGGCAGTCCTTGTTCGCTCCGTTGCAAGAACAATGTCGGCACCGGCGGACAATCCCAACCCACCACCCATGGTAATCCCGTCAGCCAGCACAATAACCGGCTTTGGAAAACGACTGATCTCAAAATCAAGGGCATATTCTGCTTCAAGAAACTGAAGACATTTATTTATATTGCCTTCTCTGATATTCCGGGCCATGGCTTTAATATCCGCACCTGCACAGAACCCCCGGGTTCCAGCTCCATAAAAGAGAACTGCTCGAATAGAGTTATCCTCTTTTGCTTTATCAATGGCCGTTTTAATCGATTTAACCATCTCATGGTTAAGGCTGTTTAAAACTTTTGGCCTGTTTAACACAATTGAAAGCAAATTCTTGTATTTTTCGATAAGAACCGGAGTATTGCCATTGTTGTCTTTATACATATAATAAAGCCGAACTTAATTTATAACATTTGAGCCACTTTCAAAACGTTTCAGTTTGGTCAAGCTCAAGGCGGGAGAAAATTTCAACCACAGGAATACATTTAGTATTTCGAGGATTGAAGTTTTCGCCCAACGCAGAGATCGGCCAAAATGGGGCGTTTTGAAACTGGCTCATTTGCTATACATCTCTTGTCCATAAAGAAGCCATAGCAGGGCCTCCGCCGACACAAAGCGATGCTCCGCCGGTGGTTAAACCCAGCCTTTCCATTTCATAATATAATGTTACGATAAGCCGAAGCCCCGTGCATCCCACCGGGTGGCCTAATGATATGCCGGACCCGTTATGATTATGCTTTTCTATATCAAATTTGATACTGTAGTCTTTTTCAAGCATCCGTTTCACGCCAAGTATTTGCACAGCAAAGGCTTCATTGAGTTCCCAATAGTCGATATCCTCAAATTTCATACCTGCCTGACCAAGGCATCTTGGAATTGCAACCGCCGGCCCAAGCCCCATTATTTCAGGAGCAACGCCTTTAGTGCATACATTAACAAGCTTCATCAAAGGCTTAATTCCAAGCTCTTTTGCCTTCTTCTTTGACATAATTACTGTAGCAGCCGCTCCATCGCAAATGCCGGAAACATTTCCAATAGTAACCACACCGTTTTCTTTAAAGGCGGGACGCAATTTAGACATACCTTCTATAGTAGCGTTTCTGTCCACATGCTCGTCGGTATCAAAAAAGGTTGATCCTTTTTTGGATTTTATTTTTACGGGAACGATTTCTCTTTTAAACCTGCCTTCATCAATAGCAGTCACTGCTCTTTCATGGCTCATTACAGCCAATTCATCACATTCTTTACGTGCGATTTTGTATCTCTCACCAATATTTTCGGCGGTTATCCCCACATGCCCAGGAACCAGTTCATCAACCAAAGCGTCATGATACATATGATCTTCAATTCTACCGGGGCCCATTTTATAGCCTTGTCTTCCTTTGGTCATAATATATGGAGCATTTGTCATACTTTCTACCGCAACAATTAAAGCGATTTCCGTCTTGCCCAGCATAATATTGTGCGCCGCAATCTCAAGCGCACGCATCCCCGAAGCGCAATTCTGATTTACCGTTACAGCGCCGCTGCGGCCCGGAAGCCCCAGTCTCATGGCAACCTGACGTGCTGGCAAAGAGCCCTGAAGTGCTGTAAGTATCTGCCCCATACATATTTCATCAATCTGATCCGCAGGGACACCGGATCGTTTTATGGCTTCTTCTCCGGCAGTAATTGCCAGCTCTCTTGCCTGGACATTTTTAAGGCTTCCCAGAAATTCTCCAATTGCCGTTCTACAGGCGCTTACCAAGACAACATCTTCAAGCTCCATATTCTTAAATTTCCTCCTATTCATTGCTCCCGTTAAGAGCTTATCGCTAAATTTTTCTTTTTTCAGGTAGCCGACTACACCTGATAAGTCAAGCCTGCTGTTGTAAGTGGCTCATAGGTAATCACATAATTTTTGTAAGGGGCAAATAGGGCATAAAGGTTTTCTTGCCTTGCAGATCTCTCTGCCGAAATAGATAAGTCTTAGACAAAAATCGTTCCATTTAGTTTGAGGTATTATTTTCATAAGATCAAATTCAATTTTAACCGGATCTTTATTAACAGATAAGCTCAAGCGCTGTGAAATTCTGGCCACATGTGTGTCAACCACTATTCCGGGAATACCAAAGGCTGCGCCAAGAACAACATTTGCGGTTTTGCGCCCCACCCCGGAAAGACCGGTCAGTTCTTCTATAGAATCAGGAACTCTGCCATCATATTTTTCAATAATTTCTTTGGAACAATTTTTTATATTTTTAGCTTTATTCCTAAAAAAACCTGTGGATCTTATAAGTTTTTCAATCAGTTCATCAGGAGCTTTAGCAAAATCATAAGGAGTGTTAAGTTTGTCAAACAGACTTTTTGTAACAATATTTACACGTTTGTCCGTGCATTGTGCAGAAAGTATTGTCGCAACAAGAAGCTCAAAGGGAGTATTATAATTTAGCTGGGTTTTAACATCCGGATATCTTTTGGTTAAAATCTTTATTATTTTATCTGTACGGGCTAACAATCTCATTTTATATCATTTATCCTGTCAATGATAGTTACGGAATAAAATATTCAAATTACAGTCTTAAATAATGTAAACATTCTGTAATATATTTTTATAAGCTTATAATTATTTGTTTTTCTGTACGACTGCTTACTGTTATTTACTTCCACATATCATAATATCTTACGCAGAAAAAGGTTGACATATAGTTGTAACTTTCCTATATATTCTTGCCATTGTAAAGCACTATATTATCATAGATAATGATAATTTAAGGAGATGTAAAAAATGAATAGAAAATATATACGGGGGAGGTGAAGTAACTGTAAGTGGTTTAGTCTTTTTTTGTATATGATTAATAATAATTAATAAGGGGGTTTAAATGAGTTTAACTATACAATTTGCATTAGGATGCGGTATATTAGGCGTTATATACGCTATTTTTACTGCAATCTGGGTTTCAAAGCAGGATGCAGGAAACGCCAAAATGCAGGAAATATCGGATGCAATTAAAGAAGGCGCATATGCGTTTCTTGGCCGCGAGTATAAAGCTGTGGCTATGGTTGCTGTAATTCTGGTTATCCTGATTCTTGCTTTTGGTCTTGGTACATGGACAGCCATTGGTTTTGTCGTTGGTACTGTTGGTTCGGCGCTTGCAGGTTTTGTGGGTATGTGGGTTACTGTAAGAGCTAACGTACGTACCACACAGGCGGCAAGCAAAGGTCTCCAGGCTGCTCTCGGCCTTGCCTTTAAAGGCGGCTCGGTAACAGGTGTTATGGTCGTAGGTCTTGGAATTATAGGGCTTGCAGGCTTTTATTACATCGCAAAAACAGCAGCTCCGGAACAGTCATTCCATGCTCTGATAGGACTTGGATTTGGGTGCTCGCTCATGAGCGTTTTTGCCCGTATTGCAGGCGGCATCTACACAAAGGCTGCCGACGTTGGAGCTGACCTTGTAGGTAAAGTTGAGGCCGGAATTCCTGAAGATGATCCAAGAAATCCTGCGGTTATCGCAGATAACGTTGGTGACAACGTAGGCGACTGCGCAGGCATGGCGGCAGATCTTTATGAAACATATACCGTTACTCTTGTTGCGGCTATGTTGCTTGCGAAGACGGTTTTCGGCGATGGTAGTCCGTGGATTGAATTTCCGTTGATGCTTGGTGGAATTTCTATCATTGCTTCAGTTATCGGAACATTTGCAGTAAAGCTTGGCAAAAGCCAGTATATTATGGGCGCGTTATACAAAGGCCTTGCTGTTTCAGGTATACTTGCCGCAGTGGCATTTTATTTTGTGACAGGAAAATTCTTGGAAGGCGTATCGCCGGAGATGAGAGCGGCATATCCGGCATTCACACAAAACAGTGTTTTTCTGATGGCGCTCATCGGCCTTGTATTAACAGGCCTGATCGTTGTTATCACAGAGTATTTCACCGCAGCGGACCGTCCTCCGGTACAACACATTGCAAAAGCCAGTCTTACCGGTCATGGAACAAACGTTATCGCAGGGCTTGCAGTAAGTATGAAATCGACTGCTGCGCCGGTTATAGTAATCGTATTGGCAATTCTTGGATCCTATCAGTTAGGCGGAGGTTTTTCTGACACAGCCGATGCTGCTAAAGGCGGTCTTTTTGCTATCGCTCTTGCTGCTGTTTCCATGCTTTCGATGACAGGTATCGTAGTTGCTATTGACTCTTACGGTCCTATTACAGATAATGCAGGTGGTATTGCAGAAATGTCTGAACTGCCTGAAGAAATCCGTAACATAACAGATCCTCTGGATGCTGTTGGAAATACAACAAAGGCTGTAACAAAGGGTTATGCAATTGGTTCGGCAGCACTTGCAGCACTTGTTCTTTTTGCAGAATACTCGCGTTCATTTTCTGATGTAATTCTTTTTGACCTTTCAAATCCAATGGTTCTGGCCGGTCTTTTTATCGGTGGTCTGCTTCCTTATTATTTCGGGTCTCTTCTTATGGAGGCTGTTGGTAAAGCAGCAGGAAGCATTGTTGAAGAAGTTAGAAGGCAGTTTCGTGAAATCCCGGGCATTATGGAATATAAGGCAAAACCCGAATACGGTAAGTGCGTTGATATCGTAACAAAAGGCGCTATCAAACAAATGATGGTTCCCGCTCTTATCCCGGTTGTTGTTCCTATTGTGGTTGGTCTTACCCTCGGCAGGGAAGCTCTTGGCGGAGTTCTTATCGGAAGTATCTTAACCGGTCTTTTCCAGGCTATAGCCATGACGAGTGGTGGTGGTGCATGGGATAATGCCAAGAAATCCTTTGAAGACGGTGTTACCGATGACAATGGTGTTATGCACAAAAAAGGCAGTGAAGGTCACAAAGCATCCGTTACAGGTGACACTGTAGGCGATCCTTACAAAGATACAGCCGGTCCTGCCATCAACCCGATGATCAAGGTTATCAATATCGTTGCTCTTTTGATTGTTCCTTTAATCTAATGGTGACAGATAAGTAAAGATAGTTTTAGTACATATTAAAAGGCCGTCCTAGTAGAAAAGGGCGGCCTTTTATTTTTATATAAAATCATATTATGACAAATTGCAAAAAAAATATTCGGGCATTAGGCCTTTGTTCAGGGGGGCTTGACAGTATTCTTTCCGCTTTGGTTCTTCGCAAAATACAAGTTGAAGTTGAATGGATAACTTTTGAAACTCCGTTTTTTTCATCACAAAAAGCGGTAAAGGCATCAGAATTTACAGGTATTCCTTTAACTGTAAAAAACATTACAAAAGAATATATGCAGATGCTTGAAAATCCAAATTGTGGATATGGCAAAAACATGAATCCATGCATGGATTGCCATTCGCTTATGTTCAGGATTGCAGGCAGTATTATGAAAGAGCGCGGGTTTGATTTTCTTTTCAGCGGAGAAGTACTTGGACAGCGGCCTATGTCCCAAACAAGACCATCTCTTAGATATGTGGAAAAGCATTCCGGTTATGATGGTTATATACTAAGGCCGTTGTCGGCAAAAAGGCTTGCACCGACAATACCCGAAATAAATGGCCTTGTTGACAGGGAGCTTTTGCTTGATATTACAGGAAAGTCAAGAAAACCCCAGATAGCTCTTGCTGCAGAATTTGGTGTTTCGGATTATCCTGCTCCTGCAGGCGGCTGCCTTTTGACAGACAAAGAATTTTCCAAACGACTAAAAGATCTTTTTGCACACCAGGAAAACTATCCGGAAAATGAAATGCACTTATTAAAATTCGGGCGTCATTTTCGGATTAATAAAAGTACAAAAATAATAGTCGGGAGAAATCAGGCTGATAATGAAAATATAGAAAAGCTGTTTAAACCGGCATCAGACATTATATTAAAAGTAAAAGACTTTCCTGGGCCATTAGCAATAATGCCAAACGGAGGAAGCAATGATACAATAATCCTTGCGGCATCAATATGTGCAGGATATAGCAAAGCTCCGGAATTATCAGAAATTAATGTTACCGCCACAACGCCAAAGGGCGACAGAACTATAAAAGTACTTGCTATTCCCCCGGAGAAAATAAGGCATCTGATGATACAGTAATAAAAATCAGTTCAACAGTTCCTTGCCCCTAAGCTGACCGCAAGCCGCCGAAATATCCTGCCCTTTGCTGTGCCGTATTATAACTGTATAATCATTATTTACCAGTATTTCCCGAAAAATTTTAATGACAGCCGCTTCCGGTCTTTTAAATTCACTTGCTTCATACTCATTAAAGGGAATCAGGTTTATTTTTGACTTAACGGATCTTAATAGTTGTGCAAGACGCTTTGCATCAGCCGGAGAATCATTTACATCTTTAATAAGAATATATTCAACAGTTATCCTGTTTCTGGGTTTCAAATCATACTCACTGCATGCCTTAATTAGTTCTTCAATGGGATATTTTCTGTTTATCGGCATAAGTATATCTCTTGTTTCATTATCTGCCGCATTAAGCGATACTGCCAGGTTAACTCCGGTATCCTTTCCAAGATCTTTTAAAAAAGGAATAAGGCCTGCTGTTGAAACAGTAATCTTTCGTTTTGCAAAACCAAGACCGGTATCTTTCGATGAAATTGAATCTATAGCTTTAACAATATTTTTATAGTTTGCAAGAGGCTCTCCCATTCCCATAAAAACAATATTTGAAAGGGGTAATTTTTCTCCTGCTACATCGTTTTGAATATCCCGCACTTGAGATACAATTTCAGCTTTTGTTAGATTTCTGATAAAACCTCCACTTGCGGTTAAGCAAAACCTGCATCCCTGAGCACATCCTACCTGGCTTGAAATACAAAGGGTATAATGATTCTTTTCAGGTATCAGAACGCTTTCGATATAATTACCATCTGCTAATCCGAAAAGATATTTTTTTGAACCATCACGTGATATTTCAATTTTTTTTTGGTTAAGCCGGCTTATTGTAAAGTGGTTCGAAAAAAGATTTCTTAAATCAAGCCTGATATCTGTCATATCTTCAAATGCATCAACCTGTTTTATATAAATCCAAGCGAAGATCTGGTTAGCTCTATAAGCTTCAATTCCCATTTCATTTAACCAGAAAATAAGCTCTTCTTTTGAAAGCTCAATGATATTTTGTTTAGATTGTAAACTCATAAATAGTGCTTGAATATATCTTCCTGTTTTAAATCAATTAAAACGCCTTGCAGGCGAGAATTTTAAATCATCATGCCGTTAAAGCAAACTATTGTCAAGGTTTGGTACATATCATACATAAAGACATAGTTGCTCCCCGGATTTTAATTATTTAAACTTGTCTATTCTTTCAAACAGCCGGGGAATATTAAATAATAAGTTGATATTTATTGCAAATCCTGTCATTATGATTTCGATTTAACCTCTAAGTTTTAGAGGCTTTCAATGAAGCCGCCATGTTTAAAGGAATTTATAATTGAAAACACAGGAAGCAAAAATTAAACCATTCAGGCTAGTGAAATATTTCTCTTATTCAAGCCTTATTGTATTATTTGCAGGTATTATGGTGTTAACAGTTTTGAATACGCACTGGGTCAGAAAGAAACAACTGGAAAAGAGTGAAGAATATGCATTTCTTATTGCTGCAAATCTGAATCATCAGCTTTTTACACAATTTATTATTCCGGCTTCAATTAAATATGGAAAAATACAGCTTAGAAATAAAGAGCAATCTGAAATTGTAGATAATATTGTTAGTAGTACTCTTCATGGGTACAAAGTGGATAATGTAACTATTTATAGTGTTGAAAAAAATATCGTATCGTACAGTTTAGACAAAAAGATAGTAGGGAAAGAAAATATAGGGGGGCAGGAATATTTTAGAGCACTTTTAGGCGAGCCTACAACAAAACTTGTTCAAAGGGGCAATTATATTGAAAATCTGCTTGGTCTTTATTCTAAAAACAAAATGGTTACTTTTGCACCTCTTCGTATTGAGAAAGCGTATCCGGGATCGACAGGTCCCATAATAGGCGTTATTGAAATTGAACAGGATTTATCAGAAGATTATAAAAGTATATTTAAATTTCAGCATGTTGCAATTATTGCAATTACAGTTGTAATGAGCAGCCTTTTTGGCATTCTTGTTTTTTTTGTCAGAAAGGGAGAAAAAATAATTAAAAAACGTGCTATGGAGCGATTGATTCTTGAAGAACAACTAAGGCGAGCCGAACACTTATCAACTTTGGGTGAAATGATAGCCGGTGTTTCCCATGAAATAAGGAATCCTTTAGGAATTATCAAAAGTTCAGCCGAACTTTTGAAGAAAAAAATCGTTGCGTTAGATCCTTCCAACAATGTTCCGGATATTATAGTGGAGGAATCCGTTCGTCTTAATAAAATAATCACTGATTTTCTAAATTTTGCAAAACCCAGAAAACCTGATTTGGTACCTTGCAACATAGAAGAAATCATTGAAAAAAATATTAATCACCTGTCCCAACAGTTTGAAGAAAAAAATATTAGTGTAAAATTGAAAGAAATATCCAATATCCCGGAAACATCAGCTGATTCCAACATGCTTTATCAGGCATTTTTAAATATACTTATAAACAGCATGCAGTCTATGCCGGATGAAGGGAAAATATATGTCACAATTAACTCTGATCATAACAATATTAATATTATTTTTGAAGATGAAGGAATAGGAATTCCCGAAGATATATTAAAAAAGATATGGGATCCTTTTTTTACTACTAAAGAAAAGGGAACCGGTCTTGGTCTTATAATTGCCAAAAATATTATTGAAGCTCATAATGGTAAAATAGAAATTTCAAACAGGTCACCTTACGGTGTGAAAGTATTAGTGATAATACCTGTCCAAAATGGGAAATAATTATGGAAACAATTTTAATTGTTGATGATGAAAAAAACTATCCTCCAATAATAAGTGCTATTCTTGAAGAGGAAGGATATGAAACATTAGTTGCAAATAATGGCCTTAATGCTCTGGAAATAATAAATAACTCTGACATTGATCTTGTTCTTACCGATATGAAAATGCCGCTTATTGATGGGATAGGGCTTTTGGAAAGAATCAAAATATCAGATCCCGATCTTCCGGTAATAATGATGACAGCTCATGGAACTGTTGAAAAAGCAGTAGAAGCCATGCAAAAAGGAGCTTACAATTACATACTAAAACCATTTGATAATGAGAGGCTCATACTTTTTGTAAAAAAGGCTGTTAAGGTATACAGCATTATCAAAGAAAATAAACAGCTTCGTAATGTTGTAGAATCACAATATAAATTCGGCAACATTATCGGTAAAAGCAAAGCCATGCGAGATGTTTTTGAAACTATACAAAAAGTATCGCCAACATCAGCAACTGTTTTAATAGAAGGAGAAAGCGGTACCGGAAAAGAGCTTGTCGCAAAATCTATTCATTTTAACAGTCCAAGAAGTGAAAAACCATTCATACCTGTAAATTGCTCCGCTTTTGCTGAAAATCTCCTTGAAAGCGAATTGTTTGGACATGAAAAAGGGGCCTTCACAGGAGCTGTTGCTATGAAAAAAGGAAGATTTGAACTTGCAGACAACGGCACTCTTTTTCTTGATGAAATATCCGAATTATCTCAGGGCTTACAGGTGAAATTACTTCGTGTACTCCAGGAAAGAACCTTTGAAAGAGTTGGGGGGGTTAAGCCGATTACAGTAAATATCCGGGTCATTGCAGCAACAAATAAGCATTTAAAAGAAGAAGTAAGACAGGGCCGTTTCAGGGAAGATCTTTTTTATCGCCTCGATGTTTTAAATATTAATATTCCACCTTTAAGACAAAGGTTGGAAGATATACATCTACTCGTTGAGCATTTCATAAACAAGTACGCCGGACAAAGGAAAGCAGGGCAACCTGTAACCGGTGTTGATACCGAAGTTGAGCGTCTTTTATATGATTATACATGGCCCGGAAATGTTCGCGAACTTGAAAACTTTATTGAACGAGGCATCATATTATGTGACAGCAATATAATAAGGGTTTCCGATCTTCCGAGAGAATTCAGGGATAATGTTTATAATACCTTGCATTTTGAGGGAATTCCCGCAAACGCAAAATTATATGAAACTTTGGATTTGGTTGAGCGGATAATGATAAAAAGAGCTATGAAAATGGCAAATCATGTTCAATCACATGCGGCCGAATTGCTTGGTATAGGAAAAAGCGGCCTTAATCAAAAATTAAAAAAACTCAATATTGATACAGTTAAGGAACAATAAAAACAAATAATCCGGTTCAAAAATTTAAACCTATTTATTTGTTTTGTTTTCAGTATGTTATATGATTACCAGATGCTATTGGTTCAGAATATTGAACTTTTTTTATTAATATATGGAATCTAATAGAGAATTACTATGCGGAAACAGAGGAAACTAATAAGCATAACTATTTTAATTCTAATGTATAAATGAAATATTGATTTATGATAAAAATGAATTGGCAAGATATTTGCTTATACTAATATTAACCCGATAAAAATTCTTCTTTCCTCCTTAACGGTCAACTGGATTAATTTCAGTTGGCCGTTATTCTTTTAGCCAGATAAAGATCACGAGATATGTTCTTTGGCAATCATAAAATAGGAAGAGTCTGCAAAATCGGTACAAATTTTTTCATAAGCTTCTTTGCTTTTATTTTCTTCCCCCAATAAGGCAAAAAGCCTTCCGAGGTTAAAATAGGCCTCATCTTTTAATAAATTACCTGGTTCTGCAATAATTTTTTCAAAATAATTTACTGCTGATTTTAAATCCTTTTTTTCTTCATAGGAATAGCCAAGATTATTTAAGATCTGGCATTTAACAAACCGATTGTTGCTAAAATCAATAAGCGCTTTATCATATGAATCAATTGCTTTATCTATATCTCCGGCTTTATAGCAAATATTAGCAAATTCAAGCCTTGCTACTTTACCTCCAATATTTCCCGAATATTTGTCTATAATATCATTAAATCCGGCATTAACTTCGCCCAAAGCTTTTTGAGGGCCATGTTTTTTAAGAGAAACGGTATATTGCCTCAAATTGTTTTGAAGCATCGAAAAAGCTTTGCTTTCAGACTTTCGATGAAAGTAACCATATCCGGAAAAGGCAATAGCAATTAGCACCACTGCACCTATGGCACATAATACTTGTGTCTGATATTCAGCTAAAAGATTGAATAATTTAGCTGAAAAGGTAATAAATTCATCAGGTTTATTAAAGAGTTCTTTTCTTGTTATTTTATTCTTTGCCATTGTTTCTCCAAGCACCATTTACATAAGCATTTTTTTTATTCTATCCCAGCCATCTTCCGGTATATTAGCTCCTACAACCTGACAAACTTCATATCCACACGCGGACCCAAGTTCGCCACATTTTTTGAGGTTGTAACCATTTACTAATCCGAATAAAAACCCAGCCGCCCAAAGGTCACCTGCTCCGGTGGTATCTAACGCAAATCCGTTTCCCATTGGAGCAACTTTAATAACTTCTCCCTTGTGTGATATGTAGCTTCCCCGTTCACCTATTTTCAGCACTGCAATATCCGCACGTTTTGATAAATCATCTATAGCTCGCAGTTCGTCTTTATAACCTGTAAATGCAGATGCTTCATCCTCATTGGCGAGTAATATATCTACATAGTCGTCGACTATTTTATCAATAAAATCTTTATTTTCTTCGACAACCGTGAAACTTGCAAGATCCAGTGAAATAAGCGCACCCGACGATTTTGCGTTGTTTAAAGCAGATAGCATTAAATCTTTGTTAAAAAGCAAATAACCCTCTATATGGACAACCGCAGCTCCAATAAAACAATTAATTGTAATTTCTTCCGGTTTTGTTTCCAAAGAAGCACCAAGGCAGGTAAACATCGAACGCTGGGCATCTGGTGTAACTATAGAAAGAACTCTTCCGGTAGGAAAAGAGCAAGTAAAAAGATGTGATTCAACATTATTATTTTTTAAATCATTTTCAAAAAATTTACCGAGCTCGTCTTCACCCAATTTACCTACAAACCGTGCTGCACCGCCCAGTTTCCCTATGCCTACTATTGTATTGCATGCAGAACCTCCCGGTACTATGCTGGTTTTATTTGTTGTCATGGATAATGTGTCATCAATAACATAATCGTTAACCAGAGTCATTCCACCCTTTACAACACCGGATTTTTCTATAAACTCATCATCCTCAAGAGCAAGAATATCAACAAGAGCCGATCCTATGCCTACTACAAGTTTTTTGCCATTACTTTTATTTGAGTCGTTAATCATTTATAAGCCCTAATAAATCATATTATTACTGTATTATTATATAGTTATTGTGTGTTCCAAAATTGTTTTCACATAGTTGGCCATTATTGGGGTCTTTTTGCCATTGCCCGTCAACTAGAAACATGTATTCATATCTACCGGGATTAAGGAAAATCGTTTTTTTCCAGACTTCACTATTTTCTTTTTTCATAGGGTGTTTTTTCTCGTTCCAATCATTAAAATCACCCATTAAAGAGACATTACTAGCTTTTTGAGCTTCAATAAAAAAATTAACTCTTCTTTTACCTGCCTTTGCTGATATTTTCTCTTTTGCCATATATGCCCCCTTTTTTGCCAGGAATTATTATAGTAAAACTTAAAAGATTATGAAACAAAGAATTTATGTTCAGCAGAATGGAGTGCCGGAATACGATTGTTCTTTGGCATCAAAGCATTATCTATGTATCCTATATTTAGAAAATTTATTGTCAAGATATTTGTTCTTGCCCTGACATAATTATGCTATAAGAAAGATCTTGGCTGTATAGGGTCTAAGCTTATTAAAATTCTTTATTTACACAAACTGGATTATAAGCAATTAAAGCATAATTTAAAAATAAATATATTGTTATATAGTGCTATATTCAATATTTAAAATTCTATTGAATTTAAAATTAAATATAGTGAAAAATATATTCAAACATTTTGTACATTCTGCCGATATAGTATATATAATCGAAGAAAATTTCTGCTTCTGTATATAGACTCTTATGTTTATAAGGATTTATCTTTATTTTTATAATGAACTGCTGATGAAACACCTTTTATCAAGGAGAAGTTACTATGAATGTAATTATAGCCGATGACTCAAAGGTTGTTCGTTCTATAGTTGAAAAGGCTATCAAACCACTTGGCTATAACTCTTTTCAAGCATCCCATGGAGGAGAAGCTCTTGAAATATTGGAAAAAATGGGAGGTGAAATTGGTTTGATTCTTATGGATTGGAATATGCCTGTCATGGATGGTTTTGATGCACTGGTTAAGATTAAACAAGACTCAAGATTTTCTTCAATTCCAATAATAATGCTAACTTCGGAATCAGATAATAACAAGGTCAAAATGGCCAGTGATGCGGGAGCGGCAGCTTATGTAAAAAAACCATTTACACAAGATGAATTAGTTGAAAATATAAAACAAGTTATAAACTAATTATAATCATGCCTAAAGCTGAACACAGAATAGGAGGGGGTAATAACATGGCAAAGGTATTGTTGAATGATTGCAACCCCGATGCTTCTTTAACACTAACCAATATGCTAAAGGACAACGCCGAGATAATTGTTGAGCCTTTCAGCGAGCAAAGAGAACTAACCGATTTTAACCTTGTCTTACTGTATTCAGACAGTACAGATGACCAACAGATTTTGCGTAAAATAAAAAATCTGCACTTCAGGACAAAATTTAGAAATATACCTATTATTTTGCTTAAAGATAAATCCGAATTGTTTTCCGACCAGCCCTATTTCAATTTTGGAGTTTCTGAATTTATGGCTCTGGATGAACCCCAACCGATTTTCAATCAAATTTTACAGGGGTATTTAAATCCGGGGCGGCAACCGCTTGAACGTGAGTTAATATATCTGACCCCCTTTATTGAAAGCACGAAAACGGTTTTAAGCAAGATGGCATCCATGGAGGCTGAATTTAGGGGAGTATATTTTCAAAATAGCTTAAGAATTCTTGGCGATGTTTCCGGAGTCATTGGCCTTTCCGGCACAACTGAGGGAACAGTTATTATCACCTTTCTCTGGAATCTTGCAAGACAGGTGATTGCGAATATCATGGAAGTAAAAGAAAATGAAATCAATGCAGAAATGATACACGATGGCGTTGGTGAAATAATTAACATGATAAGCGGGTCCGCCAAGAAATCGTTATTAGAAGCATCGTATGATTTCCAGCTTTCAATACCGACAATAATTGTTGGCTGGGGCCACGAAGTGGGGCATCCCGATAATGCAACTATTGCGGTACTGACCTTTGATGTTGGAGACCAGGCATTTGTATTACATATCTCTCTGACACAAAAATAGCAAACAAGCCGGATGATTGTAAAGTTTTCCGGAAAACCAATTTTTTAAATGGTCTGAAAGCATCATTATTGTATGGAAAACACACAAACTGACATTTTGCTTATCAGCACATCACAAGAACTTCATGATTTTGTGGCAGATGTTCTGGACAAAGATGGATATTGTGTTCACACTGCCTCTATTATGAGAGAAGCTTTATCTGCCATAGATTTGAACCCGGTTGGTTTAATTCTCTGCGGTATTGAGCTGGAAGATATTTCCGGCGAGCAGTTTTTATCCTATCTTAAGAATGATCCGAAAAGAGAATCAATCCCATTTATTTTTCTTCTATCAACAGAAAACCAAAATGCGCTTAGTCCTAAACGTGCAATTGGGTTAGGCGCGGAAAATTTTGTTTTTTTCCCTACAGAAGGCTCTGTATTGCTTTCTTGTATAAAAGAGTTTTTAAAACCATCCCGGCAGGTAGAACATCATGTTGAACATATCGATGCATCTACGCATAAAGACAATAAAGACTCGCAAGCTAATATATGCAAACCCGTTTTAACCGAAGCAGAACAAAAAGGGATTGATGAGAGACGTGTGGAAAAGAGGGAACGCTTTGAGATTCCGATTCCGGTAGAAATATCTCGAGAAGGCAAAACCTGGATTCATGGTTTTATATTAAATCGCGGCAAGTCAAGCGCTATGATTGAAACATCTCTTCGTAGAAGATATGGTGATGATATTTTTATAAGAGAGCCTGAAGATGAAATCGGTAATATAGTTGCAGGTTCAGTAGTCCATGTTCTTTTAGGAGATGAAAACAAACAGATTGGCTTCGGCGTTGTTTTCCGTAAAAAAAATAGTATCAATTGGCAAAGCTTTTCAGAACGTTTGATGAGCAAAAGCAAAAAGCAGTCAACAGTAACTATAAGGCGCGATTTTTTCCCAATAGCTGCTGAAGTGTCAAGGGACGGCGCTTTTTGGATTGATGCTCAAATTACCGGTTGCGACCTGATGAGTGCCAGCCTTAAAACATCGATATTGGCAAAACCGGAAGACAAAATGGTTATAAAGTTTGAGCGGCATGGTATTAAAAATATTGTTAATGGCAAGATAAAAAAGGTTGAACTTGAACAAAGCGAATTACTAGCGAAAATAGAACTTGATTTCTCGGAAGATGAAGAGTGGATAAAATTGTATAATCATTTTGCTGTTATCGCCGGGCCTGAATCATCTGACAAAGAAAAGGAAGTAAATGTTCATGATAAATTTCGGGCCAAAATGATTAAGGTAGGATTATCCGGAGACTTAAACAGCAAAGAAAGTGATAATGTTGCTTCGATTAAAGAAGACACCCAGAAGAAAACAGAACCCAAGAACAAACGTTTCTATCAAAGCTTAATCGGCAGAAAAATGGATAATTACGAGGTAGTATCATTTATTAGTGCAGGAGGGATGGGAGGAGTATTCAAAGGATGGGATATAGCATTGGAAAGAGATGTGGCATTAAAAGTCATATCATGGGAGCTTTCATCTCAGGAAGAGTTTGTAAAGATGTTTTTAAAAGAGGCTCGCTTTGTTTCCAAGCTGAACCATCCCAATATTGCGCAAATTTATTATATCGGTAATTCAAATGGGATTATGTATTATGCAATGGAATTTATTCATGGTCAGACTTTATCTGATATGCTCAAAAGTAAGTTCCAGTTTAATGTAGTGCAAATAATAACCTATTTAAAAACATTGTGCAGCGCTTTAGACTTTGTCTGGAAAAACAATATCGTCCACAGGGATATCAAACCTGCCAACATTATGGTGACAAGTTCTGATGAATTGAAACTGGTAGATTTCGGTGTAGCAAAGCTTGATACCAAGAGCGAGATCCAGGAGGAAAAGAAAATTGTTGGTTCTCCTTTATATCTGAGTCCCGAATCTATTCGTAATCAGGGGGTAGATAATCGCAGTGACATTTATTCATTAGGAGCCACTTTTTATCATCTGCTTGCAGGAATACCACCTTTTTATGATAATTCATGCAGTAACCTTCTTTTTAAACAACTCAATGACCCTGTTCCTCCATTGAAGCAAAAATGCCCGGAAACCCCCGATTTTCTTTGTGAGACTATAGAAAAAATGATGGCAAAAAAATGCGAAGAACGTTTTCAGAATTACCAGGAAATTATCGACTGTCTTAATTGTTCCTCCAGTTCAAAATAGACTCTATAGAGCCACTTTCAAAACGTTTCAGTTTGGTCAAGCTCAAGGCGGGAGAAAATTTCAACCGCAGGAATACATTGAGTATTTCGAGGATTGAAATTTGAGCCAAACGCAGAGATCGGCCAAAATGGGGCGTTTTGAAACTGGCTCTATAGAAAAGACCTAAGCGCTACCCTCATCCCCCAGCTCCAGGAAATTTCCCAACCTCATACCGGCATGGCGTAGATGTTTACTGCTATTGCAGAAAATGGCCGTAATGCAGTTTGTGATTTATTAACTGCGACTTTATATTATCGATATTTTTCTTTTCTCTAATTATAAAGCGGTAAAGACCAGCGCGTTTTATATCTCCGACAAACAGAGCTCCTACAAGATATTTGCTATCGGATGAGAAAACAAGTTTTTTGTATGTTGTTTGTGTTTCGGTTACATGTGTTTCATAATCAGTTCCTTTAGTATGTACTATTCCCATTGAGACAAACGGAACGTCGGCCACCTGGGTTGCATTTAAAATACCGGCGGAACCCAAATACCGGGTATGTCTTCCAGCCATGTTGCGCCCGGCGCAGCGCCCCATTTCGGCTGCATTTGTCCAAAGACCGCTTATTATTTTCTTTCCGGAAAGTAAATCAAAGCTTTCTGCAACATCTCCTGCCGCATAAACATCCGGAATGTTCGTAGCAGTATATTCATCGGCAACAACACCCCGATCAATCCTTATACTGCTTTTATCAAGAAAGTCTATATTGGGCGAAACTCCTTTTCCAATCAAAACCATTTCAGCTTCAATTTGTTTCCCGTTTGACAGCATTACACCTTTTACTCCGTTATTTCCTGAAATAATTTTCTTGACACCGCACCCGGTTATAATCTTAAGTCCTGCAATGTTTAGCGCTTTCCGGATGAGTTTGGCATCATCTGCTTCCATCAACTGAGATAACACCTGGCCGGAATAAACAACAAGAATAACCTCAAGACCGCGTTCAAGCAATGCAAAGGCGGTTTTTAAATTCAGCATCCCTCCGCCCGCCATAACAACCTGACGAGTTTTTGCAGTGAGGTCGGCTATTTTTTTTGCATCCGAAAGAGTTCTTAAGGCAAAAACCCCTTGTGAATTTGTTCCTTCTATTTCCGGAGGAATAAAGGAACTGCTTCCGCTTGCAATAAGCAACTTGTCATATGAAATGTTTTTTGAATTACTTGCTGAGACAATTTTGTTTTTTGTATCAACAAAAGTAACTCTTGCCCCGGTGCAGATATTGATATCTTTGCCTTTGTAAGGACCGTTGCCAACAAGAGCTATGTCAGATTCGGATTTTTTGCCACTTATCAGAAAAGGAATCATAGGCCGAAAGTACGGCATTTCCTTTTCCATCGATAAAACCGTAATAATCCCTGAGCTGTCCAGTTCACGTATGGCATTTGCGGCAGCCATTCCGGCGGCACTTGCGCCTATAATTACATAACGGGTTTGTTTTGCAGTCACTTTATCCTCCAAGCCCTGCTGCAAGTTCTTTTGATACTTTTTTCCGTATATTGCCGGAATAGTTTTCAACGGTATCATAAACCAACGCGTGAGTGGGACATGCCGTTACACATGCGGGAATATCTTTATCTGGACACCGGTCGCAACGGTATGCCTTGTGTTCTTCAATATGCCTTCCTATTACTCCGTAAGGACAAACCATGACACATGTCCAGCAGCCGATACATTTATCAGCATCGGTAAGAACTACCCCGTCTTCTGTTCGGGTTATTGCTCCGGATATACAGGCATGCAGACAAGGTGCATCTTCACAATGGCGGCATAATATGGGCATACGGCTATCCGGTGCAGTCCACTCAACATAGATACGTTTTTTCGGTACAGGGTGTTCAGATATTGCGCTGTATAATGATTTGCTTTCTGAATGCTCTACCGCACAGGCAAGCTCGCAACTGTGGCATCCCATGCAACGATCAATTTTAACAAATATTTCTTTAGGTGTTGTCATTCTAATCTCCTGTCGGTAAACCATTATAATCCCAATCCTGCCCGGCGTTCATCTATGGCGGCCAAAAGTTTTTGTGCTGCGGATTCAGGATCAAGATCCACAATAAAATAACCGCCTGTAATATCTTTGATTTTTTCAGTAAGGATTTGAGTTACAAGCGCACTGCCGGTAACGGGAATCATAACTCCCACATGAGTGGGAAGTCCTGCTGCAACTGAATATGTACCGATAGATACGGCTTTTTCGGATACGGCTTCCGCCGCTGATGCAACAACCGGAAGCTTGTCTGTATCAACACCAAGATAGTTTGCAACAGCAACCGCCAGAGCCACGGCCCTGGAATTATCAACACAGGAGCCTACATGTAAAACCGGCGGAAGAGGTCCGCCAAGTCCGTTTGCTTCTCCGATAGCCGTAAGTACTGCTTTAAGTCCGTCTCCACAAAGATTATCAACATTTAAAGGGTCCATGAATCCATGCCGCATCAAAGCTCCGGCCCCGCATCCTGTGGCAATCACAAGCACATTGTTTTTAAGAAGTATACGGGCCATAGTTATAAAGTTTTTGTCCTGGGCCACCTTGACATTATTGCATCCTGCAAAAAGGCATACCCCGCGAATGTTGCCTGATTTAATATTATCAACAAGCGGTTTAAGAGGATCTTTTTCATCCAGTTTAGAAAGCGCCGCCACAATTGCTTCCACAGAAAATCCGGCTACAACATTTGAGCGGATATCCGGAATATCAACAGTCTTGTTTTTGCGGCGTTTAAAACTTTCGATTGCAATGTTAAAAATTTCACCGGCCTTTTCAGCAGCCTTTTCCTCAGTAAATTCGATATGCTTTGAATTTGTAATCTTGCACAAATCCATAGTGGTAATTACAGGCGTTGTGAAGCATTCCGCAACCGAAACCACAGAAGGCATTATGCACTGGTAATCCACAACCATTGCATCAAGCGCACCGGTTACGATAGCCATCTCCTGGCTTACTGAATGCGTACATGAGGCAATACCGTGGCGCATCATTATTTCATTTCCTGTACAACATATTCCAACGATATTTATTTCCGATGCTCCGGCCGCAACAGCTTTTGCATTTGCTTTTGGAGCAAGAGTTACCAATACATCGGAAAGTACCGGATTATGGCCATGTACTGCTATATTGACTGCATTCGCTTTTAACACACCCATATTTGCAGTTGTTGCTTTGGGCTGGGGAATGCCGAAAAGTATATCCGCCAGATCCGTGCCCATATAACAACCGGCCAGATCTGCAACACCGCATCGCAATCCTGCAAGAAGAAGATTCACCGGATCGGCATCCACTCCATATAAAGTCCTGTGCATAATCTCTGAGATTTCATGATCAATGCCTTTAGGCACCAAGCCCAAATCGCCAAGAGTTTTTGCACGGGCAGGAGTTACTACGGTTGCTGCCCAAAGTACTGGAGTATCTTTTTCATGAAAATCGGCAAGAGCTGCATTAGCCACATCTTTTGCTATGTCATTATCCGAACGACCGGTTACCGGGATATTTAAGCGTGTCGCAACACTTTTGAGTTTTCCGGTTTCCTTGATCGAATAGTCTTTTACTTCTCCTTTTGCCACCTTTAACAAGGTATGAGCCAGATGCTTTGCATGGCCGGAATGTGCGGCGGTACCGGCAGCAATTGCCCTGTCAAGGCCTCTTGCAACCATTATATCGGCAGTTGCTCCGCATATACCCTCTTTGGGGCCTTCACCAAAAGGATCGATACGGCACGGTCCCTGAAGGCAATGCCTGCAGCAAAGACCTGTGTCTCCAAAACCGCACTGAGGCTTCATGGCCTCGTATCTGTCCCATACGGTTGTTATGTTATTTTTTTTGGCTTTTTCAAGCATCTGTAAAACTGCAGGATCAGTGCTTTTGTCGCTGAAATCTTCCTTCCCGGACATATTATTATTCCTCCTTGAAAAGATATGTCACGGCCTTCAGGCCGGAGTTGATTTTTGGATTTATTATCTTAAAATAAACAGCATTATAATTTAAAATGCAACAACATATAGTTGCAACCGGCATACTAAATCTTTTCTTTACAAATAGGTCCTTATGGCATAATTATAAAGCTGGCATAATATATTTTCCTAAAAGCGGATTTTTAAATCATCAGAAAAATAGAGGGAAATATTTAGGACTCTTGGGCAGTCCGTAAGAGTATAAAAACATCGAAAAATCTGGTTCACATTATGAATATTTTTAAAAAGGAGTAGATTTTATGGCAAAAAAAATGAAAACCATCGATGGGAATACAGCAGCAGCTCATGTAGCTTATGCCATGAGCGATGTTGCCGCAATATATCCTATTACCCCTTCAACCCCGATGGGCGAAATTGCGGATGAATGGGCGGCTCAAGGGCAGAAAAATGTTTTCGGCCAGATATTACATATCAGACAAATGCAATCCGAAGCGGGCGCAGCAGGCGCAGTTCATGGCGCTCTTGCGGCAGGTGCTCTTACTACTACTTTTACCGCATCCCAGGGCCTGCTTCTCATGATTCCTAATATGTATAAAATTTCAGGAGAGCTTCTTCCGGCAGTATTTCATGTAAGCGCAAGAGCAATTGCCGCTCATGCACTTTCAATTTTCGGTGATCATGCCGATGTAATGGCTGTTCGTCAGACAGGTTTTGCTCTTTTATGCTCCGGTTCCGTTCAGGAGGTAATGGATCTTGCGCTTGTATCGCATCTATCATCTATCAAAGGCAGAGTGCCGTTTCTTCATTTTTTCGACGGTTTCAGAACTTCGCATGAAATCCAGAAAATCGAATTAATCGATTATGAATCCATGGCATCTCTTGTCGATTATGATGCCGTATCCGCTTTCCGCAAAAGAGCAATGAACCCTGAACACCCGACTGTTCGCGGTACGGCGCAGAATCCCGATATATATTTTCAGGGAAGGGAAGCCGCTAATTCTTACTATCTTGAGATACCCGAAACGGTAAAATATTACATGAAAAAAGTTGGGGAACTCACTGGCCGACATTACAAACTTTTTGATTATACCGGAGACCCGGAAGCTGAAAGAGTTATTGTTGCAATGGGTTCTTCCTGCGAAGTTATTGAGGAAGTTGTAAACAGGCTTAATGAAAATGGAGAAAGTGTCGGGCTTGTCAAGGTTCGTCTTTACAGACCATTTGTAGTTGATGCGTTTCTTGCGGCTCTGCCGGCTTCTGCAAACCGTATAACCGTACTTGACAGAACAAAAGAGCCCGGAGCTATCGGTGATCCTCTTTATGTTGATATCTGTACGGCTTTTTTTGAAAGAAATGAGATGCCGGTTATCGTAGGCGGACGTTACGGACTAGGTTCAAAAGAATTTACTCCTGCAATGGCCAAAGCCGTATTTGATAACATGAAATCAGCCGGACCGAAAAATCATTTTACGGTAGGTATTACAGATGATGTAACTCATACTTCCCTTGAAGTGGAAAATGATGTGGAAACCACGCCGGAAGGAACCATACAGTGTAAATTCTGGGGCCTTGGCTCAGATGGTACGGTTGGAGCAAATAAATCCGCCATCAAAATTATAGGAGACAATACCGACTTGTTTGCTCAGGGCTATTTTGCCTATGATTCAAAAAAATCAGGCGGAATAACCGTATCGCATCTTCGTTTCGGGGAAAAACCCATACAGTCCACCAACCTTGTCACTTCCGCTGATTTCATTGCATGTCACAAATCAAATTATGTAGAACTATATGATATTTTAGAAGGCATAAAACAGGGTGGAACCTTTCTTTTAAATTCACCGTGGTCTTTAAAGGAAATGGAAGAACACATTCCCGCTGAAATGAAAAGAACAATCGCTTCTAAAAATTTAAAATTTTTTAATGTTGATGCTGTTAAAATTGCAAAAGCTGTAGGGCTTGGCGTAATGATAAACATGATCATGCAGACGTCATTTTTCAAGCTGTCAAATGTAATACCCTTTGAAAAAGCAATAGCTCTGTTAAAAGATGAAATAAACAAGGTTTACGGCAAAAAGGGCGAAAAAATCGTCAATATGAATATAGGTGCGGTTGACCAGACCCTTGCAAATCTTGTTGAAATCAAATACCCAAAATCATGGAAAAATGCTGTTGATGAAAGCGGGGCAGGATCAGAAAAACTTGAATTTCTGGAAAAAGTTATGCGTCCCATGCTTGCCCAGCAGGGTGATAAACTGCCGGTAAGTGTTTTTGAACCCGATGGGGTTTTCCCGGTTGCTACATCACAATATGAAAAGCGCGGTGTTGCAATCAATGTTCCTGAATGGATAGCCGAAAACTGCATCCAGTGCAACCAGTGTTCGTACGTTTGCCCCCATGCAGCTATTATTCCTGTTCTTGCAACAGATGATGAGATTAAAGATGTGCCTGCATCTTTTGAAACTAAACCGGCTTTGGGAAAGGAGCTTAAAGGGTATCAATTCAGGATTCAGGTTAATACTTTAGACTGCCAGGGCTGCGGAAATTGTGCCGATATATGCCCGTCCAAGAAAAAAGCTCTGGAAATGAAACCTATTGAAACGCAAGTAAGTACTCAGGTTCCCAATCATAAAGTTTCATTGACCATACCTTTTAAAGACAACATCGTTTCAAGAGAATCTGTCAAAGGAAGCCAGTTTCAAAAACCTCTTATGGAATTTTCCGGAGCCTGCGCCGGATGCGGTGAAACTCCTTATGTTAAGGTATTGACTCAGCTTTTTGGCGAAAGAATGATTATAGCCAATGCAACGGGTTGCACTTCAATATGGGGTGCTTCTGCTCCTTCGGTTCCCTACTGTGTGGATAAAAACGGGCACGGCCCTGCCTGGGGAAATTCTCTTTTCGAGGATGCGGCGGAATTCGGATACGGAATATCTATGGGAGTAATTCAGCGCCGGCAAAAGCTTGCGGATCTGATAAAAGAAGCTGTTGCAGACAATGAAATATCAGAAGAACTTAAAGCCACTATGGCAGGATGGCTTGAAGGTTTGAATGATCCGGAAATTTCAAGAAAATACTCAGATCAGCTTAAAAAAATCCTTACCGAAACAAAGAAAACGCCTCTTTTGGATGAAATACTTTCTATGTCGGATCTTTTTGTGAAAAAATCGGTATGGGCTTTCGGCGGTGACGGATGGGCCTATGATATCGGTTTCGGCGGTGTTGATCATGTTATAGCTTCCGGTGAAGATGTTAATATTCTTGTGCTTGATACCGAAGTTTATTCAAATACCGGCGGCCAGTCCTCAAAAGCCACACCTACTGGTTCGGTTGCCAAATTTGCAGTATCAGGCAAAAAGATTGGTAAAAAAGATCTGGGCAGAATAGCCATGACTTACGGTTATGTTTATGTGGCTTCAGTTGCAATGGGTGCAAGCAAGCAGCAGACACTCAAGGCTTTCATTGAAGCAGATAAATATCCCGGGCCTTCTCTTATAATATGCTATGCTCCGTGCATTAACCAGGGCATCAGAAAAGGCATGGGAAAAACTCAGGAAGAAGAAAATCTTGCTGTTGCATCAGGCTACTGGCCGCTTTACAGATACAATCCTCTTCTTGCACAAGAAGGTAAAAATCCTTTTATTTTCGAATCGAAAGCTCCGGATGGAACCTTGCAGGAATTTCTTTCAGGCGAAAACAGATATGCATCACTTGAAAAGCAGTTTCCGGAAGAATCCAAAAAACTTCGCCAAAAGATCGAAAAGGAGTATAACGAAAGATATGAAATATATAAACATATGTCAGGAAGTACTTCAGACGAAGAAAAAGAATAATTCCAAGACTGATTGTTAGACCGGCTTTATCAATTGAACCGCCGCGGTATGTGATCCATATGCCCGGTGGTGCGGGATGAGGGGAGTTGACAGACTCCCCTTGTCACTATTTTTCTTGTGGATGAGCCAGCCCAGCCAAAATGAATCCAACACCTCCGAAATCCAAAAAGTTAATAATATCTCGTTACACTTATGCGAACTGGTTCCATAGTTTAACACCCATGGATAAGGAGGTGTATTAATATTTTTAAATCTTTTATATGAACTTAACCCTATATATTTCTTTCACGCGATGAAGTAAAAATTGAATATGTAGATTAGTATATACTTGTCCATTAATTATAATAAACTGCAAAAAATCATTTGCTTTTCATAAACTCTTCTGATAAACAGCACAAACTTATTTATAATTACTATTTAGTTGATTTGTAAAATCTTGCTTTGGTGATTTATTGTTGTCGGCTGCTGAATGCTGATTATGCTCTTTGTGTTCTTGTTTATTGCTTTTTGCTTCCCGGCTACCGATACCTGTTTTACAGCTAAAGGAGCGCTGCGTTGAAAAGAACTCTTCTTTATTTGTTCCTGTTGGTCGCCCTGCTTGTTCCATCCCTTTTAAGTGCAAATGATATTTCAATTACCGGCAACATTGCCACAGAAAACCTGATAGACTCCATTGCCCTTTCGCCAAATACCGGCATGGCTTATGGGATTGATAAGCAGACAAACAGAGCTGGTCGGGAAAAACTGTACAGTTGCTTAAGTGGTAAAGCTGTTCTAAATTGATTTTAAAATATAGAAAGGAGCAGCGGTAAAATGAAGAAATTGAGAAGGAATCATGGAGCAACGTT
>Ga0180007_10001646_pt1 | contig 28966 bp, 28 predicted proteins | sample MM_PC_MetaG_FD_121122 | JGI IMG/M metagenome (GOLD analysis project Ga0180007, IMG submission 121122) | Groundwater microbial communities from the Aspo Hard Rock Laboratory (HRL) deep subsurface site, Sweden - MM_PC_MetaG | ecosystem: Environmental > Aquatic > Deep subsurface > Groundwater... | reverse complement strand
TTTGTAAGATATGATTGGAGTCATGGTTGAGACATTGGTAATGTAAAGTATTACCCAATTCTCTCACCTGGCTCCATTCCTTTGCAAGTCTTAGGTGGGTAATATCTTCCCGATGAGTACATTATAGGACTTGACAATTCTTTATAAAGGTAATAACCTGTACCATAGGTTATGGTGATTTTGTGTGTCTGTTACTCTAAGTCTGGTTTCTGCTCTCGTCAAGACTTTGGCAGACAGGCGTGTGCAACATACTGGGCTCTAGGTAGTAGACATACTTATTTATTAAAAGATGAAAATGGAAAAATACAACCCGAAAGTTCTTCTATCCCTCAAAAAAGCGAGATCCCATATAGACAAGGTGATAACTATGGTAGAGAGCCATGAATACTGCATAGATGTTTTGCAGCAGTTAAATGCAGTTATTGGATATTTGAGATCCGCTAAAGGCGAAAAGTTGACAGACCATCTGAATACTTGTTTTGCAGAAGGCATGTCTTCAAAGTCTTCTCGTGTTAAAAATAGACTCATAGCCGAAGTTATACAAGTTACTAAAGTTGCAGATTAATCCGCCTTCGCAGAATTCTCAGACTTATAACCTAGAGATGATTGTATTTGGATATCTACGATGAAGCGAGGAAGGAGAATCTGCTACGGCGAGATTGAATTCATTGACCTTTAGGACGGAATAATTTATTTTTCTAATCATAACATGATGGAGAGAAACAACTCGAAGAAAACTAAGTTCTATGTTCAGGGGATGCACTGTCCGAGTTGTGAGCTGATAATTGAAAAGAAGCTGCTGGAGCTTTCCGGGGTCAAGGTCGTAAAGGCTTCAAATAAGGATTCGGGAGTTGAGATAAAGTACAAGGGGGAAGATATCGGTATAGAAAAACTAAATGAGTTGTTTAAAGACGAGGACTATAAATTCTCTATGGCAAAAGAAGAGGATCTAGAAACTCAGCCTTTTTTGAAAGTCGAAAAAGGCGGGGAACTGAAGGTAGATAGGAAAAAGCTTATAGATCTACTCTTCATCGGGGCAATAGTTACCTTTCTCATATCAGGTTTTTTGCTACTTAATAGATCTGGCATCTCTTCACTAATAAATGTAAATTCTTCGTCTTCTCTACCGGCATTTTTTGTGTTTGGACTTATCGCTGGTGTTTCGAGTTGTGCTGCATTGGTTGGCGGGATTATATTGTCAATGTCAAAGCAATGGTCTCAGGTTTACGCGAAATCCGAAAGCGTTTTTGAAAAGCTTCAGCCGAATATTCTTTTTCAAGTCGGAAGATTGTTTGCCTATATTATACTTGGAGCTGTCTTGGGTGCGATTGGAAGTTTTTTTAAAATATCTATGACCTTATCTTCCTTGCTAACAATTGGAGTCTCAATAATGATGGTAGTTTTGGCTTTGCAGATGCTGGGTGTAAAAAGATTACAAAATTTTCAGTTTAGATTTCCGAAGTCAATCTCACGCAAAGTTGTAGATGAGAAAAACTTCAAGGGGAAATATATGCCTTTTGCCATGGGTGCCCTAACATTCTTCCTCCCATGCGGTTTTACTATAACTGCTCAGGGACTTGCGCTTGCTTCCGGGAGTGCAGTTCAAGGAGCCTTGATCATGTTTTCATTTGCTCTCGGAACACTTCCACTTCTATTTTTGATTGGTTTGTCTAGCATGAAGTTACTCGATAAGCCAATTCATACTTCACAGAGATTTCTGAAGATCGCAGGAGTTTTGTTGTTGTTCTTCGCAGTTTTCAATATCAATTCGCAGCTGAACGTACTTGGCTTTCAAAGTTTAAATGACGTTCAACTAGACAAAAAAGCTCAGGCAAAAGATACAGACGACCTCCCTCCAATAGTAGATGGAAAGCAGGTGATTGAAATGGATGCGAAGGCTTATGAGTATTCTCCAGATCATTTCAAGGTAAGGGTGGGCGTTCCTGTGAAATGGGTGATAAATAATAAGGGTGTCAGTGGTTGTTCAGGTGCAGTTATTGCAGGAGATTTTTTTGATGGAGAGGTAAAGATTGAAGGAAACTCGGTGACAAAAGAGTTTACGCCGCAAAAAGAAGGTAAGTACAAATTTAGCTGCTGGATGGGAATGATATCAGGTGTAATCGAAGTGGTTGGGGATGATGGAACTAGTGATACAAACAGAACTGTTGGCGGTTCAGGGGATACAGCTGATACTTCTGAAAGCGGAGCATGTGATGGAAGCTGCGGAGGAAGCTGTGGTGGGAGTTGTGGCTGTGGAGCAACAAAGTAAAAACATTTGCCGTAACGAAGAAACCAGTTTAATTTTAATAATTTTTTATGAGAACAAAGATACTTGTAAAGGGAATGTTTTGTGAGGCTTGTTGCAAGCTGATTAGAACGGATATTGAAAAAAAGTTCAGAGGGATCATATATAATATGCAGATAATTGATCCGAAGAAAAGAATTGGGAAAGTGGAACTCAAAGATGTAACCGAGAGAGACATAGAGAAAGTAAAGGGGATCATTAATGGTGTGGGTGTGGCTTATAAGGTAATAGAATCATGCTAAAAAAAGAGACATTTCCCATAGTTGGTATGCACTGTGCGAGCTGTAAAGTTCTAATCGAACGTATGGTAGGCAAGCTCACTGGAGTGGAAAGTGTTAAAGTGAATTTTGGAACTGAAAAGATGGTGGTTTCATACGATGAGAACAGTGTTACTCTAGACAAGATAAAAAAAGCGGTACAAAGTGCTGGAAGCTATGAACTAATAACAGATGAGGGAGGAACAAAACTTGCTTCACTGCCGGAAGTAGAAAAAATCAAGGAGGAGAAATGGGACAAAGTAAGTAAGCTCAAACGTGAGGAATTCAAAAGATTGAAAAGAAATGTTTTGTGGTCCGGGCTGGGGGCTTTGTTGTTTGCTGTTGTGATGGGATGGATGCTGATACGAAGAACACTCGGACTTAGTGAGCTTATGGGATTGTTTGGTGAAATGTATGTAGTTATTGGGGGTTATTCGGCGGATATTTCCAATCTTTACTTTATGCATTTCTTGATTTCGACTCCTATATTGTTTGTTGGAGGTAGACAATTCTTCAAGAGCGCTTGGAAGGCTCTGAAGGCAAGGTCTGCGAATATGGATACGCTGATTGCGCTTGGAACTTTTACTGCCTGGATATTTTCGACTATTGTAATGTTCTTACCCGATTTATTTACTTCATTAACTGGAGGAGTGGAAGTGTTTTTTGAAGCAACAGTCTTTATCATCTTCTTTGTATTGCTTGGACGTTTACTGGAATCTCGTGCAAAGATACGTGCGAGTGATGCAATCAAGAAACTGTTAGCCTTACAAGCAAAGGAAGCGACCGTTATTCGTGACAGGGTTGAAATGAAAATTTCTGTTGAAGAAGTTGAAGTAGGGGATATTGTTATTGTGAAACCAGGAGAAAAAATCCCGGTTGACGGACAGATTCTTGATGGAGCATCAACTGTAGATGAAACGATGGTGACTGGTGAGTCTATGCCAGTTGAGAAAAAGAAGGGGGATGCAGTTATTGGATCAACTATCAATAAAACTGGAGGTTTTCGATTTCGAGCACAAAAAGTCGGGTCGGAGACTATGTTGTCTCAAATTGTCGAAATGGTTGAGGAAGCTCAAAATTCTCAAGCACCTATTCAAAGATTGGCAGATAAAATTTCGGCTGTCTTTGTTCCAGCAGTTGTAGCAATAGCCGTATTGTCATTCTTTTTCTGGCTTGTTATTGCTCCCAGTCTAGGTTTGCTGGATAAGAATATAAATCCTCTCCAAATAGCAGTTTACGTTGCAACAACAGTACTGATCATTGCCTGCCCTTGTGCTCTGGGTCTTGCTACTCCAACTGCAGTCATGGTTGGAACGGGAAAAGCAGCGACGAAAGGGATTCTTATCAGAAATGCTGAGGCTCTCGAAATCGCTCATAAGGTAAATACTGTTGTTTTTGATAAGACAGGCACTCTGACAAAGGGGAACCCTGATGTGGTAGAGATAGTTGTCAGAAAAGTTGAAGAAAAAGAACTATTGAACATAGCTGCGGTTGCAGAAAAGAATTCTGAGCATCCATTGGGACAGGCAATAGTAAACAAATGGAAGCACGAAAATCCTGGAAAGACACTTCCTGATCCAGACAAATTTGATTCAATAACTGGGAGAGGAGTATATGCCAAGGTTGGTGATAAAGAATTGTTTATAGGGAATTTGGCCTTGATGAAGAGTCGGAAGTTAGATACAAACAAAGTACATGAGGATCTTGACAGGCTGGCCGAGGAAGGTAAAACTCCGATGATAGTTGCTATCGACCAAAAAGTAGAGGGGATAATAGCTGTTGCAGATACTATAAAAGATACGTCCAAGACTGCTATTGTGCTGCTTCACAATTTGGGGCTGGAGGTAATAATGTTGACAGGTGATAACGAAAAGACAGCTCGTTCTATCGCTCGCTTGCTAGGCATTGACGAAGTACGTGCCGATGTGTTGCCGCAAGATAAAGCGAGGATTGTGAAGGATCTGCAGACCGAAGATAAGATTATCGCTATGATAGGTGATGGAATAAATGATGCTCCTGCGCTTGCTCAAGCAAATGTTGGTATCGCTATGGGCACAGGTACAGATGTTGCTATCGAATCCGGGGATATAGTCTTGGTCAAAGGGGATTTGGGAAAAGTTGTCGAAACAATCCAGCTTTCAAAGCAAACTATGAAAGTGATTAAGCAGAATCTCGGATGGGCATTTGGGTACAATGTCATAGGCATTTCAATCGCTGCTGGAATTCTCTATCCCTTTTTTGGTATTCTACTTTCTCCAATCATTGGCAGTGTGGCTATGGCTTTTAGTAGTGTGAGTGTGGTGACAAACAGTTTGAGACTCAAAAGACAGTAAGCCGTGTTCAGTAATCCGCAATTCCGATAACAAGGGTATAATAATGCTTATCTCTCAGGCACCTGTTAGCCGGCATCTGATATATGATCAATCGCAGAACAATACCTCTTTGTATTTGCTTACAGCTTTTTTCTATGCTAGATTATGAAAATATTTAATATTTTAATTCTGCACAATGCAAAAGAGATATCTGCTAATAGGAATTTTTATTATCTTACTTTTGCTACTTCTTGTAGGGGGCATATTGATAGGGATCAGGATTGCCAGAAATTCAGACAGTGATTCTGATGGAACCACAAATACTCAGTCAACTACTACAGAAGAAGAAAAAAGCAGTTTGGAGGAGGCAACGGCCAATTATGACGACATTGATTCAGTAAGAGCAGTTGGAGAGATAGATTATGAATACGGGGGGAAGAATTACGAAATTGCTACAACAGCGATGACGAAGAATCTACACGAGAATTTTATAAAACTAGTAATGGAGGGAGAGGAATTACTTATGTATACTGAAGAGAGTGGGGACAAAGTCTATGCTTATATGTCAGATGGGAAGGATACGGTGAGATTCGAGGTTGAAGAGGGCAGTGAAGGTGAAGATATTTATGATGAAGTGTCAACAAGCAGTCCAGAGGCTATTCTTGATGATATGGAAGAATGGGAAGAAAGTCCTGACTTCGAAGTTGAATACAAAGGAGAGGAAAGTTGCCGAGATATGACCTGTGATAAATATATAGTTACTGATAAGGAAACCGGCGGAATTATCACTGTTTGGGTAGATACTAGCGATGATCTTCCGAGAATTCTCGAGTATGATTCTGATAATATTAAAGGAGTTTTTGATATATATTATGACGGTGTTGATTTCAAAATCCCAACAGAATACGATGAAATTCAGGTTGATACAGTAACCGGTTTGTTGAAGCTAAAAGCTGTTTTAGGAGACTATGTGAAGCTGTTTTTTTAGAAATTTAAGATACTACGGGTTCTGCTTGCGGAGCTTCGCTCCGCAAGCAGAGTCTAAATTCTAACCTTCCATAGGTACAACTTCCGACACATCTTCTTCTGGGTAGTTGACGATATCAGTATCATCGGCTGTGGCTACCAACATCTCTTCAATCATATCTATTAACTGTTTCAACTCGTTGGGCTTTCCAGCCTCATAAGACTTATATGAGGTTCCTATATTCTCTATCTTCTTAGCTGTGGAGTCGAAACCTGTTACGATGATGTATCTTGAACCGGCATAGTCGAATACAATAGCCACTGTTGTATAGGAGTCAGTTTCTTTCTCTGAAGTTTCTTCCTTCATTACAGGATCATCGTTGCTTATTGGTTCCTCACCTCCAGATGATGGAGAAACATTCCAGCTTTCTTCCATAGTGTATCTTTGTGCAGTTACTTTCTTTCCGTCAATAATGATCTCGATCTGAGACTTTTCAGTTGATTCAGTCATTCCGAACATTTCGTTTAGAACTTGATCCGTATCAATTCCTTCATCAAATATACTTGCACTTATATAGTACTCATAATTCTTCGTTCGGAAATCTAAGTAACCCAATGCTTCAGTAGTGCCAACAAGACTATATGCTTCCTTCATTTCTGTATACATTGTGTCTCCCAGAGAACCTTCTGGGTAGAAATCTCTATCTTGGTAGTAGTTGTATTCTTGTGATCTGTATACAGAAGCTAAATAAGCACTGTCCAGAAGCCACTTTTTGTCTTGCGGGAACAGCACTGAAATGTTCTCTGACTTTATAAAGCTTTCTACTTCATCCAGATACTTCTCTCGGTCTGTTTCGTAGACATAAGGATCAAATGTTAGGTCATTTCGTGTAAGGGTTCTTACTTCAACGTTGTAATCAAAGTTGAACTTATCTTTTACGCTCTCAAAGTCTGCATTTGAAGTTTCCTGCTCCATCTCGTTTGTCTGGATCAGATTTTCAGGCTTTATCTCTGTGAAGTAAGTTTCTTCTTTGAATATCTGGTAGCTTTCAGGATCAATCCATGATTTTCTCACTATCTTTTCCATGTCCTCGGTTTCTTCATCTGTGTCAGTTACACTTTTGGACATACTCACTGTCTGAGACTCTTTAACCATCACGTTTAAGTCGCAGCTAGTTTGCTCTTCCCAAGTGACAATGTAATATTCAAGTTTTCCATCAGTTTTTACTTCTTCGACCTTTACATTTTCCCCCCAGATGGAGTCGATAATATCTTGGATGTCCATTTCATCAGGTTCGTTCCAGTTATCGGGTGCTGGCTCAGAAGGACTTTCTCCGGACTCTTCACTGTCAATAGATTCAACAACAGGGTTTTTTGGGTTTCCCGAGAGAGACGTATCTCCGGAATTTTCATATTCAACCTTTACAGCATATTTTCCTCCCTTATACTCGATCATATATGTGTTTCCCGAAAGTGTAGAGTCAAGCAGGTTATTGCTTCCGTCTTTAAAGATGTACTTTGAATAAAAGTTGTTCTCATCGAAGTATTCGTATGTTTCGTATATTCCGGTTTCCACATTTGAGTAAACCTCACATTTATCTTTTCCAGGGCCTGCGGTTATTTGGCTCTTTGAGTGATAATATTTATACTGGTTTATGACTGGATAAAGCATTGATTCAGCAAAATCACTTTCGCCCTTTGCGGTGGCAAACGCATTTTCATTCTGGTAGTTGACCATATAAGATCCTTTAGAATTGTTTTGCATTAAATTCTGCAAAATCCTTTGCGTATCGCTTCCTGACAGTGTCAACACGTCAGTAGTCGACTTTGAGGGTCTAAGTAAAAGATATCCTGAAGTAAGAGTGATCGCGAGAAAAACAAATAATCCCGAACCTAAAAGAGCTAGTTTTTTGACATTCATCCGAAAGAAATTAATAAATAAATTATTGGATTTTGATTTATAAAGCACGTGCGTTTTAAGCTGCTCAGTGAAATCCCTGTCTGGGAAAGATTTTTCTTTTGTAAATTGTTGGAGCAGCTTCTCTGCATCGTCTTTGTTATTGTAATTTTCCATAATTAATTCGTACTAATATATTAGTTCCAGGCGGTGTACACTGAACTAGAACTTCGTTCAGTTCAGTGCGGGCACTTCACGCAAACCTCGTTCGGTTTTATTGCCGGTATTTCAATTTTCAACCGTTTTATTGTGACAGAGCAATTAGTTTCTTCAAATTCTTGATCCCCCTTTTTTGAGTTGTTTTTACATGGTTCATGTTTTTTCCAAGTTTCTCAGCAATTTCTCCCAGATTCATCTTGGCGATGAGTCTCATGTACAATACCTCTCTCTGCTTTTCGGGAAGCTGGAGTATGTATTTGAGTACTTTGTCTTCAAGTGTTGGTTTCTGATCGATTTCTTCAAGGAAGTTCTGTGTATACTGCGCAAAGTCTTCTAATTGTCTCTCGTCAAGAGACAGTTCTTCCCTATACTTCCTGCGCAGATATTTCAGGAATACGTTTCTTGCTATGCCAAAAAGAAAATTCTTTGGATTTTCAATTTCCTTCTCCTTTTTAAGCTGCTTTATGAATATTAGAAAAGTCTCGCTTGTGAGATCTTCTGCCTTTTCGTTTGATAGTGTTTTGTAATAGAAGAAACGAAAGATGGATACAAAATGAAGGTCATAAATCATTTCTATATCTATTTGTGTCGGCATGCTGGTCGAGATAGATCACTTATCTCATTAAAAGATAAACAAGAGAACTGATAGCAGCAACTATAAATGCCGAGTACATGAGATTGAATTGCCAGATGATAACCGCCAGGATTATCATGATAATTCCGCCTCCGATATGGTAGGCCATTTCCCGTATCACTACGTACTCATCTGCCAGGCTCTTTATACTCTTGAACCTATTATACATCACCTTCTCAAACGGTATTCTAGCAACTATATCACCAAACTTTTGTATGTTATCAGCAACAAAGAAAAATAAGCCGCTTGTGGGGAGTCCCTTGATAATCCAGCCGATAGAAGACGTAGTAACGCCTATTCTCAAAATCTTATCTTTCAGGTGTTTCCTTTTGTCGATGAAGTATCCCAAGCCAAAAACAAAAAGTCCTGTGAAAAGAGATACCCCGGATGCGATAAGACCTAGGTCAAGAATGTTTTGAAGGATTGTGTAGACGAAAAGTCCCCAGAAAACACCTGCGATATAGCCGTTGATCCCCTCAGCATAAAACGGTAAGTAGTACTTAAATCTTTTTTTGCTAAAGAGAAATTTGACGAATCCGCCAAAGGAAAGTGAAGAATGCGGATGCTCATCCGGCCCCCGGATTAGCGGAAGAGTCGATATGAGAAGTAGTAGGACTTCGAGTGTGATCAGATGGGTAAGGGAAAGATTTAGTAGAATGAGTGCTCCAAGAATCGGACCAATAACTGAAGTCATTTGACCGATCAGGTAAAAGGTTCCAATGTTCTTCCCGCTCTCTTTTCTTCTCATAAACAGGCTGAGATCAGTGTGAAATGCCGGCCAGTAAAGGGATTGATAGGCTGATGCTATGGTAGCTAGAGTGCAGAATGCAAGAATTGTTAAGCCCGGATTTGTCGCTAGAGTAATATCAAGATTTGAGAAGTAGAGAATTGTTAGGCAGTAAAATATTAGAAATAGAGTTCCCCATATGAGGTTTTTCTTGATACCGATCTTTCCCATGACCCTTGCTCCTATGTGGGCTAGGGCGGCATAATAGAAACTTTGTATTCCATAGTAAAGCAAGACTAATTCAAATCTATGATCCAGAATGTTGTAGAAAATGATCGGTTCGAAAATATTATAGAGTCCTTGTCCGAGGTTTTTGAAAATTACGGAGAGCTTAACGTCTTTGATATCTGATTTCCCAAGTTTTTCTGCAATATGTGGTCTCATCAGTTCTTGAGTTCCTGCTTATAATGGAAATAATATAACAGAAGAATTTTGCCTTGTCCAAACTATAAGAACTTAATTCTGTGATAGCATTTTGAGAATAGCTGATCTATGAGGTTCTCGAACATTATATTCTCTTCCCAAAAGGACTGGTCCTGGAGGTCTCTCGTCATAATTCCCTCTGTGTGCGTCGAAGATTAAGGAGTTAGACACTGAGGTTCTACCTAATATTGGAGGAGAGACAACTCTTAAAGTTAAACTATCTAGAGAAGTGACTCCTACTTGATTGGGCAATTGATCGATCATCAAAACTGCGTGTTGAGAGGCTTTCGTAACGAAAGTTGGACCTGTTTCTGTTTGAGAGATCATATACACATCCAACGTTTCCGGGGTTATTAGCTTTGAAATTTGGTTCACTGGGGCATCTTCTAAAATCGTTTCGACTCTTCGTGAGTAAGGGTGACTATGAGTATTCAGTCCATGTACCCACATCTGGCCCATGTGAACAAGTCTTTCCCCACCAGGGACACGGATTTCAAACAGTGATGTCTTTGGTTCAGGATATAAAGGAAGCTCTCCTAAACTTAAGGTATTAACACCTTCTACAAATTCTGTCATAATTCATATTATATCAGTTTTATTTGTTATAAGACAACAAGTGATATGAATAAGCCTGTTGTTAAAATAGAAGTTGTCAAGGGGAAAAGTTTAAAAAACTCTGTAAGAGACACGATAGCTAAACTCTGTGGATTGGAACAATGTGTTAAAGCTGGGGAAAAGGTTCTTCTAAAACCCAATTTCAATACAGCAGATCCTTTTCCAGCATCATCTGATATAGAATTTATCAAGGCTGTTATAGAGTTACTTCTTGAAAATGATGTTGGAGAGATAATTCTTGGAGATTCTTGCACTTTCAGCCAAAACACCCGAAAAGTTATGGAAAGAAAGGGAGCTTTTGCTCTTGCAGGTAAGTACAAGAAGCTGAAGGTTGTATCATTTGATGAGGGGAAGTGGGTAAGAAAAGAAATACCAAATGGCCGGTTTCTTAAATGTGTTCACATCCCGGAGATTCTAGAACAAGTGGATAGGATAATTTTGCTTCCGTGTCTTAAAACTCATTTTGTAGCGCAGTATACCGGAGCTTTGAAGTTAGCTGTGGGCTTTATGAAACCGATTCAGAGGTTGAAACTTCATATGGGGAAGGTTCAGGAAAAGATCGCTGAGCTAAATACATTCTTTACTCCAGATCTTGTCATCATGGATGCCAGAAAATGCTTTATAAACAAAGGGCCTTCAGATGGCGAGATTCGCGAACCAAATCTTGTTCTTGCATCGACCAGCAGAGTAGAGGTTGATATTGAAGGAGTAGGAATAATCCAAGGGTTCGAGGGTAATTCTCTGGGTGGGGTTAAGCCGGAAGAACTTCCACAAATAAAAAGAGCAATGGAACTAGGGATTGACAGTAATAGCCGGAAATTGTAAACTCGGATTGAGAATATGCTTATGAATAACAGAGAATCTCTAATTCAAGTTAATAATCTTTCTAAAAAGTTCAACGGATTTGTTGCAGTTGACTCTATCAGTTTTGAGACAAAAGCCGGTGAAATCTTCGGCCTGCTTGGGCCAAATGGAGCAGGAAAAACTACAACGTTACGTATCACTTCTTCTATTCTTCAGCCCACAAGCGGAAGCGTAGAAGTATGCGGCTGTGATGTTGTGAAAGATTCGCAAAAGGTAAGGGAGAATATAGGAATTCTAACAACTGAAATAGGTGTTTATGACAGATTCACTGGCCGCGAGAATCTAGCATATTTTGGTGAGCTCTATGGGCTTGGGAGAGAACAGTTAGATGATAGAATAGAGGTGTTATCAAAGCTTCTTGATATGCAGGAATTTCTGGATAGAAAGGCAGGAACTTACTCTACAGGTATGAAGCAGAAGCTTGCAATTGCAAGATCAATTATTCATGACCCGCAGGTTGTAATTCTCGATGAGCCTACAACCGGGCTTGATGTTTTGGCTTCGCTGACAGTAGTGGACTTTATGCGAATGGAAAAGAAGGCTGGGAAATCTGTGATTTTGTCCACTCATAGGATGTCTGATGCTGAAAAACTATGCGATAGGGTAGCGATCATGCACAAGGGAAAACTAATTGATCTGGATACAGTGAAGGGATTATTGAGAAAGACCAAAACGGTAGATTTAGAAGAAGCATTTCTTAAAATGATTAATAATAAGTAGGATGAGGAATATTTTTATAATCTGGAGAAAAGAGTTAAAAGACGCTTTGCGCGACAAAAGAACGCTTATGGCTATGATAGTGATGCCTATGGTTCTCATGCCGCTTATCATCATTGGGATGTTTAAGCTGATTGATTATCAGATGCAGCAAGCGGAAAAGCAGGTTGTGAAAGTTGCTGTAGAAAACAAAAAAAATGATAGTGATCTTGTGGAATTTATCTCATCTCAAGAAAATTTAGAGATAGTGAATATATCCTTGGATTTAGAAGCTGCAGTAAAGGAGAAAGCTGTAGACTTAGCAATTATTGTACCTGAAGATATCGAGGATAGAATCAAGAAGCAGGAAGTTATTAAAATTGAAGTGATTGAGCATTCGTTGAATGATCGTTCTGACATCGCTCTCGGCAAAGTAAATCAGGCAGTGACTGCGTATAACAAGCAGGTACTTGAGTCAAGATTTAAAGATCAGGGAATTAGCGGGAACATATTATCTGGTGTAGTAATTGAGAAAAGAGATGTCGCAACAAAAGAGGAGATCGGCGGGTTTGGACTGGGATTTCTGCTTCCGCTGCTCATAGTCATGTGGGCAAATGTTGGAGGACAGTATATAGCGATAGATGTATCAGCTGGGGAAAAAGAAAGAAAAACATTAGAATCCCTTCTCTTGACTCCTGTAAAACGGCTGGAGATAGTATTCGGGAAGTTCCTGGCAGTTTCTACCTCCGCTTTGACTTCGGTGGTCATTTCGTTAGTCAGCATATACATTGCTATAAATCAGTTCGGATTTAAGATTGAAGAAAATATTGACAAATCGGTTCAGAATACGGCATCAGGAGCAGGAGGTTTTGCTATGGATTTCTCTATCGAACCAGCTGCTCTGCTCGTAATTTTTGCAGTAAGCATATTACTGGTTCTTGTGTTTTCTGCAATACTGCTTTCGATATCGATTTTCGCCAAAAGCTATAAAGAAGCCCAAAATTATTTGGGGCCCTCATATATGATTATAATCCTGCCGGTTGTAATAGTGAATTCGATTCCAAATTTCAAACCTCCGCTTGCATTGTTCGCTGTTCCTGCAGTCAATACGATACTTCTCTTCAAGGAAATTCTTGTTGGGGCATATGACTGGGGGCATATAGCTATAACTGTTGGATCTTTAGCCATTTCAGCACTGCTTGCAATTTGGACAGCAACGAAGATCTATTCAAATGAAAAAGTATTATTTAGAGTATAAGATCTTCCCCAGTGTCAATAATCTTTCGGTTTTCCAAAGTGATTGTTCTATTGATTCCGATACTGCTCACAAAATAACGGTCATGAGAAATGAGAAGCATAGCACCATCAAAGTTTGAGAGCGCCTGCTCGATAACCTCTTTTGTCTGTATATCCAGGTGATTTGTCGGCTCATCAAGTATCAAGAAATCATACTTGTGTTGAGAGAAAATACAGAATGAAAGCCTGGCTCTTTGCCCGGGGCTTAGAACTTTGAGTTTATAATTCCTAAATTCCTTTGGGAAAAGAAACCTTTCCAGTGCCCCAAACGATTTGTCGTAAGGAATTCCTGTGTTCTTGAGGAAATATTCCTCTACAGTTGCTTCCATGCCCAAGTGGCTCTGATCTTGCGAGAAATAAGTCCAGGATATATTCTCACCCCAGCTGACAATGCCTGTTTGCGGAGACAATTCGCCTCTTAGTAGGTTTATAAAGGTTGTCTTTCCTATACCATTTCGGCCGTAAAACCAGATTCTTTCTTTTCCAAATATGGAAAAATCAGTATTTTGAATAATCTTCTTATGGCTTTGATATCCAAATCCCAGCTTGCAGGTTTCAATAACCTTTTTGCTATTATGTACAAATCCAGCTATGCCGAACTTTCGTACTTTTCGCTCTTCATAATCATTGATTTCTTTCGACAAGACCTCTCTTTTAAGTCTTGTCTTTGCCGCTTTTATAGCCTTTCCCCTTTGCTTCCCGTTACTGATCTTTCTGGCGTTGTTTATGAGATTTTCAAGCCTCCTTCTTTTTCTTTCCTGGAAAGAAAACTGCTGAGCTCTGTCTTTTATAAATTTCTTTTTGCCGATAAGGTAATCATCATAATTTCCTTCAAATATGTATAAAGATTTCTCATCAATTTCAAAAATTCTGTCTACTGTATTATTTAGAAACTCACGATCATGTGAAATTATGATGCAGATTCCAATAAACTCGTTTATAAACTGCTCGAACCAGAGAATCCCGTCTATGTCGAGATGGTTTGTTGGCTCATCAAGTAAAAGTATGGTAGGTTCTTTGATCAAGAGCTCTGTAAGCTTTAGCTTCATCTTCTGTCCTTCGCTTAAGTTTCTGATATATTGGAACTCATCGATTTCTATCAAATTCAATTTTGTCAGGATAATTTTCACCTTATACATTTCTGAGTAAGGATCATCCACGAGTTCTTCTAGGAATTCACCTACAAGTTTATCTTTTTCAAACTCGAATTCCTGTTGAAGATAGCCAATAGTTTCATTTACTATCTCCACTTTTCCCTGGTCGGGTTTCTCCTCTTCAGTGATTATTCTCAGCATGGTAGTTTTCCCGCATCCATTTAATCCTACCAGTCCTACCTTTTCGTTATTTCCGAGCAGGAAAGAAACATCTTCAAAAAGTATGTCTAGATATTGTTTTGTGACTTTTTCAAGTTTCAGCATTTTCTATGTTTTCTCAAGAAGCTTATAGACACAAACAGCTAAAAAATATATCATTATTTAAGCAAAAAGTTAACTTGGAAGTAAATCTTATGAAAATTCACAGGTTCCTGATCAAAGCTGATCTGACGAGAGAAGAGATACTGATTACCGATACAGCAGTTGTTGATCAGACCAGAAAAGTTTTGAGGCTGAAAATCGGCGAAAGAATAGGACTTTTCGATGGAGAAGGAAATGAGGTTTTAGCAGAGATACTAGCTGTTGAACCTAGAAGCATAAATGTTCGATTAGTAAAAAGTAACTTTAGAAAGGAAAACAATGAAAGAATTGTGGCGTTATACTGTTCAATCCTAAAAAAGAGCAACTTTGAGCTTGTTGTACAGAAGGCAACAGAAGTGGGAGTTTCTAGAATAATCCCAATTGTTACAAAAAGGACAGTGAAGCTGAACTTGAAGATTGAACGTCTTGCTAAGATAGCAACTGAGGCTGCTGAGCAATCTGGAAGACGTTTTGTTTCGGAGATAAAAGAAATAACCCAGTTTGCTGAAGCGGTTGAATATAGTTCAAGGAAAGATATAAACATTCTGTTTGAGGAAAATGGGGATCCACTTAAATTTAGCGACAAGCAGTTGTCGAATCGAGAAAAACATGTTGGCATATGGATTGGTCCTGAAGGCGGCTGGGCAGATGAAGAAATAGTATTGGCGAGGAAGTTCAGTTTCAAGATTGTTTCTCTTGGGCACTTTACTATGAGGGCCGAGACGGCGGCTATTATTGCAGCATACTTGTCAGTGCAAAGCTAGTTATCAAATGCTTAGGATTTATTTAAGTTTTTAAAAATATTTATGAAGAAGTACCTGCCTTTTTTCGCTGCTCTTTTGTTAGGATTAATATTGGGCAGTGCAAGTATGCTAATTTATTCAAATCTTAGGAATGATAAAGAAGCTAATCCAAACAATGCTGTTGTCGGGAAAAAGATTGCTTTAGATCAGATAAAGGAGTCTACGCATCTATCAAAAGTAATGAACGCCGAAGGAGTTTATTGGCAAAGAAGCTTCGATCTTTTCTGGAATGATCTAGAGAAAGAAAAAGGAATTTATGATTGGAGTATGTTCGATAATAGGATGAAGGAAATCGATGATATGGGAATATATGCTGTTGTAACTATCAAACCATTCGCCAACTGGGATCAGAACGCATGTCACGATAAAGCGTATGAAGCAATATTTGATCCCAAAAAAGGAGGGAATCTAAAGGTTGGGATACCTTGCGATATGGAGGCTTATTCAAAGTTTTTGGAAAGTGTAGTTGAGAGATACGATGGTGATGGAAATGATGATATGCCGGGGTTGATAATTCCGATTAAGTACTGGGAGATCATGAATGAACCCTCGATGCAGGGTGGCAGTACTGGGGGGATGGGTGAGGAGTTGAAGTTTTTTGTTGGTACTTCTGAAGAGTATTTAGAAATTTTGAAAACCTCATATGAGGTTATAAAGAAAGCAGATTCTGAGGCAAAGGTATTACAGGGTGGCCAGGCAGGTATGCAGGAAACTTTTGTTGATTTTTGGGAGCCGGTTTTTGAAGCCGGCGGAGGGGATTATTTTGACATAGCAAATATTCATGCCATTTCAGTTGATGAACGAAATGAATCTTTGTTTGTTATCAGGTTCAAGGAATTCCTTGCAAAGTATGATCTTGAGGAAAAGCCAATTTGGCTGACTGAGGTACAGTATGGAAGTCTGACGGATAAACCGGAAGATATGCAGGCTTTTGAGGAAACTATGGTGAAGTCGTCTGTGTTTGCTTTAGCACAAGGAGCCGATAAGCTTTTCTATATTGAAAACTGGACACATTGGGATGAAAGCAACAAGTGGGGTGAGAAACCTGAAATGCCGGACCTCAGTGACTCGTCAACTCATAGTGTTTATCTTAACCTCGTTGACAAAATAAATAACTATGACAAGATTCTGGTTCTAGCTGAAGACTATGATGAGGTAGGTAATGATTTTGAGGGAGTGCATTCAAACATGGGACAGTACAAATTTATCGATGGGAGTTCAAGTGTTTTTGTCTTGTGGGGAGAGGCGCAAATCCCTGAAGAAATAACTGGCAAAGTCAGGGTTACTGATATTTATGGTGTGAGCAAAGAGATAGATGCTTCAGAGGTAGTTCTTTTTGAATCTCCAATATTCATTGAACTCATTTAATTGGAAGATATTTGATGTTGAAGAGACAAATGAAATATGGAAAGAACCAGTAAGAAAGATAGCGGGATAGAATTGCATTCAAGCTCTACCTTTGTTATTATGAGACAGTTAACTAATTTGTAAGTAGATATTTTATGCAAGATTCAAATTTACCAGTCGATCCAAATCAACCAGCAGGTGTTCCAGCTGTAAATGATGATGTGCAGTCGCCTGCTCAAGGCGGACTGCCTGATTTACCTCAGCCAGCAAGTGGTCCGGTACAGCCAGGACAGACTCCGGATCCGAGTGTTGAACCTGCAAAGGAAGAACCAATTTCAGATACTCCTGGCGATGTTGGTGTTCATACGGTTCCGAGTATCTCTGACATGGCAAAACCTGTGAGTCCGCCACCAGTGGAGCCAGGTACAGATGACAACTTGGTATCTCAGCAGCCTGCGGTTGGAGGAGAACTAGGTCGAAGCTCTGTTTCTCCAAGTACTCTTCCTCAGGAAGGGAGCTCACAAGCAGCTGATAACATACAGCCGGCAGCTCCGGGAGGAGATGGACAGGTAAGTGATGCAGGAATGCCCCAAGCAGTAAAACAACCTCCAAGCATGCCTGCAAATGTAGGAGGTTCGATGCCTCCAGGGAGTGCACCACTGGATTCTCAAGTTCCAGGATCTGGGCAACCTCAAGTACCCTCGGCCGAGATTCCTGCAGGTATTGCACCTGTTTCAGAGCAACAGCCAGCGGCAGCTGAAACACAAGCTACTGGTGCTACCGACGAGTTGAAAAAAACACATGAACCTGTGATCATATTGCCTGATAGGCTGGAAATGGGCCAAATGGTAAATGCCAAAGTAAAGGTGGGGATGATAGGTCATGTGATGGACAGTGCTCACTACATAGAGTCAATCGAATTATTCTTAAACGACCAGTCAATTGGCAAAGTCGACTTGAAGCTAGGCGAGAACATTGTCGCAGAAGCTGATTTTCAAGTTTCTCTCGTAAGCGGATCTCAGCTAAAAGCTGTGGCAATCTGTAATGTTCATGGCAAGTGGGAATGTGTTAGAGGTATTCAATAAGTTACTTCTTGAGCACTTCTACTATTGTATCCCAGGTTTTAGGGTCTTCCTCTCCTAGTCTCCAGAAATCGATACCGCCTATGTTGTATTTCTCTGCTAGTTTCAGCTTATATTTTGTACTTTCAGCATTTTCAAACCAAACTTCATGCTGTTGTTTATCTTTACTAAATAAAAAATAAGGAGATGAAAAGTTCTTGTCAAATTTGATTCCAGTACTGGAGAGCTCTGCCAGCTTTATGGCCTGGTCGAAGGTAATTCCCTCTCCTTCCATATCGATCCAGTCATATCCATAAAGAGGTATGCCAAGATAGATCTTCTTCTCTGGTATAAGGTTTGCTGCATGCTGAATTACTTTCTCTACCCAGTCGGGTGGTGCTATGGCTCCAGCTTCAGAGGTAGACCAGTGGTAATCGTAGGCCATGATTTTGAGCTTATCGCAAGACTCTGCGAGTTTCTGCCAGTCTTGTGACTGAGGACCGTTCCAGGTTCCTGGCTCATCGGTTTTTGCATGCAAGTGAACAGTAAGAGTTTTTCCATCTTTATGCAGTTCTTCTGCTAGAGCAGCTACAAAACTTGTATAGTTGTCCTTATCTTCGGGATCTAGGTTTTCAAAATTTAAGCTAATTCCATCATAGGGGGAGGCTATCTCTATGATCTTTTTTTTCAATTTGTCCCTTTCCAAAACCCCATCTAGGATCGACGAAAGCGGCTCAGTTCTGAACTCGTTTGAGATAACTGGTGTGACTGAAAGACCTGTTGTTTTCAAGAAGGCAAGAATTTCTTTATCTTCTGCTGCTGAGAAAGTGTCTATGTCACTATCAGTTGTAAGCTCATACCAGAAAGGAGAGATAGAATCTATAAGTTCTGCATTATCCTTGATACTCTCAAACCCCTTGTCCTGATCCCACCAGACCAGATTTGCCGAAACTTTTAACTTTAATGGGGTTTTCTCCTTTAAATTATTCTCTGTGGGGGCTTGGTTTTCTGTAAGGGCTGCGTTTTCAAAGTTATTTAGTGTTTGCTTACGGACTGTCTGGCGTATCCAGACAATAGTAAGTATTAGTAACACAATAGCTACAGACTGACAGATTGAAACCAAAAGGAGGACTTTGTTGATCTTGGGCATGTGGTTATTACTAATAAAGATAATTGTACATATATACGAGTTTAATTCCAAGTGTATTCAGATAAGGTTTGTTAAGGTAAGCGAAAAGTGATGTTCTCTTTATTGAAGAATTTGAACGTTTAGTTGTTAATTAGGTAGATTTGCATATATAATAAACACAAATAGCTTTGATCATAGAGTCAAATGAAGAAATTCTTCCCAAGAAAAAAGAAAATTTTACTTATCGGAGTGATAATCTTTGTAATCTTATTCTGCACCTGCTTTTCAAATCTGTCAATTAATTCTTACAAATACAACAAACCTGTAGGTCATGAGGAGTCCACAGAAGAGTTTTTAAAATTTCCTGACGGTTTTCTCTGGGGAGCTGCAACAGCCTCCTATCAGGTCGAAGGTGGGAACAAATACAGTTCTTGGTGGGAGTTTGAGCAGGAAAAGGGAAGAATCAAAAACGGAGATAGAACTGATGTGTGCGTTGACCATTACAATCTGTATGAAGAAGATTTCGATTTGCTAAAGGAGATGGAATTAAACTCTTATCGGTTTTCTTTAGAGTGGGGAAGAATTGAGCCGGAAAAAGGTGTTTTTGATGATACGGAAATTGTACACTATAAAAATGTTTTGCAGGCATTAAAGGAAAGGAATATTACTCCGATGGTTACGCTTTGGCATCATTCGATTCCGACTTGGTTTGCTGAAGAAGGCGGATGGGAGAATAAAGATTCTATCAAATACTTTTCTGCTTATGTCCAGTATGTTGCTGAGAATCTGGGGGATGACACAGAATTGTGGCTGACTATGAACGAGCCGACAGCTTACATCTCCAGCGGGTATCTGATGGGAAAATGGCCTCCAGGAGAGGCGGACATAAAAAAGGTTCCTGTTCTTCAGAAAAATCTGGTGAAGGCACATAAGGTGGCTTTTGAGATCATTCATAAATATGATTCAGATGCCGAGGTTGGGATTGCAGAATATTCTTCATACGTTGTATCAGATAGCAACAAGAATGTGATTGAGAATATAGTGGCTTATTCAATTGACAAATCCTGGACCCATTATTTTGTAAGCCGTGTGAAGGATGAGCTGGATTATATCGGTGTTCACTATTACTATCGGCAAAAAATACGACTAGGATTACTAGGGGATCTCATCTCAAAAGATGCCGAAGACTTTGAAGAAACAGGTCTTGACCGGGAATATTATCCTAGAGGACTCTACGAGGTGCTGATGAGATTTGATAAGTATGATCTGCCTATTTACATTACCGAGATCGGGGTGCAGGACTATCATGAGGTGTCAAGAGATGTGTTTATAAAGGAACATGCAAAAGAAGTATATTACGCTATCCAGAACGGAGTTGACGTAAGGGGTTTCCACTACTGGGCACTTCTAGACAGTTTTGAATGGAGCGAGGGATATGATGCGAAGTTTGGACTAATAGCTGTCGACTTGGATACTCTCGAACGAACCATCAAGGATGAGTCTTGGGAATATGCAGAAATTGCAAAGTGTAATTGTGTTAGTACTGGTAATTGATCAGATCAGAATCAGATTAATCAGATTCTAGGAGATATTTGTCAGGAAGAACTATTCTTTTAATACCAACTTTATCAGATCGGAAATTTACTATTAGTCCTAGTCTTTTCTGCATAGACTTTAAATATGAAAGAAGTTGGTTCTTATCTGAATCCTTAATATAGGGAACTGTTTTAAATTCAACTACAATTTCATTTTCAACTAGGAAGTCTGCGTAATGTTTTCCGATTACCTCATTTTTAAATTTCAAGTAGAATTTTACCTCTTTTTTGTATTCAATGTTGAGTCTTTTTAGTTCACTCTCGAAAGCCCTCTGATAATAAACTTCTTTATATGAATGTCCTAATCTGTTATGGATCTAATAAACCATTCTTAGTTCCCCGACCGTAAGATCGTGGGTTCTTTTTACTAGCAGATCCCAATGATTTTATATGAAAGGGGATTTAGTTCATTTGCTCCAGGGACTATCTGATTCATATAATGATATCTGATAAATCACAAAAGAAAATATCTTTACAAAATCTATGTGCATTTTCCTTGGAGCTGTTGAAAGTGGTGGGTAGATAAAAAAATGGACGGATCAAATCAACCGAAGTTTCATTTCACCGTCCGATATTATGATCGCATGTGCAGTCCAAAAAGTCAAGAGGCTGTCAAAGATTTGGTAATCCCGGTAATTCTCTTGGATCCACGAAGTTTTATTTGTTATAGAGTAACAGATTAGAACATCCTTGGGTGAGGTTCGAGTAGATTCTGTTTATAAAGTATAGGTGAAACCGGCCGATTTTATAGACTTTACAGTTTAATTTCTTCTCCTGGTACTACGTAGGGTTTTCGTAGGTAAATATCAATTACAGCTAGTGTTGAAGCAAAAACATCTCTCATTTGCAAGTTTCTTTGAGCTGGATATGTTGATAAGTCTGCACTAAGTCCGAGTGATTGGACACCTAGGGAGTTGCAGGTGAATATTGCTCTTGGCAGGTGAAAGTCCTGTGTAATGAGAATTGCCTCGTCTAGGCTGAATATTTCTTTTGCTCTAAGGCAGGTATCGTAAGTACGTCTTCCAGCATAATCAGGCTGAAGAGCACTTTCGGGCACGCCTTGTTCGACGGCATAACTTACCATAACAGAGGGTTCATCATAATGCTCGAAGCGATTATCACCGGACATGATGATTTTCTCTACCTTTCCATTGTTATATAGGCTTACGGCTGTTAAAACTCTATCTCTTAGTACAGCCGATGGTTCTGAATTATTATTTACCTGAGCGCCAAATACAATAGCAACTCGTTTAGCCGGTATATCACGGGCACTATGATAAATAGAGTCTGCAGTTGATTTCTTGATAATGAAGTAAATGAGGAAGGGAGAAATGACGCATATCATCATAGTAGCTGCTGCAATACGAGCGGTTTTTCTTAAGAACCCTTTCCAGCCCTTTGATCTTTTCGTTGTCGAATCTTCTCTGTTGTCAGTCTGTTTTTTTAGCATATGAATGTTTATACGTGAGAATGTCCTTGTAGTCAATCTTTGTTCTGGTAAAATTGTTATATAAATATTTAACGAATCAACCTTCAAAATGGAACGTGATAACCATTGGCTTGAACAAATGATGTACGAATTGTGGGAGGACTATTTTAATGATGTCCCGAGGAAGAACTACGTACTTATCAAGTTCGGGAGAGGTGCGAAAAGGCAGCTTGGGGCGATTAAGTGGGTACGCGGCAACACACGAGTAAGAAAGCTTCTGAAATCTAAGGCTTCAGAACTTATGGGGCAAGATGATGACAGGATAACAGTAATTACGATTACCTTATTGTTTAAAAATCCGGGAATTCCGGAATATGTGGTAAAATCGACTATTGCTCATGAAATGGTTCACTATGCACATGGATTCTTTTCACCGCTCAAGCAGATTTATAATCATCCTCACAAGGGAGGGCTCATCCGAAAAGAGCTGACAAAAAGAGGGCTTTACCGTATGTATCAAAGAAGCAAGAAATGGCTGAAGGAGAAGTGGTACCGGTAGTAGCAGCGAATAGCCAACAGCCTGCCTGCGCAGGCAGGCGTACAGCTTACAGCAGAACAGTAAAGCAGTTAATTAGTAAATCAGCGAGGCAGTGCAGAGATAGAGAGTTTCTGTTGGGAGTTAGATATTCTCTATAAATACTAAGACAAATCCGTCAGGATCTTTGAGGACTAACTCTTTTGTTCCCCAGTGATATTCTTTTATGGGAACTGAAACCTTAATGGAATTTTTTTTACATATTTTGAGAATATCTTCAACTGATTCAACAAAGATCATTGCAGATATCTTTGAACTGAGAATCTTTTTCTTGAAGGTTTCAGGTTTAACAGCTAGATGCCCATCGGCGATTTCAAACTTAGTATCTCCAAGCTGAAAAGTCACACCATTGTATTTCTCATCTACTTTCGGCGTCTTCTTTTCGAGTTTTGTTAGAAATGATTTCTTTCCGTAAGCAAAGATTTCTCTAAAGCCTAGCTTTTTGTAGAAAGTGTAAGATTTTTCAATATTTTTTACCTTGACATGAATTCCAAAGCTTTTGTACATTTTTATTGAATTATATGTATATGACTGGATTCTATCTAATATCCTTGTTATAATAAAGAGAGTTCGATATGTATATATGTATATAATATCTCAAAAATAAAAACTCAAATGTCAAAGATAAAAAAAGAAAAAGCAAGGTTGAAGATATTTTTTACTGCCTCGTATTATGGCAAGGAAAAGTATCAGCGGTATTATGATCTTGTTTTGAAGAAGATAGAGGAAAGTGATGTCGAGGTTGTCGGGACTGAGAAAGGAAACTATCTGGAATTATTGAGCTTTTCAAAAAAGAGACAGCTGAAGGATCAGATGCTTATTCACTATGAAGCGATTCGTGAAGGAATCCTGTGGAGCGATGCTGTGATAATAGAAGTCAGCAATGAGGATTTTCAGCTAGGACATGAGGCAACTCTAGCCATACAATCGAAAAAACATGTTTTGTGTTTGTCTGTAAACGAAGACTTCTCAAAGAAGATAAAGAATAAGTTTTTTTATGGAGCAAAGTACAACGACTACAATGTCGGCGAAGTTATCAGAAACTTTCTGGCAGAAGTCAGAGGAAAGCAGTACTCAGAAAGATTCAATTGTTTCCTGTCAAAGAAGCAGCTGAATTATCTCAAGAAACAAGGCGAGTCCAAGGAGATGAATAAGTCAGAATATCTCAGGAATCTGATAGAGAAAGATATGAAATCAATCTAGAATTACTCGTAGTCATAAGTCACTTCCCAGATCCCCGAAAGAATTTTCTTGAAGTTTTCCAGGTTACTGTAAGCATGCATTCTAGATAGGCCATACCTGCCATAGTATGAGTGATCAATAGACTTGCCGCAGGAGACTGCAAAAAGATACCCACTGGCTGCTACAGTTGATACAACATTACCGTTTGATCCGCATCCTGGATATGAAAACGATGTTATTGTTCTTCCGGTTAAATATTGTATTTTGTACTTACTTGATGTGATTTCTGAAGACAAGGTTGCTGCATCAGTAACTGGGATAAGATCAATATGTGTAGCTGAGTGAGATTCTATAATCATTCCATTTTGTGACATCTCCTGTAAAGCCGCAATAGGTATACCGATTTTATCAGATACTATATAAAAAACTCCTACGAAGTCGTATTTCTTGAGTATAGGATATGCGTACTCGTAGTTATTGTAATTCCCGTCATCAAAAGTTATCATCACGGATTTCTGCTGGGGATTTTTGCCTAGCTGGAGTAAATCATAAAATTCTATAGGAGTAAGAGATTTGTAATGTTTCTTATCCAGGTACTTCATTTGCTTCTCGAACATTTCCGGACTTACAAAGTACGGCCTTGAACTCCTGGAACTTGGAAGCGGGGCAACGTGGTGATATGTGAGAATCGGAACTCTTACCGAGTAGGGCCTTTGCTCTACAGGTTTGAAGTCATAGTCCTTATCAAAATTATAAGCATCTACTATTTCCCTTTGACTTATAGGATCTTTGTTTTCTAGATTGAGAGTCTCGTCTGACGGTATTTTTGCAAATAACGGTTTTTTCCCTGCTGGTGCGGAGAAAAGAAGAACAATTATCCAGACAATTATCAGATCAAGGATGAATAAGTAAAAAATTACTTTTAGATGGGAGATGTGTTTCTTTGACATTCTATTCATTATGGCAGAAATGTGGTGTGACTACAATTGTAGTGATGAGTTGAAAAAACAAAGGTTCTTTGTAAGTTATTATGTTATTTATTGTTTGTGAAGATTGAGAATTTGTTCTAAACTAAACAAGAATTATCTTAGCATAACCAGTATGGCTGATCAGAAAGAATTATTTACTATTACTTACGGCGGCTGGTATCAGCGGACGACAATTCATCTGACCGAGATATATGACTTTCTTAAATTCTGCAAAATACGACTCAAGCTCTCGATGTCGATACTTAAAAGTTATCATACAAATTTAAAGCTAAAGCAAGTCACACGGGAAGTAGGCTATTTGGAATATATTCAGGCGGAAACAGAAGAGGGTATTGTGATAAAGTACTATGAGGACGGTCTGTACATTTTGAAGCTTGAGTCAGAGGATATAGCCAAAGGGAAGAAAATACTGAAGAACTATTATGAAAAATTCTTTGAACCTGCTATTAAGTACATTTTCTCACTTGGAGCACCGATTCCAAAGATATTGGCAGATATCACCAGCGTTCATCCGACGGTAATAAGCCAGCAGAGCGAGGATCCGTCGGATTTTGATATAGAGTCTGATTTGTATGGTGAGGTATATAGCAAGATTTCTTCTAAAGAAATGACTGTTTATAAAACTCCCGAATATATTTTTGCCCTTGCCGATAAGACGAAGTTCGAAATGCTAGATGATATCGTGGGAATGCAGATATTCTTTCGAGAATTCAAAGACCAACTTGAAAAATATATAGATATTCATAGAATCGTTTGGGAGGAAATTGACAAGATAAAAGATAAAAAGTCTATTAAGGGGAAGGAAGTCGAGAAGGTCCGCTTTAAGCTTGAAATGTATAACAAAACTGTGAATTTGATCACACACCGGATCAATCAGATGGGAACTTATGTTACGACCAGAGCTTCAATTTCTAAATCTCTCGAAATTGAGAATTATCTTGTAAATCTTTTTCAATATAAATTTGAGGTGCTGTCAAATACGCTTGAATATATAAAGGAGATTTGGGCAATGACAAATTCTTACCTTCAATCAGCTATCCAGATTGTAGTTGAGATTCAGGATAAAACAACTGACGCAAGTATCAAGTCACTCAGACTTGTGACTGCTCTTGGTGTAGTTGCCGGGCTGGGAAGATATCTTTTCCAGGAAGAATTCCCCAAAGTTACGATTGAAGGGCTAGGGTACTTTGTTATCTTGATATTGTTTACCTGGCTGCTCGATATGCTGATAGTCTGGATTTACAGGCAGATAAAGTACAAGCTGAGATTCGTGAAAGGAGTTTCGAGGTTCGAGTAAACTACCCACTTTAGATCTGAAAAGGCAAAGAAGACTACTTATCTTACTTACCACATGGCAAATCTAATTAAGAAAGAAATAAACCATTTCTATAAGTTGCGCACGAGCGCCAGGAAATTGCTTTCGTCGTATATCCTTATAGGCGTTGCTAGTTCTGCGCTTCTGACTTTTATAGATGCATATATCTGGAGAGATACAAATGATGCAGTGGCAGTAGCGCTTTTCAACTTAGCATTTTTTATTGTATTGCCTGTTGGATTTTATATAAATGGATTATTATTGAAACGATTCTTGATAGGTTCTTTGTATAGAGGAGGTTTGATAATAATAGGGCTTACAATCACCCTGCTTATTTTTTACTCAAGATGTACTTATCCATTTGTAATTGTTTACGGTTTTGTATATGGATTGGGTCAAGCTTTTTACTGGGCAAATCGTAACTGTTTAACATTGGAAAAAACGAGAGATTCCGATAGAAACTATTTTTCAGGATTAGAGCTATCGGTTGATACTTTGATTAACATAGTTTTTCCTGCACTAATAGGTTGGATGATTGTTCTTGGTCAAAGGTTTGATTTATATTCCATTAAAGTGTCGTATCTTATATTAGCTATAGTTGGAATGTATCTTTTGGTAAAAGCAGGTAATATTGTTGTAAAAGAAAGATATAACAATCCAAAAATTGGATCACTGAGGATTGCACATATGACCTTAAAGTGGAATGGTGTTAGAGCTGTAAAGGTAGCCCTAGGCCTTACAGAAGGAGCCGCTTATTTTTTCCCTACACTTTTGGTATTTACACATTTAGGATCTGAAGAGATATTTGGTATGTTGAGCTCTCTAACATCTATTCTAGTAGCGGCTGCGGCTTACTTATTTGGAAGATTAGTGAAAAGCCAGAACCGTATAGCTGGTTTAAATATTGCAGTGATTGGCTACGTACTTGCTGCTTTTGTGTTGGCATTTTTAGATCCTCCATATGCTCAAGTTTTCTTCATTTTGATTTCTTCAGTATCAAGCATCATTATGTGGACGGCTACAAATTCATTGATAATGGATATAATTGATCTAGAAAGCTCTAAAGATGACAACTATGCATACCTTTACGACAGAGAATTATACTTAAATCTTGGTAGGATTATGGGAGTAGTCATATTCATTATTCTCTATAAAATAGTTTTATCAGAAGACGCGATCAAATATACTCCCTTATTCCTCTCATTCCTGCAGGCAATAGCAGTCATGATATCAGGATTCTTATTTGCAAGAAATGAACGAAATAGAACTCAGGGTAGTTGATCATATTTATTTGCCTTCATAATACAAAAAGTGATAAAATGCTTTCGCAATGAAATATAGGATAAATAATCAAAATACTAATAATAACTCTCATCTGGAGAGGTAGTATTTTCGGTTATTTGTAGAAAAAGAAGCTATCTCTCGAGAGAGAAGGCTTCTTTTTTTTACGGGGGTGAGAAATTTAACAAATTTAAACGAATGAAAGCGAATGTTTTTAGTTATCATTAGAAAGTTGAAGCACGATCGCTTTTTGATGCCTGGTAGCGCAATCCCGCAAAATGGGACAAGCTGGTAAAGCAATGAGGTTTAGGATATTGCCGGATGGTGTAACGGTAGCACAGTGGACTGTTAATCCTCTAGTCCAAGTTCGAATCTTGGTCTGGCAGCCATACTTTGCTGAAGCTTCGTATGGCTTAATAAGTAGAGAATTTATCCTGAGGGAGGTTAGAGGACATCTTGTCCTCACAGTTAAGAAATTATCTTTAAAATTATTGCCAGACTAGGATTGTCCAAATCTTGTAAAGCTTGTCCAGACTTTACAAAAATCTCAATTTGAGTAGAATAAAGAAAAATGACAAATAAGCTAAATCAAAAAGTTTACTGGAAGAAAGTAGCCAAATCTTACAATAAGTTAGTCAATGATACTGGAGACACGACCCACAGAAAAGTTATTAACCCAATTGTTTCTGGATTTTTAGGTGATTTAAAAGGTAAAACGATACTTGATGCAGGGTGCGGGAATGGCTATTGGTCAGGGAAAATGGCCAAAGAAGCTAAGAAAGTTATTGGTGTCGATTTCACGAAAGAGCTGATAGATATTGCCAGGCTGAAATTTTCCGCTCCGAATCTCGAGTTTATTACTAATGATTTAAGAAGATTGAACATACCTGATAATAAATTCGATGTTGTACTCTGTAATATGGCTCTAATAGATGTTGATGGTTTAAATAAAGCAGTTGGTGAAATGGCAAGGGTATTAAAAACTGGTGGTAATTTAGTTATCAGTATAACTCATCCTTGTTTTGAAAACCCCCCGAATACTTCTTCTTTAAAAAATAAAAATGGAGAAAAGATTGGCAGACTAGTGAAGCATTACTTTGAGACAGGAGTAATAAAAGATTTAAAACAGAATTGGGATAGTAAACAAAATTATCAACACTGTCACTATACTATTTCCGATTACTTTAATACTTTTTCGAAACACAATTTGTTTGTTGAAAAAACATCTGAACCGAACTGGTCAGAGATTATGAGCGAGGGTTACAGCCATACGCCATATTTTTTGATTTTTAGACTCAAAAAAATTACTAACTCTCATTAGATTAAATAAGATAAAAGATTTCTCTTTTTGAATTAAATAAGGGTCTTGCCCAGTTAAACTAAAAATTACGCAACAATTTTTCAATGTCGTGCATTACTGTTTTTCGATGATTGAATCTCCATTCGCTTTCTAATAAATGCCTTTGAAAGAATACTTTTCTAATCCCATTAAACTTGTTCATCCTCCGTTTCGCA
>Ga0180007_10001645_pt1 | contig 28972 bp, 40 predicted proteins | sample MM_PC_MetaG_FD_121122 | JGI IMG/M metagenome (GOLD analysis project Ga0180007, IMG submission 121122) | Groundwater microbial communities from the Aspo Hard Rock Laboratory (HRL) deep subsurface site, Sweden - MM_PC_MetaG | ecosystem: Environmental > Aquatic > Deep subsurface > Groundwater... | reverse complement strand
GGTGGTGGGAGTTGTAATTATCTACAATTGCAGTCGGATTTGATTTTCAAGAAATAATCCTATCGGGTATTGACAAATAGGGTCTACAATGCTACTAAGTACCAAGTAGCCCCCCGACCATCGACCAATCGGGGAAGAATATTGTGAGCAAAAGCCTCCGGTAATTTCCGGGGGCTTTCCTCGTTTTGGGAGTAAGTTGGTAGTCGGATTTGCTCTTCAAAAAGTATTTTCAAAAATAGTTCAAAAATTCCCTGAAAAGGTATTGACAAACTCTTTGTGCTGTGCTATAGTGTGTGGTAGAGGCAAAAGTAAAAGTAATGGAGGCATGAAGTGAAAAAGATACTATTAGGAATCCTGCTACTGGTGACTTTAACTGGGAGCACAGGTTGCGGAGGCAATAGCGATGAAGACGTATACGCTGTTGTTATCGGCAAGTTCACTGCAAACTCTCCACAGCTGGAAGAGGGGTTCTATACGGCCTTCCTGACAGGTGTTCCAGACAATTTTAGCACCGTATACTTTCCAAAGAGCCACGAAGCAGTCTACGGTGCCAGCTTATTCGGCGAGGTGAACACCTTTTACTTGAGACTAGGCAATATTAACGGACACGACGGGTGGATAGTCGTGTCCGTTAAGAATAGTGAGAACGATGTCGGGTACTTTGGCCAATAATAATCTACAGAATACGGTAGGCAACAGTACTATGGTCTTTTGCCCTGAATGCGGTTCCAAGATGCATAGGATGGGCAAGGTCTGGTCGGGTAGGAAGCAAGTCCAGAGGTATCGGTGTCCGAAGTGCGGCAGGACGACTATTAAGCATCCTGACGATAAGGGTGAGAGGAAGGATGATACATTCTTTATTCAATAATCTGACAGGAGGTCACGGGCATGGCTAAACACTCTACAAGAAAACGACTAGCGTCCACAAAAAGGCAACTAGTATCTGTCTATGTTGGAGTTGTTGCTTTCCTAATAATAGATGACTTGGTATCTGATCTTGTAGGCGGATATTGGTGGAATGTCTCTTCCGCTCGGGTGTCTCTTACTAAAGGTATAAGGCGTCGGTATCATTTGGCTAGACTACTTGGTGCACCTCACCTATACGCTGTGTGGTATTCAATTCGTAGTTCTTGGCTAGATGCGACAATATTATTGTTCACGTTGCTGGGGCCTCACTGCACGTCCCCTGATAAACGATGGCGTCAAGGAATACGAGACGTTCCTGTTTATTCCAAAAAATAATCCTCTGAGATATTGACAAACTTGACTTACCTATAGTAACATATTACAGGTATGGATATAGAGATTAAGCAAATCCAATGTAAGCGGTGCGGGCATAAGTGGTATCCTCGACAACCAGAGGTACGGATATGCCCGAAGTGTAAGTCTCCGTATTGGGATAGAGACAGGAAGACTGGGACTGGAGAGGAGAAGTAACATTATGATAAACAAATCAGTTAGTTTCGCTCTGATAGGGCTAGTTGCTCTTATTAGTCTGCTTACCACTAGTTGTACACAGCAAGAGACCCTTCTTAAGAAAGTCGCACAAGAAGCATTATCTACAGACGAACCTATACTAGCCTTTTCTTTCCAATGGGTAGGGCCGGTGGAATATGTCAGCACAATGGGTATAGCAAAAGGGTCTTGGAACCGTGGCCAGACTCCTTTACTAAAAGATACAAACGAGGTATTTCTCACAGTCCGCGTTACTCCCGTCAGATTTACTGAAGGTGAACACATATTTGTCTCGGTGCTTGTCAAAGCAAAAGACAGCCAAATAGTGCTAGGTTCATTTACCCTAATCTGGTCGGCAACCGAACTAACATCTCCGACAAAGCCATCGCCTACGGAACGAGATGTTCGTGTCTTGGAAGCTTACGAATCTGCTCTAAGTAGCTATCCTCCGACAAAGACAGTTACTTTTATCTTACCTGCTTACGACATAGCAGTCGCTTCTGTCTTAGGGCAAGTGGCATTAGAGCTACAAGACGACGATTACAAAGCTAGCTCATTAGACTTGTACGGTCTTATGGGAGAGGGGACCAGTGCTTATCCTAAAGACCGCGTTTGGGTTCAAGGACTGAAGGAAATGTTTGACGAGTTTTTATATTTTGATATGTCGGTAGAGACAATCCGATGAAAATTCTACAAGTATTCGACTTTCTATCTCTCCCCCACGGCGGTGGGACCGTAGACATCGTATATCGCCTCTCCAAAGCACTGTCTGCAAGAGGACACGAAGTCACCATCTGTACTGGAGATCACGAGATAGATTATGAATACCTAAGTGGGTTAGATGAAACAGGAGTAGGACTGAAGATGTATCATAGCTACTTCAACAAGCACGGGGTATACCTGATGCCCAGACTTGCCAAGCTGGATATAAGTGGCTACGACCTCATCCACCTGCATTGCTACCGAAGCCTACAGAATATCATACTTACACAGAAGGCTACCAAGCATAAGATACCCTATATCATAGACGCTCACGGGTCCACAGTACCCCGTTCTGGCTGGAAGCGATTGCTACTGGGTGCCTATGATATGCTGTTCGGCGTGGATATGACAGGTCGTGCGAAGTTCGTCATCGCCGAAACGGATACGGGTGTCGCTGAATGGAAAAGGCTGGGAGTGAAAAGAGAGCAGATAAGGGTACAGCACCCGCTACTGGATACCTTGGAGTTTGATGTATTACCGATTACCAAGAATGTTAACCCGTTCACCATCCTGTTCTTGGGCAGAATACACCAAGCTAAGGGGATTGACATTCTGCTAGAGGCTTTCCAGAAGTTGGTACGAGGTAGAGATATCAGGCTGGTAATAGCTGGTCAGGATGACGGCTATCTTGAACCCCTAATGGCACTGGTAAGCAAGGTAGGTCTACAGGATAGAGTATCATTCACGGGATTTATCAACGGGCAGGATAAGTTGTCTGCTCTGGTAGACGCTAATGTGCTGGTACAGCCGTCCAGAAATGAGGCTGGGGCAAGACCTTCGCTAGAGGCCATTATGAGCGGAACCCCTGTGATTGTGAGTAGAGATACTGGAGCCGGTAGAGAGATAGCCAGGTTCGATGGTGGGTTGCTGTTCAAGTCGGGGGATGCCGAAGGACTGGCTAATGCTATTCGGGAGATTATAGAGAAGCCCGAGGAGGCGAAGGTTAGGACGGAGAAGGCTAGAGAATATATTATAGATAATTTGTCGCTAGATAAGCAGATAAGTCAATATGAGAAATTGTATCAGGAGGTATTAAAATGAACAATAGACTGTTTATAGGATTATGGTTAGCGGTAATGGCAACCATGGTGGTACTCCGGATTATGGATATCAGCATACAAGTACGTATGCTTCTTAATGGTGTAGCACTAGGGTTAGCCATCTACCACACCATTTTTGGTATAACCAAAAAGGGGACCGTATCTTGACTACCCTTATCACAGGAGCATCAGGTCTAATCGGTTCCTACTTGTGCCGAACGCTATCCGAGCGAGGAGCAGATGTCGTAGGGTTATGCCATAACCACCTGATATCTGTTCAAGATAACCTCCAAGTAGATGTATGTGATTTGACAGACTATAAGGACATCAGCACGATATTTGGCCTCTATAAACCCGATACCGTGCTCCACTTTGCAGCACATCTCCCCAGTACCATTAACCCCGACTTTATCAAGGTGAACGTTATCGGGACATCCAACTTGCTGGATATCTGTTACAGCAAGGGAGTAAAGAATTTCTTCTACGCATCTAGTATGAGCGTCTACTCTACCCCGCCTATTCGACTTTCTGTTGATGAGGAACATCCGACACGGCCGGATAACAATTATGGACGGACCAAGCTGATTGGAGAGTTGTTGTGTAAGTGCTACTCAAAGGTGATGAGGACGATAGTTATCCGTTTCTCCAGCGTGTTCGGACTAGGAGATAACTCTAGGGTTGCCTATCACTTTATGCAGTCTGCTTTATCGGGCCGGGCTATCCACGTAGACGGCGATGGTAGCCAGAGTAGCGACTTTATCTACGTGGATGATGCTGTGGAAGGTGCGATACTGGCTATGGAGAGAGGCAAGTCGGGAGATGTCTACAATATCGGGAGTGGACAGGAGACCTCGGTATTGAGATTGGCGAACCTGATAGCGGGACTGGTTGAACCGAAAGTGGAGGTTAAGCTGTCAGGGAAGCTGGCTACCAGACCCTTTAGATTTGTTGCCGATATTGGGAAGGCGAGAAAGGAACTGGGGTATAGCCCTAGTGATTTGGTGGATGGATTGAATAAATATAGAGAGGAGATAGGAGAGAATGGAATTACAAGAGATTAGGGAATATCTGGCAAGAAACAACGAACCTAATTTGACTTCCGAAGAACTTGACCATGTGGCTATGTGCTGTGACCATATCACGAAGTGGTATTACGAAGGATACCCGGTAGGGGATTTCCTGACTGCTGTCGTGAGAAACGACCTCATAGAAGCAGTATTCCAAGCAGATGACGTGAACATCAGAGCATTGAAACTTTACGCTTGGTTTCTCACATGGAACCTGCCTGCTGATTGGAGAACGAGAGGGCAAGGTAAGAAGGTGGAATAGCCTAGTGATCAAAGATAAACGCATCCTTATAACTGGCGGCAGAGGCTTTATCGGGTCTGCCCTTGCTAAGAGACTAGCCCCAGATAACGATGTGGTTTGCCTTGACGAGAACCTTAATGGCAATAGCATAGAGGAGTCAAGGCAAATAGCTGGAAGTATCCTAGACAAGGATGTCTTGGCTACTGCCGTGTCAGGAAGCCATATAGTCATTCATACTGCTGCCATGCTGGGTGTTCACAATGTCCATCAGAATATCATAAAGACGCTGGAGACCAATTACACGGGAACCGCTAATGTTCTCCAGTCTGCTTTGACTGCTACTACCTGCCTTGAGCAGGTCGTGTTATTCTCCACCAGCGAGATATTCGGTGTGGGAGCAGACAGGGTGAATGAACGCGGCACTCCGACATTCCCTGATGCTACTGATCCTAGATGGTGCTACGGGATAGGTAAACTGGCCGCCGAGCACTTGGCTCTCGGTTATCACAAGCAGTATAGTCTGCCGATAACCATAGTCCGTCCCTTCAATGTGTTCGGAGAGGGCAGGACTGGTAATCACGCTCTATTGCACTTTATCGGTAATGCCTTGCGAGGGGAAGATTTAGTAGTCTACGGAGACGGGAGACAGGTCAGGGCTTGGTGTCATATAGATGATTTCTGCAATGCTGTGTTAAGGATGCTGGATACGGGTAAAGCGATTGGCGAAGCGTTCAATATCGGCAATCCTGAAAATACTATCTCGGTTCTGGGATTAGCGGAGAAGGTTATCCAGTTATGCGGGTCTGGGTCTAAGATAGTGTTCGAGCCATCGCCGTTCACGGATATTCCGATCAGGATACCGGACATAGGGCTAGCTAGAGGTATTCTTGAGTTTGAGCCGAAGATTGGGCTAGAGGATGGACTACAGAGGACGATAGAATGGATACGAGAGAACTTGCCAAGAGAATAAGAATACACTCCTTGCGGATGGCTAACAGGGCTGGCGCTTCCCATGTAGGTAGTTGCTTGTCCTGTACGGACATTCTGGCTGTGCTCTATGGTAGTGTAATGAAATACAGACCACAGGAGCCAGACTGGGAAGGCAGAGACAGGTTCATTCTGAGTAAAGGTCATGCCGGGTCCGCCTTATATGCTACCTTGGCTGAGTGCGGGTTCTTCCCGGTAGAGATGCTGGATACCCATTGCCAGTCAGGGTCTAGTCTATTGGGCCACGCGAGCCACGAAGTTCTTGGAGTAGAAGCATCTACGGGGTCTCTTGGTCATGGACTATCCATCGGATGCGGAATGGCGATGGCAACCAAGAGCAGAGTGTTCGTGCTACTGAGTGATGGGGACTTGAACGAGGGAAGTACCTGGGAAGCGGTTATGTTTGCAAGCCAACGCAAACTCCATAATCTGATGGCGATAGTAGACTGGAATCAGATTCAGTGTATTGAGAAGTCCAACAAGGTGATGAACCTGAAGCCACTGGCTAAGAAGTGGGAAGCGTTCGGGTGGAGAGTGCGAGAGGTTAATGGTCATAACCATCACCTGTTGAAGTCAGCCCTGACGGATAACCTGAAGTGGGACAGGAGACCAACCTGTATTATTGCTCATACAGTTAAGGGTAAGGGTGTGTCGTGGATGGAGGGAGTTGTCGAGTGGCACTTTAAGAGTCCCAGTGATGAGGAACTGGAGAAGGCGTTGGAGGAACTAGGATAAAAATATTTTTTGAAAATAGCCCTCTGGGGTATTGACAAACCCCTCTGTGCTGTGCTATAGTGTGTATTGTAGTAATGCGTGATAGGAGGACAAGATAATGGGAATGGGTGATTATCCAACTATAGACAAGAAGGGAAACACCGTGTGGGTACTCACTAAAGATACTCTAGCTTCGGCACACAAGCATAGCCGAAAACGCTACCGTGCATCAGCTATAATCATTCGTGACGGTAAGTTGCTTCTGGTGCAACATAAAGGTGAGCGCAACTTCTCTCTCCCCGGCGGCGGTTTCCATCATAAGGAGACCACTATCCAAGCTGGTATACGAGAAGCAACAAGAGAGGAACTAGGTGGAATTAATGTTCTTTCAGCCAATAGGATGAAACATTATGATATGGAAAGTGCTAAAACGAAGCACAAATTCGTGCTACTGACTATTTCGGGTGAGCCTTATATCAAGCAGTCTAGAGAGATTAACAAGGTTATCTGGTGGGATATGAAGAGTTTACTACCCGTTCACGGGCATGTCAAACATATACTGGGCGAACTAAATGGAGCTATAAAATGAGGTGGGGACGCAGGGGAGACAGCTTCTTGACCAAATTGTCAAAGATGACAACACGAATCGCACTGAACCTAGCAACCATCGGCGGGTTAGCTTGGATGATTTGGTACAGTCGCCAGCTGTTCACTCATCAAGTACCTGACCCGCTACAAGGCTCACTAATTCTGCTCGGAGGCTTAGTGGGCTGGGTTCTGTTCCTCAAGTTGGCACTAAACAGATACCGTAGAACTTTCCCTAGCTTTAAGTTTACGGTGTTCGCCCTACTGTGTGTTGCTATCGTGTTCGCCTTCGCCGGTGTAGAACCGATGTCTAACTATAAGGATGCTGTTGCGACGAAGTGGGGTACATACCAATTAGAGCAAGAAGCCAAGCAAGTAGCCAAAGAAGCCGCAGAACAGGCAAAACAAGCCGAAGCAGAAGCTGTTGGTGTCTCTAAAGAATATGACTTCTACGTAGAATATATCGCCCTATTCAATAACTTCCGTAAAGAGCAAGGACTACCTCCTCTCATCGCTAACCCCCAACTAAATGAGCTAGCAACTAAAAGGGCTATTGAAATATCGCAACCAGGCAATTTTAGCCATGCTGGTATTAAGGCATACAATCTTGGTGAGAATATTGCTATGACAGCGTATTCTTCGGATTCGCCCAGTACTCTAGTCAACTTATGGGCAACCTCTCCAGGTCATCGCGCGAATATGCTGGATAGACAATACCGAAGCACAGGGTTCGCGAAGAATGGCAGATACGCGGTTCAATTATTTGATTAATGGATGTTATGAATATGAAGAATAATGCAGAAACCAAATGCCCCGAATGTAGTTCCAAGATGCATAAGATGGGCAAGATATGGTCAGGACGACACCAGATACAGAGATACCGATGCCCTAAGTGCGGTAGGACTTACGCACCAAGCAATCAGGAGACCGAGAAGGGGGAAAAGGAATGAGTTGGTTCAAACAGCACCTTAACTGGACGTACCTGTTAATGGGTTGGATACTACCTCTTACCTTGATGTTCGCTTGGGGCATCGGTATAGGTTTGACTACTCCTGTTGTAGACACAACCGACCCTTCCTACGGACTACGTATTTATCTTGACAAAACCTACAACACAGAATGGAATGCATACAATATTCCTGACTTAGAAGCCTTGTCGTGGCAAGCCGAGCCTGATAACGATAACTGGTACACAACCGAACTGGACGTATACTTGGCCAACACAGGGACTGGAACTATCTCTGTCTGGGCGACTGCTACTGAAGACCCTAACTTGGCTATTCCTGGGTTTGGTGTAAGCAGTAGCAAGTATATACTAGAGCCTAACGAGCAGAGGACGATGACAATTACCTTTGAGCAGATTTACTGGTACTCTGGCTCGCCGATGGTTTATTTTCAAATTGACCCTAACGCAACTATACTGGATGACGATAATAGTGCTGTGGACACATGGTCATTCATAATTATGGCTGCGTTTCTGCTTGTCGTATCAGGTTGGGTGCTACATCAAAAGAATAGGAGTTATGGCTGGCTCATCCTAAGCCTAAGTTTTATCGGCCCGATAGTTATTCTCGCCTTATCTAACAAAAGCAATGTAGTTGAACAAGAGGACAAGACCAAATGAGACAAGCCTTCATCAATACCCTGATAGAACTAGCCGAAACCGATAAGGACATCTGGCTACTCACTGCCGATATGGGCTTCGGGTTAGTAGAACCCTTCGCCGAGAGGTTTCCGAAGCAGTTTATCAATGTGGGAGTGGCCGAGCAGAATATGATCGGAGTTGCTACCGGACTGGCTCTGGAAGGCAAGAAGGTGTTCTGCTATTCGATAGCGAACTTCCCTACTATGAGATGCCTAGAGCAGATCAGGAATGATGTCTGCTACCATAATCTGCCGGTGTGTATCGTGTCCGGGGGAGCTGGATTGTGGTATGGGGCGTTGGGAATGACGCACCACGCTGTCGAGGATATCGCTATTATGCGGTGTCTACCGAATATGGCTGTAGTGTCCCCATGTGATGCTAGAGAGACAAAGCAAGCGATAAAAGCTATCGTGGATAGAGGACAACCATGCTATCTGAGGATGAGCAGGGATGCAGACTTACCCAATCACGAATACCAGTTCGGTAAAGCGAACGTACTACTAGGCAATATTCTGACTGGCTCTATCGTCCTTATTACTACAGGCGGGCGGATAATTGCTAATGCTCTTTCTGCATCCACACAGCTGGAAAGTAGCAAAGTGTACACCAGAGTTCTAGCGATACCTACGATAAAGCCACTCGACTGGCGACTTATCTTAGACACTATTGACGGAATGGAAGCAGTAATCACTATCGAGGAACACAGCAGGATAGGCGGTCTAGGCAGTGCCGTTGCCGAAGTGCTTGCGGGATTGGGACAACACCCGCCGTTGGTGAGACTTGGGACAGGAGATTGTTACCTGACTACGGCGATGAGTTATGAAGAGTTGCTCAAGTATCATCATCTAGATGTAGACGGGATAGTCAAGGAGGTGCTGGATGCCCTTCATTAAGACTCAATTCCTGCTGAAAAAGGTACTACCTGAACCCGTATTCGATTGGCTGTATCAGGTCGCTACTGCCGGATATTACGCTCGACAGAGGGTAGCGGACTGGTGGTATTACCGTACTCCGAAACAGGATAAGGACGAGCAGTTGCTGGTAGAACTAATAAAGGGCATACTCCCTTACACAATGGTTGGGAGAGGTGGGCTGATAGCTACCTTCAAAGCCGTGAAAGATATTGAGAAACGAGAAGTCGAGGGCTGTCTTGTGGAATGTGGTGTAGCCCGCGGCGGTAGCGCCATCCTGATGCTCTGGACCTCAATGCTCTACCGGGACCTGTGGCTTGATGAGCGAGAAGCGTGGTTGTTTGATTCATTTGAGGGGCTACCGGAACCCACTACCGAGGACGGGGTACTCCGTAAACCACAGGGCAAGGATAAGTCATCGTGGGACTTGGCTAAGGGCTATTGTCTCGGGACTCAGGAAGAGGTTGAGGACTTGCTGTTCAACCAGTTCGAATTTGACAGGGATAGAGTTCATCTGGTCAAGGGCTGGTTCCAGGATACCTTGCCGGAGTATCGGGAAAAGGTCGGTGATATTGCCGTGTTGAGGATTGACGGGGATTGGTATGAGTCTACCAGATGCTGTCTGGAGAACCTGTATGACAATGTAGTGGACGGCGGATATGTAATTATTGATGACTATGCTCTCGCCGGGTGTAGAAGGGCTGTAGATGAGTTCTTCTCTAGGAGAGATGAGAACCCAGATGTAGTACTGGATGGCAGAGGTGGAGGGTGGTTCAAGAAATGAGAAACCTCTTGAACAGGTGGAAAAGAATACCAGTGAAAAACCAGAATACCCTGATATTTGTGGCAATCTACCTGTTGACCTTAGCTTTCATGCTTAATTACAACTTGGCCCACCAAGTGATAAACGATGGTGTGTACGAGTACAAGGTCTACCTGCTAAACATAAAAGAGGGGTGGCTGTATAGATACAGCTTGGTAAACTCCAGCCTGGTATCCATTTGGTTCCCGGCCATGTTGCAAAGAATAACAGACATTGACCCCATGATTATGTACCGGATTTTCCCCCCCTTTTTTTACGCCCTGACCCCACCCTTTGTATACCTTATCTCCCGAAGATACTTCGGCGTTAGAGACTCTATAACGGCAACTCTGGTCATCGCATTTAGCTCCTATATCTTGTTTTTCCCTGACATCGGAAGAGTCGGGGTAGCACTCGGACTGCTGGCAGGACTGATTTGGGCACTACTAGGCAAGAAACTATTAACATCTATAGTCTTCTCCTTCCTGCTTGTCTTCGCCCATTATGCAACCCCTATAATAGCGATTGGGTTAGTGCTAGTGATTCTTGCTAGGAGGCTGCTCTGGGATAGACATAACATAAAAGTCACCATCGCAGCCCTATGCACTTTGTTGTTGTTTACTGGTGGGTGGCACTTCGGCATATCGCACTATTCGGGTGATTCTATGATACAGACCCTGTTGCACCCAAGTGAGGCTAAATTAGTACCCGAAGGCTACACGCCATTAGTTCCCGTGGACGCGCCACAAGGCACATTCTTTGAGCTTGAATCCAGAGACTACGTTACGCAAGAAGCCTTTGGACAACATTTCAGTACTAACCCGATACCCTTGAAAATCGAAGTAATTATCAACTGGATAGTGGTTTGCTTTATTACTCTCGGCCTATACTTGACACTTAGGAACAGAAGCATCGACAAGATATTCAAAGTTGTGCTTGTGGCGCTTTACGGATTGACTGCGGCTTCAGTCATAGTACCCTCTATCTCTGTTTTCTACGGGACACAGCGAGTGTACTTCACGGCGTCTTTAGCATTGGCGACCTGCTTCCCTGTCGGCGTGAATTGGCTATCTATGAAGATACACATCCCACCTACCTTGTTAGCCCTTTTAGTGTTAGGAGTTTATGGGGCAACAACATCAGGATTGACGTACAGGCTATTTGGTTTAGTAAAAACACTACCTGTGATAGTAACATTACCCTAAAAGAAAGGTTTGGAAAAAGGTAATGAGAGTACTAAAGTACCTGTTATACTCGCTCCTGCTAGGAGATACTTTTAACACTAGCCAGTACACTGTGCTAAAAGATTTTTATAATACATACTTTTTCGGTAGACCATTGAGAACAATGATAAAGACAGGAGACAAGGTACTGGAGCTAGGTTGCGGCAAAAACTCCCTGCTGATTCGGTCAGGGGTAATAAAAAATCTCAGGGTAACAGGAGTGGATATATTCGAGCCTTACGTGGAACTGCATAATTCCAATGGCCTATACGAGAAATGCATCTGTGCGGATATAACCAAAATCGACTTCCAACCGAATCAATTTGATGCGGTAGTGTGCATGGACGTTCTGGAACATATTTCCAAAGCAGAAGGAGTAAAGTTATTAGCTAAAATGAAAGTGTGGGGCAGGAAGATTATAATTACAACACCTAACGGTACTGTTCCGGGCATACCATCAGATGGCAATATTCATCAAGAGCATCAGTCAGGATGGTTTGCTGAAGAACTAAAAGGACACGGATACACAGTACGGGGGACAAGCGGCTGGAAAGCATTGAGAAAACCAGGCAGCCAGCTCCGACACTTGCACCCCTTCGTGCTCTGGGCGGGCTTGTCGCTTATAAGCGATTTGGTTGTTTACTTTATGCCAGCTAAAGCTTTCCACTTACGGGCTACTTACGAGAATCCGACTAAGAATCTGGAGAAGAAAATATGATAAAATTAGGTAAAAGAAATATGGATGTCGGGCTTGTCTGGGCGAAATACGTGAATACCTGGGGGCAGGTGGGAGCCGTAGCTGGAACGGCGAACTTGATTATGATGCTCGGTGTGTTCTACACGACCACCTTGCGACCGGCTGTCGACATTCCCCTATGGTTGTATATCTTGGTGGTGGTTGTGGCTGCTATCACAGGAGTAGTGTTCGTACTGAAAGTAGGAATATCGGGATATTATCGGTTCTTCAGCAAGACCAGTGAGTTGTCGGAAACGAATAAGAGGGTTCAGGAGAATGACCGGAAACTGAGATTGATAATGGATAGACTGGGGATTAAAGATACAGGGGAGGGGAACCAGTAGTGCTAATTGACAAGATACAGCACAAGACAGCCGTAATTGGGGTAGTGGGTCTAGGCTACGTGGGATTACCTCTCGCCGTCTCCTTCGCTGAAGCTGGATTCCGTGTCATCGGGATTGATATCCAGCAGAGCAAGCTGGATGCTATCCGTAGACGAGAGTCCTACGTAGCAGACATAGATGGTGGCAGAATAGGAGCAGTAGTCAATCAAGGCAAGTTCCAAGCTGTGAACTGGGAGCAGGCTAGTGAGGCAGATATATTCCTTATATGCGTTCCTACCCCGATAACCGAATACAAAAAGCCTGACCTGAGCTATATTATTGATACAACTAAGCAGCTAAAGAGTAGACTGGCAAGTCAGGATTCGCTAGTGATACTGGAGAGTTCCACCTACCCTGGAACGACCAGAGATGTGGTTCTCCCGATACTGGCAGGGTCGGCGAAGTATGTTGCTTACTCACCAGAACGGGTGGACCCCGGCAATAAGAAGTTCAATATCAAGAATACCCCGAAACTGGTAGCAGGAATTGATAAAGAGTCTACAGAACTGGCCACCCTGCTCTATAAGCAGATAGTGGATAAAGTCGTCCCAGTATCATCGCTAGAAGTCGCTGAGACTGCCAAGCTGTACGAGAACGTCTTCCGGAACGTGAACATCGCTCTGGCAAACGAGATGGCTTTGATATGCGAGAAGATAGGGGTTAGCGTCTGGGATGTTATTGATGCCGCCGCCACCAAGCCGTTCGGGTTTATGCCATTTTATCCTGGAGTCGGGGTTGGAGGTCATTGTATTCCAGTTGACCCGTACTATTTAGCGGATAAAGCAAACAAGCACTCTATCGGGTATACCAAACTCATTCGCACCGCCCTAGATGTCAATGAGGAGATGCCTCTCCAAGTCGCCAGATGGATAACTAACACCCTAGTTGGCAGAATTGGAAGTATGCTGAAAGCCAAGATACTGATTCTCGGTGTCGCATTCAAGCGGGATGTGGGCGACATAAGAGAATCGCCATCGGTGGAACTCCTAGAGATACTACAATCATGGGGAGCAGATGCTCACTATAATGACCCATATGTTCCCAGACTCACTAACCATAAGACACTTGACGAAGAATCGGTAGAGCTGACCGATGAACTACTGGAGTCCGTTGATTGCGTAGTTACCGCTACCGACCATTCATGCTATGATTGGCAATGGATAGTGGAGAGGGCGAGGATGGTGTTTGATACGAGGAACGCCACTAGGGGACTGGTAAGCGATAAAATATATAGGCTGGGCGAAAGGAAGATTGAATGAGGGACTTAGCAGGCTCTAAAATTTTTGTCAGTGGTGGAACCGGCAGTTTTGGAAACGCACTTATTGACTATCTCCACGACTCAGGGGCGGAGTTTATCGTCTACAGCCGGGACGAACTAAAACAGCACGAGATGTATATCGCTCGGAGGGACAGACGGATATCTTATGTTATCGGGGATGTCCGGGATAAGGATAAACTGATACAAGCAATGAGAGGGGTTGACTATATCATTCATGCTGCCGCCTTGAAGCAGGTGCCTACTGGCGAGAAGTGGCCGGAGGAAGTGATACAGACCAACATCATCGGAACTAAGAACGTGGTGGATGCTGCCGAATACTGCGAAGTTGATAGAGTCTGTGTCTTATCAACTGACAAGGCTGCATTTCCGATAGGAGCCTATGGATTTTCCAAGGCTCTAGCGGAGAAGGTCGCCTTAGCCCATTCCGGAAACACCATCATCACTTGCCTACGATATGGGAATGTGCTAGGGTCGCGGGGTTCTATTATCCCGTTATTTCTGGGGTTTATCGCTCAAGGGAAACCGATAACCATAACCAATCCCCTGATGACGAGATTTATACTCACTCTGGAAGAGGCGGTCAAGTTATCCCTGAAGTGCCTACTAGACGGGAAGGACGGAGAGCTGTTCATTATGCGCCCGCCTGCTTGTAGGGTGGAGACGATAGTGGATGCAATGGAATTGCACTTCGGGAAGAAGTTGGCTAGACAGATTATCGGGATTAGACCTGGGGAGAAAATGCACGAAGTGCTATTGACCGGGGCTGAGGTCTATCGGGCAGTAGATGATGTAGAGGACGGGATTACCTATTCTAGGATACCACCGCAGAGGGACCTGGACTACTATTTTTCGGGTGAGGACTACGTGGAACCGGAACCGTTTTCATCGGATAAGACGGAGCAGTTGGACTCGGAACAGGTATTGGTGAAACTGAAAGAGGCGAGGTTGCTATGAAAATAGGCATAACAGGATGGAGAGGTTTTATTGGTTTTCATCTATCCAAGAGAATAGGTAATCCTGTGCTACTTCAGGGCGATATGCAGGATTTAGGTGCTGTCAAGGAGTTCGTATGTCAGTGCGACAGGATTTACCACCTCGCTGGGAAGAACAGGACAGACGACGGACAGATACTGGCTAACAATCTAGTGTCTACCGGGAATCTGGTACTGGCTACTAAGCTACTGGGAACGAACCCTGAGATTGTGTTCGCTTCATCCAAGCAGGTAGAGTGGAACCCGAACTCGGAGTATGGGATGGCCAAGATGATAGAGGAGAATATTATCAGGAAAGCGGCTAAGTGGTGCGTGTTTAGAATCCCGAATGTGTACGGGGAAGGTTGTAAGCCTTATTATAATTCGGTGGTGGCTACCTTCTGTTATCAGATAGCAAATGGAGAGGTATGTACTACCCACCAGCCCTTCACTACGAGAGAGTTCGTGCATATAGAGGATGTGGTAGAAGCGATGCGGGAGCCGGTACTGCATCGGGTTGTTAGTGTATCGGGAGAGGTTATGAGTATAAAAGAGGTCTATGAGTACCTGACCAGCAGGTTAGGAGAGCACGAGAAGCTGAAAAAGTGCCTAGATTATTACAAGGAGGTCAAGGATGTACCCACTACACCAAAATGAAACCGGCTCGTTCCAAGAATTAGCACACGCATCGGATGTCCAGTTCGGGCAACTGAGCTTGCTGACTATCGCACCTAGATGCACCAGAGGAGGGCATTACCATACCCACAAGAAGGAGTGGTTCTGCTGCACTCATGGAAGGTGCTATATCGTCTGCACGAATGTCAAGACGGGTGAGCAGAGGGATATCGCCCTGAATGACGGCAACAGGGAGTTTGCGATAGTTAATCCCTACGAGAGCCATGTTGCGCTGAATCCCCACGATCAAGAGTGCGAGTTGCTAGTGATATGTAATGAGGAGTACGACCCAGATAATCCCGACACAATAAAGTACGAAGCGAAAGGGGAACCAGTATGCTCTCGGTAATGACTCTGCTAGGTACGCGTCCAGAAATTGTGCGTCTGTCCGAGACAATCAAGAAACTAGATATCTATACTGACCACTGCCTTGTATTCACAGGGCAGAGTTATGATTACGATATGTCCCAAATATTCTTTGATGAATTAGGTATACGGAAGCCAAATTACACGCTGGATGTCAAGGCAGATTCGATAGGGAAACAGGTTGGGAACATCCTATCTCAGTGTGAAGAGGTTATGATAGAAGAGAAGCCGGATATAGTGCTGGTTCTAGGAGACACGAACTCGGCTCTGTCTTGCTATATTGCTAAGAGACTCGGAATAAGGGTAGTCCATATGGAAGCGGGCAATCGCTGTTGGGACGAGCGAGTACCAGAGGAAGTCAATAGGAGAATCATAGACCATACCGCTGATGTGAATCTGTGCTACACGGAGCATGCTCGGAGTAACCTGCTCAGGGAAGGATTGCATCCGTCAGGGATATTCGTTATCGGGTCACCAATGCCGGAAGTGTACAACGCTCACTGGGCATCCATCCTAATGTCAGGCATCCGCGAGGAGTTAGGATTGACAGAGAAAGGCTACCTGCTAGCCAGTATCCATCGAGAAGAGAATGTAGAGAACGGGCGTAGGCTGTTCGAGATAATAAGAGCGATAGGTTTGATGGCCGAGGAGTTAGGCTCTATTCCCGTCGTGTTTTCAACACATCCGCGAACCAAGCAGAGCCTGGAAGTGCACAGGTTTGTTCCCAATAACAATATGCTGCTCCATAAACCCTTCGGGATGATTGACTACGTGAATCTGCAACTAGGGGCACTATGCTGTCTATCGGATAGCGGGACTATCCATGAGGACGCAGCAGTACTGGGTATTACCGCTGTCAATGTGAGAGACTCTAATGAGAGACCAGAGGTTTATGACGCTGGGAATGTGGTGCAATCAGGTACTAGTGAAGAGAGCATCGCCGAAGCAACAAGACTAGTAGTAAGACAGGCTGAGAATGGAGTCAAGTTTGACAAACCGCTAGATTATATGGCCACCAACTACTCGGATAAGGCTGTAAGGATTATACTGAGTTCACAGTTCAAGGTTAAGAGATGAATGATAAAGTAATCGTGGCCCTACCTGCATACAACGAGGAAAAGTACATCGCCAGTATCGTGGGCAAGGCCACCAAGTATGCCGACAAGGTTTTCGTGCTTGATGACGATAGCACGGATAGAACTGCCCAAGAAGCTATAGGAGCTGGAGCAGAAGTAGTCCAACACTTGAAGAACAAGGGCTACGGGGCAACGATACAGGATATACTGTCCTATGTGAGAGGCTCGGAGTTTGATATGTTGGTAATTATGGACGCTGACAACCAGCACTTCCCCGAAGATATACCGAAACTGGTGAAAGCTATTGAGGATGGCTATGACCTTGTTATCGGTTGTCGAGCTGGTAGAGATGTACCATTCTACCGGAGGATAGGCGGCACGATATTGTCGGTGTTCACGGCGATATTGTCGGGGGTATGGGTCAGGGACAGCCAGTGCGGGTTCAGGGCTTATTCGCTTTTAGCTGTGGCAACGATAAGACCGAGGGAGAACGGGATGGCAGTTAGTTCAGAGATTGTGGCCCTGGCTGCTTGGAGTGGGCTAAAGATAACGGAAGTTCCGATATCGGTGAGATATACTGATGATAGTTCTACGCACAATCCAGTCAAGCAGGGGTTTTATACGCTCTGGAGAGTGGTAGTGATGATAGCGAGAAGGAGACTAGGACGCTGAACATCCTGTTCGCCCACGAGATAAGCTATCTGCGAGACCCTATCTGGGAAATGCACACCCTTAGCGAACTCCTGTCTCTCCGAGGGCATAACGTCTACGCCATAGACTACGGACGAGAACAGGGAAGTGGTCTGTTTTCGGGCTACCAAGAGACGGATATAACGAGGGTTTATCCCGATGCGAAAGTCCACTTGATACAACCACCTTTCTTGAAAATACCTGCCATCGGCAGGCTCGGTTATAGCCTTTATATATATTACATATATATAAAGGTGCTTTTGGAGAAAAAAATAGATGTCGTTATCCTCTACTCCGCACCGACTAACGGGGTACAGACTATCCTTACCGCCAAGAGGTTGAGAATACCTGTTGTGTTCAGGTCTATTGATGTTCTGCATAAGTTAGTGGTCAAGCCGTTGGCGATACCGACCAGAGTGGCAGAAGGATGGGTCTACAGGCACGTCGATAAGATACTCACCATCACCCCTGCATTGTCTCGGTACGTGATAAAGTTAGGGGCTAACCCCGACAGGGTCGGAATACTGCCGTTGGGTATTGACACCAACCCCGTACCAGACGCACTGAGCGACAAATCTGAGGGCTTGTGGGGCAAAACAGGTATCAATCATCATACAATAGTTTTTGCTGGCACTATTCCCCATTTCAGCGGGCTTCCTGGCTTGATAAGCAGGATGCCCGAACTGGTAGCCCGTATTCCAAGCCTCAGACTGCTCATTGTCGGGGATGGTGTCCAGCGACCACGACTGGAACAGATGATACGGGAACTGGGTCTGGGAGAGCAGGTAAAGATAACCGGCATGGTTCCCCATGAGGATGTTCCGAAGTGGATTTCCCAAGCGGATATAGGGGTACTGACCTTTCCGGCGAGCGGTGCTACTCGGGACATCTTCCCTACGAAGGTTCTCCAGTATATGGCTGCTGGTAAGCCGGTAGTGGCCAACCCGTTGCCAGGGTTAGTGGATTACGGCTTGGGAGAAGAGCAAGGGGTCGTGTATGTCAGGGACGGGGACTGGGCATCGGCTATTATGAATGCTCTGGTGAATAGGGATGTGCTCGGTAAGATGGCTAGAAGGTATGTCGAACGTGAACACGGGTATGACCGGATAGTGAGTAGACTAGAGCGAGAACTGGAGGTGCTATGCAGATCACGCTAATCAATCCTCAGCTAAAAACGTGGTCACCAAATGTATACCCCCCGCTAGGGCTATGCTATATCGCTGCCTCACTGGAGCAAGCAGGTTATGAAGTGGATATTCTGGACATGAACTCGCAACGAGTATCTGATAAGGCTCTGGTAAGATACATAGAGCAGTCCCCAATGGTGGGCATCGGCGGTCTGGTCACGGAGTACAGAGAGGTCGTCCGGCTAGTCAAGGCCATCAAGGAAGCAGACGAGAACAAGGTAGTCGTTCTGGGCGGTCCGCTGGCCACCACGCATTCGGAAGAACTGTTAGTAGCATCTGGAGCAGATGTCGCTGTTATCGGGGAAGGGGAACAGACGATTGTGGAACTGGCTAGGGCTATCGAGACAGGAGATACCCAAGAACTCATCAAGGGTATCGTCTACCGGGACAAAGACGGGGTAGTGGTTCATCCTCCACGGGAACCGGAAGCAAACCTAGATAGCATACCACATCCTACCAGACACCTACTAGATATGGGGAGATATTCCACGCATCACTTCAAGACTTTCGGTATAAAAGTGCCGGAGATGAAATCGACGACTATCATTTCAAGTAGAGGGTGTCCGTACCATTGTCTGCCTAAAGGGACTCTCATTTTAACAAGCGATATGCGCCAAATTCCAATTGAGAAAATGACAGTAGGGGACAAGATAATCGGGGTAGCGAGGGACAGGACAAGCAAGCGATGGAAGTATGTGGAAGGTGAAGTCACCCGACTATTCAACCGAAAAAGTATGGTGTACGCTATCGAAACCGATGCGGGGACAGTCTACTCTACTGATGAACACCCTTGGCTAATGCACGACAGTTTCTTGAGCATAAGAGATGTTTATGCCAGTATCGAACACAACGGCAAAGTGCAGTCCACAAGACACACCCTAAGAAAGTTATGTAATGCCGTTGAAACTCCACCAGAGACGAATGACTACAAGTGGGGATACTTAGCTGGGTCATCTGACGGTGATAGGTGCTTCCGCTACATTAAGTACAACAGCAAATCCGAAGGAGTAAAGTACTACGACAGATACCACCTAGTCGGTGACTATGAGATGCTGGACACAGCATTCCGCTACAGCACGGACTTAGGGGTAGGACTACGCAAAGCCAAGTTCAATGGAGGAAAAACGTATTACGATTGCAGTCGCATGTTAGTGTGTTCAGACAGCGCAGTCGCAAAAGCATTCAAGGGTAGACTGGAATCCTACACAGAGACACCAGAGTTTATTCGTGGCTACATGGCAGGAATGTATGACGCTGATGGGTCATGGACAGGGACAATACGCATCTCCCAGAAGGAAGGGGGCAAAAGGGACAAGATAAAACGCATCTGGTTGACGGCCGGGTTCAAGGTAGTGGAAGAAAAAGCTGGACTAAGGTTGCTAGGAGGCAAGTCCGAAGCCGTCCGTTTCCTAGCGTGGTGCCACCCTAGCGTTAGAAGCCGCATACGGAATATACTGGGCAAGCAGATATGGGAAAGTTCGGGGATAAAAAACGTACGACCAGTAGGTGAACAGGAAGTCTACAACCTAGAAACCACCGTAGATACATTCATTGCTGACGGGTTCGTATCCCACAACTGCTCGTTCTGCGACCGCAATACCGCAGGGCAGAAGTGGAGAGCTAGAAGCCCCGAGGATATTGTCAGTGAGATGCGGGAACTCCAAACCGACTACGATATTCGCGGGTTCGTATTCAACGATGACACTTTCGTAGTGAACAGGAAACGGGTGCTGGACTTCTGTAGTTTACTGGAGAAAGAACTACCCGATGCCGTCTGGTACTGCAACGGACGGGTCAACCTGATGGATGAGAAAATGATACAGGCTATGGCTCGATCGGGGTGTGTGGGACTTGCCTACGGGATTGAATCGGGCAATCAAGCGATACTGGATTCCGTTCATAAGCAGATAACGCTGGAGCAGGTGGAGCAGATAACAGCGCTAACCAAGAAGTACGGTATTCATGTGACTGGATACTTTATGATTGGGATTCTGGGAGATACCAAACAGACGATACAGGAGACTCTGGACTTCGCAGAGAAACTGGACTTGAACTTCTACGGGTTCGGTATAACCAGCCCGATACCGGGGACGGAGATGTATGCACAGGCTGTAGAGAAGGGGTTAGTGGATAAGGGGAAGCGATTGGAGGACTGGAGTTTTCACGCCCAGATGAACTTGACAACCGACTGCACGAATGAGGAACTGGAAGGGTTTAATGAGTACGCCTTCAAGAAGTTCACGATTGAGAAAAGGTGGGGGAAAAGGTATCTGTGGAACTGGAAGTTGTGGTGGGAAGGGTTGAGAACGCTGGTGTTTCTGGCGAGGAAGAGAAACGTAGGGGAACTGATAAAAAAGATAACGGTACTGGTGTTCAAGCGATGAAAGATACACATAAACGGTCTATAATCAAAGCGGTAGGGTACAAGACAGGTAGTATCGCTGTACTGGCTATCGTGTCGTATATCTTTACTGGTGACTGGTCGAAGATGACATTGATAACGGGAGTCTATACCTTGATTGCGATAGTCGGGTATTATGTATGGGAGCGAATCTGGAGTTATATTCGGTGGGGGCGTAAGCAGTAGCTATGTTATTGGCAAGAAAGAGGAATGTGTCGGAGTTACTCAGGAAGGTAGTTGTGCTACTGAAGCCCTAATGGGAGGGCGCAAATAGTGAAGGTATTCATAGCAGGAATAGACGGTTACCTGGGATGGAGTCTGGCACAGCATCTGGCCGCAAGGGGATATGAGGTCGGCGGATGTGACAACGGAGCCAGGCGGAAGTGGGTAGCCGAAGTCGGCGGGCAGTCTATTACACCGATAGACATTATCAGTGATAGGCTGGCTGGATTCAGGAGAAACTGCGGGGATATCTACTACAATTCCATTGATACCACTGTATATGGAGCTATACAGCTCATGCTAGACGATTTCCGCCCGGATGCTGTTGTCTACCTCGCCGAAATGCCGTCTGCTCCTTTCTCGATGATAGACGCCGAACATGCTGGCAGGACACAGTACAATAACGTCATTGGTGGGCTGAATATGATATGGGCGATAAAGGAAGTATGCCCGGAAACACATCTGATTCACTTGGGGACGATGGGAGAATATGGTACTTGTAATGTGGATATCCCAGAAGGAATGTTTGAACTTGAGTTCCGGGGGAGGAAAGACTGGTGCATGTTTCCCCGCAAGGCGGGATCGTTTTATCACCTTACAAAAGTGCATGGAACGCATAATATAGAGTTCGCCTGTCGTAACTGGGGTCTACGGTCTACGGATATCATGCAGGGTGTTGTGTTCGGTACGAGGATACCAGAGATGGTGGATGAGCCGTGGGCATTAACACGATACGATGTCGATGAATGCTTCGGTACTTTTCTGAATCGTGCTTGCGCATCAGTGGTCATCGGGCATCCCATCACAGTCTACGGTGCCGGTCACCAGAAGCGGGGATTCCTGCCATTGAAGGATTCTATGCAATGCCTGACACTGGCGATAGAGAACCCTCCGAAAGAAGGGGAATATAGAGTGTTCAACCAGTTTGAAGCTGTATATGATCTGACCGAACTGGCGAAGATAGTACAGGTGGCAGCCTGTAAGCTGGGTCTGGACTGCAAGGTACTGAACTATGAGAACCCACGGAAGGAAGCAGAAGATCATTATTACAATCCCGACAGGGTGAAGCTACTGGAACTAGGGTATCAGCCGACTAGAGATATAGAGGGAGAAGTACTGGCGATGCTCCGGGACTTGATGAAGTACAAGGGCAGGATAGAGCAGGTCAGGGACGTGCTGATCCCGAAGGTGCGGTGGGACGGGACTAAACGGAGGTCTAAGAAACTATGAGCGTCCTCCTGTCTGGCGGACTTGGATTTATCGGGAGCAACCTGTGCCAAATGCTAGTGGAGTCCGGGGAGCATATTGTGGTACTGGATAACAAATCCTCAAACGCCGTAGACGCTATTAAAAACTCCGAGATGATGAATGATACCTGTTTGAACCAAGAGGCGGTCTGTCGTGGACTACAGAGGCTCTCAGGAGCATTAGACAAGGTATCTATGGTACATTTAGCGGCAGTGCCAGGAATAGAGACCTGTGCCAGAGAACCTGTGACCAGTCTGGAAACCAACGTGGAAGGAACGAGGGTTATGCTGGAAGAGGCAGTAAAGGCCGGAGTAGAGCATTTCGTGTTCGCCAGCTCGGTTGGAGCCGTACTGGGGACGCAGACACAACCGGCGAATGAGGAACAGATACCCTACCCGCAGACAGTGTACGGATGGTCAAAGTTGGAAGGGGAGAGGCTGTGTTGGATGTTTGCTAATAAGATGCGGATAACGGTGCTGAGGTTTACGAATATCTATGGGGAGAATAGCCAGCACAAGAGTTCCATCGTGGCAAAGCTACTGATGAGGAAACTCGATGTGCCTTTCACTATATACGGAGACGGGGAGCAGACCAGAGACTTGGTGTACATAGGTGATGTGTGCAGGGCGGTGGTAATGGCTCTGGAGAAGAAGGCAGAGGGGCTGTTTCATATAGGTCTAGGGAAGGGAATAAGGTTATTGGACTTGGTGAAGGTCGTAGAGCGGGTCACGGGGAGAGAAATCCCGTTAAAGTTCGAGGCAGAGAGGATAGGGGACGTGAGAGAGAACTGGACGAGTCTGGATAAGGCGAGAAACGGGATCGGGTATATGCCAGATGTAGAGATTGAGGAAGGGGTGCGGAGGACGTGGGATTGGGCGAAACCGATGGTGGAGCAGGGAGATAAGGACAGGCTCAGGGTTCTGGAGAATGTGCGGATGATGCGGGGAACGATGTCGGAGGATAGCACTACCAGCTAGTCCAAGCTAATGTGTTGGAGTTACTGAGAAAGGTGGTATACTGCTGAGGCACTAGGTTACTTCTTCTTCATGCTTCTTGTGTCTTTACCTGCCATGTAAGCAGCATGAGCAAACGAGTTACGAACGACGTAATGTGGTTCTGGCTTGCCATCATATCCTGTTTTGAAGCAGTAATGTAGAGCACCGAATACCTTATGCTCTATCAGATACTCAGGGGTCTTGCCTAATAGCATCTGATACTGACGATTAAGCATCTTATCCTTGTAACGCCGCACTCTACTTTACCCCTAGTGCCTTTTTAGCATTCTTTAGAATCAGTACTCTGCCAGCCCCAGAGTGGAAAGCACCGTTCGCTCTCTGCCACTGCTCACAATATCGGACGTATTGGCGGAGAACGCCTTCCAAGTAAGCCTTACTAGTAGTTGCCATAGCTACCTCCTATTTCCTTATCCCTCGAACCTGTGTCTCAGTTCGAGTACTCTTCCTGACCTTTCGGGCAACCTTCTTGTCTTTACCCTTTCTGGGAGTATCTATGCCAACGACATCTAACCTACCTTGGTCTCGCAACCACCGCTCCACCCTCGGGTCATCCGGCTCTATGGTATCGGCGTTGGATTGCCGTTCATCGGATTCACGAGAGCGAGGGGAACGGGAGTCGTGGATAGCTTGGAGAGATGACTCGACGGGCTTAGTCTTTTCCCTTACCGCTAATTTTGGATTGACAGCAATCTGCCAGCTACCGAGCCAGAAATCCCACTCACCACCTTTATCAGCAGGCAATATCTTGGAGTCCGCCCCTTTAACAAAAGCCTTCAGGGTATACCCGTCCTTACCCTTGAGAATAGTCGGGTGTATCTCGACTCGCTGTAGAGTCGCTGTGCTAGGCGGAGCACCACCGCCGCCGTAAATTGTGACTTTCTTGCCGTAATGCTTGCGGAACTCATCGGTTATCTTTTCCAACTTGGCTTTAGGTTCGCTCCACTGGAGGTCGGCAGCAGGAGATACCAGTCTGACCTCCTGTTTGGGTTTAGCAACAACACCAGTGTCAATAGCCTTCTCCCCAGCATCCGCTGCCTGCTCACTTATCTTCCGCAATTCCGCTTTCTGTTCCGCAGATAGGCGAATACCAGTCAATTTAGCACTAAACTTGCCCTCCAGCTTATTCTGCGCTACGCGGAACTGCTTAGTGATACGTTCCTTCTCAAGGTCAGACCCGTTAGGACCAAGTCGTTTCATCCGAGCATTGAACGTACCTGCCAGTTTACCGAGCTGGCTATGATATTTCTTGGCATCGGTCATCCAGCTATCGTCAGGGTGAAGCAACTCATCTAGTTCCTTCTCCGCCTTATCCCTTTCCCTTAGCCACCCTGCCTTATCTGCAACTATCTTGTTAAAGACATTCTGACCATGATACCCGTAGAAGGTTATTACCTCACCATCCGGCAACACGATATAGTGTCCGTTGCTGGATATATAGTGCTTGATACCATTCTTTTCTTCACGCAGTTCAGCGTCCTTGAGGAAGTTACGCCAGCTTTTGTTGTCAGGATGAAGACCCACGACGTTGCTAAGATTAGGACGCTCTTTGGTAGCAACTTTGCTTCCACCTACCGTCTTCACCTTGCCCGTAAAAGTGTTAGTAACGGAACGGTAAGGTGATTCCTTATGCATCATTCCGCCACCACGCCATGAATCCGCTACAATCTCGTCCATATCAAGGTCATACTTCTTGGCGACCATATCCAGCCACTTCTTGGCGTTATCAGCGACATTCTCATTCATGATGTAGCCACCGACCCAGCTCTTCTCGGTCGCATCAGGTCGGTTAGGCGGGTTCCAGGATGCTACACCACGCTCCAGACTATCGGCTCCCTTCTCTTTTATCTCCATAGTTCCGTCTGGAAGGATGTGTAATATCACACGGAGTTTCTTCAGTTCGGTTTTAGTCATATCTTTCAATGGCTTCCGACTTGGACTCTTGGGGAAAGTAGTCGGCATATCCAAAACCTTCTCAAACATCCCCGGCTTTTTGCCACCACGGATGAGGTCGGCTATCTTCTCGGATTCCTTCTGCAATTCAGGGAATGGTCGTGTCCAGTCCACTCCAACCTGACCTGCACGTCGAGCGAAATCAGTAGCCAGTTCCTTCTCAGGGTAAGCAAACGGCATCAGCCGATTGCCCGACTTGGTATGGACAACTTCGTACCCACCCTTGACCCGCTTGATAGCGAGACCAGACGGCAGACTCTCTTTTGTCTGCCCCTTTATACCTGAACGCTTATACCAGTTCTTGAATGTGGTCTCTTTCCCCTTCGGAGCTATAAGAAACTCTCTGCGTCCAGCATATCTAACCAATGGCGACTTCTCACCAAGACGCTGGAGAAACTCGCCATAAAACTCAACACCCAACTTTGCCAAGTTACCCTTCAAATCGTCATCAAGCGGGACAACTTTTCCCCACGCCTCAACAGGAGTATAAGTTGATGGTAGAATCCGAACAGCATAAGCTACAGTTTCCCGAGCGTTTGGCAATAGATGACCACGCTTATCCACATAGGTTTTACCAGGATGACCGTAATTGAAACCTCGTGGAGGATTCTCAGGAGATACTAACTTCTCTGCCTCATCCTGTAATTCTATGAATCTATCTCGTATCTTATCCACCTTTGGGAGATTGCGTTCGGTTTCAGGAACGGCAAAAAAGGCTTTATCATTCTCCAGCATTCCTTGCTGGATTTCCTCTAATCGTTCTAAGTCCATCTTTATCCAAACCTCCCATCGGGTCTATAAGCCCACGCCACCAGTGCTAACCACCTGCGATATGTCGGATTCTTCCGGTACTGCGCCATATGGCGGGCTATAAACGCATCCCTCCGTTTCGCCCATACCCCTCTCTTTATCGCCGGCCCGACTCGCTTATATGCTGTCGTGAATCCACGGGGGCTTCTGGCGACTTTGGACACCCCGAGCCGTTTCATCTCCGGTTCGTATTTCAGGATTTCACTGAGGGGTAGCCACGGGTAGTCGGTCATTATCGCTCCCTCCCACAAACACACCACCAGCCCTTATCCGATTCAGCAACAACGATTCTCGTATAACTCGTCTTTCCAAGACGCAACCTGTCTGCATAATTCTCCGCCTTGACTCTACTTCGCCAGCAAGCAATACGGACAAAATTTTGACCGTCAATCGCTCGGTATTTACTCACCGTCTATACCCGCCGTGCCAAGCGGCATACTCAACCCCACGTCCCCAATTATCTTTGGTAATGCGGACACGACCTCCGACTTTGCGCTGGTTTTTAGCGTAGGTCGTAAGGACGCTCCTCTTACTAGAGATGGCGACGAGGGAATAAGTGCGACCACTGAACTTGCGCTTCATACCCATCTTTGCTGTTGTCATAGCTTCATAACCTCCCCAGTACACAATAACACAAACGTAGGGCACTCCCTATCCTCTGGATGTTCCCGATACAGATGTCCGCACTTCAGGCAGACACAATCACCGGATGCCCGTAGGAAATCCCCATTATAGGCTTTACTGCGTAGGTGGTCTAGGGCTTCTCCGTCCAGATAGCGGGGAAAGACACGGCCTATTCCGAAGTATTCGCCCAGCTTGGCGGTCATCCATGCTGAGAATATGCTCATGCCTGTTCCCTTCTGGGAAGAGATAATAGTTATCCCGTCTTGGTCGTAGCATCTGGAGCACACGGATGGGCTATCGTAGAGCGGTAGGGAACAGCAGGACTTTTCTATGGTCATTTCCCTTACTTTTTCCTCCAGCTCACGTAAACCTCATAGACACCCTTGAACTTGAAAACCCGAGCCAGATTGCCTTTCTTGCGCTCGTCCTCAGCAATAGACTCGGCTTCTTTCTTTCGGTCTGTAGTAGCCCACAGGGAGTAGCTTTTACCGTTTATCCGCTTGTTGTAGACGGTATGTTTTCGATTACTGAGTAATGCCATCGCTATCTGCCCCCTAGTTCTACTTTGATTATGCTACCTCGGATGCCAGCATTTGTAATTGACGACTTCGCCCCCCTGCTGGTCTTAGCATATACGGTATAATTCCTATCCAGCCAGCCTTCTACTCCGCCTCTAGGCTTTATCCTGCCCTGCCGGACCGTAACAATATATTGCTTTGTTCCTAGTGCTGGCATCTTGGCTACCTCCACTGCCTGATAACTACTTTCCACGGGTATCGGGCATACTTGCCGCCCTCTCGGATAACTCTGGCTCGCATCCCCTCATGGAGTTTCCTGAGACCGGCGGCGTGTTCCAGTGCCTTGGCTCGGTCCTCATGTGCCATGACACGGCTGTATTTCTTACCGTTTATGACGACATTACCTTCGGCGTTGTGCCAATTCGCTGGTGTCATCGCTATTACACCTCCGTCCTTTTCGCTCTCGGCTTACTCTTGAGCGGGTTCACCGTCTGCCGATGACATACCCCGCACTTGTACAGTTGCTTCCTGCCACCTCGCCAGTCCTTACGGATACCAGCTTTCCACATAGGTCGGTCAGCCCGGCAGAAGGGGCAGTAGACTTTTATTGTTCTTGCCATATCTACATCACCTCCGAAGATAACTTGGTATGCCGGGACTTCGCCCAAGCTCTTCCCCACTGCTTGGCCGCAGCAATAGTCGGGAAGCCACCGGATGCTAACGTCTTTTTCGTCTTGTCATCGTGTACTGTGGCTTGATACGCACCGAACCCTGTGCCACCAGTTTTTCTTATTGCTAAGTATAACATAACTATCTGCCTCCTACCGAATACCACAATGTATGATTACTACGCAATATAACACACAGATAATGGTTTGTCAATACCCCTCCCAAAATAGCAAAAAAAAAAGAGCGGGTGGTTAGTGGTTAGCCAGCGCTCCGACACCGACTAACCCGACCTTGAACACCCAGCCATCTGGCCTCGGCTTTATCGGTATTCCCGTCCGCTTAATAGTGTGGATTACATCTACACCCATCGCTTCGGGGCAGATGGTATAGACCCCACCGACTTCCGCAACCAGCTCTCGGCAACCTTGCTCCAGTCGTTTGTTCACCCCGCCTTGCCAGTAGAGGACACACTTCAGTTGTCGGTCAGACCAGGCAGGGTGAGTCAGCCGCATACGGGTAATGTGAGCAGATAAGTCGAACGGCTCGACCACAGCCCAGACAGGCTTGGTCATGTCGATAAAATCTTCAAAGAAGCACACCTGGGGAGGACAGGTAGGTTTGCAGTTGTAGTTCGGACAACCACGAGGATGGTCGGGGTATGGAAGTTTACACCACTCGCGGGCGCGGTTGTCCAGAACGATATGGTCAAGTTTGATTGG
>Ga0180007_10001644_pt1 | contig 28973 bp, 33 predicted proteins | sample MM_PC_MetaG_FD_121122 | JGI IMG/M metagenome (GOLD analysis project Ga0180007, IMG submission 121122) | Groundwater microbial communities from the Aspo Hard Rock Laboratory (HRL) deep subsurface site, Sweden - MM_PC_MetaG | ecosystem: Environmental > Aquatic > Deep subsurface > Groundwater... | reverse complement strand
GTAAACTCATCAAAAGACTCAGTTTTGGCCTCAAAAACCCCCAAGTCTATGTCGAAAAGGTATCTTTAGCCTTTCTTAAGCCTAGTCAATTAACTTTGTCCCACACTGGTTGACAGAGAGCCTTTCAGTTGTTGACGTCTCGGCGAGGATGTTTTAAAGAGAAAACTCGCATAAAAAAAAGAACCTCACTAGGACAAAACCTTGGAAGCCACTTTTCGTAGTGATGTTTACACTATATTACCTTCAAGAATTTTAAAAAATGTTGATTTGCTGATACTAGAAAGATATCTTGCATCCAAAATGGGAAGTATATTTTCAATTGCTCTGCCAACTGCACCAATCATTCCATACGCACCATCTAATTCTTCGCTGTTGTATTTAATGTTCCACTTTGGATCTCCCCAGTAGCTAAAACTGATGGCATTAAACACAAGCAAGAAATGTAATCTATCTTTGATGCTTAACTTTCTGATATCAAATGGAGCTTCATCAAACCAATGCTTAATGTGTTCGTGGTTAAAATAGTCACAAAAAACATCAACTTCTTGAGAGTTTATTGTTACCTGTTGGGAATTATCGACAACAAATTTGGCAGATTCTATTATTTTATTCATATTGAGTCATAAAAAATAATAAAATGCTTTTCTTGAGCTGTTTTTCGTGTTATGCGATGTTTAATTTCAATCTCGCAACACTGATAATGCACTATCTAATTTCTTAATCATATCGTCTTTATCAGTATACTCTACAAATTTTTCACATACTACCTGAAGCGAATTAGATATTTTTGAACCGCTCTGATATATACAGATAATAGGACACTTAAACAAATCAGCCCAGCCAAGCTCTATCCCTAAGCCTGTCGATGGATACGACACTTCTGCAATCATAACATCACATTCTTTTTCAAGAAAATTCTTTGATTCGAACTGTTCAAGACTCTGTTCGTGGGGCAACACTATTCCATGTTTTTTATTTAACACACTCAAACGAATTGGCTCGTATAATTCTTTTTTAAAATCATACTCGCCTGAGTGTCCGATATATATTTTCATAAGATATCCATTTTTTATAACGTAACATTAAGACTGAATTTTTGTATGTGTTGTGAATTGTGTAGCTTAGTCAATCTTGTTAATAGGTCTCTCATTAAGATACCCAGTTATATTGTCCAAGGCTTTGCTACATAGCCTTTGAACCGTCTCCCCTGTTTGCCCTGAAATTACATTTGACAGAATAACTCTATCCAAGTCTTTAAAGTCACTTTTAAAATCAGTAGCCATATCCATAATTAAATAATTGTTGGGTTCTTTAATCCATTTAATTAAGTTACTCTCTTTGAAAGCTTTCCCTAGTGTATTGTTTATAAGAACTTTTCCTTGCATTAGATCAAAATCACTCTTGTCTAGAATCACCACATTTTTTGGTGTTTGCAACGTTATAAAGTCACTCTTTTGTAAAAGTTCCTTTTTTTTAGTACATAATACCCCTCTCTTTTCATATTCTTCATCCCTTTCTTTGCTGAAATAGATGACCTTCATATTAAAACACAGAGCAATATCAGCAACCATCTTGCCTATAGTTCCAAGACCAATAATCCCAAATACCTTTCCGCAAAGTTCCGAGGGTTGTTCTCGCCACTGATAGCTACCAAAGCCTCTAATAAGGTTAAGGAGCTCAAAGAAGATCCATTCGACAACGCCTATGTCTCCGTAATCCTTAACATTGGAAACAGTAATTTTATTTTTTGAGCACTCTTTAAGGTCGATTAAACTAGCATTTGTAGCACAGAGACATATGAATTTTAGATTTGGACACGCTTCAATGATCTCCTTAGTTATAGAGGTTCTCCAGCTTAGTAGCACACAATCAGCCTCAGCAAGCCTTTCTATAGTTTCATTGCTGTCTTTTGGATCAGAGTTAAAAATGTCCACTGTGTTTTCTGAATATTTACCAATCTCTCTAATTGTGTTTTCTGTCAGTGCAATTTTGTCCAAAATGACAATTTTTTTGAAGTGCATAGTTATTTTTTTACGTTTATACATCCACAAACTACTTCACTATTCATCTCTCTTCTGAAATGCATCATCAAATTCAGTCATATGTTAGGCGACCCGAGCGTAACGCAGTGAAGCGAGAGCGCAGCGTAGTCGGAGGGAGCCAAGCGACCGAACGAAGTACATTTTTACTATTCCTGATGCCGCGATCGCTTTTCACTTATTTTAAAGGGCGAATTGATTCCGTTTTGGCGAAGGCAAGAGGGACCGGGGGGTGAATTGCCCTCGCCAAAACACTTTTTAAGATTGAAAATGGATAATTTTTTCAATGATCATTTTAGCTGTTTTAGGATTATTGTTGAACCAAGAGAAAAGATCGTGCGGTGCATTAGGAAGAACTATAATCTCTTTTTTAATCACGTTAATGGAATTATCATCAATTGATTTTATCACGTTTCTGGGTATCACATCGTCATTTTCTCCAATAATAATAAGCAGATTTCCACAAAATTTTCTAAGAGATGTTTTGATGTCCGTAGATTGCCAACTATCTTGTCTCCGTATTATTTTCGAAAAATTATCTGTGAAAGGCACATCATAAGCTTTTTTGTGGTAAACGGCTGGAGCCATTAATATCAAATTTTTTATTTCTTCCGTTTCAGTCAGTTTAATAGCTATATATCCACCCATACTCGAAGCACATATAGTAATTGGTAATTTTCGATTTAGCTTTTTTAATGCTACTTTTGCTTCCGTTACCCTCTTACTTAGGCTAGAAGATTGTAGTTGACCAGTGCTTTCACCGTGACCTGAAAAATCAAAAATAAAGGATGAAATTCCTTTTTCCAGCAAAAGCTTGCAAAAAGGAATTCTCGATTCTTTTCTAACAGCTCCTGCGCCTTGCAAGAAAACAAACCCTGGCTTGCCTAGCTTCTCTGTAGTTATACTATTTCCGAATAAAATTTCATTGTTAACGGAAAATATATATTTTTTGATATTTATCATGAATATAATGTTAGGGGGACCATGCTGTCCATTTAGTTATTTTAGGCATGTATTTATGAGGAAAGTGTTTCTCGTATATTTGTCGAAAATAATATCCTAGTTTTGTTTTTGGCGGGTCATCTGTAAACTTCTTATTCGCATTGCCTAAATCATCATTTGTTACTAGGATATCTACTTTTTTATGTAAATATTGTTTCCATCTTTTCCCTAAGGCGTCACCAAAAGGTTCTTTTTTCCGCCACAAAATTTCTTTTGTCAGCAACCCTTTGAATGCGTGCCGTAGTATGTATTTTTCTATTTTGTCATTTGTGTGAAATTTCATTTTTGGCTTGATCTTCATTACTAAGTCCAGAAAATCTTCGTCTAAAAATGGTACTCTAGCTTCTAATGAATTGGCCATGGACATGCGGTCTTCTGATTGCAAAATCCCAAAATGTAACGTGTTGATTTTTTCTAATAACTCATTTTGGAATCTTTGTTCATCGTTTTTTTCTTGTTCGAAATGGCTATATCCCCCGAATGCCTCATCGGCACCTTGTCCGGATAGAATCACTTTTATATATTTCGAGGCATATTGAGACAGAATATATTTTGCAGGAGCAGCATATAATATTGCTGAATCATAGGTTTCTAAATGATAAATTATTTTTTCGTATAAAGAGAAAGCTTCTTCGCAAGAAAAGTTTATTTCATGATGTGTGGATTTTATATGATCGGCAACAAGCCGTGCAAAATATGTGTCAGTAGAATCAGGTGCTCCTATTGCGAAAGTATGAAATTTCTTTGTATTTGCTGAAGCAATAGCGGCAATTAGGCTGGAATCTAACCCTCCTGACAAGAAAACTCCAATTGGAACATCACTGCGTAACATCTTTATAACTGCTTTTTCAAACGTTGATTTAATCAGACTGTAATCAGGTTCAAGCTTTGATATATAATCTTTATTCTCCCATGCCTTAATCATGTATGAGTGAAAGCCATGTTTGCTAGACCAAATTGTTTTTGGTGGAAAAATTTCTATTTGTGAATGGAAACGTGTTAGACATTTGGCTTCTGAAGAGAAACATATTCCATCCTTGCCGTGACAATAATACAATGGTTTAATGCCAAGGTGATCTCTAGCAACGTATAGATCTTCCCCATCATATATTGCAATAGAAAACATCCCCTTTAAATATTTCGGAAAATCCAGGCCATATTTTTTAAATAATGGAATAATAATTTCCCCATCACTATCACTATTTAAAGAATTGAAATTATTATCTTTTTTTATTTCTTCAAAATTATATATCTCACCGTTGTAAACAGCGGTTATTTTTTTGTCGGTTGAGAAAAAAGGTTGCCTACCATTTTCAGGGTCTATAATAGCAAGACGCGTATGTCCGAGCGTACATTCTTTGCTGAAAAATGTAGAAAAATCATCTGGACCGCGATGTTTCAGTAAAAATAAGGTTTTCTCAAGCCCTTTTATATTTTTTATTTTGTAGAAAGCTAATATACCGCACATAAATAGATAGTTTAGTTCTTCAGTATGAATATTGGTGACTCAACAACCCATCGGCTAAAGCCGACGGGTTGAGGAAAGGCTAAAGCCGTGCTATGTATTGGTCCGTCCTGTGCCTTTAATTTCAACCGTACGATTTTTTCGTACACTTCACTACCTTTATTTTTTAATTGATTCTTAAGATCACTCCAATATCTTTTTGGAACAGTGCTTTCCGTCAATGCTTCAATAATATCAACTACTGAAAAATACCATTTCTCTTTTTTCTCATCCCAAACTCTCCTGATTTTTTTACCTTGAAATACTGCCAAGAGTTTGCCTTTAGATTATTTTGCCATAGATTTACCTTACGTTTATTAGATATTTGTTACCGTGACAAATATCTAAAATCAAAAAAGCGGCCTTTGCCGTAAACTTACAAAAGAGTGGTTTACGGTTTCTCCGCTTAAAATCAGTATAGCACAAAACAAAAAACGATAAAAGAAGATTTTGATTAATCCATTTCATCCAAGATCCTCACCAGTGGTTCTTCAAACCCAAAACACGTCTCTAAACCCACCAAAGGCTTAAATGCTTCAACACAGTTTGGATCAACCTCTACATACTTCAATAGGACATCAACCGTTTGTTGCATAAATCCTCCAACTGTTCCATCCGAATCATCAACCCCGTTACAGATCTTTCTTTCAAGTCTTAAGAGCATGTTTACAAGCAACGTAGCGGTTTGAAAACTGACCGGTAATTTTGAAACAAGAGGGGTGAGTCTATTGCATCCTTCCATGAGAGAATTTTGATACGCAAACCAGATTTTGGAAGGTCCATTATAGGGTTTAATATACGTCATGGCGGAAGTAACAGCTTTTTTAAACTTTTTTAATTCATTTTCATTGATTTCACCTTTTCGACCACTGCAAACCGGAAATCCGGGCAACTCCTTGTCTTCTTTTGGTATACTTTTGCCATTCATAACGGCATAAATCGCCAAAGCAACCATGTGCTTACAAAGTATATCGCGCTGACCCAAATAACATTCACAATTACCCTCGTCATAGTGATGCAAAGATACAAAAACCCGATATGGTTTACTTCCAAGTACCGTCGCATGAACCGAGTGGTCAACTGCATTTTCGCTCACACCTTGAACACGTCCCACTTCATGTATATCCACCGCTTTTTCAAAAGTCGGTCCGTCGGTTGAATACTTTATCTTTTCAAAATCGTAATAAGGTTTCATTTCTTCTTCCTCACCGCCCCCATAAAATAAACCGGCTCTACTAACACATCTTTCCTGAGTCGCTTCTTCCCTAACTCAAACCAAATCGGCAAAATCGATTTATGCTGATAGTAACACACTTCATCTGCATACATCGGTTTTTCTTTGTCTGTAAGTGTTTTGTCGCTTATTAAAATCGTTGTCCCCGCAATCCGAGAAACTTTATCACCAGACCGCATGATACACGACTTGGTATCAAAGCCCACACCCCCTTTACACATAAGTACGTTATCTAAATACGATGGCACCACCATATTAAATGTCTTGTACTGCTCCTTATACACCTCGTTTGCAATTTCATATTTATTGATACCAGAAAGCGGCACACCCAGCCCAAACGCGAGCGCGTTTGCATGAGCAACCCCAACCCTGAGTCCTGTATACGACCCCGGACCAACCATGCAGATAATGCCAGTGATTTTTCCCTTTGAAATACCTGCTTCTTTGAGTAACTCCTCTGTCCAGGTAAGGAGCATCTTAGAATGCCTCCGCACTGCATAATGCTTCTTATACACAAAATCATCCTTGCTCTTAAAAAGCGCAAGAAGTGTGGAATCTGACGATGTGTCAAAGCAAAAATACATTGATGTTTTTCTAAAAAACGTGTATACTAGAGTGTATTAAATAATACTATGATTGTTTTCCCTTACGTGCTCACCGCGGCTCTCTTTGCGGGAGTACTCTCACAATTTATCAAGTTTGTCATTAAACTGTCCAAGAAAAAGAAGTTTCAGTGGCACTATTTAGACGCATACGGTGGTATGCCGTCTTCACATTCGGCCTTTTTGGTAGCGCTTTGTACCGCGGTTGGACTTCAGGAAGGATTTGTCTCTTCTGCGTTTGGCATTACGTTTGTTATCTCAGCGATTATTATCAGAGATGCGTTTGGCCTGCGTATGATTTTGGAAGAGCAAGGAAAAATCATTCTTAAACTCGCTAAACAAGTACCGGTTGAGATAGAAGAACTAAACGGTAAAAACAACCAGATCGGTCACCGTGTTGGACACACTATTTCAGAAATTATTGTTGGGTCACTTATTGGAATCGTTATCGCTGTTGGTGGCTATTATCTCATGTAGTAGCTCTCTTGCCACTTTTCTGTCATCCCACGGTATCTTCTTTCCACCTTCTGACACAATGCACTGCTCAGACCCCTTACCCGTAATCAACACTACATCACCACTCCTGGCCTCACTGAGGGCTTTTTTTATGCCTTCTTTTCTCTCCAAAACTTCAAAGCAATTCTCACCTAACACCTTTCCTGCATCAAGCGCCCCTTGTGATACCTGTTTGATTATTGTCATAGGGTCTTCATCGTACGGATCTTCATTTGTGACGACGACGATATCAGCATACGTTGCGGCAATTTTTCCCAACGTGGGTCGCTTTTTCACGTCCCTGCCACCGCCACATGACCCCAAAACACTGATGAGTCTCCCAGTCACGTACGGTGTAACCGCTTTAAGTACTTCCTCAAGTGCCTTTTGAGCATGCGCATAGTCAACAACCACCATAAATGGCTGTCCACCATCAATAATCTCGAGCCTTCCGGGAACTTTTGGCGTGGTCTCAGCTGCTTTTTGCGCTTGTTCCTTACTTGCACCAAGAGACCTCGCCACCGAAAGTGCTGCGAGAGTATTTGCTACATTAAACGTACCAATGAGTGGTGTTTTGCATAAATATGACTTGTTGTCCTCCTCTGTTACATCAAACGACGTCTTACCATGGTAAGCGGCAATCGACGAAGCTCCTACAATAGCAACGTCCGTACTAACGTTTTCTTTAGCTACTACCCTGTCTTTAAGTGTATATGCTACTTTCTTATCTGCAGCGTACGCTAGAAAATCGACTGCATATGCATCGTCCACATTTACCACACTTATTTTAGGCACCCCTTCTTTTCTAAAATCGCTAGAAATCTTTTTAAAAAGTTTTTCTTTCTCCGCCTTGTAGCGCTCAAATGATCCATGTGCTTCTAGATGATCTGGTGAGAGATTAGTAAATACGGCAACATCATAGTTGATTCCTAAGTGCCTAGATTGTTCTATTCCTTGAGATGATGTCTCAACCACCACGTGAGTACATCCTTCTTTTACTGCTTGTTTTAAAAACTTTTGAAGCTTGAACCTGCCAGGCATTGTTTGTTTGGTATCGTTTATCCACTTTTTGTCACCAATTTTAAACTCCGCGGTGGTAAGATACGCGGTTTTTTTGCCGGCCGTGTCTAAAAAATGAGCGGTCAGTATCGTGGTGGTTGTTTTACCGTCCGTCCCTGTAATACCAATGACGGTCATCTTTTTTGATGGATGCCCATAGATCCACGCAGCCAAAAGCGCCAGCATTTTATGATACTGGAGTATTATTGACTGAGGCACTATTTTTCTTAACGCATTCTTCATTTTTGAAAGAGAAAGATGATCTCGTATACTATTCCAAGAACAAAGACAAAAAGCAAGAGATAGTGGACAAATGTAGGGAGTTTGATGGTCAGTTTTGGCTTACCAACATTTTCTCTCCGCGCCTTTCTGTACATAAGCAGTACCAAAATACCGTAGAGCCCGCCGGTTACACTACCCACAATGCCTATTACTTCAATAAAATTGGTAAGTCCCAAAAGATAAATAATATAGGGAATAAAACAGACAAGTACCCACGCAAGAATTTTGTTTAGCTTATAGTCTTTCATCAAAAGCTGCTTTGCAATATGACCAAGCGTTAAAAAGGAGGTTCCCATCGTAAAGATACCCAAAATTGCTCCGAGTGCAACAATGCCGCCACCTAGGAAACGAGAAAGCCCCTCAACTGCTTCACTGGTTGTTTCCCTACCACTTACTCCAACAATAGCTAATGCAAAAACGATGTATAGCACGAGTGGAATGATCGTTCCAATGTATATTGATTTTTTAAGCCCTCCGTTTTTTTTCGATAAGAAGCGGTACATCTCTGGAATTGCAGAAACACCGCCAAATGCAAAGAGCAAGACGCCGTACGGCAAGAAGAGATTGGAAAAATCAGTATACAAAAGATTGTCGATTGAAATATGCGGAAGACCAAAAATCAAAAAGAGAATCACAATAAGCATAAGCACCACCACCATTACCCGCTCAAACCACACAATCATACCCAGCCCCGCAAGTATCACTAAACTTGCCACAATAAAAAAGAGTGACGAGTATAAAAACGGCGAACCGCCAATGCTCTCGCCAAGAAGCGTGTAGGTAAAATCACCAATACCAATTAAATAGACTAAAAGTGCGCCAAGGCTCCCAAATATCATGGTAAACGCCATAGCACTTTTGCCCTTACTGCCAAGGTACCGCTCTGCATGTCCCGTCATCTGATGATCGTCTTTACTCCGCTCAACAACCTCGCCGTAACACAAAAAGACAAGAAGGTTTATGACTCCAATGATTATGAGGTATAACACCCCGGGGATATATCCAATTTTAGAAAGCGCATACGGAACACCAAATATGCCTGCGCCTATGACTGTTCCAATTAGAATGGTTGCAGCGGAAAAAATTGATTTGGGCATGGGGATGGTAAAATTGTATGTGGCGACACAAAATTGTTGTACTGTTGTAGAGACACAAAATCTTGTGTCTCTACAACAGTACAACAATTTTACCATTATTTACTGCGAGGCACTACGCCTTGCCGCCAGGCGAGTTCAAAAAACGTACCAAGCGCTGCCTTTATATCTTTGTTTTCAATAATAAGTGCGAACTCAAACTCTCTGAGTGAAAAAAGGGTCACCGTGCTTCCATACATAAAACAATCGATGGGGAAATCAAATTCCTTTGGGAGAAGTCTTATCTCATGATTTTTCCTCGTTTCCTTTTTTGCGTACTGTAGACCGACTGTGTCATACGTCAGTAAATCTCTGATATGTGTATTCTTGTCTTTTTTTGGCTTCTTGCTTACGAGGTCAATGCTCTTATCAAACTTGTGCTTTACGTTTTTGAGAGAGGCACACATGTCGATTTTGTCATATGTCAGTGCCTCATCGTACGCCTGTTCTATTCCCCTTGTCCCTTCCAAAAGCCGCACGCGCGGCTTTGCTTCATGGAGTCCATACAAACTAACAAGATCGGGTAGAACCGATTTTATTGCATCACTTGTTTTAGAAATCTCTTTAAGGAGTCTTTTGGGGTGCTCAGCAAAATAGGTTATACGCTTTGCATCGGGTGACTTTGAAATGAGATTCTTTTTTGCCAAGTCTTCCAAAATATTGTAGACATGGGTCCTTTTTAATCCTGCCTCATGCGCTACCTCTTTGACCGTTCCTTCCCCAAGGGTCAAAAGTGCCAAATACGTTTTACGTTCTTTTTGATCAAGGCCTATCCTTTTGAGCACATTATTGAGGTTCATTTTTTTATGATTATTCTTCTTATATCCAGTGTAGCGCATTGATTGATATTTGTCAATATTATTGACAAATATATACCATCTATTCTATTTATGTATTAAATAAAGATAGAAATGGTCATTGGTTTTTCATAATGTATTGACAAATTTATACTATATGGTACACTGCACAGTCAAAGAAGTTACTTTGATCTGTACCATTTTAATTATAAAGGAGGAAACATTGGAATACACACATGCAATACATTAGAGAACAAGTATGGTGTCCCTTATCAGAGCTTATACTTGACTGGGATGATTCATTCCATCATCTCATGCTTAATGACAAGCTAAGAATGAGTTCTTACAAAAAAGCAATTTTTCAAGTGGTAAAATCAGGCATGACAGTTGTAGACATTGGAACCGGCACGGGTATATTATCTTTATGGGCGCTTCAGTCAGGAGCTCAAAAAGTGTATGGAATTGAAATGAATGAAGACAAGATACATCAAGCTAAAGCAAGAATTTCTCACGCAGGATTTTTAGAGAATTTTGAGATATTTAATGCACTATCATTTGATACAATTATTCCGGAACGGGTAGATTTAGTACTGTCAGAGATTTTAGGTAATTTAGGCGATAATGAAAACATGACACCAATTCTAGCTGATGCTAGAAATAGATTTCTTAAGAGTGGTGGTGCTATGCTTCCCATGAGCCTAGAAACATTGCTTGTTCCCGTTAGTAGTTTAAAAGCACATGAACAAATTAGAACCCGCTCTTATCGTAGCATCAATGAAAAACACAAACTTATTATGCGCGGCATAAGCGATCCATTTAACCTCTACTATGACTGTATTCTTCCTAGAACTTTGTATCTGAGTACTCCTCAAATTGCATGTAAATTCAACTTTGATGGAAACGATCATGCAGAGTATGCAGTATGCATTACATTCGTTGTAACTAGAAACGCTGCACTCACTGGGTTTAAAGGTAGTTTTATGGCAAAGCTTTGTAATACTGTTGCTTTTGATATCACAGGAGATGATATTGAAAAAGGTCAAACATCAGATTGTTTGAAGCATTGTTTTTTGCCAATTAATCCTTATATTGAAGTAAAAGAAGAGGATATAATAGATTTAGTCTTTTCTCGCTCGTATCCAAGAAATGTAAGTTCGTTATTTGCACAAGTTTACTCTTGGAAAGGCACTGTTTATAGAAAAGAAAAAGCTATAGCACATTTTAAGCAAACCACCGAAGGCTAGAAGGCTTACACAAAAGAGCACAAACAAGGAGAAAAATATGACCCTCAAAAACCCCCTACTACTACTTTTTCTTTTTACCCTGTTTCCAAACAACGCATACGCCCAAACCACATTTGCACGTTTTGACCTAGACCGATCACTCTCACTCTGGCTTATCCATGAGACAAAAGTTGGCTTTATTGCAGAAACAATTGTTAACACCGACAAATGGATAGAAGTTGATGTCGGTTGGAGCTTTCTCATACCAATTGCAAAAAAAGGCAGACTCAACATTATTACCTTTGTTGGCACCGATATTGCTCTTGAGACCGGTACTCCTCAGTCACTCATTGGTGTGTTGCTTTTATTCTTTGATTACTCTTTTGTATCCTCGCAACTGTGGACGAATTATTTCTTAAAATTTGACCGTGAAAATGCCAAAGATTTCTTATTTATGCGATTTTTTGTAACATGCTGGAACGTTGGCCCGCAAGTTGAACTTACGTATGATATGGAAAAGGTAGACGTACTTATTGGCGGCACAGTTGGCATTAGCCCACTCAAAAAGCTGTTCTTGAAGTTCTTCCTTGGAAAATCAGTTATGACTGATGGATGGATCGGCAGACTCAGTGGTGTGTATTCGTTCTGATTAACACGACATATTCAAAATCCCGCATGCACTTAGCATTACGGGATTTTTTGTTGCTTTTTTACCTTTCTAGTACAAGTGAAGTTTTGCTATTTCCTTTACTTGTTTGTATGAGAGTACGCCATGCTCTACATCACAATATTGGTTTTTTTGTAAAAAAAGAACACGCATCCCGCATTGGAGAACGTGTTCAAACTCATTTTTTTCCAAATGAATTGTTTAGAATCTTCGAGCTCCCGCAAATCCAACAAGAGCATCCAAATAAAACGGTAGACCGTATTTATGGCACCACAATCTATCAACTGCAACTGCAAGAAATCCAAGTGTGATCAAGAAATCAACAAAGTAGAAGTTTTGGCCGTACCAGAGCCCAATAGTAAGCGGCGCTGCGAGCAGCAAACCGTCATAGACCATGGCCGGTACCACTTCAACGCATTTTGCAAAGAATTTTGACCCGTAACTGGACCCAAATGCCCAAACGAGCAGCAAAATAGATCCGCCAGAGAATGCCGCAACCCAAGATATCGATGTAAGTTCAACTGTAACGCCAGGGACAAAAAGTCCACTTAATGCAAGTACCACACCACCTAAAATGTTCATCAAACTATTGGTGGACGGGTTGTTTTGAGAAATTTTAATCGAGGTATTAAACAAGATGTATCCCAAAACGGCAACAAGTACGGGCACAAACGACATGAATGTCCAGTGACTCTTCCAGTGAATAACAAGTCGCAAACCAACAAGAGCCAACATTACCAGATGGCGCGGCATATCAACCTTTGCCATCTTGGTCTTATTGAATGCCCAAAGAGTAATGGTAAAACTTACGATAAAAATATCATAAACTACTTCCATAACTTCCCCCGGAGCCTGGAGACTCTTGTGGGAAAAACTCAGGCCATAAACGATCAAAGGAATACCAATAGCGCCTGGGATGGCATGAAGTAAATTGCCTTTCCATGGGCGGCCTTTCCGCCACCACATAGTAAATAATCCACCAATCACGTTTGCGATTGCAATGTTTAACAAGGAATTTCCTGCTTCAATAATCGAAAAGTTGAAAAGAATATAGGCTATAATTGTCAAAAAAACGTAAATCATCTTTCTTCCTCCTTGAAGAAAATTACCAAAGTGCGAGACCTTGAGCGATCTCAAAGCGTCTCATTTTAGCACAAAAAGAAGCTTTTGTCAATCCATTTTGCTTTGGACATGTTATTTATAAACAATTTCCAGTACTCCTTTTTAAAAAAATAGTGTACACTTAGAATGTCTATATGCATCTCATGATGCACTATTTGTGTAATACAAAACGTAAAAAAAATCTATGCCAAATGGACCAGCGCCTACTCCAGGCCAAACGCCTCCTCCACCAGGTGGAGCACCACCAAAAGCCCCGCAAACACCACCACCTCTAAATAAACCACCTGAATCACCAAAGCAGCAGGCACCGCCTGCGCCTATGCCAACCAAACCACAAGCAAAATCAGGCGGAGCATTAAAAACTATCCTCTTTGCTGCTATTGGATTTATACTGGGTGCTGCTATTGCCGGTGGTGGTATCTATTTCTGGCTCAACACCTCAATTTCTGCACTGCAAAATCAATATACTCAAGAAAAATCAAACCTTGAAGCGCAAGTGTCTAACGCGGAGCAACTTGCCGCAACCGCCCAATCAGAGTTAACAACCCTTCAAACTGAGCTTGATGAGCTTAAAGCAGAGCTCGAAAAGCAAACGGCTGGTGCAGATATTGTTGATGCAATGCGCATTGGAAGTGAAAAAATAGTAACACTCGATGATGGCACATCAATTACTGTTTCTGAGGTTTTAACAGTAGCACTGGAAGATAAGGAAGGTGCAATAACAAGCATCGTGCAAAGCGAAACAGATCCTACGCTACTTTATGTTGGAATAGTGTCAGTTACTGGAAACACTGTCGATTCAGCAATTTACTCATACAACACCGATACCGAAAAAGCAGCGTCACTTTTTGAAGAATCGTTAACTGAATCTGAATATCTCATCCTTGGTCTGGACGGAGACAACCTTATTCTCCTAAAACAACCAATGGACTACTCACCAGGGCCTTGCGCTAACATGTGGGACATAGCAGGCAAAGCAGATGTTTCAGGTGTTGAATACTACACACTCGACACTACAGCGGACACCGAAGAACTTATTCCATACACCGTCCCAGAAAACAAGATCAAGCTTGAAGACGAAAAAACAAAGGTCTGTTCAGAAGATCAAGCCTCCAAGGGTGGGGATCTCAAAATAGTTAAACGTATTCCTCAAGGCTACTATCAAGAAAAGGGCGATCTCACTGAATTTGAAGTACAAAATCCTCTTAAAACAATCTCGCTTTACTTTGAAAATGAGCTTGATGAAAAGACAATCAATGAAAAAAACGTTCAAGTAAAATCGTCCACAGGAGGTGAAGCAAAAAGAACAATCGAGTTTGACACGAATGAAAAGAAGCTTGTCATTACCGTTTCCGACCCGATTGTTCCTGCAAAAGCTACAGAGGAACCCGTAAAAGTGACAGTCACACTTACAGGGCTTGAAGATACTGAGGGTAATTCTCTTAAGGGCACATACGAATACTACATTGATCTTAAAGAAGCATCTTAAGATTTTTAGTCCTTTCCAAAAACCACCAGAAATTTCTGGTGGTTTTTTTGTTTGCACTTCATGGGTTATTCCCGTACAATAAAGATACTAGTTTTAACATCGATTATGAAAAACTATCTCGATCTTGTCTCATACATTTTAGAGCATGGTGAAGTAAAAGATGACCGAACCGGTACGGGTACTGTCTCTATTTTTGGTGCTCAAGCCAGATATGATTTACGAGAGGGGTTTCCACTCGTTACTACAAAAAAAGTTAAAATTGATAATATTATTGTCGAGCTTCTGTGGTTTTTAAAGGGAGACACAAACATTAAATACCTAGTAGACAGAAATGTACCGATCTGGAATGAATGGCCATATGAAACCTATAAAGCTTCTGATGACTACCAAGATGAAACGCTAAAAGAATTTGTAGAAAAAATTAAAGACAATGATTCTTTTGCTGAAAAATGGGGAGAGTTAGGGCCAGTATACGGCAAACAATGGATCCGTTGGCCGAGTCATGACGGCAGAGAGATAAATCAGATTCAAGATGTCTTAGATCAAATAAAGAATAACCCAAAATCTAGACGACTCATTGTGAGTGGTTGGAACGTGGCAGATATTCAGGAATTGATTTCTGGGAAAAAGTCAGCTCCGCCACTATGTCATACACTCTTCCAATTCAATGTTTCACCAGATAACCATATTGATCTGCAACTGTACCAACGAAGTGCGGACATGGCTTTAGGTGTCCCCTACAATATTGCAAGTTATGCCATACTCCTCATGATGGTGGCGAAGGAATGTAACTTAACTCCGAGACACTTTGTCCATGCTATTGGTGATGCACACATCTATTCGAACCATGTAGATGGTATAAAAAAACAACTCGAAAGAAAGCCACATACTCCTCCAACACTTGAAATCGCACACAAGGATTTTTGGGATCTTACTCAAGATGATTTTGAGCTCAAAAATTACACGCACGAACCGTTTATTAAGTTTCCTATAGCTATATAAATGATTAACGGGCACAAAATCTACTTGGTTGCTGCGGTCGATAAAAAAAATGGCCTCGGGAAGAAAGGCACGCTTGCATGGCGTCTTAAAAAAGAGATGGCCTATTTTACCAAAGTGACCACAAAAACCGCTGATCCTGAAAAACAGAATGCGGTGATTATGGGAAGCACCACGTGGGAGTCGATCCCTGAAAAATACAGACCCCTCCCAGAAAGAAAAAACATCGTACTTGCTTTTGATGAATCCTACCATGCACCAGGAACAACCGTTGCCACCTCCATTAAAGATGCGTATCAAAGCATTGATACTACAATAGAGACAGTCTTTATTATAGGTGGTGCGAGTATTTATGAGCAGACCATTGATTTGCCTGAAACAGACGGTATGTATATTACTAAAATAAATCACGATTTTGAGTGTGATGTCTTTTTCCCAGGCATCTCAAAGGAATATTCAAACATAACTACACTGGGGAAAGATGAGGAAAAAGGAATCCACTTTGATTATTGTTTGTATGAGAAATAAAATCTATTATTAATAACAACACTATGCCACACAGCGACAAACCTCGTATCCCCAGTTCAGAAATCTTTCCCGACGAAACCTTAGAAGAGATGGATGCCTCAAGAACACAAGAGATTCCTAAAGTTGTCATGGAGGAGCGTGCAAGCATGACTAAAGAAGGTACACAAACAGTAGAAATTCCTGCTTACGTACAAGAATTTGTTCAAGAAGCTGAACGCCGTGCAAAAGAAATGCAAGACAAAATAGAGGAACAAAAAACACTCACTGCCCAGCTTATGGAAAAGTACGGTATTACTGATGAACAGATACAAGAAGCAACGCCCAACCTTGAACCATTGCGAAAAACTCCTTTAGACAAAACAGATATTGAAGCAATGTTCGATGACTATAGTGGCCTTACCGAGCTTGAGCATAAAAGAATAAAACTCCTTTTCACCATTCAAGAAGTTGGTTTACGTCACAGCAGCATGAATCGCATTTTAGATACCACTGAAACGCCGGAGGAGCAAGGCACCGCTATTCTTGACGCTCTGCCTGCTACCCCAGAAAACCTTGTATCACCAGAACTCTACTTACGCATACAGGAAGCTGCAAAAAAACGAGAGGATGGCTCAATTGCTCCAGAAGAATTGCAAGCGATCACAGAAGATTTTTTATCTGAAAAGGAAACACTCCATGATTTTTATAGAAAGTCAGTTGCTGAGCTTAACGACATTTTTGTTAAAATGTCTGAAATAAAAAATCAAATTAAAATGCTTAAAGAGCACAGACTAAAAGAAAGCTCTTCTGAAACCCTCTTAGAAAATGAAGAGGATTTAGAGTCAGCTTCTCCCAGCGCGTAAATCAAAAAAGACCATACGTTAATCACGTCTGGTCTGTAAGGTGGATGTTTTTGGAAAGTGGTTCTGTAAATTCTGTGCCTCTGAACCACGGTCCCGCAAAACGAACATTTTTGATTTTTCCCAAAACGGTAACTACAAGGGTAGTACCGTTTTTTTCAACTGCTGCTTCAACCGGCTTGTTCTGTAAATCCACTAAGTACACCTGTTCAAGCAAGTAATCAGAAATTTCACCTTCATCAGAGGTAAGAGTGATAACGTTGCCGCTAACAATCCGTTCTGCTGTTTCAAAAAATCTAAGCACCTTGGCATAATCTGCCAAGATTTCTTTTTTTTGCGTCATTTTTTCCCTCCTTAAGGAAAAAGGTGGACGCTTTACGCTACCTTAGATTTGAGATATTGTCAACACGAACGGCATAAATGCCACCCTTACATATCTCTGAAAAATAATCCTACAATATATGCAATACTCGCTGATACCCCTCCAATAAACACGCTTTCTAAAATCGCTTTAATCGGCGATTCTTTTGTTGTTCTGAAGCGCAAAATACCAAGAAGCACTAATGCAACCAACGTTGAGATACATGAACCAATAAATGCTTCCCTGACAGAATCAAATATGATGTACGGAATAAGGGGGATGAATCCAAAGGCTATAAATGAAATAAATGTTGCGACTCCTTTAAAGAGAGGGTTTTCCTCTTCCGGATTCTCCATCTCGAGCTCATGGTCCATCATAAAATTTGCCCAATATGGTTTGTTCTTTGCATAAATATCGGTGAGCGTTTTTGCGTCATTTTCTGAAAAACCGCTTTTTTCAAGCAAGTATGTTGTTTCTATCTTTTCTTCTTGAGGACTCTTCTCTATTTCTTCATATTCTCTTTTTTTGTGACGCGCATATACCTTCTTGTTTGCCCTCACAGAAAGAAAGTTCCCAAGGCCCATGGCCGTGCCATCGGCAAAAAGGTTGGCGAGACCAAAAAGAAAAACAATCATAAATGAAAGTGTTGCCGCATTCCCCATGCTTGCTCCCGTAAAGCCCGCAACCACTGCAAATGTCGTTACAATGCCATCATTGCCACCATAGATAATCTCCCGCACATACGTACTAAACGCATTTATTTTGTGCTCTTCTTTAATGTGGCTTTCCAAATCTTTTTTTGTGTACTCTTGTGTGTTTTCCATACGTTTCTTTCTTTAGTATACCGTTTTTTGGCCAAACAAAAAAGCTCAAAACACTTGAGCTTTCTACCACATCGTTATCTAATATCACACATCTTTACGTATTTTTTACACTTCTTGGCAATTTGTTCTAACTCCTTTTTGGGAAGAGACTTTTTGCCTTTAAATGAATTATCGTTCATTTCTTCCGCGACACGAAACTGCTGTAAATAGTAGGCATTAGCCCCCTCAATCATCTGTGCCATAGCTAGTATCTTTTCTTCATCGTGCAGGCCCTCAACAATGGTTGACCGAAACTCGTGTGGCAACTCTGACCCTAAAATAAGTGCAATGCTCTCTTCAATTGCACCGCCTACAATGGGCATATTGGTCACTTTCTCATATTCTTCTCTTGTTGATTTTATATCCATTGCCACATAATCAACAAATCCTGAATCAATGCTTTCTTTGACCTTTTTTGGAAATGCTCCGCAGGTGTCGAGTTTAATAAGAAGCCCCCGAGTCTTAATCTTCTCCATAAACTCAAGCAAATCGCTCTGAAGCGTTGGTTCTCCACCGGTAATCACCACTGCGTCTAGAAGCCCCTTTCTTCCGTCAAGATAGTCAAGAAATTCTTTTTCTGATACTGAAGATGAAAAAGGAGGCATTACAAGGCCTGGATTGTGACAAAAGCCACACCGGAAGCAACACCCATTAGTAAACACAATTGTTGCTATTTTATCCGGATAATCAAGCAAACTGACCTTTTGTAAGCCCCCAATATTCATGTTCGTACCAGTTATGCACGTATTACGCGTTTAGCTTTGCATTGTACTCAAGTCTATCTTCGAACTCGGCACCTTTGCCGTCGTTCCACTGTGAGATTGGGCGTAAGTACCCAACTACTCGTGAGTAGACTTCACATTCTTGTCTCTTTTTTGTCTTTGCTGCTGCCATATGTTTCTTCGTTAGCTGTTTATATATTTTTTACTTGCTACGTCTTAAGCCGCAACGTTATTGAATAATTTTTTCTTTTCTCTTTTCTTCTTCAAGCATATCCTCCGAGTACCCTATCTCTTCATCGCACGTTGGACAATAGTGGTGTTCACCAGGGATGTATCCGTGCTTAGGACAGACGCTAAACGTCGGAGTTATAGTGTAGTAGGGTAGATGAAAGTTTTCTGCAATCTTCTTTACAAGATTTTTTGTGCTCTCCGATGATGGCAACTTCTCACCAAGGAATCCATGCATGACTGTTCCTCCGGTATATTTGGTCTGGAGCTCATCTTGCATCTCAAGTGCTTCAAAAATATCATCGGTGTGATTTACCGGCAAGTGGCTTGAGTTTGTGTAATACGGTGCGCTTTCTTGCTCTTTAACGTTTCTCTCATTTGCACAGATAATGTCCGGATACCGCTCCTTATCAATCTTCGCAAACCGATAACTGGTTCCCTCAGCTGGTGTTGCTTCCAGATTAAAGAGATTGTTGCTCTCGCTTTGATAATCCATCATTTTCTCTCGCATAAACTCAAGTGTTCTGACTCCCAGCGCATGTCCATCTTCCGTTGTAATATTTTCTCCAATGAGATTTAGAAGCGCTTCATTGAGGCCATTAATGCCAATAGTATTGAAGTGATTCTTCCAGTACTCATCAAATCGTTCTTTGACCAGTGCGAGGTAATGTCTTGAGTAAGGATATAAGCCTCCTTCCATAAGCTCCTCAAGAATTTTTCTTTTCATGTCGAGACTCTGTTTGGCTATTCTCATGAGTTGTTCGATTCGCTCAAAAAACTCGTTTTCATCTTTAGAGAGATAGCCAAGCCGTGGAAGGTTGAGGGTCACCACGCCGATAGAACCAGTCAGCGGGTTTGCCCCAAAGAGTCCTCCGCCACGTTTTCTGAGTTCTCTGTTATCAAGTCGCAGTCTACAACACATTGACCGCGCATCTTCCGGGTCCATGTCGCTGTTTACATAGTTTGCAAAATACGGAATACCATATTTTGCTGTCATCTCCATTACCACATCAACGATGGGATTATCCCAGTCAAAGTCACTCGTAATATTGTATGTTGGAATAGGGAAACTAAACACTCTTCCTTTGGCATCGCCCTCGCTCATCACCTCGGCAAAAGCTCGGTTGATCATGTTCATCTCTTCCTGGAACTCACCGTATTTCCTGTTTTGCGGTTTTCCCCCAATAATCACCGGCTCATCTTTCATAATATTAGGGACATTTAAGTCCATAGTGATATTGGTAAACGGTGTCTGAAATCCAACGCGCGTAGGGATGTTCATGTTAAAGAGGAAGATTTCCATCTCATCCTTTACTTCCTCATAGCTGAGTTTGTCGTACGCAATAAAAGGTGCAAGGTATGAATCAAAACTTGAAAACGCCTGTGCTCCCGCGCTCTCACCTTGAAGCGTGTAGAAGAAGTTGACCACCTGCCCAAGAGCGGTACGTAAGTGCTTAGGAGGTTTACTCTCAATCTTGCCGGGAACACCGCCAAAGCCTCGCATAATAACGTCTTGTAAGTCCCATCCACAGCAGTACGGCGAGAGAAGCTGAAGATCATGAATGTGTAAATCACCGCTTACATGTGCTTCACGAATTTCCGGGGTATAGATTCTGTTGAGCCAATATTTTGAACTGATCTCAGATGATACGTAGTTATTGAGGCCTTGCAGTGAAAACGTCATATTACTGTTTTCATTCACCTTCCAGTCGAGCTTTTTTAAATACTGTTCCATGAGCTCGTCTGAGTTGATCATTGCCTCAACATCACGCATCTGATTTCGCTTTTCCCGGTAGAGAATATACGATTTTGCAATCTGATAATTTCCGGAGATAACAAGCACTTCTTCAACAATATCTTGGACTTCTTCAACAGTAGGAAGCTTTCTTCCGCCAAAACGCTTATTGATACGATACAGTGCTTTTTCTGTACTTCTTTTAACGAGTTCTTGATTATTATACCCAGCAGCTCCGGAAGCCTTCTCTATGGCTCGTGCTATCTTGCTGCGGTCAAACGTGTCCATTCTGCCATCACGCTTTCTGATTTTCTTTATGTCTTGCATGCCCTTTTCCCTCTTTTGTTTGTTATTAATTAGATGATTTCTTCGTTTTTTTCGTCTTGAGCTTTGAAAGCTCATCAATAAATTCACTGATATCTGAGTAGGAATAATAGACCGATGAAAATCGGATGTACGCAACTTTATCAAAGTTTTTAAGCTTATCAATCACGATCTGTCCAATCATTTCTGACGTTACTTCGTTCTTCCGAGTCTTTTGAATTTCTGCTTCTACTGAACTAATGAGCTTTCTGTAGTCTTCAGTGGTATGCGAACGCTTTTCAAGAGACCGTAGAAGACCTGATTTAAGTTTTTCACGTGAGTACGGCTCTCGTTTTCCGTTGCGTTTGACTATAATAAGATCAAGGATGGTAACCTCCTCCATGGTCGAAAACCGAAACGAACAATGCATACATTCTCTTCGTCTTCTAATGATATTGGCGTCGGGAAGATAGCGAGAATCGGTTACTTTTGTCTCCCCATCTTCGCACATAAGACATTTCATAAGCTCTAGGTACGAATAACTATATATAGTGTTGCGTTAATAATAGTAATACTATATGTAGTGTTTTGCAAGTATGGCATTTTTGGCTATTTTGGGGGGAAATCCGCTTGGGTGTGGATAAATAGATAATCCACATACGGTAAAAAAAATATTTGTTGAGACCACTATCTTGTGCTACGTTACAGATACGCTATTCCGCTAACAACCATCATCATCCCATATGAAAATAGGAATTATTGGTGGATCAGGACTCGACGATCCACACATACTAACAAACACAAACGAACGAACAGTTAACACTCGTTTCGGCTCACCCCATTTAAAAATCGTTTCGGGGAACATTGGCAACAATACTGTCTACATTGTTGCGCGGCACGGAAAAGACCATTCCGTCCCTCCAAGTAACGTAAACTATCGTGCACACATTTGGGCTTTGCGTGAGCTTGGCTGCACTGCAATTTTTGCGACAACCGCAGTTGGCTCCCTAAGAGAGTCCATTAAACCAGGAGATGTTGTATTCCCGGACAACTTTCTCGATTTTACGAGATTTCGTAAAAACACATTTCATGATGATTCAGTCGTCCATACCCCCATGCACTCTCCATTTGACTTAAACTTAAGAACTTTGCTTACCAAGGAAGCAAAGAAACTTTCTATCCCTTTTCATGAACAGGGAACGGTCGTTACTATAGAAGGGCCGCGCTTCTCAAGCTCAGCTGAATCTCACATGTTTAGAGCTATGCACGCCGATATTATTAATATGTCCACCTGTCCAGAAGTAATTCTTGCGAATGAAGCTGGAATACCGTATCAAGCGATTGCCATGTCTACCGACTACGATTCATGGAAACAAGATGAAGAGCCGGTAACCTGGGAATTGGTTCAAAAGAGGATGAGCCAAAATGCTGAGACAGTAACAAAACTACTCGTAAACACTATTCATTCATTCTCATGAACGCTACACGTGACTCTATTAAATCGGCAATACGGACTATTCTTGACTTTCCTAAAAAAGGAATTTTGTACAGAGACGTAACAACGCTTTTTAAAGATCCTAAAGGGTTACGTGCCACCATTTCAGAATTTACCGCTAGATATGGCGATGAAACCATCGATGTTGTGGTAGGTATTGAAAGCCGTGGATTTATTATTGGAGCTATTCTGGCTCATGAGCTTGGAGTAGGATTTGTGCCACTCAGAAAGAAAGGGAAATTACCATTTAACACCCTTTCTGAGTCATATGATCTTGAATATGGCACCGATGAACTCGAGATACATACAGACGCAATACAAAAAGGATCTCAGGTCCTTATAGTGGATGATCTTATCGCTACCGGCGGAACGCTTCTAGCAGGGATTAAACTTATAGAAAAAGTTGGCGGGAGCGTTGTTGAGACTGCATGCATTGTTGAGCTTCCAGAACTAAAGGGACGAGAAAGAATTGAGGAGTGTAACACTTCACTCTTTTCACTGGTTACGTTTGAAGGAGAATAAAAATGTCTCACATTAAAACACATCTTTTAGGGTAAGTTGTGTTCTTTTTTTAGTTCGTTGAATTTTTCTGCGAGGAGCTTGGTATAGAGCACTGAACCTTTTCTATTTAAGTGGCCTACATCAAATGAATTCTCTAGTTCATATAATTCTGGATATTTGCGTGCATCTGCCAGTTCTATTTTGTGAGCCGGGTCAATTCTGTGATATACCGGCAATAATTCATTGTACGTTTTTTCGTTCATTCGTGGAGTCAGTACAAATATCACATGGATTCCAAGCTCGTCTGAGAGCTTCAATATTCTTTCAGCATCACTCAAATAGATAGGATTAATGAGTTCATTATCATCGTTATCAAATGCACGAACGCTATTTTGCTTTCTCTCTTCTAGTATTTTAGGGTTTTGCAAGATCTCATCTCTCCTTTTGGCTAATCTTTCCGTTTTTGACTTTTCAAATAACTCATCAAGTGAAGAATAGCCATTGCTAGTTATTTTTGAACCATCAAGGTCATCTTCATCTTTTGTTGCATAGTAACTAATAAGTTCCGGCATCATACCAAGGTTCACATAGTGACCTATGAAAGCGACCGTATTTTGCTTTATTTGATTAGATTTCTTATTAGAATGCCTCTTAGTAAAATACGTTGATTGCATTACTTTAATGTAGTTTTCTGTTGTATGCCATGAAAGCACCCTTTTGGTTTTTTCATTTCCTTCTATTGATGACTCACCGTTTAACTCAATAAAGGCATAGTCGATATCTTCACTATGTCGCGCAATAACATTCTCATACACATAATACACTTCCGGCCACGCCATTGCTCCCAGCCCAAGATTATATGAACTTGTCTCTTTTACCTCTTCATCAAACAATTCAGGATCAACTTGATGGTCAATTCTACTTGAGCCAAAAAAAAGAGTATCGAATTCACCTGCATTTTCTTTGTACTCAGTATATTTAGAATCAAGACTCTTGTTGTACCAAGAAAAATTGCTGAGCGTTTTGAATATAACAGCGTTAAGTACAAGAATGAGCCCAAAAAAAACAAAAAGCAGTGCTGCTACTCTCATTAGCTTTTTTTTGCGACTAGAATTGAAAATAGATAAATTCATATTGGGTAAATATACCAAACCCTAAGATAATAAAGATTGCTCCTGAATACATCGCCCACCTCAAAATAATTGGCATTTGTGCAATGTATCTTTGGAGATCTTTTTTTTGCTGAACGTACTCAACAACTATAAGAAAACAAATACCTGCTAAAGCTATAATAAAGTTAGCTTTTGAAGCGCCCGGCAACACTACGGTACGTACATTTTCAAGCGAGCCTATTCCTTTGAGTATTGTTAGAACAGTACCTAAAGAATCGGCTCTAAAAAATATCCATGCAAAACAGACTAGAAAAAAGACAACGCCAATTTGAAATAACGCATACAAACGTGGGAATTTTGACATATTAAACAGCGACACACATTTTTTTCGGATATCAACGGTGCTATTACTCACTACCAAATATACTCCATGCACTACCCCCCAAATCACAAACGTCCAAGCAGCGCCATGCCACAATCCACTCAGCAAAAAGGTAAAAATAATATTGTAGTACCATCGCCATTTTACCACCCTGTTTCCCCCTAATGGAATGTAGACATAATCCTTGAACCATTCATAGAGTGAAATGTGCCACCGTCTCCAAAAATCTGAAATGGATTTTGCAAAATAGGGTTGTTTAAAGTTTAGTACCAATTGAAACCCTAATACTCTCGCAACACCACGCGCAATATCAGTGTAACCAGAAAAGTCACAGTATATTTGAAACGCAAAGAAAATAGTCGCAATAATTAATTGTGTACTCCCCAAATTTGAGGGATTTCCATACGCACTATCAACAAAGAGTCCCAGCCTATCAGCAATGACCAGTTTTTTGAAAAATCCCCACGTCATGAGCTTTAAACCGCTCGTCGCTCTTTCGTATGAAAATGAGTGCGTTACTTTAAATTGTGGAATAAGTTTCTCGGCCCGTTCAATTGGTCCAGCAACAAGCTGTGGGAAAAAAGAAACGTATAATGCATAAATGTGAAATCGCTTCTCAGGAACCATCTTGCCCGTATAGACATCAATACAGTAGCTAAGCGCCTGAAACGTATAAAAAGAAATTCCTATAGGAAGCAGTAAACTAAAAACCGAAAATGCATAATCAATATGGAGTACAGAAAAGAGCTTCTCAAAATTTTCAGTGAAAAAGTCAACGTATTTAAACGTAAAAAGAATCCCTACATTTACCACGATACACAGGGAAAGGTACGCTTTTTTTATTGTTGGTTTTTTTGTCTCATAAATCTTCCGTGCTGCAAAAAAACTCACCACTGTTGCACAGACTAAGAAAATTACATAGTCTGGTTTAAAGCTCATGTAAAAATAATAGCTGGCGATGAGCAGAATCCAGAGTCGCCATTTCTTTGGGAGCACAAAAAATAAAAAAACAACCGTCGGAAAGAAAATTAAGAAGTGGAATGAATTAAATAGCATACAAGTACACTTTTGATCTAAAAAAGTATATCAGACCATAATACCATGAAAACGATATATACAGCTACTAACGGTACACTAAAAGCCCTGCTATTTTTACACCATTAATTCTACTTACGATTATTTGTCGCTAAATTATTTTATTTTTAATCTTCTATACAAGTCCTCTGTTGGTATACAGAACAATCCTGTCTTCCTTTTCTTTCCAGATAACTTTGGATTCTTTTTGCATTATCCTATATATTTTCTCTCTAGATATGTGAGTCCAGTCCAGGTGCATAGGTGGATACTCTGGATTATCATTTGAGCCATAGATACCCTTTTCCCCAATAATATGAGCGTCATCAATAATAACAATGTCTTGATACGTCCTCTTAGCAATAATCTTCAGTTCATCGAGTAAGGGTACATCTTCAACACCTCGAGCGGTGTGTTTTCCTGCATAATGTGCATCCAAATAAAAAAGTACTGGCTCGTGCATTGTTTTAAGTACATCTGATAACACGCGAGAGCTATCTCCCTGATGACACGTAACTACTTTGTTGTTTAAAAAACGCTTGGATGTTTTTTTGTACCATTTTTTGCTCAGCTCAATAGTATGCATCTTTCTAAATTTTCCTAGGAGTTCTGAAATGGTGTCACCTCTATATGTTCCCGTTTCAATAAAAACCTCCGGTTTTACGTTAACAAGATTCTCGGAAAGTATAGAATCAACATACGTGCTCGTAAGTATTCCGCTCATATCTTGATTTATTTGAGACTACTAATGTATTGTTACTATAGCAAAAAATCCATACTATGAACTCATCCCTTGCTTTGAATATGAGTCCTTGTTACCATTATAGTAGTTTTTGCGATAGAAAAGCTAATGTTGAGAGTGTAAAAAATCTTTTCATGAAATTTCTGTTCGCTAGCAACGATAACTAATCGACAAGTGTTTCAATTTATGATTTATGAGACAACAACCATTGCATGTATATTTTGGTCATCATAAATGTGCTACACAATGGACAGAGAGTATACTAAGAAAAATATGCTCTTTGCTTACTTGGAATTATGCAAAGATAAATCAAATTGAGAAACCAGTTTCTAATATTAAAAAGTACATTACTACTAATGCTATAGATTTTCTTGCATACGAAAATCCAACCATAGACGTTCTACAAAAAATACCTTCTTTCAAAGGCTTTGTAACAGTAAGAGATCCCAGGGACATTTGTGTCTCTGCATATTTTTCCCATGTAAACAGCCATCCAGTAATGGATTGTTGGCAACAACATAAGAAGTTAAAAGAACAGCTTGGGAAGGTATCCTTTGAAGAGGGATTACTTTTGGAGATGGCATTTCCTTTTACAAAAAATTTGTTTAGCATTATGCGTGATTGGCCATACGAACTACCTTACATACGGACGGTAAAAATGGAGGACTTAATCCATGACCCCTATCAAGAAATTATAGAACTATTCCAATTCCTAAATATAGCTGACACAAACACATCAACTCATAAAGAATTCATACGAGCATTAAAAAAGATACTTAACATCTCAAAAAAAAGGTCAAAGTACAATACACTTTCCATAGAAAATCTTCTAGAAATTGTTTATCAAAATAGATTTTCAAAGCTCTCAGGTGGAAGAAAACGTGGAGAAGAAGACCAGTTTCATCATTATCGCAAAGGAATATCTGGAGATTGGAAAAATTATTTTAATGAAGTTCATAAAAAGAAATTTAAGGCAGAATTTAATGATGTGCTACTTGCACTAGACTATGAACATGATGATTCATGGTAAATAACATAAATATGCATACACCTTCTACTTGTCATCTTTGTCACAGCAAAAAAAGAAAGACTCTCTATTTAATAAAAAAGTCTTCTATTGTTAAGTGTACTGGGTGTGGTCTTATATACACCTACCCCCCTCCTGATACAAGAAAAATCACTTCTATCTATAATAAAGACTACTTCTATAAACGAGGTAACTATGGTTACTCCGATTACGGCTATATAGATGGGTCTGAACATAGGGAAAAGGAAGCGCAAGAAAAGATACGTATTGTAAAAAAATATGTAAGAAGTGGTTTACTTTTAGACATTGGCTGTGCTGCTGGATATTTTTTAAGTGAAGCACAGAAAAATGGCTTTTCCACTAAAGGTATCGAGATTTCATCCTTTGCGTCAGACTATGCTAAGAATTCATTTAACCTTGATGTAGAAAACATCTCTATACTTGATATAGATGATACCTATACTAACTTCGATGCGGTAACTATGTGGGATATCCTAGAACATCTCCCTAACCCGCTAAAAGCTTTAAAAATTATCTACTCAATTTTGCGAGATGAAGGGTATTTATTTCTTGAGATGAGCGACGTAAACTCTCTAAAACGCTTCATAGAAAAAGAAAAATGGACACACTGGAAACAAGATGAACATTTCTTACATTTTTCTCAAAGAACCCTTAGCACCTTACTGAAAAAGGCAGGGTTTTCAACTATTGCTGCTCACAATGATACCTATTCCTTTCCATTGAGTGAAGAATGGGCTGCAAAAATTAAGGACTTTTCACGTTCACGAGGAAGAAAACGCAAATTATATAGTTCACTTCCTCTCTATCTACTTGAAAAAATTCCGTTCGGATTTGAGAGAACATTTCTAATTGCAAAAAAAAGTAAGCCTGCTTTCTCACATACAAAATGAACATACTGTCGATCTATCCAGAAAAAATATTCCCAGTAACTTCAGGAGGAAGACAACGAATTTCTAGCATCCTTAATCGTCTGAGTCAAAAAAACTCTGTATCAGCACTTTCGTTTACAGAGCATTACAAAAAAGAGTGTGACAAAAAGGTATCGAATATTAGGTACGTGTTAAAATGCTATACGCCTACTTGGTATGACATGTTATTTCGTTCATGTATTCGTAAAATAAAGTTTGATGAATACATTCTTCATAATGACCACCCATTCTTCTACCCATCCCACACCCGTATTATCAGGAAATATCCAACAGACATTGTCCTGTGCAGTCATTACTACACCTTACTTTCTCCCTGGATTACCGGATTATTCAAAACTACGCCCCTCATCCTCGACCAGCAAAACGTTGAATCAGATCTCTTCCCTGGCACACTGAAGGCTGAGAAATTTGCACTGAAACATGCTGACTTTGTCACGTGCTGCTCTGAAGAAGATAGGAGAAAG
>Ga0180007_10001643_pt1 | contig 28978 bp, 26 predicted proteins | sample MM_PC_MetaG_FD_121122 | JGI IMG/M metagenome (GOLD analysis project Ga0180007, IMG submission 121122) | Groundwater microbial communities from the Aspo Hard Rock Laboratory (HRL) deep subsurface site, Sweden - MM_PC_MetaG | ecosystem: Environmental > Aquatic > Deep subsurface > Groundwater... | reverse complement strand
TGATTACATTTTGCAAATTCATTCGCTTGATTATTTTTTTCAATTCCTTCACAACAATATTCATGGAAAAAATCGAATCAACCGTTGTGTAAGCGAAAACTTTGGCCGTCTTTTGATAACACGCGCTCGTCAAATCTCCGAAAACAATTTCCGATGTTCGTATTTGTTTTAAAATATTTTGATAATAATGTTTTACCGCTTTGCGGAAATTCATCGGCAGGAAATCAACCGCGATTATTTTGTTTATTTGTTCGTTCTTTTCGAGCGAACGGAGAATATTCAAATTGCGATTGGAAATTCCATGCTCCCAATCATAAAAAGTTGACATGTTCAGCATGATGATGTTCAATTTTTCATTTTCATAACCGAAAATGTCAGGCATAGTTATTTCAAATACACTCTGGAATTAAGTGCGAAATTTTTCTCGGAAAAATCAGCGTCATTATTTTGATTATCGGAAATTATTTTGTCAGCGACTTTCACTTTTGTCGAAAGATTGTCCAGAAAGTGAAGAGCCAGCGCTTCTCTTGTCATTGGTTTTACCGGACTGCCGAATTCCAATTCTCCATGATGACTCAGAATCATATGAATAATTTGATTGGCTGTTTCGACTTTCATATTTCCGATTTTTTCGATCGCCTTGCCGACCATGATCGCGCCGATGCTGATATGTCCATGCAAATTTCCTTCAATCGTGCGATAAATCACGTGATTCATTGCCAGCTCATCCAACTTTCCGATATCATGAAGCAAAATTCCGCAAGTCAGCAAATCATTGTTCAAATTCGGAAAAACGGTTTGCACGCTTTCGGCGATTGTCAGCATTTCCAACGAATGATCCAGCAGTCCTCCGACATAAGCGTGATGAATCATTTCAGCTGCCGGAGCTTGTTTGAATTTTTCGGCCAATTCATTGTCATCAAAAAAATATTTCAGCAATTCTTTAATTTTCTTGTCCTCAATGCCGTTTATTTTTTGTTGAACCGTTTGCCACATTTCTTCAATGTTTTTTTCCGTTTTCGGCAGAAAATCCGCCAAATCGTATTTTTCCGCTTTTTGCAAAAAAGTTATTTTTAATTGCTGTTTGTCTCGAAATTCTTCCACTGTTCCGTTTATTTCAACAATCTCGCCAACCTTTGGAACCGCGCAATTCGGCAGAGCGTCTTCCCAGATTTTCGCGGTTATTTCCCCTGTCCAGTCTACCAGAATCAAATCCATAAAATCGCGGCCATTGGCTGTTTTTCCGTTTTTCACATTTTTCACCGCAAATTGTTCTGCACTCAATTTGTCCTTGAATTGCAAATCTTTGATATAATTGTTTTTCATAGTTTTTTTTGAAGAAAGATTACTCATTAAAGATAATTGCTCCATACTTGTATAATTTTGTTGAAAAGTTCTTCCACGCGTCAGGCTCGATTTTCGCTTTTTCGCAGAGATTGGTTAGGAATTCTTCTTTGGCTGGAAATTCTTTCCAGAATTGCGGCGGAAAAGTGGCTTTGTATCGGCCTTGTTCCACGATTACACCATCTTTGTTTTCTTCAATTTCTTCGAATGAGCATTCTTTCGGCACTGATAAAATCGCGATTTCAATTTTGATGCCAGCCAGATCTTCCGGCAAAATATCGCTTTTCCCCAGATTGTGCGTGCCGGCGGAAATTACATTTTCCGCTATCGCGTCCCAGATTGAAACCGTTGGAATGACATAGCCGGCAAAACCGACGGTTTCATTGTTTTGATACAGGAAAACATAAACGCCCGCAGTTTGCATAAAATGAGAATCAAGGCATTCTTCTTCCAATTTGTCGCCTTCTTTGACAATTTTTTCGAGAACTCGCCTCGCGAAAGCCAGCAATTCCCTTTTTTCGCTATCATTAAAATTCATAAAAAAACAATTAATTTTTCTATGTTCATTATAACAAAAAGAGAGAGAAAAGAGCAATGGCCGATTCCATTGCTCTAATTTCTTAATTTAGCATTTTTTTGATTTCTTCGGCGATTTCCTTGAGTCTGTCGCCACTCGCCTTTTGGAAAACAGCGTCAGCCGGACTTTGTGCGGGCGGAGAGGCGGAAAAAATAACGCATTTGATTTCAGGATTGAACTTTTTAATTTTTTCAATCAACTCGTTTCCGTTCATTTCAGGCAAAGTAAAATCAGATATTACCAATTCAACTTCAACGCCTTTTTTTATTTCTTCGAGCGCTTTTTCCGGATTTTCAAAGTAAAGACATTTTCCGCCCAGAAATTCACAAATAGCAGTATAGCGATCCTGCATTATTCCCATTTGATCATCCACGCAGATTATCGGCGACATAAATTTTTTCATTAATGATTAAAATAAACTTTGATGTTTTGTTAATTATATCAAAATTTGAAATTAAATACAGCGATTCTCCGCGGAGAACCGCTGTTCGGGTTTTATTCGTTGAGAAGTCGCTTGATCGCGTTTTCAAGCGATTCAATGGAAACCGGCTTCAAAAAAACGAGACAATCAAGAGCTTCTTCCGGCGGATTGCCGGAAACCATGATAAATGGAAGATTCGGATTTTCAGAATGAACTTTTTTGATCAATTCTTCTCCGGTCATTCCCGGCATTTCATGATCAGTGACAACAAGATCGAAATTTTCCGAAAGAATTCGATTTAACGCAATTTCCGGATTGATTTCAGTGAAAATCTCCCGGCCGTCCTGCTCGAACAGCATTTTGTAAATTTCCAAAGTGTCTTCGCAATCGTCGACGAAAAGGATTCTAGACATTTCCCCCTCCTTATATGGCCGAATATGGCCGAGACGATTTTATATGATAGCTTGATAATTGAATTTTGTCAATAGTCGCATTATTGCAAAAACATAGCGTCGCCAAAACTGAAAAATCGGTATTTCAGTTTGATCGCCTTTTTGTATAGTTTTGAAATTTGTTCTCTTCCCGTAAATGCGGAAACAAGCATGAGCAGAGAAGATTTCGGTAAATGAAAATTGGTTATCATTGCGTCCACAAATTTGAATTTGTATCCGGGATAAATAAAAATATCAACATTTTTTTCAAAATTTTTATTAACATCAGGTTTTTCGGAAAACAATGATTCCAAAGTTCGAACCGAAGTTGTTCCAACGGCAACGATTCTTTTTCCTGATTTTTTCGCAAGTAAAAGTTTTTTAATTGTGTTTTTGTCAACGCTCACCCATTCTTTGTGAATTTGGTAATCTTCAATGTTTTCCGTATTTACAGGATTGAATGTTCCCAGCCCGACATGCAAGGTGACAAATTCCGTTTGGCAGCCGGTTTTTTTTATTTTTTTCATCAATCTTTCGGTAAAATGCAATCCGGCGGTTGGCGCGGCGGCAGATCCGGTTTTCTTGGCGTAAATCGTTTGATATTGTTTTTGCAGATTTGACTTTTTGCTTTTTGAGTCAATGTATGGAGGCAAAGGCATTTCACCGATCTTATAAATTATTTTTTTCAATTCGTTTCCGCTGAAATTGAATTTAACATTCCAGCTTTTGTTTTCATTTTTAGAAATAATTTCAGCTGACAATTTATTTTTGAACAATATAATTGTTCCGATTTTAGGTTTTTTCGCGCCGACCAGACATTCCCAATCACCGCCGGAGAATTCTTTTAGCAATAATATCTCAGCTTTTCCTCCGGTTTTCTTTTTTCCCTTTAACCGTGCTGGAAAAACTTTTGAATCATTGAAAACGAGAATATCATCGGATGATAAATATTTCGGCAGATTGAAAAAATTGTCGTGAATTATCTTTTCTTTTTTTCTGTCATAAACCAGCAAGCGAGAGTGATCTCGAGGCGATGCGGGGTTTTGCGCGATCAGCGCTTCGGGAAGATTGTAGTTGAAAAGGCTTAATTTCATAGGATTAAATCATTATAAACCAAAAAAAAAGGACAGTAAAGGCATTGCCCCACTGTCCCTTCTTTTGGCGGAAATTACAGTAGTTTAGTTTTTTTAGCCATTTCTTTGCAATCTTTCCGCTTCCAGCAGAATCGCGCGGCCGGATAGACGATCATCGTAATTTTCTCCGATATAATGAAATAAAATTTCATGATTGGGCGAAAATATAAACACAGCCGGTTTTGCCACTTCAGCTTCTTTATAGCGAGTGCGCAAATCAAAGCTGTCAATAATTTCAAAGTTCGAATCCGAAATTACGGGAAATTTCAGTTTTAAAAAATTCTTCAGCAAGCTGGATTTGAACTTTGTGTCAGAGGAAACCGCGACAATCCTCATTCCGAGTTTTTCAAAATAGGCGGACAAATTATTGATTCCCCGCAATTGTTTTTTGCAATGATTGCACCAAGCTCCGCGAAAAAAAATCATGAGCAAATTTTCATTGCCCTGATATTGATACAGATCGAACGGCGTTCCGTCATTATTTTCCAAAATGAAATTTTTCATAACCTTGAAACACTGAGGGGAATTATTAACAGCAATTATCCCAATCCACCACAGATGACAATTCTTCCAGCTTTTTCTCATAATCCGAAACGCAATTCTCACAGCAAAAATTCACATCATGTTTTTCAATGAGTTCATCGGCTGAAATTTCTTTTTCACAGACAATGCATTTCATATTAGCTATTGGAATTTGTTATCATAAAATTATAAATCGATTCACAAAAAAAATCAAGTGCGGATTATTTTTGCACAAACCGGTTATTCCTCCAAAACAGCGGAAGCATTCAGATAGCCTGACTTGAAATTGTTTTGCAATTGTTCCATGAATTTCAAGCCATCAGCCGGAAAAAGTTTCTTTCCCGTTTCAGCTGAATAATCAATAATGCCTTCGTGCTTCAGAGATTCAACGAAACTCGCATCACCGTCAATCGAAACTTCATTATCAATCAACTTGCATTCGACGATTGCTTTTTGTTCTCCTCCATTTTGCAGACGATAGATTTTGACGTATTTCATATTTTTTGTAATTAATAAATTGAACCGCGATCAGATGAATCAAGATCAAACAACTCGTCGAATCCCGATGGTTCTGAAATATCAAACGGATCGATCTTTTCCTCCTCTTCCGCCGGGATACAGCCTTTGTCCATTATAATTCGAGTGACTTTGTCTATTCGCGCAAAACATTTTGCCACCAATTCCTCGGGCAGAATTTCTAAAAGTTCTTGCTTTAATTGCGATTGTCTTTCAGTCGATTCGGAAAATTTTTCTAAAAGATCCTGCACATCAGCAGGTATTGGCTCATCATAACATGAGTAGTAAGTTTTGAGACCCGAGTCCCCCATGGACAATCCGTGATCAATCGGCACAATCTTGTTATCTTTTATCAAAAAATTATTCCCATGCCGATCGCTATTAAAAATGACAATGTCATAAACCCATAATTTGATGAATTGTCCCTCCATCTGAGAATACAAATATTCATCCGCGACATCATAATCAAAATCTAATGCAAAGGAAATTTGTTTCACCCTTTCAGTATATAATTGCGCATCAGCAATAAACTCCTGACTGCTTCCGATCTCATTACCGACTTCTCGAATGACGGTCGGCGGTACAAAATCAAATCCCATGTATTTGCTGACCAGATAAGCGGCGCGTTCCCTTTGAAAATACGAACCGGCTTCAATTCCGGATCTCAATTTTATTTTCTCTCCGGATTTGGGCTTGAAAATCGCGTCCCCATCATCTTTTAATCTGATGCAAACGGATTTATTCGCTCCGCCGTCCAACGCCATTTCTTTGATTACTTCCCTTGTTTCCAATATTTTTTCCATTTCTTCGGCTGATAATTGTTCTTTGACGGCTGCTTTTTCCGACAAAAATTCTTGATCCGGCTTGATTTTTTTGCCAGAAGATGAATCGCAGATTGTCGGTTTCAACGGTTCCATCGATGGTGTACCCAGCATAAAAGATTGATTTATTTTTCTATTATTTTAATGAAAGTAATATTATTTGCAAATTTAATAAATTTCATCGCCCTCAATTTCAATAATTTCCATCTTTGTTCTTTTTACTCCGAATTCTTTTGCTTTTGGTCTGTCTGTCATCCAGATGTCAATTCGATTTCCGCCGAATCGGCTGTGCATGCGATCGTGAACAATGAAAATCCTGTCACCGAAAAGTTCAGGCAGTTTCACTTTTGTTCCAAAGAAGAGAAAGTTAGCGGCAATGACATTTTCTTCATTGTTTTCGCAAACATTCAATCCGTTGGCTGTAATGCACGGGCTGGAATCCGTTTGATCGGCTGTGCTGGAATATGCGGTGGCGATGACATTTCTGGTTTCCAAAACTTTGATTGTTTCGGTTGATTCATGAGCGCTGACAACATAAAACATAAAAAACATGCTGGAAGTAAGAATCACTCCGCCGGAAATTAAAATTATTTTTGCAATTTTCGAGCTAATGATTTTTCTCAGCGGTTTTTTGCGTTTGATCATTCTGTGGAATTATTTACTTAGACATTATACCGCAAAAAGTGATTTTTTGGAACTTTTAAATTATTGAAAAAATTATTAATCTATGATAACTTATATTTAGTTGTAATAAAAAGGATTGAAAAATCGCATTGCTTTCGCGGGGGCGTAGTATAGTGGCAGTACAAGGGTCTCCAAAACCTTTAGCGTAGGTTCGATTCCTACCGCCCCTGCCAGGACAATGCGATTTTTGTTTTGTTTTGTTTGGTGATACAATATCACTATAAACTAAATATAAAAAGTATATGCTAAAGAAATTTTTAGTGGTTATTATTGTCGGAGTATTGGGAATTACAGCCGTTGCTTCGGCCGCGACATTGGCTCAAAGATTGAGCGGCAGTATTTTATTGCAAGTCGAAGAAAACGGCGAAGCTTGGTATGTTGATCCGGTGACATTGCTGAGAAGTTATTTGAAAGACGGAGATGTTGCTTATTCGGCGCTGAGAGAATTCGGACTGGGTATTAAAAATGCGGATTTAAACAAAATACCGGTAGGCGTTGAAACGAGATTCAGCGATACGGATACTGATGGCGACGGATTGTCGGATCAATTGGAGGATGGATTGAAAACAGATTCCGGCAAAGCCGATACTGACGGCGATTCCGTATCAGACGGCCAAGAAGTTCTGGTAAATAACACGAATCCGTTGGGAGAAGGAAAATTGGTTTATGACACAGCTTTGATAAATAGATTGAAGGGAAGAATATTATTGCAAGTTGAATCGCACGGAGAATCCTGGTATTTGAATCCAAAAGACGGGAAAAAATATTACATGAAAGACGGAGAAGCCGCATATCAGATTATGAGGTTTTTAAGTTTGGGCATTACAAACGCCAATTTAGACTTGATTCCGGTGAACGAAAAGTTTTCTTCGGAAGATAAAACGGAAGTTGCCGAGGAAGATACAATGATACGCGGCACGGCTGATCCTGATTTCAGTTTAAATGTGTACGATAAAACCAAAGTCATGGATGGAACGACTTTGTTCGCGGATAATCATAATACCGCAAAGCCGAGAATACTCGAGGTAAACATGCTGGGCGAAATTATCTGGGAATATAATCTCCCCGATGATTTGAAATCTTACACGAACCCGGGATTTGATGTTGAACGCTTGTCAAATGACAATATTCTTTTTGTCTGTCCGGGTAGCGGAGTGTATGAAGTTAACAGAGACAAACAAATCGTTTGGTCTTACAAGACGACAAAAATTTCTCATGATGCCGACAGACTGGCAAACGGGAATACGATCTTTGTTTTCGGAAATAATGATCTGATGACTGACCCTCAAGTGGTGGAAGTTAATTCCGCGGGAGGAATTGTCTGGTCTTGGCATGCTAAAAATTATTTCAATGCCGAACCATACTTGAGCGAGCAAAATCAGGGCTGGTCGCATACAAATGCGGTTTCCAGATTGGCTAGCGGAAATACTCTGGTGAGTCCGAGAAATTTCAATATGGTGGTGGAAGTAAACCCTCAAGGCTCAGTGGTTAAAACGCGAGGTTCTGAAATCATGATTGAACAGCATGATCCCGCTTTGCTTGAAAATGGTAATTTATTATTTGCAAACCACGGAGTTCCGGAAAAAGCGGTTGAAATCGACCAAAATGAAAATGTTGTTTGGGAATATACGGTGACAGATCCCCAGCAATGGCCTGTCAGAGATGTTAATCGCTTGTCAAATGGAAATACGTTGATCGCAACTACAACAAAAATTATCGAAGTCACTCCGGATAAACAAATAGTCTGGGAGTTTGCGATAAAGGATACCAGTAAATTCGTAGGAACCGTGTCAGCCGGACTTGGATTCTACAAAGCGGAAAGAATCGTCAAATAATGCTATAAATTTAAACGACAATTTAAATAATTTTTTATATACATTAACTAATATCAAGTAATATGAGAAAAACATATATTGTTGGAGTAATGTTTATAGCGTTTCTTTTATTTGCAGGAAATGCCAACGCTCAAAATATCAGTGATTTTGCCACACCGCTGGCTGCCTGCAAGTATTTTGGCGCACAGCCGGGATTTTCCGTTTTAAGAAACTTGTCCAATGATTGTTTGGTAAGAAACGGCGAAAATAATGCTTTTGTTTATACTCATTTTTATGATTCAGGCAATAATTTTTGTTTGGAAGTCACCACTTCCATCGGACGAGTTTTTGGGCCGCAATGCATGGCCATCTCACAAACCGGCAGAACGCAACAGGCATCTCAGGGAAAACTTGCAACAACTCCTTCTTTTCAACTGAAACAACTCCAGTATGACCATCTGCCTTCAGGCAAACCGATTCAATCGGATGATAATGAACGGATTGATATTACTATGCCAGACGGTTCTTTGATACAACTTGACGCCAATTCAACATTTACTCCGGTTTCAGATCATGAAGTGCAAAGTGTTTTTGGCCGCTACCGATACCAATGGCAGCCGTTTCATGACGGTAATTGTATTGTCGGACAAAATCTAGTCAGGCAAGCATGCCGGAAAGTTAAAACGCGGGACGCAATTTTGGGCATCACCGGAACGGAATTCCTCGTAGAAACGAATGAAGCAGGAACAACGGTCACTGTTTTGGAAGGTTCATTGATGGTATCTGACTTGAATGTCAAAAAAACAGTTGAAGTATCGAGCGGACAATATACATACATTAAGCATGGCGGTCTGCCGGAAGATCCGAAACCGTTTGACGCCTTCAAACTTGATCGCTGGTGGCAGAAAAAAACCGCTGAACAGGTTGATCAGCAAGTTATCAATATTATAACAATTTGCGCAGTCATCCTCGCTATTATTTTAATAATCATCAGACGGAAAGCAATTTTTTTGAAACAAGAAAAAAGAAAGGCGGCCAAAGATACAAAAAGTACTGACACGCAAGGATTAGCCATCAGCTCATTTATTTTAGGGCTTTTCAACGGAATTTTAGCGCTCAGTTTTTCCGCCATGTTTTGGCCGATCGCTCAAACTATTAAAAATTTAATGCTTTATCCATCTTCACTGTTTGGCAATGTGTGCGCTTCGTTTAACTGCCAACTATTCTTTTTATTGATAGGTTTTGTAAGCATTATAATGGGGATAATGAGCCTAACATATTCCAAAAAATATTTGGCCGTTTCAGGAATAGTTATAAATTTGCTGGCGATTTGCCTTTGGCATATTTATTTCTAATATGGAACGGATGTAAAAAGTTTATTCATTGTTCCCAATTCTGACATTCCCACAAACCAAAATAAAAAAAGACGCTCCATTGGCGTCTTTTTTGAATGATTGAAAATATATATTGAGGACAGAATTACGGAGCAGATTCCGTGGAAGTGTCTTTTATTTCTCCGGTGGTTTGCAAAAATTCAAGCGCTTTCTGAATATCTTTGTCTTCAGCGCCGGTTGAAGGAATATTTTGCGGAATCACTGACATTTCAAGTCTGTAAGTGCCTTTCCGTCTATTGTAAAAACACAATTCATCGTTTTGCATGAAAAAATCCATGTCTTGCTCCGGTTCAAACATTCCGGTTTGCGAAAATTTAATCATCTGAATGCGGATATTTCTGTCTTCATTATCGTTATACTTGTCATTTACAAAGGCAATATTGATTACTCCTTCCATTGGAATTTTCACATCAAACGGATGATAATCCGTTGAATTGATGTCAAGCCGAGAAAAAACCTTTCCGCCCTCGGAAAATTCCAATGTCGGAAACACGCCATCCACGCTCGTTCCTTTTGCTATCAATCGGAAAACGCCTTTGCCGGGCGATTGAACGGTGAAAGACATGTTCGTCCAAATTCCCATTTCCGCCGGAGTATTAGTTTCCAGCGAGCCCAAAACATTAAAGCTGTTTTCCTTTGACATTTCGGTGTTAAATTCGTCCGGCGAAATTACTGTTGTGGAAATTTGTTCGAGATCAGTCAACTTTTTTATTTTTATAAAATCAACGGATTCGAAATCATTGTTCACCGCGGTAGTGATAGCCGCCTTTGGATCATTTACCTTGTATATATTATCGACTTGAACAGCGACATTCTTATTCCCCAGATTAAAACAAAACTGTTTGTATTTATCAGTTTCCCTGATATCATCGAAAATCGTCGCTTTGTTTTCTGAAATTATTTCATTATCTCTGCCGCTTAACATTTCATTGTTGCTTGAACTCAGTTTGTTCGGATTGCTTTCATAAGTTTCAATGTATTCCGGCATTTTCGGCTCAACATACATAGATTGCAAATATTCTCCGTCCATATCTTTGCCGATCGGATAACCGAGTGAATAAAGAATGTTCGGCGCAAAATCAATGTATCTCATATTTTCGATCACATTTCCTTTGCGTATATTCGGACCGGACCAGATGAAAAATCCCGGCGGACCTTCCGGATTGGCATAATGAGCGCCCGATTCTATTGATAAAGTTAAAAACTTTTTGATCGGATATTCCTTGTTGTTTAGAATAATCGATTTGTCCACAACCGATCTTTTGATGTCATATTTTACATCTCCGCTGGCGGAAAAAGTTTCCGAGACCGATTTGAATATGCTTTCACCATCAGTGGTTTTCAATGAATTAAACACAGAGATAATTTGTTTTACCGTTCTGTCAAAATCTTTTTGAGCTACAATTCCCCTTTCCTGCCGGTCTTCCAAATTTATGCACAAGCGCCGCTCCCAGTCAAAATTATTATTGCCGCATTCATAAGCAATCGTCCGCGAATAATCAATGTTGCCGGACGAATCTCTTTTTAGGAATCCCAGCAATTCCAAAATTGAATCAATTTTATCAAACCGCCAGCCGGAAACAGGATCAACGAAAAATCCTGAATCGGAAAATACGATAATATGAGTGTCAGGCGAAGCAAGTTTCATATATTTGCCCAGCAATTCGTCCTTTGCCCGATATATTTCATCCACAAAATCGCCATATTTTTCCTGCAGAGCGGGTTCAATCGGTTCTTCGAATTCTTCCGGCCGTTTGAATTTCAGAAAAATATGTTGAGTTCCGTCCAGAACATCATCTTCTTGAAATAAAATATCAGGTTGTTCATGATTGAAAGCATACAAACTATTGCCATTGAACAAATCATTAAAAAGAGTGAATTTTTTGTGCGCAGCTTCAAAATATTTCGCATCATTGATATCTTGCGCATCGGGAATGTCAAGCGAAACGCCTTGAGCAAAAGTTGCAAAGCCGAGAGTTTTGGCCGTATTGGCGATAATTCCATTTCGCAAGGAATCAGGTTCAATGCCTTTTACCGGATTTATAACGGCAATATCTGTGACAGTGTAGCCGGTTTTCAATTCAACCGGATATGTTGCGGTCCAGCCGAATAAACCGACTTTATATCCTTTTTCCTCAAAAATATTCCACAAAGCTTTTACATGTCTGTCATTTGAACCTACCAGAGCATATTCGCTAAATCCATTGGCAGAGGAAACAAAATTGGTGATCCCGTGTTTTGCCGGAAGTTTTCCCGTGGCAACCGATGTCCATTGCGGAGGAGAAACCGGCGGATTGAATGTTTTAATCATTCCCATTGTTCCGTTATCAAGCAGTTTTTTGAAATTCGGCATTTGTCCATCGGCAATCAACTCTTCAACATACGGCCAATTGGCGCCGTCAAGTCCGAGGAAAAGCAGTTTTGGCCCTGTAATGGAAGATGTTTCATCAGTAAACGGAGTGCCAATATCGCTATTATTGACTGAATTCGAGTAAAAGATAATAACGATTCCACCAATGATAATTGCGCTGCCGAAAACAATTGACGCAATTAAAATCTTTCGACGATTTGTCATGAAAAATTCTTTGCTGAAGATGTTTGCAAAGATTTCTTTAATTTTTTGGATGTGGCTGTTCATTTTATTTATTTATTATGAGAAAAATTAATCTTTTAATAATTTATTTCACTATAATCCATTTCTTCCAGACCGCTTCCGCCGGTTTGTTGCGGATCGACGGATGCATGCTTATCAGCGGATCAGCGTAATCAGGATCCATCAGATCATCATACCAATATCCTTCAGTGGCAACGCCCGCCCAGCCTTTTCTGCCGTTTAACGATTGAAAAAAAGCTTCATAAGCCCGCGCTTGTTCATTCCAGTCCGCGACATATCCCCTTGCCAAATTTTCCGCATAATCATTGAATTCAAAATTTGATTTTCCGCTGGTGGAACCTTTATAGCTCGGTTGATTCATTACCAGATAAAATTCTTTGTCCAATCCGTTCAGTTCGGCATCAAGCCGGTTGAAAGAACTTGAATAAGCTGACTTCATTTCCGCGGCGCTCGCGTTTTCGCGAACATTTATGTATTGGAAATAAATATAAACGCCGTCAAGATCCTTGGCATATTCCGGAATGTATTCATTTGAAATTCCGCCCCAATATGAAAAATTCGAGCCGAAAATTTTTCCATGGTAAACCCGCCGCAGTTTGGTAATCAAATCCCGATATCTTTGGTTAGCGTATTTTTCTTCGGGCGCGAAATTGGGAATCATGTAGCGAGGCGTTATATCAATTCCGTAAATTCCGGCCTTTTCCGCGCTTGCTCCCCATTTCAACAGAACATCTTCCATTCCGTTGAACCACATATCTATCCATTCTTTTGTTTTCGGTTTTGTTATTCCCAATTTTGTTGCCGCGCGACTGTGCGCGTCCGCTCCGCCGACTCCCATGCCCGCAGAACTCAGTGACCACATATTGAAAAATTGAGTGTAATCAGCTTCGGTATTGAAATGCAAAACCACATTCAATCCGTATTCTTTTCCGGTTTCCGCCAATTTTTTCATGTCTTTTTCAGTAATTGCCGCATCGCGCATGTATTTGAACGGCGACTTCACTTCATCCAGAAAAAAGAAATCTTCATTTCCCAGAACTTCAACAAAAGAAAAAACATCCATTTGATTTCCGCCCATCGCTTTGATTCGCTTCATTGAACTATCAATATTATGCCGCGTATCTTCGAGCAAATTGAAATTATAATTGATTGTCCAAGTGTCCATCATCATCACGATTTTTTTTGCGGGAAGAGCCGCCGATTGCTTCGAATCGCTCCAGGAAGAAACAAAATCAAAAACATCATTTTTCTTTGTCCGCGTCACTGATAATTGTTTTTCCTCGCTTCGGGAACTTTCCGAATTTCTGGAGAAGGAATATGTCAGATTTTTTCCGACAACCGTCGGAATTGATGCTGAATACAAATAATCCGCAGTCTTTTCCATTTGAACGGAATTTTCTCCGGCAATGTTCAAATAAATTTTGTCCGACAGATTGGTATTCGCCGGAACTGAAACTTCAAAACGAACATTTGTCTGCGTTCCGACTTTGGCTTTGTCCAGCTTTGAAAATTCGCAAACGCGCTTTGCCTGAGATATCGGCGGCAGCATGGAGCAACTCGGCGGCCAGATATTAAACTTGTAATTAAGAAAAACCAGCAGAAGGAAGAGCAATATAAAACCGACTATTATCGCAATAACAAATGCGATTAATTTTAATACAAGCCTCATAATTTTTGTTTTTATTTTATAAGAGTCAAAAACTTTTTAATCGGATTTAGCTTTGAAGAACAACCAATTCTTCGGCTGATTTTTGAACTTTATCAGCGCGAATTTTCCTTTTAATTTTTTTCCTGCCAATTCAAATACGATTTTATCTTTTTTTACGCTTTCAGGAATCCAGCAGCCCTTGTCCCAAATTTTCACTTTGCCGGCGCCGTATTCGCCCGCGGGAATCGTTCCTTCAAAACCGGCATAATCGATCGGATGATCTTCCACTCTGACAGCCAGCCGTTTTTCATTGATTTTGTTTGCCGGCTGTTTCGGAACAGCCCATGACATGAGAGTTCCCTTCCATTCCAACCGCAAATCATAATGCAGATGGGTCGCCGCATGACGATGAATCACAAAAATCAATTTTTCTTTTTTCCCGGTTTTAATTTTGGGCAAAGGTTCCGTTGTTTTTGAAAAATTTCTCCGTTTGGCATATTTATCCAGCTTCATATTCGTTGGTATTATGTTTGGTTTGAATATTTCAACAATATTGTTTGGCAAAACCGTTTACGGAGCCGGCTCCGGCGAGGTGTCATTAATTTCACCGGTTGTCTGCAAAAATTCAAGCGCTTTTTGGATATCCTGATCAACCTGCGTTTCAGAAGGCTGATTTTGCGGAACCAATGAAAGTTCCAGTCTGAAAACACCTTTATTTCTATTGTAAAAACACAAATTATCATTCTGCATGAAAAATTCCATGTCTTCCGCCGGTTCAAACATATTATTGGCGGAAAACTTTATCATTTGTATATATAAATTTCTGTCTTCCTTGTCATTAAACTCGTCATTAACATATGAGATTTTAACATTTCCCGCATCTGGAATTATCACATCATAAGGTTGATAATCATTTGAATTAATGATTACCCGGGCAATTACGCCGCTGGATTGAGAAAATTCCAATATGGGGAAAACTCCATCCATGCTTATTCCTCTGGCGATCAGGCGAAAAACGCCTTTGCCGGGAGAATTTAGATTAAAGGATGTATTCGTCCAGATTCCCATTTCCGTCGGTTTATTTATTTCCAGAGATCCCAAAATATTAAAACTTTTATCTGTTACTATTCCCATGTCAAAATTTTTCGGCAAAAAAACGGTCGTTGAAAGTTTCTCCAATTCGGAGATTCTCTTAACTTTGATAAAATCGATGGGCTCGAATTTATTGTTTGGCAATGTGGCAATCGAAGCGACAGGATCATTCACTTTGAATATTTTATCCACTTGCACCGCGGTATTTTTATTGCCCAACTGAAAACAGAATTGTTTGTATTTGTCCGTTTGATTGGCCTCGGTAAAAATTGTCGCCTTATTGTCCTGAACTATTTCATTGTCTCTGCTTCTCAACATTTCATTATTTATCGGACTGATGATATTCGGATTGTTTTCATATGTGGGAATATACGCCGGTTCGGTCGGATTCTCATATAAAAGATCAATGTATTTCCCATCCATGTCACTGCCGATCGGATAACCGAGAGAATGAAGAATGTTCGGCGCAAAATCAATGTATCTCATATTTTCGATCACATTTCCTTTGCGAATATTCGGACCGGACCAGATGAAAAATCCCGGAGGACCTTCGGGATCGGCATAATGCGCGCCCGATTCTATTGATAAAGTTAAAAACTTTTTTATCGGATATTCTTTATTATTTATAATTACTGTTTTGTCCACAACCGATCTTTTAATTTCATACCTGACATCGCCATTGACAGTGAAAGCCTCTCCTATTGAATTGAATAATCCTTCGCCGTCAGTGGTTTTCAATGCTTCAAGTTTGCCGATATTTTGGTTTACCGTTTTGTCATAATCTTTCTGCGGAACAATTCCTTCGGGTTGCCTGCCTTGCAAATTTATGCACAACTGCCGATCCCAATCAAAATCATTATTGCCGCATTCATAAGCGATTGTTTGAGAATAATCAATATTTCCCGCATCATCTCTTTTCAACAATCCGATCATTTCCAAAATTATATCCAAGCGATCAAACCGCCAGCCGGAAACGGGATCAACGAAAAAACCGGAATCCGCAAATACAATGATATGAGTATCCGGCGTAGACAGCTTCATGAATTCTCCCAGCAGTTTATCTTTTGAGCGATAAACTTCATCCACGAAATCGCCGTATTTTTCTTGCAATTCAGGATCAATATATTCTTTGAATTCTTGCGGGCGTTTGAATTTCAGGAAAATATGCTGAGTTCCGTCTAGGACGCCGTCGTCTTGAAACAATATATCGGGCATTTCTTTTTTGAACGCATACAAACTGTTACTGTTGAACAAATCATTGAAAAGAGTGAATTTCTTGTGCGAAGCCTCGAAATATGCCGCATCATTAATATCTTTCGCATCCGGAATGTCCAGCGAAACGCCCTGCGCAAAAGTGGTAAAACCGAGAGTTTTTGCTGTGTTGGCAATAATTCCATTGCGCAATGATTCCGGTTCAATTCCTTTGCTCGGATTGACGATCGCTATATCTGAAACAGTATAGCCGGTTTTCATTTCAACAGGATAAGTAGCGTTCCAGCCGAGCAAACCGACTTTAAATCCTTTTTCTTCAAATATATTCCACATTGCTTTTACATGCCTGTCATTGGAACCGACCAGCGCGTATTCATTGTAGCCATTGGCAGTGGAAACGAAATTGGTGATCCCGTGTTTCGCCGGCAGTTTCCCTGTGGCAACCGATGTCCATTGAGGAGGAGAAACCGGCGGATTGAATGTTTTAACCCGCCCCATGGTTCCGTTATCAAGCAATTTTTTGAAATTCGGCATTTGTCCTTTGGCGATCAATTCTTCGACATACGGCCAATTCGCGCCATCGAGACCGAGAAAAAGAAGTTTCGGACCGCCGGTCGAAATGGCTTCAACGGCTGTCTGTTCATTGCTTTTCTCCGTAAACAAACTTGAATACACTACAAAAATAATTCCGGCGATAAGAAATAATCCTACAAGAGAAATACCAATCCCGACAAAAATATTGCGGCGATTATCTATCCAAAATTCTCGGCTAAAAATAATTCTCAATGTTTTTTTGATCTTTTGCATGTTCGTTTTTATTTTTAAAGTAAATAAAGGATAAAATCATTAAACCTAAAAATTTTCACAATTTCTAATTACATTTTAGCAGATTTAAAATAATTGCGATATATTTTTTAAAATCATAATCAGCTGATTTTTCAAAACTATTTTTTTTCATCAATGTCAGCTCTTCCGGTGAAAGAGATCTCGCTCGAGAAAACGCGTTCAAAAACGAATCACTGTCCCCCGCCGTAAAGATGAATCCGGTTTTCCCCTCGTCAACAAGTTCGGCTGTTCCGCCGATATCAGCGGCTATAACCGGCGTGGAATTGGCGTATGAGATGGGAATAATTGTCGGAGAATTCTCATAACAAAGCGATGGCAAAATAAGAAAATCCGATTGAGCCAAAGCTTCGTTTAATTCCGATTGATTCAATTTGCCGAGAAATTTTATTTTTTCATTTTTAATATCAGCTGACCAACTGCCGTTTCCGGCGACCAGCAATTCGGAAGCAATGTTATTTTTTTGCCAAATGTCGATCAGCCATTCAATTCCCTTGTGTTTTTCCAGCTGGCCGGCAAACAGGAATTTGTTTGTTCGCATTCTTGTTTGTTCATGGGAAATGAAATCAATCGGATTGCGCAGAATTGTTTTTTTCGAATTCAAGAAAAAACCTTTATCAACATAAAAATCCATCAGCCATTGCGACGGAGAAACAACCGACTCGGGAGAATCGAATAACTTTTTGCACAAAAATTCATAAATTTTTGTCGGCAGACCGTTAACCACAAAACTTTTTTCATTTCCTTTTATTATCAATCCGGACGGAACGGAAAGCTGAACATCATGCAAAATATGCAAATGTTTGATTTTTATTTTTTTTACAATCAGAGGAATCAGCAATCCGATTCCTTTTAAGTTGTGCGTGATGATAAAATCCGGTTTTTCTTTTTTCAATGTTTTATTGACAACAAATGCGGAATGCATATTGAACATATCAATAAAATGCCAAAACAAACGAACAACCGCGTTATGTTTAAAATCATTCAAGTAATAAAAAAGATTCAACGGTTTGAATCTATATATGGGAATATTATTGAGAATTTCTTTTTTAAATCCGAATTGCGGTTTGGTGGAAATTACGAAAACATCTTGCCCGGCGGAGCGCAAACCGCGAGCCATTGATTCCGCGACTTTTTCCGCTCCTCCGCGGGAATGCGGCGCGTACAAATTGCTGATGAGGCAGATTTTCATTTTTTACAACTTTTTATAAATTTCCTCGAGCTTGGCCGCGATCTTTGACCAGCGATATTTTTCTTCGACGGTTTTCACTCCGCGCTCGCCGAAATTTCGCGCGTTTTCCGGATTATTGATGAGAAATGAAATTTTATCCGCAATATCCTTGCTGTTTTTCGGTTCCACCATTAGTCCGTTTATGCCCTGATCAACCACTGAACGCACGCCTTTCAAATATGATGCTATCAGCGGCTTGCCGCAAGCCATGGCTTCGAGAAGAACAATGCCAAATGCTTCCGACTTATTGATTGACGGCAGAACAAAATAATCAAACAAATTGTAATGCGCAGGCAAATCAGCGCTTTCAACCGAATCGGCAAATCTCACGCGCGATTCCAATCCCATTTCCTTTGCCAATTTTTCATATTCCTGTTTCAAATTTCCGCGTCCCACGACCAAGGCTTTGATTGATTCATCAGGCAGAAGAGAAATGGCTTTTATCAGGAAATTCACGCCTTTGAAATAATGAGCCGAATCAAGTCCGCCGACAAATCCGATTATTTTGTCAGAACTTTGCAATCCGTATTTTTGCAAAAGATCTTCGTTCTTTTTTTCCGGATGATATTTTTTCGGCACTCCAAACGGAAGTTCGACAAACTTATTTATATTTTTGAAATAATATTCTTGAATATCGGAACTTTCTATGTAATCGTCGGAAGAAACGATTATTTTGTCCGCTTGATCGAGTATAAACGGAACAAAATAGCGCCAATACAATTTGCAATACAAACCGCGCAATCCTTTGAACTCCACATCCATGTGATAGCTCAAAACCAGCTTCATTTTGTCCTTTTTGAATTTCTTTGCCAGAGCGACAAATAAAGCGGCGCCGAAAAACGGGAAATGCAAATGAACAATGTCAAAATCTTTTAACCGCCAGAGAAATTGAGGCAGTAAAGCGGCGTGTCCGGCTCGAAAACACGGTCGGAGCTGCTTTATTTTGTATTTCATTCCATTTGGCGCGCCATTCTTTTCCTCCGGAATAAAAACGGTGACATCATGTCCGCGCTCCACCAATTGTTCGGAATAGGCGTGCGCAACCATGCCGATTCCTCCTTTCGGCGGCAGGACGCAAACTATTTGTGCGATTTTCATATTTTTATTCTATTGATTTTCAGGCGAAACTTCTTCCGATTCAGGCTCAGATTCTTTTTCCCTGGCATCCTTGATATAAATCGGCTCGCAGCTGGAAATAAGATCTTCGCTCAACGCGGTGCAAGTATTGACATATCCGACCGGCAATTCATTTTTCGGTTCATTCAAATTTTGTTCCTCATAAGAATTTTGAACAATGCATTCTCCGCGATCATTATCATTGATTATGCGAATCAAGGAATAAGTGATTTTGCTTTCAGCTGTTTGGCTTTTGTCGGACACGATCAGAACACTGCGGCGGCTACAGCCGCTAAAAGCTTTGATAAAGCAATCTTTGACCGCTTGATTGTCTCTGCCGTTTTTGGTTTCAGCCTCCGTATAGCTCTCGTACCAAATTCCGCAGCTTTTTTCTTCGGAATTAAAATAATTTTCCACTGCAAAAGCGTCGACGTGTTTCATCGCGTTTTTTAATTGCAATTGGGAATTCGGATAATAAACTTTGAAATATACCAGACCGCCCACAATCAAAACCGCTAAAATCGCCCAAATTAATTTCTTTTTCATAAGGTTTGTTTAACTAAAATATCTTACCAATAAATTATTTTTTTTACCACTTGCCAATACGCGTTAAATATGGGATTCACAAAATAACGCAAGATAAAATTGTCGATTTCCTGAAATAATATTTTTCCGGAATATTCGGAAACAAATTCTTTTTCCGGCAATTTTCTGTATTTATTGATTTGCTTTCTTGTTTCATGAATTTGCAACCAAGTTTTTTTTAACAGAAAATAACGGTAAACTTTGAATTTTTGTCCCAGCAATCCGTTTTTCAATGAATAGCCGAGCAATCCAAATTCCATGCAAGCCAGCGCCGGCATAATAAGAAAAAGCGTTGGAATCGCATAAAATGAAAAAACCGCGACATAACGATTTCTTTCCATAAAATACGCCATTCTGACACTGCGGGAAAATTCATATTTGTGAAAAATGACTGACGCGGGCGCGAGCGCGATTTCATAGCCCGCCAGCTTTGCCCTGGAACAAAGCTCCACATCATCATGATACATGTAATATTCTTCATTGTAATTTCCGATTTTGTCCAGCACTTCTTTTTTTACAATCAATGAACAACCGCTGGCATAACCGCTGATTTTTTTTATTTTATCAATGGCAGCTTCGGAATTCTTTTTTCCATAGCCGGAAGTATAGCCGAATCCGAGGAAATGAATCACATTGCCGAGCGTATTGATCAACGGATCTTTTTTTTCTTCATTATTTTTTGGAAAAAGCAAAATCTTTGATTGCGCAATACCGATCTCTTCATCGGATTCAACCGCTGAAACAAGTTCTCTCAACCAATCTTTGTCATAAACAACATCCATGTTCGCGATGACAAACAATTCACATCCTTCTTCCGCCGCTTTTTTGATTCCCGCGTTGTTTCCGGCTGAATAATTTCCATCAGCGCGAGGAATTACCGCGGCCGAGGAAAAAGTTTCTTTCAAAAATTTTCGCGATTCTTCGGTGGAAGCATTGTCAACAATATAAACCCGCGTCATTTCCGCGGGATAACTCTGGCTGATCAGACTTTCGCGGCAATCGGGCAAAAATCTATTGGCATAATCCTTGAAATTTATCAATATGACTCCGACTTTTTTCATACATCATCTTTTGTTTTCCCGTCATGATAATTTTCCATGGCGATCTTTCTCACCAATTCGGAAATATTTTTTTCGATTTTATTCTGGCGCAAATTTATTTTGAACAGCATATAGAACAAGGAAATTATCGAAAGATAAATAATCAGATCAACTCCGCGGCCGATGCCGACAAAATCAGCCAGCCGATTGACAATGGAGGGAAAGATCGCGATCAAAGCGACAATCAGCCACAATCCGATCCATGAAGCGAACAGCAAAAAAGAAATTTCCTTTTTCAATAGCTTTCTCACCGCTTTGAAACAAACGATCGCGATCAAAATGAGAATTATAATTTGAAAAATCGTCATACTCAATCAATGAATTTATTGATAATTAATTTCCAGCCCATGCTTATTTTCGGTTTCACTTCCTTTGAGGTTGAATAATCATCGTAATTTATTTTCACCGGAATTTCTTTGTAGCGCAATTCATTTCTGATTATCAAATTCAAAATTTCCGTGCAATGCTGAAAATCATTTTTTTGCCAATCCAATCGATCGGCCGCTGACGCGCGAAAAGCTCTGAGACCGCTCTGAGGATCGGAAAATTCCAACTGAAGCAACCATTGGCTGAAAATTTTGGCCAACATCAGAATCATTCTTTTTTTCTTCGGAATTTCCGATTCCACGCACAAAAATCGAGAACCGAGCGCAACTTCATAATCATGAAGGACTTCAACCAACTCCGCGATGTTTCGCGCTTCGTGCTGTCCGTCAGCGTCAAAATGCACAATAAAATCAAAGCCCAGCTTTATTGCCAACTCGGTTCCTGTTTTCAGCGCCGCGCCTTGACCTTGATTCAAAAAATGCCTGACAATGATAATCGGAAAATTTTTCGCGATTTCCGGCGTATCATCTCTTGATCCGTCATCAACCACAATGATCTCAAATCCCAAATCAAGGACTTGCGGAATGACTTCGCCGATACGACGAGCTTCATTGTACGCGGGAATGACAACGCAGGTTCGCATAATGTTTCCGATTAACCGATTTATTTTTTTGTTTCAATGATTTTATTGTTCTTTTTTTCCATTTCCATAAGTTTTTTTCCGAAGCTCGAGGCTATTCCCAGCAGTATGGCAACAATTATTTTCACGAACAGCAAAAAAACCTTTTCAAGATAATGCGATAATCTTTTCATTGCAAAACTCAAACTCAGATATTGGTGCTGAATGTCAGCAAATCTTTGTGCGCGCGGGTAAAATCAATTGATTTTTGCAGGCCGTCTTCCAGCGTGACGATCGGAAACCAGCCGAGAGCTTCTTTTACTTTTGTAATGTTCGGATTGGCCAATTCCCGCAGGAACAATTTCGGCGGCTCGGTTCTCACGGTTGAGGATGAGCCGGAGATTTCAATGATTTTTTTTACAATGTCCGCGATTTTGTAAATTTCCGGACTGCCCAAATTTACAGCTTCGTTCATATTTGAATTCATCACTTTGATGCAGCCTTCCACAATATCGCTGACAAAACAAAGGGAAGTTTGAAAATCTTCTCCGCCGTAAATTATAATTTCTTTGTTTTCCAGCGCGGAAACGATAAAGTCCGGAATCAACTGATCATCATTGATCAACATTTTCGGACCGTAAGTGCGGAAAATTCTTACGATTCTCGTGTCCAGATCATGAACCGATTTGTAAGTATCAACAATGGATTCAGCGTATTTTTTTCCTTCATCATAGCAAGCGCGCGGATCGAGCATGTCAGTGACGCCGCGAAAATTTTCATCCACAAATTCGCCGCGAGGCGTGTGTCCGTACACGACCGAAGAAGAAAATTGCATGAATTTTGATTTGTATTTTACCGCGATTTCCAGCGCGTTTACCAGACCGAGAGTGTTGGCCAGAACCGTGTGTTTTCTCAATTTTTCAAAATTCTTTACCGATGTCGGACAGGCGAGATTGTATATTTCACTCAAGCCGAAAACATTTAATTGAAACTTTCCCAATTCCGTCACTTTTTCCAGATCAATCGGCTGTGAAATATCATGATTTAGAAATTCAAATGAAGGCGATTTCAGCAGATGATTGATGTTGTTCTGTCCGCTGGTGATGAAATTGTCAATGCAGATCACATTTGAATCAACGAGCAATCTCTCGCAAAGATGCGAACCGATGAATCCCGCTCCGCCGATGACTAAAACATTTTTTCTGTTTTCCATAATTTTTTTGTTATTTGTTGTTTGATTATCAATGTTATAATTTTACAAAATTTATCTTTTTTTAGCAAATTTACTTTATTGAAAGTTTTAAAAGCCGGAAAACTCCATCAACCGCAACCGGATCATTCAAGACAAGATCCGACCTGCTTAGCACTTCCCCATTCAACCGTTCAATTTCCGCGTCAGACATCGTGGTGAAATAATAAATTTGCTCTGTTTCAATCGCTTTTTTCAATTTGGGAAAAATGGAATCATCGGAATTGAACACAACGGTTCTTCTCCTCGGAAAAAACAATTTGTCCGCGCGATCCGTAATTACAATCGCGTTTTTTTCAATCATTCTGTCAACTGACGCGGCTTTGTCGTAATTGCCGCTGATTATTTCTCGCTGATCAACCAATCCGTCTTGCGGAGAATAAAATGCGAGAACAAGAGAAAAAGCCGACAGAGCGATTGTGAAAAAAACAATTACAATATATTTAAAAATTTTGAATTTCTTCATTTCCAAAATATGAAAAAACAAATACGCGATTACCGGCAACATGAAAATATTCAGAGGAATCCAATATCTGGCGTATGAACTGCCGATCGTATTGTATTTCAGAACTATCGGATCCAGGAATTGCCAACTGCCGTAGGAAATGCAGAGGAAAAAGCAAGATGCGAAGAAACTCAGAATAAAAATTGATTCTTTTTTGCTGTAATTTTTTTTGTAAAAGTTGAAAAACCAAACGCTCAAACCGCCGAGAAACAAGAAAAAGTACGGCCAGAGCAAATGAAAAAAATATTTGTTCAAATTGAAAAAAATCAATCGCGGATGAAAGCCGAAAGGAATGATTGCCAACTTGAAATATGATATCAATGATGAACCGGAATCAACGCTGAATTCTCCGGGCAAGCGGTCAATTATATTTTCCGCGCCGTTCATTTTCAAATATCCGAGCGAAAAACAGTTTCCGTAAAGATCATTGTTAAAATAACAAAGCAGTAAAATAGGAAAAAGCAAAACAGACAAAAAAATAATAATTTGCCGCCAGTTGATTTCTCGGTAATATGCGATAAACGGAATTATTATCAAAGGAGCGACAAACATTATTTCACTTGTTCTGACAATCAAAGATGAACTTATCAACAAAGCGCCGATCCCGGTGTAAACCAACTTTGAGCGGTTGTCCGCTGATTTCAAAATAAAATAAATTCCCGCCAAAAGCAAAAATATAAACAGAATATTCGACAGCATTGCCATGTTCGCGTAATAACAATAAGTGGCGAGAGTGAAAAGAAGAACAGCTGAAATGAATGCAATCTTTCGATTGAAAACAATTTTTATAATTCCGTAAAAAAAGAAAACAGCAAAAACCGCGAGCAATGGCGTTAAAAACAAAACAGCTGACGCTCCGATCAACTTTCCTATGATTCCGTACAAAATCAACATTCCGAGAAAACCCATTGGCACCAAATTCGAATTGAAAATATTGACGCTGCGCGGATGAATCACATTTTGCAATTCAATATTTTCCGGAACGGCCAAGGAAAAATGATTTGTCTCTATAAATTGACTGATAAAAAAATGATTGGCCATTTCATCGGGCCAGCCGAAAATAAATTGATAATCATATTTTTCCGCTGACGGCAGTGTTGTCGTGATAGTAAGAAATGAATAAACGACAAAAAATAAAATTCCCAGAAGAATCAAAATAATTGTTGTTGAATTTGGTTTATTTATTGCCATATCAGATTTATTATAACGATTTCCGCATTATTTTACAAAAAAAAAGAACCGGCTCAGCGCCAATTCTTATTTTCGCATTATTTGGTTTCTTTGTGAGCCGTGTGCTTTCGGCAAGTCTTGCAATACTTGTTCAAGTCAAGCTTTGTTTTGATTGTTTTCTTGTTTCTTCTTGACTGATAATTCACTGAATGGCATTCTTTGCATTCCAGCTTGATCAGGTTATCTTGTGACATATATTTCATTCCGGTTCAAAGGAAATTTAATTTCCCAGAACGCTAACAATAATTAAGTTATTAAAATTATAGTTCTTATTTACTGGATTCTAGATTCTAGAATCCAGTAGATAAAGTCCGGTGGAGCCAGCGGAGGGACTCGGACCCACGACCCGCGGTTTACAAAACCGCTGCTCTACCAACTGAGCTACGCTGGCATTTTTCAGGATGAACATATTATAACAAGCAATATCGAATAAATCAAGTCTCGGTTCAACGGTTATCCTCAAATGTGTTTTTGCCGAAATTTAGTAATAATAAAGGATTAAACAGACTTAAAATAAAAAAATGAGACGATCGGCAGTGGTCAATCGTCTCTTTTATTTTCACAACTTTTGCAATTTTTTCAATGTCCAAGCAATTTGACAATCTCCCGCGAACGGATCAATTGCCACAATATCTTTATATCGTAATGAAGATATCTGTCCTCGACCATCATCGGCACATGCTGTCGAACGAATCCATGCACGAGCCGGGTTCCGGCGCCGAGACGGCTGTGCTCGCCCAAGTATTTTTCCGCCAGATCAATCGCTTGGCAGACTGCCAGCAGTTCGAGAGCAAAAACGCTTTGCGCATTGACAATGATCTTGCGAATCTTCCAGGCGGATGTCGCTCCCATGGAAACGTGATCTTCTTGCAATCCTGAAGTGGGAACATTGATCACTGATGCCGGCGATGCCAAAACCGCATCCATATTGACCAGCGAAGCCGAGCAATATTGAGTCAGCATCAGACCGGTATCATCGCTTTCATCACTGCCGCTCAGATCTTGCGGCAATCCATTGCTGAGCTTGGTATTGAGCAGCCGAAAAAGTCGGCATTGGGAAATATAGGCTAAATTTGTAATTGCGATCGCCAAAGTATCAAGGGGAATCGCCAACGGTTCTCCGTGGAAATTTCCTCCCGATAGCACGCTGTAGCCGGTGTCTTTATTTTCAAAAATCAGAGGATTGTCCGTGGCTGCATTCAATTCATTCTCTACAATTTTCCTCAGATAGATAATTGCATCCCAGACCGCACCATGCACTTGAGGAACACAACGAATGCTGTATGCATCCTGCACCCGGCGAATATCGCATGTTCTCTCAATATCTCCCGGCAAGTGAATGCTCTGAGATTTTTTTGTCACTCTTCGACTGCCGTTAAGATATTTGCGAATCGCTCGAGCGCAAACAATTTGCCCATGCTGCCGTCTGGCCTTGTGGATGCGCGGATCAAAGGCATTCATTTCTCCTCGGATCGCTTCCATATTCAGCGCTGTCAGAATATTGGACATGCAAAATAAATCTTCCGAATCATGAACTGCCAGCACGCTGTAAGCCAGAATCATTGTCGCGCCATTGGTCAGACCCATGGCTTCCTTTGGCTGAAGCTCGTACGGCTGAATTCCTTCCTTTGCGAAAACTTCCAGTGTATTGCACACTTCTCCTTTGTAAAAAACTTCGGTTTCAGGAATTCCGATGAGAACAGCGCCGACATGAGCCAGCGGAATCAAATCACCGCTGGCGCCGACTGAACCATACTTTGGAATGGCGGGAATAATATCGCTGTTCAGCAAATCCAGAATCATGTCGCAAAGTTCGATCGTGACGCCGGAATGTCCGACAGCAAAGGAATTTACTCTGAGCGCGAGCATTGCTCTCACTATCTCCTTTCGCAAGAGACCTCCGACTCCGCAACAATGCGACATAATATACTTTTTCTGATTCCTCAGCAAATCTTTTCTCAGAATGGTATGATCGCTTCGAGAACCGCAACCGGTGTTGATCCCGTACATTATCTCGCCGGCATCGATTTTTCGCTCGATTTCCCCCCTCATCTTTTGCATGCGCTCGCGCGTTTCCTCTGTGAGAATCACTCGAGGATATGAATTTCCATCTCCTCTCGCGATTGCGACTACATCCGGGATGGTCAGGCTCTGACCATCAAGGGCGACGACTTGATTGGCCATAGCGACCTCCCTTGACTGCTTTGTTTTTCTGTTGTCTAGGTACATACAATACTTTCAGGCTGAAAGTATTGCCGAGATTCAAATTATTTTATATTGAAAACAAATTAAAGTCAACCGAAAAGAAGCTCTCCGAGCTTCTTTCACTTATTATTTTTTTAACTTTGCAACCACTTCATCAAAAGATAATTTTTCCTGTTCTCCCGATAGCATATCGCGCAAGGTTAATTTGTTTTCCTTTAATTCATCTTCTCCTAACAATATTGCCCAAGGGATTCCATAGCTGGATGCGTATTCCAAATTTTTTCCGGTTTTCCTGGAGAGAACATCCAGATCGGCGAAAATATTCGCTTCTCTTAATTTTTTGCAATATTCAAAAGCGGTTTTAATGGGAACATTTCCAATGGGAATAACATAAACTTCAACCACGCTGCGCTGGCTTTCAAATTCCGCGTTTTGCAGGCGCAGAGCATCAAATATCGCTTCCAAACCAAAGCTGATTCCCACAGCGGGAAAAGACTCTCCTCCGCCGATAAATCCGCCGATCATTTCGTCAAATCTCCCGCCCGCGCAAATCGCGGAGCTGAGCCGAGAACGATCTTTGAGATAAACTTCAAAAACATTTCCAGTGTAATACGCCAATCCGCGTGCAAGAGAAGGCGAAAAAACAATATTTCCACTGCTGATTGTATTTTTTATCGCATCATCAACTTCGCTTATTCCCCCATTGTCTCCGATCATATCGCGCAATTTTTCAATCAATTCATTATTGGTTCCTTTGATTGAAATTGCGGACAAAACTTTATTTATCATTTCTTCGCTCATTTCTTTTGCCAGTAATTCTTCTCTGACGCCTGCTATTCCGATTTTGTCCAATTTATCAATGGAAATGATCACTGAAATTTGATTTTCTTCGGGAACTCCGGCATAGTCCATGATCGCGTTCAAAATTTTTCGATTGTTTATTCTGATTTCAACAGCCAATCCCAATCGTTGAAAAACTTCATTCGCCAGCTCTATTATTTCAGCGTCAATCAACGGATTGGAAACGCCAACAACGTCAACATCACACTGCCAGAATTCTCGATATCGTCCCAATTTGATCGGACCGTCTCGGAAAACAGTTCCCATTTGATAACGCTTGAACGGCAATCTCAGCTGAGGATTCATGCCGACATATCGCGCAAACGGAACTGTAAATTCAGTTCGCAGAACCAAGTCTCGGCCGCCTTGATCGTTTAATTTAAAAGTTTCATTCATTGCCTCGGATTCCTGGCCGATTCCGAATTTTGACGCAAAAAGTTCTTGTCTTTCAATCACCGGCGTTTCAATCGGATTGTAACCAAAAGACTCGAACACAATTTTAAAAGTGTCCAAAATTTTATCTCTGGCGATTTTTTCCGCCGGGCCAAAATCCCGAACGCCTTTCGCCATTTGCAATGCTTCGTTTTTCATATGATTACAATTTTTTATACGATTTATTACGAGAATATAGAAGCTAGAAGATAGATTCTTCTCCGTCGCCGTAGCACGCGGAAAGAATTAAGGATAAGGATGAGATTAAGAATTAAGGTTTGGATTTTATTTTCCTTAATTCTTCTTCTTAATCTTAATCTTAATTCTCCGTCGCCGTAGCACGCGGAAAGAATTAAGGATAAGGATGAGATTAAGAATTAAGGTTGTTTTGCATGGGGTGGATGACGGGACTTCCCTCGTTCCGTCTCGGGACAGGCTTCTCGCCCGTCTTTCAGCTAATCTTTGTTTTATAT
>Ga0180007_10001642_pt1 | contig 28979 bp, 42 predicted proteins | sample MM_PC_MetaG_FD_121122 | JGI IMG/M metagenome (GOLD analysis project Ga0180007, IMG submission 121122) | Groundwater microbial communities from the Aspo Hard Rock Laboratory (HRL) deep subsurface site, Sweden - MM_PC_MetaG | ecosystem: Environmental > Aquatic > Deep subsurface > Groundwater... | reverse complement strand
CCTTCAACAAGTCATCGAGGCCAGACCTGATGAAGCAGATATTTGACTATCACCCCGATCTGAGCCTCTACATGGAGGGCGCACCAATAAAAGAGGAGAAGCCTGTGACCGTCGGACCCCGTAAGGAGGAGCTTAAGATAGCGGTCTTGTCGGCACCCTTCCTCAAGTCCCCCCCTGATCACTATGGTGGATTGGAGGTCGTCACGACTAATCTAGCTGCTGGTTTAGCAGAGCTGGGGCAGGATGTCACCCTGTTCGCAGCTAGGGGGAGCAAGCCTGTTGGGGATTACGAGGTCTTCGAGACGATTGACCCCGTGTTCGACTTCGGCACGGACTGGGGTAAGATAGACTGGTACGAGAAGGAGAAGGCCCACTATGAGACCTTCAAGGACAGGCTCAAGGAGTACGATATTGTGCATGGGCATGGTTGGTTCGCTTTCGAGTATCTGGCTAAAAGGGATGGACTCGCCTCTCATGTCTGTCATACCCATCACGGGGGCCTGAATTGGAAGTCCAGACCCTGCGAGAAGACGAACCTCATAGCGATAAGCAGGTTCATGGCCGAGACCTACTCGCGTCAGCTGGGCACACATGTAAAATGGGTGTACAACGGGATAGACTTGGACGCCTACCCCTACAAGGCGGTTAAGGGCGACCGCCTCATCTACGTGGGTAGATTCGTCTCCTTCAAAGGGGTACACATCGCGATAGAGGTGGCTAAGAGGCTCGGCATGGGCCTCGACCTGGTCGGCGGAGCCTATGAGGAACCCTACTTCTCTGAGCAGGTGAAGCCCCACTGCGAAGGCGAGCAGATAGTGCTTCACGAGAAGGCTCCCCACGAGCTCAAGGTTAGACTGCTGCAGGACGCGAAGGCACTTCTATTCCCCTCCAAGATGGGAGAGCCCTTTGGGTTAGTCGCGATTGAAGCCAATAGTTGTGGAACTCCAGTCGTGGCCCTCAGGGACGGAGCCATACCCGAGGTGGTGATAGAGGAGGTGAACGGCTTCGTGTGCAACTCTATGGAGGAGATGGCGGCGATGGTTGGGCAAGTGGACAAGATCAAACCTTTGAACTGCCGCAATCTGGTCGAGCAGAACTTCTCTAGGAACATTATGAGTCAGCGATACCTAGACCTCTTCAGGGCGATCCTAGCGGGGGCGGAGTGGTAATGTGGTCTCATTTATCGTGTTTCTTCGCGGGGCTGGCGATAGGTCTCGCCATAGGCTTCTTTGTATGCAAGAAGAGGTGAAGGGTTGAGAAAGCATGCAGAAACACCCTAACGCTTTAAATCTCTAAATAACTACTCCAACGTAGGTAACATTCATCATGCGTGTGAAGAGGAAAAGAAAATGGTAGTAGCCTCATCTGAGAGGAAGCAACCTTGAGCTACGAGTTAAAAACCATAGCGGATTGCTGGGTTTACAAGAATAAACCAGATACAAACTTCAATAAAGACCTCCTTGCAATAGGCCGCTGGAACTATCTCAGCAGAAGCCTCATTACCTTCGATCTACGCAACGTAAACATTGATCCTGCGACAATAAAAGCAGCCGAACTCTTACTATACGGAAAAGCACTTTACACCCCTCTCATAGTGGAAGCCCTCTACACGGCTACAGGCTGGAGCGAAACAACGGTCACATGGAACAACCAACCTCCACCAACAACATATCACTGGGAAGGAGGAGACACTAGCCTAATGGGAAGCACCACTCAGATTCCCTCTGCATCTGCGGGATGGTATTCCATTCCACTTGAAGTAGCATTCATAAAACACAGATGGAACCAAAAACTTCACGCAATCCTTAAGGGATACGAAACCGCAGCCAACAGCTACTGCTACGCCCAAGACAAAGAAGCGTCAGGCGGAACATACGCCCCCAGACTCATCCTCCATACAGAACCCGTTGGCATACCCACAACCACAACAATATCCGCTCCCGCAACCGTAAAACCCAACGAAACATTCACAATCACAGGCAGACTATCCGAAACAGACACAAATATTTCCATTCCCAACCAACCCATCACCCTAAGCTATAACGGCATAACTCTGGGAACCGCACAGACAAATGTCAACGGAGACTACCAGATTCAAGTTTTCATCCCCACCGAAGGCACATACACCCTCACAGCACATTTCGCAGGAACCACAACGCTAGCCGCATCCACAGGAACAACAAAAACAAGCACAGCCCCAACCAGCGCCCTGCTTCCCATAGCCGTGCTAGCGACCCTAGCCTACGCGTTTTTAAAGAAATAAAAAGGATAAAGTTTTTTATAACCACTCACGAATAGTAAACACGGTGGCAAACTCAAATGGTTATACTTCTCCCAAGCACAGCGACAAGAACCATAATCGTAGCCGTTCTTGAAGTGGACACCAAACTCACCATAATAGCTCCAGACACCGTTGCTCAAGGAGCCAGTTTTAACATTGCGGGGATCCTTCAAAGAGTAGATAATAATGATCCTATTCCAGGCGTCATGGTCACTGTATCATACAACGGAACAACCCTTGGAAACATATTCACAGACGACCTAGGACGCTACCTGCTCTCAACCTCCATAGACATGCCTGGAACCTTCACGCTGACAACCAGCTTCGCAGGAGCAGAAATCGCTGGACTAACCTTGAACCCAAGTATGGCAACAAGAGGAATCGGAACAGGACTAGCACACCTCCCCATAGCACCCATAGCAATAATAGCGGGAGCACTCCTACTCCTCTCAAGAAGGTGATGGAATGAGCTACGTATTCGACCTTCACAGGCGTAGAATGACCCGAGGACTGAGAAGAATCTACGCGGAAAACACCAGGGCAACACCCCTCCAGCTAACCCCAGCATACAACCCCCAACGACCTTACCCATACTTCACCGAAAAACTACGCCAACTCAGAACCCCCCAGTCCACACTACCCACCAGAACCCCCCGATTCACACACGACCAGCCCACCTTCATACGAAATGAAGCATTCAACCCCGACACCTGGTGGAACGCGGAAATGAGGAATAGACGTGCGTGGGTCGTAGAGTGTGAGAGCCCTTACAAAGGCTGGCCCCGAACCCGACTACAAAGCGGAATATTGGTCTAAAATGCCAGGCAGACCCCAGCACAAGTTCATTTCCAAGCTGTTAACAGGACACGAAGGAGACACCATACACCAAGCCCTAGACGCCCCATTCAACCTAACAGGAAAAATCCCTAAAAAAGAACTCCAAGACTTCTACAAACTCCTAAGACCACCCACATCCAAATACACCTCAGGACACAGACAAGCCCTCCACACCATAGAGGAAGCAATCACCCTAGGCTACCTCCTAGACGGACCCAAAGGCGCCAGAGCAGGCCTCACCCACATACTGGCAGACGAGGAGCTGAAGTCCAAGGAGGACAAAGCCCTCATAGAACTACTCATGAAACTAAGCCAAAACAGCCGTTAAACACCAAAACAAGCCATTACAGAGCATATTAAGAGATTAATCTAGGTTTATTATCAGATGTATAAGGCTAAATAAATTACAATAGCATTCTCACGCATGGATTAAGAGAATGAGGCTGTGTAGAAACACCCCCAAATATTATAAGAAGGAAACAATCATATTAGAAGGGGGAATATGAGCAAACGTAAATCACCAAGAGAAATCGTCGAATCCATCATGGAAACCCTCGAATCTGACCCTCAGACCATCGATATGATAGCGAGAGAGATAAAAAGTTCATGGACGACGGTTTGGTCATACTTGGAGTTCATTGAATGGGTTCAGCAGTGTCCTAAGGTGAGTAGGGTGAGGGCTGGTAAGCGTATTGAGCTTTGGAGGCGTGAGTGGGGGAGGCTTCCCCAATGAGTAAGCGAGGTCGTCCTAAGGCTGTTAACCAGCTCTTGAAGAATAGACGGCATAAGAAGTGCAGGTATTGCCATATCTTTACTGAAAACCCTTCATTACCTTATTGTTTAGCATGCGGAAGACGGATCTGAGGCGAACTAAATGGGCTTAACCAGAAGACCCGTGCTCGACGATAGGGTGGAGTTCAGCAAGCAGGGGTCGATAAGAGAGGGGAAAATCATAGCGGTAGACGAGACAGGCTTCTACTTCAGGATTGAGACACCGCAAAAAACGCACACCATACGCAGAGAAGGGCATAAAGACAAGGCTGAGCTACTTATCCCCCTAAGCAGAATCAAGCGAATTCTAACAGAGGAGTAGATGGGGTGAACTAATGGAGTACGCGAAATGTAAAAACGCGCTCTATTATGATCTTTTGGTTATACCTCATGGCCACATACCTGCCCCAATGGTGAGGTTCTGGAGTTGGCTGCCTATCCCAGTAAAGGGGCTGAGAACGTATGATACCTTTTCCTGCCCCGTATGTGGTATGCCCAGCTTCTTCAAAATAGATTACATGTGTAGAGAATGCGAATCTTGGAATGACGGTGAAGAATATTATTTACATTGGAAAAGCCGTGAAGGTAAACGAAAAAAGAGACTTAAATGGAAAGCCTTTGAGTATGCCCTTCTCCCTCTCTATATTCTTCTTGGAAAGGCATGGTATATGAAAAGTGTCCAATATCATGCCATAGACTTCATGAATGGTAGAGTTCCTAACGTTTTTCCTGTGCGCAGGAGAATGAAAAATGAGTAAAACAAACATGTACCCCAATACCAAGACCTGGAACCCCTTCATCGGATGCGATTTTGACTGCATCTACTGTGAGAAAAGCTTCAAAAGAGTTCTAAGAAGGGTAGGACACAACATCGGATGCCGTCTCTGCTACAATTATACGCCTCACATCCACCTTGAGAGACTGAAAAAGATCCCAAGCTCCCCCATAGTCTTCGTTTACGGCCAGAGCGACATATACTTCTGTTCCCCCCACTTCGTGAGACGAACGTTCAAAGCGATAGAAGACCACAAGCCACGTAAGCCGAAGACCTATTACTTCCAGAGCAAGTCCCCATCTGTATTCAACATCTACTTAGACTGGTTCAACGAGAACAAAGACAAAGTTATACTTCTCACAACCCTTGAAACCAACAAAAATGAAGGCTACAGAGAGAACATATCCAAGGCCCCACTTCCCACAAGGCGTTTCTACGACTTCCTAGACCTAGCATATTCCCGTAAGGTAGTCACCGTAGAACCCGTATTGGACTTTGACTTAGAGATATTCCTAACGTGGATACGTCTGTTAAGGGATCAGGGCACACTGGAATATGTCTGGTTCGGCTACGATAGCAAGGGCTGCAATCTACCCGAGCCCTCTACCGAGAAGGCCCAGAGATTCGTAGACGAGCTACAGGCCTACGGGATAGAGGTCAGAGGGAAAACATTAAGAAACGTGAAGCTAAAGGGGTAACTTAATGGTTCGCCCAGCATTCGAGGGCAGAGTATACTTTCACAGAACAGGCGGCGTCATATCAAGCCTTGACACGATCAGAGAATCCCACCTCATCGGAAACACAGTTCACTATAGAACGGTCCCAAAATACAGGTGTGAACAGTATGACTCAGTGTCATACTACGACTTCGAGTCCATCGTATTCAAGGTAGTCAAGATCCAGAACGCCTACAGAATCGTCGTTGACAAAGATGAAATCAACCAGGAAATCCAGATACAGGTCGTAGGACTAGGCGTATTTGATGGGAGAAACCTAGGGGGAAGCTTCAAACAATTTCCTTTACCCCATAAACCAGCTCAGAGACCTACTCATCTGAAAAAAGGTTTAATGAATATTCTATACGTTATCTCCAACACGCAGATCGGTGGAGCCGAAACGGTTCTAAAGAGACTGATAAGAGGGCTGGATAAGAGCCTCTACGAGGTAGACGTAATAGTGACGGGCATGAGAGGCCCACTACACGCGGAATACGCTGCAAACAGCAGCAGCCTCACATATTCACAGGATGAAGGCGTATACGACATAAATCTCTGGATTATTACGAAAGCCAAGGAAAAACAGTATGATCTCATACACTTCTTTAACCTGTTCAGACACTACGCAGTCATCCCCATCATAAAGGCCAACAGCCCATACACAAAAATAGTGGCAACCCTTCTAGTCGATCTCTACTATTTCAAAGAATCATGGAAAAACGAAATTAGGCTAATAAACACCATACGTAAACACCTATGGGCCTTCACAGCAGACGCCTACATAAACAAAAAGGTATTTCCAGAACTCACCATAATACCCAACGGAATACCCACCACCATGTTTTCCTCTGGCCATAAAAAACCTAAAACCGTTGTCTGGATAGGCCGAATGATAGCTGGAAAGAAGATAAGGCTTATCCCCCAGATAGCAAGGTTGCTTCCTGACTACCAGTTCACCATTATAGGCGACAAACAAACCCCAGAGTACAGGAAACTAATAGAGCCTGGGGGCATAAATGCTCCAAACGTAACATATAAAATAGGGCTGAACGAGAGACAGGTTGCAGACATTCTAGCCGAAAGCCAGTACATGATATTCACCTCTCACAGCGAAGCCCTACCCCTAGTCGTGCTAGAGGCCATGAGTTCAGGCTGCTGCGTTGTCTCTGAGAGAGTTGGAGACATACCCCGCGTAATACAACACGGAGTAAACGGATACTTGGTTCCAGAAGGATCAGATACAGTGGACTGGATAAGCAAGAACCTAGGAAATCTAAACATAAACGTTTCCGACGCGGCGCGAAAGAAGATCATAGGCGCATACTCAGAAGACCAGATGACTAAAAAATACGAGTTCCTATACGGAGCCATAGGCAGCCACCACAACCAGACACGCATAGCCTTTCTATGGGGAGTCCCCCAATTCCACGAAGGATTCTGGGAGGGGAAACTGGACTCTATGCAACATGCAATAAGTGAACTATCAACAAACAACGTAGTACAGGTATTTGCGTCCACGAACAAAAACCCCTCAAGAAACATAGTGAACGGCCAGAACATATATTTCTACGAACACGACAACACGAAAGACCTCGTACACATCCTGAAACGGTTCAACCCACACATGATATACCTAAACATGTTCGGAGACAAGAAATGGTCTGAAATAGTGAACGCCTTCCCGAAGACATGGAAAGCAGTTATGCACTATGGCGCTACAAACCTGAAAATACCATACGCCAACAAAATGGATTTAGTCATTGTCCAACAAGAATACATGGTAAAGAAAATAGTCGCCGAAAACAGCCTGCCCCCTGAAAAGGTGAAAGCCTGCCCCTTCTGCATAGAGCAATGGCTGTTTAAGCCCACGGCAACCCAAAAACCATATTCTGCGATCATGGTTGCCGACTTTAGAAAAGACATAAAACGCCAGGATCTCCTAATCCGTGCATGGAAAGACATACCTGGAAAACTTGTTCTGGTAGGCCGATTTGAACGCTCAATCCCTGAAGACTATCATGAAACATGCATTGCATTGGTCAAGAAACTAGGGTTAGAGAACCGAATAGAGATCTTGAACGGATACCCCCACAACGAGCTTCCCGCACTCATAAACAAGGCCAAAATAGCTGTTTTGACATCAAAAAGAGAGGCTGGGTCACGCGCATTAATAGAGATGATGGGTTGCGGGCTCCCCGCTCTCGTGTTGTCTGACTGCCCTGGAAACGTGAATATGATTAAAAGAGAGATAGACGGATTGGCTTCAGCGCCAGACCCTAAAAGCATAGCTGAGGCAGCTAAGAGACTGCTTGAAAACTATCAGAAGATGGGTGAGAACGCAAGTAAACGAATTATAGCGGATTATCCATACCATAAAATGTATTCATTCTTCAAGAAGATGGTTGAAAAGGCGAGGCCCGAGGTATCAATAATCACCACTTCAATGAACAGAGGAGAATACATTGAGGACACGATCAACTCCGTTAAGACACAGCGCGTAAGCTTCCCCGTTAAAGTTAATCACATAATAATGGATGGAGGATCAAAGGATAACACCCTCAGCATTCTTGAGAAACACAGAGACAGCGTACACGCCTTCATAAAGAGGGATAAAGGACAGACAGACGCAATATGTAAAGCCATGCAGATAGTTGAACAGGAGTTTCCCCAGACAGAGTATGTCGGATGGATAAACGCAGATGATTACTATGAGCCTAGCTACCTAGAGAACTCGTTAACACAGCTCAGAGACGCCCCCCCAGACGTAGCCATGACCTGTGGAGACGCCAACCTTGTTGGAATGCAAAGCGGCGTCATTCACTATACCTCTCAAAGATACGTAACCACTGAGCTAATAGGCACCAGAGGAAACATAGTCGTGCAGCCCACCGTTCTAATACGCCTCTCTGCTCTAAAGAAAATGAAAGAGAAACAGGGATACTCCTTCAACCCAGAGATAGACTACGTACAAGACCTGGAACTCTGGTACAGACTTCTAATCAACGGATACAGGATCAAACACTTAACTAAAGACGATAAGGGCTTAAACGTAGTGGCTAATCTGAGAATGCACCCTGAACAGATGTCAAGAACACACGCCAAGCAGCAGACTATAGAGAGAGACAAGATTTTAAGAGCCATATGCATAAAAGAGGGAATAGAGGGACCGCCGTGGGTAAAGCATTGAAGCCCATCAGAATAACTAATGCAACTCTAAAAAACAAAGGAAAAACCATTACTAACTACATTCACGTATTCGATGAACGACTCAAAAAATACTTCAAATCCTTCCACTTCTACGCGGAATACGACCAAGACGTTTCAGAGGTTCCCCTAGGAATACTGAACATACCTGCCCTTTCCTCTATGATACACTTTGCATGGGCTGTCGGAGCAGACATAGAGGTCGAGGAACTAGATGAAACATATTTTAATGGCATAAAGAACGCGAGGGAAATCTTCTCAAGCAACCCAGCATACAAGTTTCTAAGCTTCAACAGCAGACTCCACGTCGGTAAAACCGTGAAAAACACATTCAAAAAAACGGGTAAAACCTCTCTTCTCTTCAGCGGAGGCATAGATTCCACCGCATCCCAGATACTTAGGAAACCAGACCAACTGATAATGATCTGGGGGCTGGACATACCCACCGAATGGGAGGAGCTTTGGCTAAAAATCAAAGAAAACTACAGTCACCTTCCCCTCACCTTCATAAAGACGAACACCCTTGAACTTCATGACCTGGGGAAACTCTATGAACTGGGAAAACCCTGTTCCGCAGGATACTATGCGGGATACAGCTTCAGCATGATAACCTTCGGAGTATGCCCACCCGCAACAATTGAACGCGTAGACAACGTTATGATGGCGTCAACCTACCCCATCAGACAATACGGAAACCCCAACTACCCCTTCCAAAACTATAAGCCCCACCTCCTAGTGGACAACCATCTTGGATGGGCCAACATAGAGACATTCGACGTGGAGAACGACTACAACAGACCTGAGAAAATAGAGCGGATCATAAAACCATACTTTGAGGAAAACGGACCCTCAGTGTTAAGGGTATGCGGAAACCTGAAGCACCTCAAATCACGAGAAGATAAAAACAGTTTAAACTGCAATCAATGCGATAAATGCAGTGAAGCCATAGCTATCCTATGTAACTATGGCATAGACCCGAATACATGCGGCTTCACCGTGAATGCTGAAACACTTAAACAAATTAAGGAAGACATAATTGTGGAACGCTTCAACGTACATCGGACGAGATATTTCTGGGGGGAACTGAAAAAACACATCGACACGAAGCATGATCTGCATGGGTCACGCGTATTCCTTGAGTGGCTGAGAGGATATGACATATGAGAGTAGGGCTTGTAGGATACTTCGGAGCAGGCGCATACAGCGACGACCTAATAGAACACGTCACCAAACAGCTTTTCCTAGACGTAAACCCAGACATAACATTCGACTCCACCATCCTCAGAAGGGGACCAGCAGGATCAGACCCCGACTACCTGAACAGCTTCGACCTGCTAGTCCACTGCGGGGGCAGCCTTCTAGGGAAGTGCACGCATTTCCCCGTGCGAAACATAGCTATGTGGGCGGATAAAGTAGAGACACCTCTAGCCGTTTTTGGCGTCGGTTACCGATATGAACCCGATAAAGAACCGTTGACCCCCGCCATGAAGGAGCGCATACGACTACTCTTCGACAAATCCGAGGTAATCAGCGTCAGAGGCAAGTACACGGTGAAACACCTAGAGGAAAACAGCATAGACACATCACGCATAGACCATCTAGGCGACCCTGTAATGGCGTGCACGCCCAAGCTAAAACGAAGCTCCCGATACCTGATGGGAAACGTTCGCCACATGCCAACAGAGGAAATACAGCACAACTCTACGGAGCAAGTTCAAAGATATATGGCTGAGTGCTATGACTGGCTTATCGACAGACACAGCCAGCCCCTGGTGCTCGTATCTTTCCGCCACAACATTGCCAGCGATAACGACGTAACAGGCGCACAGAACGTCAAGGAACACATGGATCACTCAGACAACGTAACGATAGCCACGCCCCCCAGTTACCTTGAAGCCCTCAACCTGATGGAAGACGCCTCATTCTACTATGGTCAACGGCTTCACCCCACCATATACGCAGCCACTCAGGGCATACCCTTCGTAGGCGTGGAGTACCAGTTCGACAAGATGCTGGACTGGACCAGCACAGTTGGAACCAACAACACGGTGCACACGGCCTCAGCCACGCTCACGGACTTCACAGACGCCTACCGCCGAGTTGGATCCAACATGCGTCACCTCAAAGCCGTTTTACCCAGAAGAGCAACCGAGATAAGGGATATAGCTAAAAGAATAGTGGAGTTAGTTTAAAGATGTCCAGACAAGTTACTTTAATCAATCCGCCTCAGACACAGCTGCTCTTACCTCGCGCATATATCCCGCTGGGGCTGGGGAGCCTGGCGGCCGTTCTTGAAGAGTCAAGCATAGATGTGGAGATTCTTAATTTAGCTGACTGTGCAGACATAGATAGGGTGGAGATACCTAGAAGTGAATGGTATGGAATAAGCTGCGTATCCGCAACCCTCCAGTCAACCAAGAAACTTGTATCAAGACTCATAGAACACGGTAAAACCGTCGTCGGAGGCGTCCACCCAAGCGTTCTCCCTGAGGAGACCTACTCAGAGGTCAACCCAGACGTGGTTATGACGGGGGAAGCGGAACACCTTTTCAGGGATCTTGTATCCGAAAAGGCTGAGTCGGAGCCCATAATGCACGCAGGACTCATACAGGACTTAGACAGCTTACCCTTCCCCGCCCGACATCTATTCGACAGAAGGGATGTGGTAGACTACACGGGGATTCATGGACAGGATAAGGGAGTGCCCGCGACGAGCGTTATCACCTCAAGAGGCTGCCCCTTCAGCTGCGCCTTCTGCACAAAGGGTCATCCTATGTTCAACTGGTACAGGTATAGAAACGCCGACTTAGTGTATGATGAGCTGGCCTTCCTCAAGGAGGAGTATGGGGTTAAGCATGTTCGCTTTGTTGACGACGAGTTCACCCTTCACAAACAGCGAACAGCCGAACTCATGAGGAAAATGGCTGATCTAGACCTGAGCTTTGTCTGCATTACCCGCGCCGATACCCTGGACTCAACACTGTTATCCCTCATGGAGAAGGGAGGATGTACGGAGGTTCATATCGGCGTGGAAACGGGTTCCGACAGGCTTCTGGGGTTGATGAATAAGCAGACAACTTCAAAGATTCTGCTGAAGGGAGTTCACATGATCAAGGACGCTGGCATACGGGTGAAAACATACCTAATGGTAAATTATCCTGGAGAAACCGAGGAAGACAGAAGGCTTACAGTCGAATGGATGAAGAAGGCAAAGCCCGACAAGTTCACCCTAAGCAACTTCACGCCCCTCCCAGGCTCAGCCACGGCCGCATACATAAAGCAGAAAGGAGACGGATGGTTCTACCCAGATGAAGATAAGGCATTTATAGAATATCGAGACAAACTTAGGGAGGCTTCAAGATGCTAGTGGCTGTGAGCGGGGCGGGTGGCTTTCTGGGTTCAACTGTCTGCGATCTTCTGCTAGATAAAGGCCACGAAGTAAGGGCGATGGTTCACTACAACACCGACAACCTAGAACACATCAAGGACAGAGTAGAGATCATGAAGGCCGACATACGCTTCCAAGACGAATGCCTTGAAGCCTGTAAAGACGTAGACGTAATCATACATACGGCTGCCTGCATCCACGTAGACCGCAGCAGACGATACCCCCAACTATTCTACGAGACAAACGTAAGAGGCACCATGAACATGCTGGAAGCCTGCAGACGGGAGGACGCCAAGTTCGTTCACATGTCTACCTGTGAGGTGCTGGGAAACATACCAGAGGGAAAGGCAGATGAAGACTACGCCTTCAAACAGCCCTGCTCACCATACGCAAGCTCAAAACACGCTGCAGAATCATACTGCTACGCCTACCACTCCACATACGACCTTCACCTGAACATAGTAAGAGGCTTCAACCTATGCGGCCCCCGCCAGAAACGGGGGAAGAAGGGCGCAGTTATCCCAATATTCATAAACAAGGTCTTGCAGGGGCAGCCCCTGACGATATACGGCTCAGGAGAGCAGACCCGAGACTACGTGGATGCGAGAGACATAGCCAGAGGAATACTGTCCATACTTGAATCAAAGCATAAAGGAGAACTATTCCACCTATGCACAGGAGTTGAGATCAGCATAAACACCCTGGCTGAGAAGGTAATCGAGGCATGTAGAGTAGTCACCAGCCCCATGCACATTGAAGAGAGACCTGGAGAACTCATGAGAAGCGTGGGGGACTATGGTAAAGCAGAGAGGCTTTTAGGCTGGACACCCTCATTCACTCTCGAACAGAGCTTGAAGGACTCAGTTGAATACCTCCGCAAACAAACATGAAGCCCCCATTGAAGTCTGGGTTCCACCTCTTACCAAGACTGCCAGCCTAGTCTTCCCCGCCTCAAAGACCTTTCGATCTTATCCCTACACCCTTGCACGCATGCGCCCATTCGGGTGCTTCTATCCTCGGAGGTGGAACGGGCCCCTCCTCAGGAGCTTATATCTAAAACTATATAGAGATATATATAAATCTAGTGTATACCTATAGTTTGGGATCCACTTGGTATAGATCGTCAAGAGCATAATAGGCAGCCCTACTTTTTTCACCCTTCTTGTATAATGAGGGCAACCCAAGCCTCTTCCTCCTTACACTGATAGCTGAGTTAGACACCCCCAGGATAGCGCCTATCTGAGTATCATTCAGCTTCTTAGCATACAACTCTCTGAGCTGTTCATCTGTGAACTTTAGGCGTCTGCCTTTAGGCGTCTTCTTGATGTCACCACCGTAGACATACCCCATTTTCCTAACGACTTCCTGAGCCCTGTCGATTCCAATATGATTCTTAATGTGCTGAACCAAAGCCTGAGTGTTATGACTCGTCTCAAGCTTGAAGGGTATCCGTTCCGCTATGAAGTCTATAAGCCTAGGATCGTCATTCAAGGATATGACATACCCAATATTGTTGTACGCTAAATCACCGTATATATCATAAGATTTGTATTTGACACCCCCATAGCTTCCGCTCCCTGTTCCTATGGCGAACTTGAACCTCTCGAATATGTCACCCAGGTTAACCAAGTAATCCTGCAAACTTGGACCAGATATGTCAAGCTTCTTCTGTATTTCACGCTGGGTCGTGGGTCCGTGATCCTCAAGATAGCTCCAGAGCCTTATGACTTCTTTCTCCTTTCTACGCCAACTAGTAGCACCCCTGCTGGTATCCATCCCCATCTCCCTGCACTTCTTAAGCATCGTTAACACACTGATTCCGAACTCTTGCGCTATCTTGTTGATGGACGCCCCGCTGGAACGCATTTCACGTATTTTCTTCTTTTCTTCCTCAGAGAACACTATCTCTATGTTGCCGAATTTGAAGTGAGCGGGCAAGCCAAGCTTCTTGCGTCGGTAAACGCTGACCGTTCCCTTGTGAAAATCTAACGCTTCTCCTATCTGCCTATCGCTAAGTCCCTGATTGTAGAGTTCCATAAACTGCATGTGATACTCAGATATTCTTCTAGCGGTTGATCTAATTTTATGGTGGGGTGGAAGGCCCAATTTATTCCTGAACTTACCTACCGTAGTATCACTGAAGCCCAGCGTATCACCTATCTCCCTATCGTTAAGCTCCTGATCGTACAATTCCCTGAAACGCTTCTCGTATTCAGCCATAAACCTACGACGCTGCTTAATAGGGCTTGAATCCTTGAAAATTCTGTACCTTCGAGTGCCGTCTGGAAGCGTCTCAACAAGCTCAGACCTCCACTTCCCATAACCCTTCACCGCCTTTCTCGGGGTCATAATCCCTCCAAGTATGAGTGTATACAGAACGTAATAAGTGTTCCCAAAAAAGCTTTTATACCATATGCACACCAGAACTTACCCAGAGGGAACATGAAAAGAGTTATTCTAAACCTCTCAGATGAGGTTGCAGAGAAAGCAGATGAGGTGTGGAAGCGGCTTGGGCTTCCCAGCAGGAACTCGTTCATAGAGCAGTGCATACGCTACCAGCTTAAGCTTCCCAACGTATTCGACAAGGAGGCTGAGGGCTGAGATGATGGGAACTGATGAAATGGATAGAGAGAGAAGGGATATGATGGTTAAAGATGAGATGTACAAGGAAATTCAACGGCTAAGAGAAACTATCTTTCAACTCAAAAAATACGGAGAGGAATTGATTGAAGTTAAATCTGATCACTGGTTCAATTTTTCTAGAAGGTCGAAAATTTCGTATGCTGTGGGACGAAAAATCCTGTTAATTATTCGTGGTACTGAGGAGGCTGAGAAGACATGACCGAGGAACTGCTTAAAGAAGTTTTCAAGGGAATTGACGAAATACCAGACGAGGTCTGCTGTGTGTGCGGGCACAGCTTGAGGAGTCACGTTGATGAGGACTCGGTTTGGCGGTGTCATAGTTTGGGTCAGGATTTTTATCAGTGTGAATGCGCGCTGAGGAAGGATCGGGCTGTATCCCTGAGGCCTGAGGACCCGCTTTCTTACTATGATTTGAAGAGGAGGATAAAGAAACAGGTCAAGGAGGCTGAAGACCGCTGATCTTTTCAGTAGGCGATCATATCCGACAAATCATTGACGGAAGTAAAACCCAGACGAGGAGGAAGTCAGACGAGTACATGGTTGGCAAGACCTACTCCATCCAACCCTGCCGAACATGTAAAGGAATCCCCGAAGGCCGAATCAAAATCACAGCGAAGAAAACCGAATACAAACACTACCTCCTAAAACTCAACCCAGAAGACGCAGAAGCCGAAGGAGGGTACACACCAGAAACATTCGAGACCCTATACCACCAAATAAACCCAAACTGGATGAAACGCACCGCTTACACCTTTGAGTTTGTACCCGCTGAGGAGATATAGCTATGAAACTATACACGGTTAAAACCATGAACGAGACCCTTCTAGTCAACGCGGACAACCGCAAGGAAGCCTACGCCAGGTTCTTTCTAGACGTTAAACAGGGTAAGTATCCTCTGGATAAGATTGGGGCATAATCATGGTGACGGATCCCGACGACGGGGAGGACTATCCTCTCAGAACCACGCCTATGCTCTGGCTTATGAAGCTGATCTCCCCTGAGACGGCGTTCGCAACTATCGAGAGGCTGCTTGACCTAGACCCCTCAACAGACGAATCCGCTACGATACTTCTAGAGTCGGCTAGGCAGGATGCGTGGCTTCTGGATGAGGTGGAACAGCTAACGACGAAAGCCTAATGTATACGTGCCCCACACTCTGTAGTGGAGGGATGTATGGGCTGAGATCTGCGCAGTGCTTTTTCTTGCTCGCCGTCAACTGCCACCTGATGGTGAGTCCCTGCTGCGTAGACAGTATACCATATCCCTCTGAAAGGTGAAAAATAATGAAGTTACCCACACCCAACCTTATCATCATGGAAGCACTCGGAAGATACCTAGACGAAGTTCTAGGAGACAAGTACACTGGATGGACGGTCTTCTTTTCATGGGATGGACAGATCGTGGACATGGATGAGAATAGCGTTCTTCTCTATGAGCGACTGCAAAAAACTGAACATAAAGACGGGTTTATTCACCACGTAAAAACTGAAGTCGTGGTTTAATTCAATGAGAATTCTTGCTCCGTATGAGTCGTTTCATACCATACACGGAGCACTACGAGCCCTCCTAGCCGTCATGGACATCTGCAAGTCTCTAGGCCACGACGTGACGGTTCTAGTTGAAAGAGACACGGAGCGGGAGGCTCCTGAAGCCGTAGTCATCAAGCACTATGAGCTAGAGGACTTCTGCGACTACTATCCCCTCAGGACGTTGAAGCCCGCGGATGTGGAGAAGGCACGTCTCTACGGTTTAGAGGGCTATGAACGCTACCTGCAGGCTGATCTCATATGGACGTTCAGCGGAACATTAGACCGCATAGAACACCACGTGGAGAAGCCTCCCGAACACTTCCACGACGCCTTCAACCTAGAGTTCCGTAACCACTGGAGCTACCAGCACTTTCCCGTGTCAGGAGACTACCCCCATCCCTCATGTGTGCTCCACGCGAACAGCACCTACACGCAGGAAGCCATTAAAAGAAGGTGGGGCAAGTCATCTAGATTGCTTCATCCGCCTATTCCCCTGGACAGATACAACCATATCCCAGGCTTCGAGGAACGGGAGACCGACCTGATCTACATAGGAAGGGTGGACCCCCTGAAACTGGGCTCACCACCCATATTCAAGAGAATGCCCGAGCTGCGCACTCTCATAGTAGGAGCGGAGCATAAGGGCATGTTCCCTGACTATGAGCCTGACATAACTTGGGTTAAGAACGTCACATTCACCCAGCTCTCAGAACACTTGTCGAACAGCAAAGTATACGTGCACTGGAAATACTTCTTCGACAACGTAGCTGAGCACTATGGGATCGTCGTTGCGGAAGCGATGGCATCGGGGATCCCCACCATTGTACCCAAAGCTGGTGGTCCTTGGACCGATATAAGCGATTACGGGAAGTACGCTATCGGCGTGGGGTCCATTGAGGAGGCTGTCGGTGAGGTTCACAGGCTTCTTGAGGACAGGGAATACTGGAACGAGTGGCATGAAAAGGCTGTTGAGGGCGTGGAGAGGCTGGGCTATGAGGTTGCTCAGGGTAAGATTGAGGGTTGGCTGGGGGAGTTGGGAAAAGGTTTTAAGTCATAAACCCAAGTGTATACAGGGGGCAGTCAAAAGGTGAAGATAGATGAGTGAAATAAAAATAATTGACACTCCCATCTGGGGAAAAGAGGTTGTATGTGCTAAATGTGGTTCCGATGTAATGTGGGAAGATTGCTGGAACTGCGAAGAGGGGTATAGTCACCATGATTGCGGAGAAGATACGTGTTGTTGTATCGACCCTCAACCCAACGTGATCTGCGATATTTGTGATGGTCAGGGCGGTTGGTATGTCTGTATCAATTGCACTCGTAGTTCTGCATCATTGCCGAGTTCGGATAAAACAGGTGATAAAAATGAATAGTGTAGGAATCGTGAAGGTGAATACTTTAGAAGGGCGGGCAAAGCTCATGGCAGAGGCTGAGGGTTTGAACTCTGACGACTTGGTGATTCTTACTATTTCTATGGAGAAGGTTGTCGGTGATCCCGTTTCGTATCTTCTCTCAAAAATACAGAGTTCTGAGCAGTCTTCTAATCAAAGGGTGAGAGAGAGTGAGAAAATGATGTTTCCAGATTCTGATGAGATTGAAGAAGGTAAAAAATATCCAGACAGGCTGTATATAGACTCAGAGTGGATGGAAGATATATTTCAGGTCTATGTGTATGCTGAGGGGCTAGAAATAGAATTTAGAAGGCCAGGTCATAACTTGGAAATTAGAGTTTATCATAGTTCTGAGCAGGAGAAGGGGTGAGTTTGAAGGATCAATGGACTATAGAGCATGAATGGGTCATAGCCAAGCTCCTAGTCACCAACTGCAACTACAAGATGCTGTTCTACACCCTCCCTCAATACGGATTATACCTACAGGCCATAGCGCCCATACCCCTAGTCCACAAGAGGGGGCCCCTGGGCCTGGGCTTCCACTTCCAGCCGTCAACCTCACGCCCAAGGATACCCCACGTAATCACAGTACGAACAGAGGACAAGGACAACGTCTCCAAGTTCATCTTGAGCGAGAGGCAGTTTGAGGCCTCCAAGATATTCAAGCACGGACTGTACTTCCCAGCTTTGGAGAAGCATTACCTGATAGGCTTCGTCTGCAACACAGTTAAGAACATGCTCCACCTCTGCAAGGGCAAGACGATCAGGATAGTCAGCAAGAGCAAGACGCTGAGAGACCTATTCTACGAGAAAGCCGTCCCCATAAACAAGGAGGACGCCACGGAGTGCACATTCGACTACGATGAGTACGACTACGTGCTCGACATACGGCCCTACAAGCGACTTCTGGAGGGCAAGTTTCATACGTGGGCGGTGGTAACCATTCTATACGGTGAGGACATGACTAACCACTGGAACATGGAGGCTTCCTAATGTCTGATACGCGTCGCCCCAACATATACCACTGTCCATACATAGAAACCTGCATATTTCCAGTAGACGAAGTCCACTTCAAGGGAACAACATCACCAGAAACAGGGGCAGTCATCATCCCTGGTCACTGCAGAGAATACTCAGCCACAGTCAAACACCCCCAATACCTGCAATGCCAAGGATACCAGCAGATGAACGACCTACCCCGCAACTGGTACAAACGAATCTACAAACAGGGACAGGACGCAGGTATGCAGATCGCCAGAGGAAAAGGCATAAGGGTCTAAGCAATGCCTGAACCCACCCTCCAGAAAGTAGAGCTAGTACCAAACAGAACCCTAACCCAGGAACAGGAACAGCAATGCCTCCAATTCCTACATGAACACCAGCCCCCCATACGCTGGGAGTTGGGAACCACCGTCAAAGCCCTCGCAGAGAACAGCATAATAAGCCTGTACGTACGCAGAACCCACCCCAAGACAGCGTACTACGGCTGCCTGGCTGAAGACGGGGAGATACACATACAACCCCACGACAAAATAGGCGAATGACATGAATGTACAATTCATACAAACTGTAGCAGATAGAGCGTTAGTAACGCTTATATATTAGTGCGTATGCTGTTAGTAACGGAGGATTTAAAGAATGAAGTTCAAGCGATTGAAGAAGGGGTTGCCTGGAGTTCCAGGGACCCTTGAGGATGCAATGGATAGATGGTCTGACCGCATACTCTCCTATCAACTGGAAGAACCAGAGGATTGGAGATATGAAGAGGTAGAGATAGATATAGACCATTTTTTCAATAATTTAGCATAAAAAGGAAGGTTAAAATGGCAAAGATCCGTGAAGGGGCCACACTTAAGATTCTCCATAAGACTAGGAAAAGACTCAAGGACGCAATGAGAGAGGGCGAAACTTATGACGAACTCTTCAACCGCCTTCTGGATAATGAGGAGTAATCGCTACAGTTAAGGTAAACTGTAGGCCGCGCGTGCTGTAAAAAACTTCCCCTTTATTTTATTTTTTAGGGGTTCTCGGGGTCTATTCGCTGTCAGGGACTACCGTTAATATCAGCCTTAACTCACTACCTCAGTAGCGTTTGTGCCTCCAGGAGGCAACAGGGCGATGCCCAAGTACCATGTCTGTGATACTTGGTCGATTGTGGCCTGTTCTTTGGCGAAGAACTGGATGGTTGCTACGTCGTCGGGGTAGTAGATAACGTATCCTTCTGTGACTTTGGCGCCGTCGTCGTCTGCGTAGACGGGGCAGAGGGGCCAGCGTCTGATGAGTTCGGTTCCTCTGCTGAGGTAGACGTGTTTGAGGATGGGGTTTCCGTGTCCGAGTGTTACGTCGAAGGGTTGCCCTGCTGTGAGGGGTGCGGTGGGTAGGATGCCTGTGATGTTGTTCTTCACGTCTGGACAGTAGAAGCCTGCGATGATGATCAGGCTGTTGGACTGTATCTTTCTTGTGATGGTTCTGGAGGCTTGGTTGGCTGCTACGGTGACGGTGAAGTCGGTTGTGCTGGGGGAGGGCAGGTCTTCGGGCCTGATCTCCCTGATCTGGTACTGTGCTAGCCTAAGCTGGTTGACAGCGATGTCTACGGCCATCTGCTTGACTTCCTGCATCACGCTGACGGCCTTATCCGTTTTCGAGCTATACCATAACATCGTCTATCAAACCCTTATCTGGATGAACTTGCCATCTGCCTGTGCCACCTGGGGGTAGCCTGCTGTGAGCCTTGTGGGTGTGGTGAAGGTTCTCATGAATGGTGCGGCTGCGCCTATGGTGCTTGAGGCTCCTGGGTAGATCTCAGCCCTTCCTGGGGTGAGAGGCATAGCAACGGGGCCCCCTGGTACGACTGCGGGTGCTCTAGCTGTTACTCCGCCTAGGGCGAACTGCTTGAACACCTCGTTCAACGCCAGCTCTGAGCCTGCGAAGAGAAGGATGTCGCCTACGGTGCCCCTAACCCTTGTGAGTCCGTACCAGGCCGCTATGGCGCCTACGCCTATCTTGCCGATCATGGTTCCTAGGGGTCCGAGGGCTGCTGTGATCTGCGGGTCGTATTCTGAGACCAGTTTGGCTGCTGTGAGTCCTGCGACTACGGTGAGTCCCTTGTCAGATTGTTCTTTTGTCATTTTGAGTGACATGCTTTTTCCTGTGAGGTTATTCTGTGTTGCTTCTATATGTATGTTGCTACCGTCAAGTGGTGTATACAGATGATTCCTAGTTATTTTACTTGCAAATTCATGTGCTTTTCTTTCGTTAGCCACTATTTTTCCATCATAATGGTCTTTTAAATGAGAAAACTCGTGACTAATTGCGTAAGCGGTAGCTCCCCCACGACAGAAGACCAATATATCAAGTTCGGGTCTTGGTTTAATTCCTTCGGGGGTCATCTGATCTTTTTGAATATGTGCAGCATTAGGAAGCATCGGATTGCAAGCATCCACGAATTTTATTTCAGGATAAGGTATATTGTGTTTATCGCAAAGATAATGAACCATTTTTGTAGTCATTTCCTCTTCAAGTTCAGGAAGACTCAACGGATTCTCCCGCTCGAAGCCCATCCCCTCCAAGTCCTCCACAAGCCGAATAACAGAGTCTGGAACCTCCTTCTCCTCGTACTCTATCCCCTTCCAGTTGCGTTCCTCAAGCCTATGTCTCTGCTCACGTAGCCAAGCCCTGAGTACATCGTAGTCTTTACTACTTTTGAACTTCATTCCCTTAAGGTCAGCATTGAATTTGCGGGCGCGAACCTGAAGCTGACGCATGAACTCCTTTTCATCTAAGGATTCTGCAAATCCGTAACCCTCCGAAGCCAACCCTGCTAGAAGGTAAAGATGTTTCTCGCCGAGACACGTACAAGACTTGTAGCTCTCGTCTCTGCAATGTCGCTCTGCGATGGCTAATTCTTCGAGAATAGCATTTAAGGTGTAAAGCCGATCATTTGGAAAGTTCACACGTTCAATGGCTTTTAATGGACTAAGAGTAGCCATGCTTCTCAAATAGATTATTTCATGAACATTATAAAGACTTATCCTTTATTCTGGAGGCATATCGTTTTCTATCCATTATCCTTTTACATATTTTACAAATTCTTGTATATCCTTTGTTTTGACTAACGGTCAAAGACCTATGATAATCTTTGAGGGGTTTTTCAATCTTACATATTTGACAGATTCGTATCTGAGAAGACCTGGTTTTCGACGAAATAAGAGCGAAGTTTTAGATCGATTTCTTTTAACTTATGTTCTAGTTTTTCTATTCTCTTTGAGGTTGTTGGTTTCATTTTATCCCTCTGAATAGCCTGTATACAGAGGGTATAAAAGACCTTCGCATTACTATGGTTCTAGATAAGTGTCATGTCTCCATAAACCACATTAATAGAGAAGCCCCCCTACACAACCATGAACGATTTGACCCAACGTATTGATGTGCTGGACCTCATTATTGAGGTGCTGGCTGGACACGAAAAGGAGCTGGATAGCCTCGCTGATCGCTTGGAGAAGGCCGTCGATAGGGCTGAGATGCTACTTTCTGGATAATAGTATGGCTCCGCCTACAAGCAGAGCAGCAATCAATAGGGTGTTACTGGTCGTGGCCGCCCTCTGCGCCTCTGCCTGAGCCTGTATCTGGGCCTGAGTTCGCCTATCCTGATAGTAACCTCTCATGCCCCTGCGCTCATACTGTGATAATACAGAGGCCTTGCATAGAAGCTGATCATCCGCGCTGGGGAAGAGTTCACAGCGATCAAGTTCCTGCCGCAACCACCAGTAGGACATTCTGCCACCATGAAATACTAGAAAGAGTGAAACATAAAAGCTTAGGGGTTAGGCTCCAGCTTCAGTGAAAACCTGAGCACCGCCATCAGCGGGGGGCTACCCATCTCCACGTACTGCTCGGGACTGATGTGCATCTCCACCAAATTAGAGATGGGAACCGCCACCATCAGCCTTCCTTCACCCCCCATTCTAGGGGTGTTCTTAAACGCCTCAGCCATCTCTGGGAACTGCCTTCGCATACCCCAGAACATGCGCTCCATAGGATCTTCAGGCGGAGGGTTGAACTCTACCTTATGAAGCTGCTCTCCTACATCGTCTACGTCGGTTTCGGGTTCCTGCGCCAGACGCGCTCGCTTTATCTCCTCAGGCGGTATAGTGCGTACCTCCTGGAGCGTTATCTGCACCGTGCCTCCTCTCTGTGAGAGGTTGACGACACGGTATAACAGCTCAATCATCCAGCATCTTGCCTCTCAAACTTCGTCAGACCCATGTCGAACCTTAATGAGACATTCAGCCTGAAAACCTTCTCAGTCCCACTTGCCACGTTCAGGCTGTAGATCCGTTTGTGGCCTCCCTTCGTAGTCCTCTCCACATAGTCAAGGAAGCCCTCGTCCACCATGTCATTCAAGAAGAATATCACCGCCGCCCTGCTCCTAGCTCCCTCAACCTCGGTGGATAGGAGATGGTTGTGCACTGTTCTGCTGTCCATAGGTATCTGCTTATCCCAGAAGTGGCGGAAGATCTCGATCTGGTAGGGCTTCAACACGCATAGAAGGCCCTGGTGGGCTAGGTCGAACTTCAGCTTACTCATTTCTTTCATCCCTCTGGGTCTGATATAAGATGCAGACATATTAAAAGCTTTGTATACGTTGGTAGCGGGGGCAGGATTCGCACCTGCGACCTACAGGTATCCCAAGCCTAGGAACCGCTTTTATGACAGTTACGATTCGGGCGATGAAGTCACCAGGGCAATATATTCCCGCTGCAATACCCGCCTCATGAGCCTGTCGAGCTTCTTTGCTACTCCACCCCACTGTGGTAAGCATATGCTAGCATGTATTAAAAATGTGGGTTAAGGGCACCTATGCGTCACCCATTGATGCGCCCGTGAAGTGCCTTTGACATGCCTGGCTCTCTTCCTGTTATGGGGCTTTCGGACTCTCAGGTGAATCCTTCCCCCACACAGCCTGCAGCGTCTGTAACCCAGATTTATACACCTACACCTTACCCCCTGAGAACGGTGTTGGTCTCAAGGAGTCAAGGTGTACCAACGGCAAACATACGCAGAACTAGGGTTATTCTGTGAAGATAAAAGGGTTGGCATAACCCTTAATATCGTGCATAACCCCACAATAGGCGTAGGTGAAACATATACCTCGTGGAGACGGGACGGGGCCCTGGGGCACATTCAAAGAATGTGTTGACCCCAAGACGGGTCTCACGCGGCCTCTCAGGCGCTACGTCAGGCCCAGACTGGGCTTAGGGCGTCGTCTGGGCAGACGCCGACGCAGATAGCACCTTCCCCCTATTTTTTCCGTAGCAGCATGATCAACGCAAGTCCTCCCAAGATGTAGAGAAGAACGTTGCTTGAGTTTCCTGCTCCTAGAGTGCTGTGTCGGGCTGCTCTCTGAGCGTCTGTGAGGGGTACGCCATACCCTGGGGTGGTTCGGGCGGTTCCTGTCCTGAGACCTGTGCCTCTTTGCGGTAGTGCCATGTTGTATGGTATGGGGGTTTACGTGTATAAAAAAGGTTTTAGAGGAAACATTTCTACACGGCTGGAGGCTTAGGGCAGCCAGAGGGAAATAAGACCGCCTTCTGCCTTCATGTCTCTGTGCAACGCCTCCCCCTAGACTATAGGTGTTCTTTCTCTGGTCCTTCCTGAATTAATTCTCCTATGATCTTCCAAGGGTTTTCCTCCCATAGGTCTTTGATCAGATGTGTCCTGAAAAGGCTTGTACCTAAATAAATTGCGTCCTCTTCTTCCAGTTCAAACGAAGCTATTGTTTTCTCATCTTTTTCTATGCACAAAATTATTTTAGGGGTTTCAACAAAGGATTTTGCGTGTATTCCAACACATATTTTCCCGTTCTTTTCTCCACGTAACATGAATGCCCTGAAAAAATCTTCGCTGTGTGATTCTGAGAAAAACTTCATATTTAGTTCCCCTAGACTGGTCTGGCGGCTTCGGATTTATCTGTCTTCCTCATGGTGTCCTGCCAAAGCGTCATGCCTTGTTCAAGGGAGTTCATGATCATTAGTGCTTTGATTGTTTCTACATTGGCTATCATCATCTCCATTGAGGTGTACCATGAGGCCATTGCGCCGAACAGGTAGTTGAGGAATTTGTCCTTGTCCTCTCCGTAGGATTCAGCCTTTTCCTTGACTCCGTTCATGAAGGGCTTGGTCTCAGGGTCTGCCATCAGGCTCTCGAAGAACTCCTTAGGATCAGTCATTTTGTTTTCTCCTTGTTTCCTATGCTGAGTTCTATCCATAGGTACTCCATTTCAAGAAGAAAGTTAAGTACCTCAGATATTTTAGATTCTTCGATCAGCATTCTTACGACGAGTTTTCTCCCAGTCATTTCCGCTTCACCCTGCCCTCCTCATATCCCCAGACAGTCTCTGCAGACATCGAAGCAGTATTCGTCGCCATCCTTATCCACGTAGAACACAGTGAACCTGCCTCCCTTACGTTCCCCACATATGACGCAACGGGTTGTGTGAGACTCGATTATGTGCTGCATAGTCACCTTTATGGTTCCTTCACCGCCTTCTCTATCTTCGCGTAGACCTCCAGCATGAGCGGGTGGTTCACAGGGTCTGATATGAAGGTGTCTACGTGGGGCTTGAAGAAGCCTAGCTGAAACTCGTTTATGACCAGATTTAGGATATACGTGATACGGTTTAAGGCCTTGAGCTTGGTTTCGTTCATGACTATACCTTTATGTCTCCTATGGCGGGTGGCTTACGCTCCTCCTGCTGAAGGGGTGGTTGGGGGTTCTGCTGCTGGGTCTGTTGCTGGGCTAGAAGCTTCTGCTGATAGGCCTCTGTGATCACCTGTTCCTTACACTGGGGACACGCTGCAGGGGCGTCGTCGGTGATCCATATGGAAGCGTATCCACAGGTGGGGCACGGAACCTGTCTGACGCCTACTCCTGCTCTTGCTCCCGTCATCTTGCTTGCCCCTGCTACGCTGAGGCTGGCAATAGCTGGCTTCAGCACCTCTATGAGAGCTATCATCCTGTCGTCGTCTCGGTCCATCTTCTTGATGAGAAGCTGAAACTCCTGGTTTGACTTCTGCATAAGGGTGCCATGCTCCATCTTGATTTTCTCTAGCTCCATGTTTGCCTCGCCTGTGCCAGGCTTGAAGCCTAGGCCCGTTGCAAGATCTATCAGAGTCTTCTGATATTCCAGTGGGTCATGAGGCTTAATGTCCTCTATTTCTTTTCTCATGAGCTGTATCTGCGTCTGGTAGGCTGAATCCTTGGCTTCCCCCAACATCTTGGCTACGGTGAACACGCCTTCCATGCCACCACTTCCCCAATTAGGCTGATTGCCCTTCTGTATCTCGTTAAGCCCTCTCATGGCCTCCACGAGCTGGATCATGCTGGTCTGAGGTTTCTCCTTCAGCATGGATACCATGAGCAGGGGGGCCAGAGCTCCCATCTGCCCTCCTCCTGACTGCTGCCTGAAGGCTGACAGGGCCTGTATGGCTAGGGGTCGTTGCTCCTCAGGGAGTTGACCTATGACCTGGGTGATCTCAGCCAGCTCCTGTGCGGATACGCCCTGGATTCCTCCCATGCCTGAGTCCACTTCCTTACGCAAGTCTTTCACTCTTTTCTCCGCTTTCAGCTTGATCTCCTCGACCTGTATTCCCTTTATCTCGTCTATCTGTCTCTGACGCTCCTCTCTTAGAAACCTATCCAAGTCATCTGTTCCTCCCCCACCTCTTCGGCTACCTGTTGAAGGCAGAATCTTGTCTAGATCATATATGCCCGTGGGCATACTGGCCTTCGCCGCTTCTTCAGCTTTCTTCTGGGCTGCTGTTTTCTTTTTTGGGCTCATCGGCTTCTCATCCTCATTCTACATCCTCCTCAACCGTGAGTTTAAACTTTCTGCCCTTCATCGCACTTGAGATGCATGAGTTGACAAAATCGGCGAAGTTGCCTCTGAAGCCCTTCTTGCGCGTGAGGTCGTATAGCATAAGGCTTTTCGGCGTGAATCCCACGGTCTTCCGTGAGATTATGCTGCCCTCCAGCTCGATCACGCTGTCAGTTGTGGCTTCAAGTGGGTTCTCCGTTTCTAGGTCCATTGAGGGGTCCGTGAACTCGGCTACGTCATCTAAGTCAGCTAACGTCGTCTCAGGGTTCTGGGGGTTACTCGCCTTCATCTTGTTGAATGTCTCCACTATGGTCTCAGATATGGATTCCTTGAGGTCGTTGAGGCGTCCGTCTATGTCCAGTAGGTTGCTCTGTATCTCCTTTTTGAAGCCGTCGAACTGCTCGCTGGTGGCGTAGTCGGATGTGACCTCCTGCTTGATCTTCTCCCTGTAGGACCTGTGTTCAAGGATCGTGGTTCTCAGCTGAGGGTCTTCTATGCTGTTTATCTGCTCCATTGTGAGAAGATCCCACTCGGGTCTACCCTTAGGCGGGAACCTCCCACTTGTCTTCTCCTCGATATCCGCAACATCCTTCTGCTGCTGAGAGTCATATGAGACACGGGAAAAATGGGGCTCCAAAGACTCCTCTTGGAACTCCTTCTTTTCTTCAAGAACTTTCCGTTGTGCCCTTTCCATCAGTCTGTCTGTGAGGCCTGATTGGTTGAACTTGGTACGTACCTTGTATATCATCTCCATAGTGATGGGGCTTGAGAATCGTTCGTCGAGTTTGTTTTGGCTGATGTGGTTGTAGATCTTCTCGTTATTCCATCCCTCTAGCATGAGTCCTGCGATTAGCTTGCTCTTCCCCTTCTTGTAGGGGTTCTCTATTGGCTGTTCCATGAATGTTCCCCCTTAGACCTGTATCTTCATGCCGTTGGTGCGGTAGAAGTCTATGAGAAGCTCCACTGTCTCAGACTGGGTTTCCTTGCCTAACACGGTGTGCAGGTCGTCGAACTTCTGTTTCACGTTGGGTTTCAGCTGTATTGGGCGTCTGTTTTTAGCTGACATGCTGTTCTGTGCAGTGTATACGTATACGTTGTTAAAATGCCTTTCTACTGGAGGGTAGTGAAATAGGTTAATTAATACCTAAACGGTGTTCAAAACGCCTCACTTTCTTAGTAATCAAGACCAGATAAACTGTACGGGGTCATCGTCGTTAAAGTTTGACCTGAAAAATATTTGAGTATTCACTTTGATGTCTTCCTTTTTCCAAAACTCTTCGTATTTATCTTTAAGATCCCAATACTTCTGAAGTATGTTGTAGCGTCTCTCACATAGGAAAGTCACAGGTCCACCACAGAATATTGTTACCTTCTCGGCACCTCCACAGAGTTGACAAGGCTTATCCACACAGTATTTTTCGTCGAATGTTTTTGTTTCAACCATCTTACTCACCTTTTGTTAGGATGTCTGTAAGTGACCCCATAAAAACAGGTTTTACAGGAGTTGGATCACACAGTATCTTGCTGAAGAGTTCGGAGATGCATTTATCTACTGGATGTTTCTCGGAGTATTCTTTACGAATTGATTTAGGGTATCTAAGACGAATTTTTCTCAGTTCTTGTGATAAATTTATTTCCTCATCCCAAAACCTTTGAGCCAGTTCTTTTAACTCTCTATCAAAGTCCTCAATACTCATGTTTTGTCCTCCATGTTTGTTAATTCCGACTTCTCTTTAGAATTAGGAAATAATGCGTTTATCATGATTTTCCATTCTTCCTTTGTTGCTATTTCTCTAGCTTGACGACAATAATCCCAACCATAACAAGATTCAATATGACAACCTAACCTATCACACGGACCAGGAGATATGCCACACATCTTTTCTTTAACCTCTTTCCATTCTTCACTCATTTTTCATCCTCCATGTACTGGTCGAGGGGCCCCCTGATGTTTATGCGGGCTTCCGCGATGTCGGCGTAGTCGGGGTCTATCTCTATTCCTATCCATTGGCGTCTGAATTGTTTGGCGGCGATGCAGGTGGTGCCCGAGCCGAGAAACGGGTCTACGACTATGCCTTTCGGGGGGCAGCCGAGCTCGATGAGGTAGGCCATCAGCTTCACGGGTTTACAAGTGGGATGGGTATTGCGCCTTGGAGTTGGAATCACGCCATCAAATCTCATATCTTTAGAGCCGTCGTTGAGGTTGAACTTAGACTTGGGAACCTGAAGGGGTTGTGTTTTTAAGCCAAAATCCCGTTCCGCCTTGCTTGGCTTCGCTACGTCGAGGAAGCCGTGGTGCTCCGCCCAGGCATCGAGATCGAAGAATCTGAACGGGCTACCCTCATCATCATATCCTCTTTCATAGTCCACGGTGTCCGCGGGTTTATTTGCGCCATCATAAGTGTTCTTAGCGGCACCGAAACCTCCAATGGTTTTTGACCTGGTTGACTTCGTGGTTTCTCCTGTGTCCAACGCACCATCACTGATAATCAAATTCGCAGGAAAACGACCCTTTAATTCTAATTTATCTTTTTGTAATGGCTTTGTTTTTTGATCTCCACTAAAACCT
>Ga0180007_10001641_pt1 | contig 28993 bp, 48 predicted proteins | sample MM_PC_MetaG_FD_121122 | JGI IMG/M metagenome (GOLD analysis project Ga0180007, IMG submission 121122) | Groundwater microbial communities from the Aspo Hard Rock Laboratory (HRL) deep subsurface site, Sweden - MM_PC_MetaG | ecosystem: Environmental > Aquatic > Deep subsurface > Groundwater... | reverse complement strand
TGCTCTGACCTCAGAAATGACCAAGACATGATCCGTGCTCTCGGTTCTATGGCTATCCCTGTCAACTTGTTCACCGATGCCTGTTTTGCTTCCGTGGATGAGAAGCTGGTAGCCTGTGAGAGAAAGAAGATCGGAGACCTGGCAGATTGTATCAATTCGGGTCGCTTCCTGTTCCAGATGCAGAATTGCAAATCCGCAGGAGCTGATTATCTAATTTTGCTTTTAGAGGGCAGATATAGGCGCAATCCCGAAGATGGACTCCTTGAAGTCCCGGTCTGGGGATTCAATCCTCGAACTAATCACCGAGCCGAGGTCTGGGAGCCAGTCAAACCGACCATGATGTTCTCCCGCTTTTGTGCCTACTTGTTTGAGTTATCTTATCTGGCTGGTATTTTTGTGTTCCACTCGGAGAATGTTAGGGGAACAGCAGACATTATCCAGTGTCTTTATTCTTGGTTCCAGCGACCCGACCATAGTTCGTTGGAAACTATCTTCAAGCACCCTACTCCTAGTGTCCAATTAGTCAGACCTAATATAGTGCGGAGAATTGCGGTTGAGCTGAAAGGGGTGGGATGGGACAGGTCAGCAGATGTTGCCGACCATTTTCACTCTATAGCTGATATGGTCAAGGCAACAGAGAAGGAGTGGAAATCCATTCCAGGTATCGGGAAGAAGTTAGCAAGAAGTATTGTTGCTGAATTAAATGGGTAGAGGGGCTTGACAAAAGTTATAACCTATGTTATACTGGGAGTGTAAGATGGACATCAAGGGATTAAGGGAGAAGTTGGGGATGACACAAGAGCAATTAGCTCGTGAGGTCGGTGTGTCATTCAAGACGGTTAATCGCTGGGAGCGGGGCAAATCTAAACCGTCTCCGATGGCAAGTAAAATACTTGTTGGGCTACAGAAGCGGTGTTCTGGACCGACTGATGGATAAGTTTTCTTGGTGTCAGTTGTATTCTGTTGTCCTGAATTGCGATAGACTGAAGTCATATTATTTAAGCTAAGCTAATTAACAAGGAGGGTACCTAAATGCCAACAGCAAGCCCAGTATATTTTTGGGAAGCGGATGTTGTGGTAGAAACGGTCAATCTGGCTTTCTCACCCCAGACGACAACCGAGGGTCGGGGAGCGTTATCCAAGCTCATTATCAGTGCCGACTGGCTACGGGATGAGCAAGTCTGGTTCAACCCTTCCAAGAGGCTAGGGGGTTGGATAAAAGCCCAACTACCTCTTGCCCGGTCAACCTACGCTAATCAAGTGGCGGCGGTCAAAGTGTTCCCGCCTAATGGGGATGATGAGTTTGTCCCTGTCTGTAAGGCATCGGAACTGGTCGGTGGGATTGTCCCGATTGATAAAGCACACCAGTTGCCAGAAGGTCTGCCGACCCCGTTCTGGACTTACATCCAAGTCCCGAAGGAGACGGGAGCAGGGACACGGACGGCTCCAACTTATTGGTATCAGTTCGATCGTCCTGTCCAACATCATGTGAAAATAATTAGCTTTGCCAGAGGGATTACCCCCGAGATTGTGAAGGAAGCCCTGAGCAAGTTGGGTATTGCGACCGGGATTGGGGATAAACACTCGGTGGGCAAGGGTCGGTTTCGGCTGATAAGTTTTGAATTCAAGCAGGAGAAGTTGAACCTGTAGAATTTGATGGATGACTTGATGTCGATTGTGGTCTCGTTACTTGGGTCGGATTGGTGTGCTGTAGTTTAAGTTGAGCTAAACAAAATGACAGAAAACGAAGTAAACATATCTGTTAAAAAGTGGCTGGAAAGCCATAACTACAAATACAAGGGTATCTTGAATCCTGGAAACGGGAAGGTCAAGCCTGATGACGTGGGATATGGTCAAGTTCCTGTCCCATTACCCTGCGGGGAACGCCTTATCCTGATTGACCACACTGGGCACAATGACCGAACCAAAGACCTTATCTGGGTCGAAGCGAAAGGCGAAGTCGGGATGAGCCAGTTGCTTGAGGGATTTATCAGGGTAGTGTGTGCTTGCTACTGGGGTGGGGGTAGCGGATTACTGGCTATCCCTTCCGCCGAGTGTCTGAGGATGCTTGAACAGCGAGACTTCTTAAAGCGAGTAGGGGTATCCTGTGAACGTAGGGTTGGAATACTGGACGCTGAAAACAGCGAGGTATATTGGCTACTATAGGTAAGTCTATATAACAAGAGGAGGCTAAGATGACTGGTATGACGAAGGCTGAGATGATTTCTAGGAAAGATGAGCTTAGCGAGGAACTAGCAACATTAGAGAAGAAGGAGCAGTCTATTCACCGCAAGCTTAACCTGATAACAGCGCGGCACGAGGTGACGATATTTGGTGATAACGAGCTAACGGCTAAGATGGGGTATCATCAAGCCGAGACTTTTCGCAAAGCGAAGGTGCGTCTGGCCTTGGCGGAGGATGATTCCTACCATGAGTTGGTTGATGAGATGGATGAAGTAGAGTCGAAGGTTAGGGTAGTTGGCTCTGAGCTTGAGTCTTTGATAGACAAGCTCTATCCTGAACTTGCTCTTGAGCCTTTTAGTGACAATTTTGATGATGATGATGATTAGCTCGGTCAAGCATACCGAGAATGTCCGTGGGACTGCCGATGCCATTCTCGCTCTGTACCAGAACTTCCAGACTCCTGCTGACCAGCACCAGTCTCTTAACCAGATATTCAAGCCACCGACTCCATCCGTCCAGCTGGTTCGCCCTTCCCTTGTCCGTAGGGTAGCATCGGAGTTGCCTGGCGTTGGGTGGGAGTGGAGTGCCGTAGTCGCCGACAGATTCAAGTCGGTCAGGGGTATGGTGGCCGCTGATGTTGACACTTGGGCTGGCCTGGAAAGGACGTCCAGTTCTGGCAAGAAACGAAGATTAGGCAAGAAAGTAGCAACTAAAATTATGGAGTCGTTAGGAGGTTAGTTTAATGGATTCTTTTATGGCAGTTGTTGAGTTACCAGTGTGGGCAGTCATTGCTTCAATCCCGTCCGGGGTAGCACTTGGGATAATCCTGCTGACTCTGGCCTTCAGGTTATCAGGTCGGTGGTTATGGGCAGAGGCGAAAGCAGGTACCAACACGTCAGAGGGTGCTAGGGGCAGTAGTATTGTTGACAGGGATAGAGGGGATGCTTTAGCCAGGGTAGAAGAAACTATTGCTAGTCTGGCATCCAACCTGCCTGTTTCTGTTGTTGCGCCCAGTGTTTCTTCTGTGCCTAAGTCTGCCTTGCGAGAGAAGCCCAAACCTGTCCCCCCAATTCGTCAGCACTACTGGTACTATGTCTCTGGAGTTTCTGGACAGTTTGCTACTCTCCGTGAAGCATTGTCTGCTTCCGGGGTGGATGTACCTGCTGACAAGATGCTGGACTGGAAGAAGTTGTCAGCCGATACACGCGCCAAGATAAAAAGAGTTAAGGTGGGTGCTGAGCAACCTGCAATGGAGCGGGAGCGGGTGGTGGTTCACGTAGAAGAGGTACAGAGTGAATCCACGAAATTGCCGGAAGTCAAGAAAGAGTCGGAGCAGGTAATCAGGAAGCCCATAGGTAACGGTGCCTTTGTCACTATCAAGAAAAAGGGCAAGTAGGACTGTTTTTAAGTATTTTTGAAAAACGATGGCAAAGGGTATTGACAAGTGGTGGATTGTGTGGTATAGTGGTAGAAAAGGTACAAGGGGGTTATAGAGAATTGGCTATAGTTATAACGTTTAAGGGCGAAGGCTCTATTGGGGTTAATAAGCACGGGACGCCTTGTCTTCTATGCCCCATTTGTAATATATGGTTCGTGGCTAGCCGTTTCGGTTGGCATATGAAACAGGGGCATACGGAGTTGCATAAAGAAATGGTTAAGCAGGCAAGGAAGGTAAGCAGATAGTGCCAAACCTGCATAAAGAATCCCGTAATGTCGATATAGTCCGCTTGTTCGATAACGGGCGGGGGCTAACCCATCGCCAGATTGCCGAGAAGTTCGAGATGAGCATAAGTGCCGTGTCTATGGTAATCAAGCGGTGGAACGACAAACTCAAGAAGGGGGAACAGAAGTGACTAGCAAGCAATTTGAAGGAATACTTAGATTCTATCTCTATAAGTATTTTCTTAAGGGGGACAAGGTATGAGCTACGTCTATATTCAATCAGAACCTAACCTTTGGATGGCAGGTTTTTATAAGCCTGATGGTACATGGTTCACTGAAAGCAGTTGGCCTACTCAAGAAGAGGCGGCCAACCGGGTACGCTGGCTGAATGGAGGGAACTAAGAAGATGAGAGTAGTAGATAGGGTGTTGTTTTGGGTGTCAATATTGGCTGGAGCCGTATCTGGTATAGGGTCGGCAGTACTCGTAGCTGTGGCTGCTGACAGGCAGGATGCGTACCTGCTCACCGCTTCGCTTTTCTTGTTTGTAATAATGTTCGTGTTTCTCTATTATTCTAGTTTGCTCAAGAAGGGAGAATCCAAGTAAGATGAGAGTAGTAAATAAACTGACCAATCCCGGTGGTATTCGGCGTGTAGACTTGGCCCCGGATATTGTCCGTATAGTTCTCTCCGATGGCACGGAGAAGGTATACCATAACGGTGAGCCACGCTATAGAGACCAAGCCGACCCCGGCTATCTGGACGCGATGGCAGATATGAGGAGGGATTCATTATGACGACGATACTAAAAATCGCTTGTATGTACTGCCGTACCCCGATGGGTGAAAAGGCTGGACATGGGGTATCTGGTGTCAGCCATTCGATATGCCGTGAGTGCTAGACTGCTCGGTTTCCCGATTGGGATTACCCAGAGGAGGAACTAGATGAAAGACGGAGACAAGTTGCTTATTGAACTGAAGAAGAGAGCGGAAATACGGGACAGGTATCACCAGTTCCTGCTCCTGTACCTGCATGGTTGTGCCTATACTCCAGACTGGTTGTATTGGGGAGAGTGGGTAGATGCCAATCGGAGTTGACTATTCCATATATCGCCGTCCTGCCCCGGTACTGCCTCCCGCCGATTCTTTGCCTTATCCGGCAAATCTTATCGTAGGTTGCTCGGAGTGTGGGCTGAGGAATGGCTGTATCAGACCCGTGCCGTCGGATAACTGTAATCCGTGCGATTTGATGCTAGTGGGAGAGGCACCGGGGCGTAACGAGGACGAGCAGGGTCATCCCTTCGTGGGAATGGCGGGTCAATATCTCGACTCCCTGCTGTTCCAATGCGGTGTACCTCGCGAGTCGATATGTATATCTAACACTGTGCGTTGTCGGCCCCCGAATAACCGTACTCCTAAATCGGACGAAACGGGATCGTGTTCTAAGTGGCTGGAGATGGAACTAGATATTGTTCAACCGCGTATCATCGTTGCTCTCGGTAAGCCCGCTACCGACTGGTTTCTGCCGGGAAACAACAGCACGATGGAGCATATGCATGGGAAGCCTGTCGAGAAAGACGGGAGAATAATATTGCCCTGCTACCACCCTGCTTTTGCGTTGCGAGACACCAGCAAGATGCGTCAGGTGAGTGAGGACTTCCAGGTGCTCCGTGGTCTGGTCAAGGGCAGAGACTGGCGAGAATACCATGTCGTGGACGAGTACCCGGATCCTAGATACTCTGTGGTTGACACTCCAGAAAAGATAAAGATGATGGAGTATCTTATCGGGCAAGCTGGGGAGTTTGCTGTTGATACTGAAATCTGCTGGGGCAAACTCTGGAGTATCCAGATATCAGCAAAGCCGGGAACTGCATGGTTTATCCCTATCCTCGATGATTTTCAGGGGAAGTATGACCTTACCGACTTACCGGGGACTGCTATCGTTCATAACTATCTCTTTGATGTGAATTACTTGGATATCCGAGAGGATGACTTTGTGGACACGATGACGATGGCTTATTTAACGGGTGAGTCGCAAGGATTGAAGGAACTTGCCAATCGGCTATGCGGTATCAACATGATTACTTACAAGGAGATGGTTTCGTCAGGTCAGCAGAAACTATCCCTTGAGTACCTGTTGAAAGCATCTGGTATAGAGTGGCCTGACCCGTCGACTATCGAGGAGACCAAGTGGGATAACAAGAGAGGCTGCCTGGTAACCAAAAACAAGAAGCCGTGGCATATATCTCGCAAGATTAACAAGATGCTGGATGACTATGGCAAAGACGACAATACCGACTTGTGGGACAGGTGGCGGAATATTCCCGAGGAAGAGCGAGCTGTAGTCGAGGACGTGATAGGAGCTATGCCCGAATCCAGTTTAGCGGATATTCCGTTCGAGCAGGCCGTTCAGTATGCGTCCAGAGATGCGGATGCCACGCTCAGGGTTTACCACAAACTCAGGAAGATGATTATCGAGTTAGACCTTGATTTCGTGCTGGATATGGACTTAGGAATCCTGCCGATGGTCAACTCCATGATGCAGAACGGCATGGCTGTTGACCTCAACCACCTTCACAAGCTATCCGAGGATTATGATGTCCGTATGCGGGTAATGTCCGAGGAGGTAGCTGGTGTTGTCGGTCATCCGTTCAACCCGAACAGCTCTGACCAGGTAGCTATTGTTGTTTATGATGAACTAGGGTTCAAGCCTACCAAGAAAACCCCTACGGGCAAGATATCTACTGACGATGCCGAGTTGAAAAAGACAGGGCATCCTGTAGCCAAGGACATCATCCGTTATCGGGGCATCCAGAAGCTGAAGTCCACTTATGCGGATGCCTTGATTGAATGGGCTAGACCCGATGAGCAGGGTGTTCCCAGAGTTCATACAACACTCAAGACCACCAGAGTTGAGACCGGGAGATTAGCTTCGGCGGACCCGAATTTGCAGAACATACCGACCCGCAACAAGGAGTCTAAGCAGGTAAAGAACGGGTTTATTGCTCCCCGTCGCGAGTTCTTGAGTCGAGAGATAATTGACGCTTTGACCAAGGACTTTCGGGATAAACTTCTGGCGGAAGGCGACCTAGGCCAAGTAGAAATGAGAACACAAGCCCACCTCGCCCGATGCAAAGGGCTAATAGACTTGTTTCTATCTGGTAAAGACCCGCACACGACAACTGCTTCTCGGATATTCGGTGTTCCCTACGAAGAAGCAGGGTTGAACAGGTATCGCTACCCGACCAAGCGGGCGGGCTTCGGGATTATCTATATGATTGGCCCGCAAGGGCTGTCCACGCAGATTAACGAGTATATCGCCGACCTTGAAATGGAAGGTGAGCCTGTTGACATCGAGGCTTGGGATGAGACGATGTGCCAGAAGTTTATTGACGACTATTACCTGCTCTACCCCGAGATTAGAGATTACCAACAGGAGAAGCTGGCGGAGGCGAGGCGGTATGGGTATGTGAGAGACCCTATCTCTGGAAGGATACGCTATATTCCCGAAGTGTCTTGCCCGATACGGTCTATCGCTGAAGGTGGAGCAAGGATGGCTGCCAATTTCCCAGTGACCACTTCTGCACAGATGATTATTAAGAGTGCGATGGGCAGGTTATGGCAGGAACTGCCTAGAACGGAGTGGTCGGGTGTGAAGTGTCTACTCCAGATTCACGATAGTCTCCTGTTTGAAATGCTGGATGACGAGGATTACTACAAGCCCTTCCTGCGCTGGGCGCGAGACGTGATGTGTAATGTGATTAGCCTGTCTGTGCCGATTGAGGTAGACTTCAAGGTCGGAAACCGATGGGGAGAACTTGCGAAGGTGGCACTAGATGTTTAGACTGAAGCAAGGTACCTAGAGCGTGTTATTCGGTTGCCATTCCATTGTCCACTGCACAGTAGTGCTTGTAGCGTGGATAAAACTTTATCATAGCTTCCCGAGATTTTGGGAGTTAGTCTGTATCTATCTCCATGATATTGGCCACTGGGGAAAGGATTACCTTGACAACTACGAGTTAAAAAAGAAGCATCACGAGCTAGGTGCAATGGTTTGTGGCAAACTATTCAATCAGAAAGGCTTTGACTTGGTGACAGGTCATAATACCTATGATGACCAACTAAGGAGCAAGCTATTTGCCCCAGATAAGTATTCATGGATTATTGCTCCGTCGTGGTGGATGTGGACTAATACGATATTTGAGCCAAAATTGCAACGTAATGGTAGCACCCGTTGGGAGTCGGTAGTCATGTTCAAGAAAGCTATGAAGGATAACTGGGAACGGGGGATGCCGAAACAGGGGCATCAGATTTACTTGGAGCAGTGGAATCATGGGAAGTGAAACAACCGTAGTCAACGTCCGTCATTCCAAGTGCGATCAGCTAATAGACCGCACGACTATCTTCGGTAATCCGTTCCCTGAATGGAAGTGGGGTCGGGAAGAGTGTATAAAGAAGTTCGAGACCTACTTCTGGAACAGGATAGAGCGAGACCTGGCATGGAAGGCGGAAGTGCTGAAGTTGAAAGGCAAGGTGCTAGGGTGTTGGTGTAAGCCACTGGACTGCCACGGATGGATATATGTGGCTTTCTTGGAAAGCTACGGGCAAGTAGAAGAAATCAGGAAGCAGGAAGGAGGATGAGTAATGGCTATCGACGAACAATTAGCAAGTCAGCTAAAATCCCAGATTAAAATCGTGGCTGAAGCCAGAGAGAAAGCGTCAGCTCTAAAGCAACAGCGAACTGAGCTACTGGAGGAATGGAATAAGGCTAACCAAGAATTGCTTGACAATCTTACTCAAGCCGGGGCAGATGTGGTAGTTGAGGAACAAGAACTCCGTGATATGACACTCCTCGCTTTCTACCAAACGGGAAATAAGGCTCCCGTGAAGGGGGTCGGTATCAGGGAGCTGACCAAACTGGAGTATGACGCTGGGGTAGCCTATAGCTGGGCACTGGAACACAAGATGGCTGTGAAGCTGGATGTTCCGGCCTTTGAGAAGATAGTGAAAGCGTCTCCATTGGATTTTGTTAAGGTTTACCAGGAACCGATAGCGACTATAGCAACCGATTTATCGAGTGTTGTCGCTGGACAGGAGGCTAAGTGAAAGTTAAATTTCAAGATAGAGAGGTTGATGCTCAGGAAGTAGATGTCCTATCAGCTAACGAGCCGTGGTGTGAATACCAGCTTGCCGATGGTTCAGTGCTGTCTGTGAAAACAGTCCTTATCTCGGTTAGTAAGGCAACTATTGAGCGGACATCTGATGGGGAGCCATTGTACTTAACGAAAACACATCAGGTGGTTAAAGTAAAAGGAGCGAAATGACCGATAAACAGGCTACGAAACAGCAGTCCCGTTATGTTCGCCTGAACCCCACCGTCCTCTACCGGGTACCTGACTGCTACGGGGGCAAGGATAAACCAGACCCGTTATCCGATGCCTGTGTTCACTGCTTTCTCGGGAAACAATGTCAGGATAGACAGGAGGTGGTCTGGCGATGACAGGAAATGCGAGCTGGATATTCATAGTCATTATCGGTGCCTGTATCGGGGTGTATTACCTTTACAAGCAGGGGAAGATACCATGGCTGGCAGGGATGAGGGGCAAGGGCATAAAGATGCCCAAGATATTCGAGCCGAAAGCGGGGATACAGATTGAGCGGTTGAAAACAGCGACCGAGAGGGAAGTAGTCAAGGCTAAGGAACTGAAGTCTATGCTGGAAGCTAAGACAGAACTGGCTAAGGCGAGAGCCAAGAATATCAGGTTGATGAAAGAGATAGACGGGGTTAGTGAGAAGTCTGTAGAGAAAGATAAGCGGGAAGCGGAGCGAGAGGAGCAGAAGGCTCAGGAAGCAGAGAAGGTTAAGCCGAGGAGGTTGTAGGTAGCTGTACCGGAGACTGGCTCGGTTTTCTCTGGGGGAGGTTCTGGTAATCGGGACTTCCCCTTCTTGTTTGGGTAGGGGTATTGACAAGGTAGGTAGTGGGGTGTATAATGTCTTTTAATAGGTAGTTAGATATGGTTTTGCAACTGAATGGAGGTTAGGAATATGTCAAAAGCATTCAACACCAAAACAATTGAGCATCGCTGGGCAGCGGTTGTCAAGAATCCGAAGGGGTATATTGACCCTTACAAGGTAGTGGTCGGAGCATCCCGCACCTTCCATAGCTGGCATAAAACTAAAGCATCTGCTGTTGCTGAAGCGAAGCGGATTAACAAGGTTCATGGTGGATGGTTCGAGACGAAGAAGGTAAAAGCAGGGAGGTAATCGGATATGTCAATATCTACTAAGCGTGATATCCACAAGAAATATACCGTCCAAGGGTTCTCGGGTTCCCGGTTCGCCAAGACGGATACCCTTGCCGGGGCAAAGAAGGCTGGACTGGTGATAGCCAAAAAGGAAGCCTACCGAGGCAAGTGGAATGCCTCTATCATGCCGATATCTATCAGCAAGCAGGACGCACCTGGTTCTATCTATTACAAGTCAACAGGCTGGGTGATGTATGTTCCGGTTGCTGGTACGGGTAGGCGGGCGTCGTCCATTGAAGCCGAGATAAAGAAGCGACACGGGGTTGCCCCGTTAGTCTGGACAAGGAGGTAATCAGGTATGGTGGTTAAGAGAGTTAGTGAGTTCCCTAGCCTTCTGAAAAGTCGCTGGTATCCTGTTAATGTGCGGACTAAGACCGTCTACGTTGGCAAGTATCATGGTGACCAAAGATATGGTTTTCCGAGAAACGTAGATGTTTTTGACGAGTGGAAAGGAACTGATGTTACCGGTATCAAGGGGAGCGATGTAATACGTATGGTGAAGAGAGGTGTCTACAAGCTAGTAGGTCGTTCTCTTTACAGGAGGTAATCTAAATGGCAAAGAAATCGCAGAAGTTTGTTCGCAGGTATCTCTCTGTCCCAGAGCAACACCAGCTGAAGATAGCTCGTAAGACGCTGACCTACTCAGATGAAGGTGCCAAGATTATGGGGCCACCGAGTAAGGCTGAAGCGAGACAGATAATCAAGAGACTGACTGGCAGGATGCCGAAGGAGGACTAGAACATGCTATCGTCGCATGAGGTTTGGATTAACGATGCCGATTCCCGCAAACGCCTCCAAAAGAGCCGTTATGGGAGGGGGTGGACAATCCAGCTAATACGCTTGGCGGGACAACCTTATGAAGGTAGCCTGTTCCACTATAACACGAAAGCCGAGGCTGTAAAGAAGCTGAAGAAGGATGGCTATAAGCTGTGGAAATAAGGAGTAAATGACGATGGCACACAGATATTTCGTAGAATGGTCAGCACCAAATTACCGTAATGCCGGTTCAACAACCGTGATGGCGGATAACAAGCCCGATGCTATCCAGAAAGCAAAGAAGAAATTGGGTAGTAAGGTCAAGAGCCAGTATCTCAACCACTTCGACTCTTGGCGGGTGTTCACCAGTAAGGCTATCCCGAAGGGGTCTGGGTGGATGGCTACCCGACACGGCGTCTTGAAGAAGGCAGGGAGGTAGTAAGAATGGCAAGAAAACTTGGCGAATATTTCAACTTTATGGGTCATCGCTATACCCGTATCTACAAGGGCGGGATGAGCAAAGACCTTGCCTACGAGAGGATGGAGCAGCGCCGCAAATTAGCCCCTCAGTTCTTTTGGGCTACCAAACGGGAGAGCGATGGAACATGGTCGCTCGGTAGGAGGATGAAGTAGATATGTTTACTCGCAAGTGGGATGGGAAGATATGGCATGTTCAGTCCCATCATACCACTAAGGCTAGTGCCGACAAGGAAGCCAAGTGGTTGAGGCAGATGGGGAACAGGGCAAGAGTAGTGTCAGGAACCCCGTGGGCGAAGCACTACGGGGATAAGTCAGTGCGGTATCTGGTATATACTACGGGTAAAGGAGTAAAATAATGCCAACTAAGAAAACAAGCAGATTGGATTCACTCAAGAAGGAAGCAGCCCGTCATAACCTCTATGTCGGGACATACTCGCCCGGTGATGGCGTAACCCGATACAGGTTCTTCAGGAGCCGAGGTGGTAAACCCATCAGCTACTTCTCACAAGATGGGATATACACTGCTCTGGGGATAGGTCAAGCCGAGACTTGGCTATCTGGATACAGGAGAAGGAGGTAGGTTGATAAGATGGCTGTAAAACGAAGTTCAACTGGAGCAAGACTGCCCAGGTTCCGCAAGGGGGACAGGGTTTCGTGGAGACCCAGAGCAAGGGCTTTTCAAGGGGTAATCCCCGACAGAATATACCACGGGACGGTAGAGGGGCAACCGAAGTCTGGTTCACGGAACTCGGTATGGGTTCGCTTTGATACTCCTGTTGTGAAGTCTGGTAGCAACCTATACCTGACTCCTGTTGCTGGTTTAACCAAACTGAAACGGAGGTAATCCACAATGACTGTAAAAGTAGAACGTAAAATAGATGGTAAGACCTATCGCCGTATAAAGGCGTTTGATTATGGCGATAAGAGAACCGCAACGTCTCTCGCCAACCGATTGAGGTCAAAGGGAACATACAAGAGTGTTCGGGTTATGCTCTCTTCCCCAGAGAGTAAATACTTCGGTAAGGTCTGGATTGTCTGGGCGAGAGTGTAAGGATAATGAGGAGGTAAATCCAAATGGGAGCTTACAAATCACGATACAGTGGAACCAAGACCATCGGGGGCAAGAAGTTCGACCTCGTGTACTGGTCGGAGAAGAAGTCTGAGGCTACGGTAAGAGCCGACTCCGAGAGGCGCAAGGGATATAATGCCCGTGTGGTCAAGGAGAAGTTATCCAACCTACCAGCGAGATGGCTGGTGTATAGGAGGTAGAGTTAGTGAAACGAAAGACACCTGTTTACAAGCCATCTCCTGTGCGGAAGCGTGGGAGGCTCTATTACCGCCTCTGGGGTAGTTTCGGAACTAGGCGACAGGCTGAATGGTCTGCTCGTGACCTGATAGGGTCAGGCTACGGTGACCGCTACTTTATCGCTGAGTTCGGGGATGGTTATCGTGTCTGGTATGCCCCGCATACTCAAGCTATGACAAAGCGAGATTACCAGAGATTTAGAAGTGAGGAATAGACAGAAATGAAAGTCAAAAAATACGATTACCTTATCAATGACAATGGCGACATCTGGATAGTGGGGAAAGTCCATCGAGATGGAGCAATGACTATTGGTCACTCCGATGGTAGCGAGATAACTTACTCGGCTGGTGAGATGGAAGCGTGGTTTCGCAAGCTACCCTCCAATGTCGGTGAACAGGAGTTTGATCGCTCTGGCTGGGTTGACCCCGCCCCGTATTGGGGAAAAGTGGAAGAGCAGACGAAGCGGTTTCACGCTATCCAGCGAAAGGGAGCAGGAACCAAGCGCAAGTCCACCAAGCGGTTATCTAGTACCCCGACCAGTGTACGGGGAATGAGATAACAGGTCTGGTATTCAGGCAGACAGGTAAGTAATCTGTAAAAGGAGATAACGGATATGGCAGATAAAGTAATATGTCCAGAGTGCAAAAGTACTCGTACGTGGCTGAAGGGCTTGGTTCCCTCACGCACTGGTCCGAAACAGCGCTACGTCTGTTTCACCTGTGGGAGGACCTTCTACAAGCCCAAGGTGGAAGCGAAACCTGCGAAACCGAGGGCTACCAGGAAAGCAAAGCCCAGTAAGAAGAAGGCTGGCTAAGGGAGGTAAATAGCGATGACAGGAGCACTTTTAATGTCCACAACTTTGCCGACAATAATTTCCATGGGAGTTGTGGCAGAAACGACTAGAATAATGTTCGACAAGAAGACGGGCAAGAGGAAAACCGTGACCGTCCGCAAGCGGTTCAAGGTTCATCAGGGGAAGCGTGGCGGTAAGTACATAATGAAGAAAGGAAGGAGGGTATATATCTAATGGCAAAGCGAAAGGTAGGGACTAACACTAACAAGAACAATATGGGCATCCATCTATTTGATCCGACTAAGGGACAGGTAGAGGATGCCATGGAGGATGCCGCCAACAAGGGCTTTCCGTTCGTCTATGTTCACCGAACCAGAAAGACGGTCGTGAGCAAAAAGAGGTAAAAGGAGAAGATAATGGCAAAGAGAAAAGCGACAGCAAAAAGGAAATCCAAGACTACCAAGCGGAAGTCCCCAACCCGTAAGCACAAGTCGGGTAATCCGTTCGAGATAAACAATGTCCCGACTTTGATATAATATCACAGGGGGTGTTTGATAATGGCAAAGGCAACACGGAAACAGGTTAGTATGATTCTGAAGCAACAGGGTATCACCATCCCGTTCTCGCTAAAGACAGTGGGTTTCTCCGACTTAGCTCGTGGTGATGCTCAATTTGTCGAGATAAAACACTGGAGAGCACGCACCCCGGAAGAATATAACCACCTGAAGGCACGATTGCGCGGCATCGGTGTTATCCTGAGCGGCGGATAACTAGGGGCGTGAAGCCTATTGGAAAAGTACCGACTGGTCAGGTCAGAACGCCTATCAATTCGTAGGGAGATTTATTAGATATGGCTACTAAAGCATCTTTGGAGGCCGTTTTAAGGCAGTTCGTTCGTTACTGTGAGCAGTGGCAGAGAGCGAATGGTGCTTTCCGTAGTGGGGATGGACGAGCTTTGGTATTGAAAAATGCCAAGAAAGCATTGGGCGTAAAGTAGGAGGTTCTACCGCTATGTCGATGACCAAAGCGGAAAAACGCAAACTGAAGTCCTACCAGACGAGAGCCGAGAAGGTGGCTATAGAATCAAAGAAACTGGCTACGGATGTCGGTAAGGAGCTTGTCCGGCAGATGAAGAAGTCTTGACGGGGGTGAATAATATGCGTATTGTAAGTTGGTACAACAAGTTAAGCTATGCTATCAGAGAAGCACAACTGAGGCAAATGCCTATATTGGAGGTTGAACAACCGAAGGGGGGGAAGCCCCTGTATATGTTCGGTTGGCGTGGCAAAGGTATACCAAAAAGATATTATGTGGTTACGAGCGCGCCTAAGACTGTTATTGCTGAATTAGCCAGAAAAGGCATTCAAGCGAAACAACTACCAGATAAGTTGGCGGCTAGAAAGGCTAAACGTAAGTAGAGGACAGCCACAAGGAAGTAGGTATGCCAAAAGTAAAAGCAACCGAGAAAAAAGCGCCTGGCAAAAAACCAACTACCAAGCGACCCAAGAAACGCGCTACCCGAGATGCCTCTGGGGGTGAGGACAAGAAGTCAGCTCGCAAGTACCGCCGGGGTAGTCGAGTAGAAGCCTACACTTGGGGCGAGGTATCGGGCAAAAAAGGTAGCAACTGGCCGTTCTAGGCCGTGGAAGGAGAATCAGATGACCTTAGCATATTGCGTCAAATGTAGAACCAAACGGGAGATGGCTGAACCAGTCCAGATAACTATGAAAAATGGTCGGGGTGCTATGCAGGGAAAATGTCCTGTATGCCAGACAAAGATGTTTCGAATTGGCGGGGAATAGCTAGCCATAGAAGGGTATAAAAGGTCAGTGGTCTATCGGGCTATTGACCTTTTATGGTATAATATCTAGGTAGATAGAAAAATGGGAATAGTCAATGCGAAAGGCTAAAGAACATAAATTACGTTGCCCGTGGTGCGGTTCTGTTAAGCTGGTCAGGAACGGGTTCGGGGTAGCTAAGAAGAAACGTGTTCAACGTTATTTATGCAATGTGTGTCTGCGGAATACAATATACCCTAGAGGTGAAGGATAATGGCTAAAGCAAAAGGTATAGGTGAGCAATACCGGCGAGCACCTAGACTTTCACCCGCTCAACAGCAGAGGCAGGCTGACCGCTTAGGGGTCGTCACATCTCTGCCGACTGTGGAAACTATAGAGACTGTGCCTTCCGTTGCTACGGAAACTACATCTCCAGAGTTGATAGCTTTCGAGAGGCAGTTATCCAACTTGCCCAAAGAGCTACAGGATGCGTATGCCAAAGGTGGTGCTGAGGGGTATAATCAGGCTGTTGAAGAATATAACGAACGGATGGAGTCACAACGAGCTATGGCCACAGCTTCCTACCAGAAGGAAGCAGCAGCCTACCAGAGAGAACTGGATGCAAGAGCACAGAGACTGGCCGGGTTCGAGCCTACACAAGAAGAGCAGTCTAGGATACGGGAACTTGAGAACGCTCTCAATACGCCACTGCCTGACCCCACGATTGCCAGCAGGGAAGAAGTTGAGATGTTCCAGCGCGGTCAGGAGGATGCTAGAGCCAAACTTGACTGGCTACGGCAAAGTATAGACGCCAGAAAGTCGTGGATAGAGTCTGGCCAGGATATACCGCTAGAGGTGCAGAAGCAGTTTGATGTTATACAAGCACTCACTACTGGCAAGATAGCTCCGTTTGTTGACCTGTCTACTAGTTCTATTGACATCGCTAGTGCTCTAAAGGTCGGCGTTGACCCTTCGGAAATTGCTGATGCTACTGGTTTGAGTATAGCGCGAGTGCTGGGAATAAAAAAGCAGTCGGAAGCTCAGGAGCGGGCTAAGCAGGTTAGTGTCAAGGTTCGGGAGATCCAAGCGGAGGATAGGGTGAAGGCACAAGCCCAAATCAGCCAATGGATAGTCCCTAACACCGACTTTGACCCTACCAAGCCAGTGAGTACGGATAACCCCGATACGGTGCTTGATATTGCTGGTGCTGTCGGTGCTGGTGTTACCGCTTCGGTGTTAAGGAACGCTGGCTATGACATAAACAACAAGGATTATAAGGCTTACTCTGACTGGCTGAAGTCTGGGGAGCAGAGGCAGGAGGCGACTGCTCCATCTACGCCAGCTATCACAATATCGGAATACACTCCAGCTAGGTCTTTAGTGGAAGCACAATCCAACTATACCAAAGCTGAAACCGCACTCTCCCGTATGGTGGACAGGGTAGATAAGGAAAACCCGAACCTATCCAGAGAGAAACTGGGTGAACTCTATAAACAGCAGCCTGAGTATTTTAATTATATAGGTGCATTAGGGGACTTACAACAGAAGAGTGTAGCATCGGAAGTACCAACTGTAGCACCTATGACTCCTGACGAGGCTGTGGCTTACTTGGATAAAGGTGTTCAGCCTACCGGAACAGGTCTGTTGAGGGGTCTCGGTCTTACTGGAACAGAGATAAGCTCACTCGGTAGGGCGATGCGTAGCCTGAATATCAAGCCTGCTGAAGGCTCTTTTGTTGTAGCCTATCGGCAGCTTGATGATAACCAGAAGCGGTTAGTTGCAGAAGCCTTTAACGCCGACTTAACCAGAGGTGGTATTTCGTCTGGTGTAGCAGAGGATATTCTCAAAGAAATCTTATCTATTGGAGGTGTCCCAACAGCTACATTCAATCGAGCCGAACTAGGCAAGCAGTACGACCAGCAGAAGGCTATTGCTACAGCTACATTCCTCGGTGATTTACCCCGCCTGCAAGCCTTATACGATGCGGGGGCTTTCGGCAAAGACCCGACAGCATCAGCACAGGCTTATAGGGAGTCGATAGACACCATCCGTATTCAAAATGACATTGAGAAGGCTGTCCGTGCTGGTGATACGGATGCTCTGTCCAAACTCTACGAGAAAGGTGCTTTCGGCAATGACCTCGCTGCCTATGCCGATTTAGTTAAGTATGTTGAAGAAGGGGGCAGAGAGTTATCCCCTGTCAATGCTGCTGATGTCAAGGCAGTTGAGGAATCGTTCGGCACAGAGAATGAATACGTGGAGGCCATACTGAAGGCACAACCGACTACACTCAAGATGGCATCCGACCTCGGTATTGCTTTAGTGCCCGTCTATGGCACGATCCACTTCTGGGATGAAATGGGTGGTGGTATGCAGGCGTTGAGCATAGCTGCCGATGTCTTGACATTCATACCTTTCGTTGGTGGGATATCGGCGGCTGCCAAAGTTGCTGCTGGTGTAGGACGGGGGGCCAGGGTAGCGGCTGCTCTTAAAGCGATACCTAGAATAGCCGTTGCTGAAGTGAAAGCACCACTAACAATGATTGCGCATCCGTTGGAGACGACTAAACTGACTGCCCGACAGGTGCGTAATCTAGGTGAGTGGGCTTTAGGGAGAAGCCGTATTCCTCTGGATGCTATGGCTACCGTTTATGGTACAGCTCGGCTTGACGCTAGAATTGCCGGTAGCGAAGAAGCCGCTATGTATATCAGGAATGAGCTAATGCGGATGGCATCCAATGGTGAGAAGCCAATATTGACCTTTGGCGGTAAGACTTACACTCTACGCCAACCTCGCTTCCTACGAGAAGGTGGTGTTGTTGCTGGCGGACCGGAAATGAAATGGATTGAGACTCCTGGTGGGGCTACTGTCCAGACTAAAGTGTACCCCGAAGGTCATCCTAGTGCAGGGCAACGGGTAAGGGAATCAGAACAGGGTTTCTTCGTATCGAATACTGCTCTTGAGAGGTTTACCGAGAGTTCCGCTTTCGGTCTAGAGAGGGTAGGTGCAGGAACGATAGAGGATAATCTAAAAGCCCTTACCGATGCTGCGGAACAAGCCCGTGTAGCTGGCGATGCTAAATCCGCAACTAAGATTGATAGAATGGTTCAAGATTACCGTAAGGCGATAGAAGCACAGGATATCAATGCTCTCAACAAGGCAGAAGCAAAAATACTCAATAAGCGAGCAGAGATGGCAATTGATGACACCGTAGCCGAGATAAATCGACTTCTCAAGGACGCTAATGAGAAATATACCATCGGAAATATCGAAGGAGCGCAGGAGTCTATGGCTCAGGCTATGGCTCTTGAGGACTCGCTCAAGCCCGCCAAGCCGGGGTTCGCTGTGTTTTCCCCCGATGTTGAACAAGCAGCAATAGATAAGTTACTGAGAGATGCTACTGAAAAGCGCCTCGCAGGGGATAGTGTAGGAGCGCAGGAATTGGTATCTGATGCGACAGCGTTACAAGACGCTAAGATATCTGCTACACTTATTCCGTCAGGTAAATCATATCCAGGCGTCATATTCAAGCCCAAGCCAATTGAGATTCCGAGCGTAATGCTTTCCGAGTTGAAAAGTGATGTGGTTTCGTCACTTAAGCTACAAGCTAGTAATGCTGAGAGGTTAGGGCAGAAGGCTAAAGCGGCTGAGTTGCTTAAAAAGGCAAAAGACATTGAACGAAGCACTACATCCGGGTTCAGGAAGGTTCTGACTGAGGAGATGGAGTTAAAATTCCCTGAGTTAGCACAACTGCCTGAAATGAAAGCCCGTTATTATACTAGGTCGGGGGAAGGCAAAAAACTCTATATCTTTACCGATAAGCCACGTAGCTTTAAGGACATTCTTAGAGCGAAGATGATGGCTCCGATTGACACCCTACGACAGATATTCGACCCTGCTCTGTCAGTCAAGTCTGTTAGGCTTACTGACGCAGAGCGATTAGCCGAAGTTGCCAAGCTGGAAGCTAGAGCAGCACGGCTTGAGGAAGCCGCGGCTACTAGATTGAAGCTCGTCAAAGGGAATGTAGCGGATGAGCCATACCAAGCAACTTTGCGGAACTCCCGACTCGCTCAGTTGGAGGCTAATGAGCTACGGAAGGGGATGTCGGGGGCTAAGACATTCAAAGTTGCCGACAAGGTAGCCTCTGCTATTGACGATGCCGATGGATATGTGTTGGCCGCTAAACGGGCGGAGGATGCTGGCGACTTGGTGAGTGCCGACCGACTTATGCGAGAAGCTGAACTGATACGAGAAGAACGACTAGCCGGTCGCGCTTTCGCCAGAGCCACTGCCACCAGAGCTGGCACAGTAATGGGCACAATGCAGATGGTTGGTGCTAGTGCTAGAATTGCTGGAGCCGGTAGAGAGCTATCAAGGATGCCTGACCTACCAGCTAGACTTACCGAAGTAAGAATACCGGACAGGTCGCTTGCTGAACTGGCGAGAGATACTACCTTACCGAGGGAGATAGTCAGAACGAGTGAAGCTAGATTATCCGAAAGGGCTATCATGTCTCCACGTGGTGTTGAGATACCCCGTATCCCCGAACCTGTAAGAATGCCTGAACCTAGCAGAGGTGAGGAAGGTAGGAGAATACCCGAAGTGCCGAGGCTTCCTGAGACACCTAGATTACCTGAACCTCCGAGGATTCCAAGAGTGCCTGAAGTGCCTAGAACACCGAGGACACCTGAGACCCGTATTCCCGAAACTCCACGAATACCGAGGTCACCTAGAAAGACTACAGGAAAAGAGACGACCATAGCGAGATTACGGGGTCTCGGTGCTGAGATAGTCGGTAAAGAAGCCAGACTGCCCGAAGGCTCTATCACTTGGAAGCAAGGCATATTCTGGAAATGGATTGCTCCGACTGATATAACTCAGGTATCTGGTATCAGGAAGCCGAGAAATCTACCGAAGGGTGTTGTCCCGATGGGAGCTAGGTTCACGGATTTACGGAAGCCCGCCGAGACAATCCAGATGATAGGTGACCCTGGAGCACCTGTCCCTGATGTATCGGTTGATTTGGGTGTAGCCGATATTCGCATCAAGGACAATGCTCAAACGATACAATATACAGGCAAAGGTGAACAGACCAATGTCGGTGAGCTGGTGGACAGCCCTACTCAGGGAATGACTATCGGTAGGGCAGAACCACAAGGGCATGCTTATGCTCGCAAAGTCTACCCAGCCCATAGCGTCTCTAGAACTGATATGGCTACTGAGGTTGGAACGCCAGTCCGAGAGATACGTGGTGTAGATAGAACGCAGATTGCCGAGGATACTCAGGCGATGCTGGAAGGGACTTATGTAGAGACTTATGAAGAACCAGTAGCCCCCGAACCCGCCAATGATAGTTTTAGCGACCTTGTGGGGCTGTCGGACGAGGATATGGAGGACATATTCGGCACAGGAGAACGCCGACATGATAGGCAACCAGCCAATCGTGCTAATGTGAGAAAGACAAAACCGATACGGGGGCAGGACAATCCCCCGACATTATTAAGGGGGTTGAGAAAATGAGAAAGTTTTGGGGATGGGTATTATTCCTAGTAGCTTTGCTCGATGCTGGAATTATCTGGTACAACTTGGCCATTGCTCCGTGGAAGGCTGATATAGCGGGCGATTGGATGGTAATACCTTATATTGTTGTCCTATTGTTATGCTCATACAGTTGGTATAGATTAGCGATTCGTAAAGCAGTAAAAGGAGGCTAACAATGCCGGAAAATAATAACGACGTAGAGCAAGAAAATATCGAGGAGCAGGAACCATTCAACCCTGCTCTCGTCCCCATACCTGAGCCAGAACCTGTACCACAATCCAGCAAATGGGACTGGGTAGGATCACCGTCTCGCCCCGAAGCTCAAGAAGAAGACGATGGCATATCCGACCTTTTCCGTGTCACTGCTGAGGATGTTGGTGCATCTGATGATGACCTGAGTGACCTGACAGATGTGGACTTAGAGCGTGACATCTTGGACGCTGACGAGGATGGGTCACTGGACGACTTGGTTGATGTCACTAAGGAAGACATAATGGGGGATGATGATTTCGGGCAGCCCCCACAACGGTCTCAGCCGAAATACCGCACATCATATCCTCGGCGTAGCGGTTCGAGCCGTAGGCCGTCATCTCCACCGACTTCCTTGGGGGGTATGCGGTAGCATGTCCAGGGTCTTCCGTGGTTTGTTGCTGGCTTTAGTAGCATTGATTATGGTGGCGTCACCTGTACTCGCTTACCTTTACCGCAATCAGGTAGGGATTACCGAGGGAGGCAGCACAGACTATGCTATGTTACCTGTGTCCTGGATTGTTGACAATCAGTGGATGGCAGATAACGGATTCATGGAGGCGGACGCACTGGACACTCGCGTACAGACTCTTGGTGGTTCAAACCGACCTCATCTTGTCGCCTCTGATCGGACGCTGGCTGCTACACCCGTTGGTGCTGGCACGCAGACAAACCTATACTTTACTACGGGTGAGGCCGACTTGGTACCAGCATCGATGCCTATCATTGCTGGTTGGGATGGGTATGTTACGCTCACGAATATACCCGAACCAGCTAATAATTTCCTGTTTGAGATGGAAGCTTACACCGACATATCCCAAGCGACTAATCCAGCTCTAATGCGAAGGCTCCAATCCTTCGGTATCGGTATAACACAGTCCGATACTATCTGGTCCTGGGTATGGGCAGCTAATGGTATTGCTAACAACGGAGCAGGGGCAAACAATTCTCTTGTCTGGGGGAATACTTGGCTAGGTCAAACCTTTACCACTGGTGCGAAAGTAGCAGTAACTCGAATTAGTATAACCTTGGCTGCGGGAGCTGGGGCACCCGTTGGCGACTTCACAGTATCTGTTCGGGCTACGGCTGCTGGAATACCCACTGGAGTAGATTTGGCTAGCCAGACAGTAAATGCTAACACTCTAGGAGTCGGAGCAAATACGTTTGACCTGGAGTACCCGTTAGCCGCAGCTACGATGTACGCCATCGTTGTCCGACACCCTACTGGGGATGCTGGTAACTTCTGGAATATGGTGTTCAGTAACGCTGCTCCCTATGGTGGTGGCACATACATTTCATGCCCTGACGGAGATGTCACCTGGGCAACCACTCCTGCCTTTGATTTCATTTTTGTTGTGGCCGGCACATCCTGGTTTGTTGAGTCCGTGGCAGTCACTGCGAATGAGCATATTGTCGCAGTAGAAGCCAACCCCGGAGCCAATACTTTTGGTATTACTATCGACGGGGGGGTACCTGTAACCATCGTGCTTGGCGCTGCGACTGTTCCCAACAGTGGTAACGACTGGATATTGAACCTGAATAATGCGGTACCGTACATAAACTACTACGAACACACGGTGGCGGGTGCTTTGGTAGCAGATTATGAACCTGTATCTATGATAATCGGAACAACGCTGCCTGACAAGCACGGGGGTGACCAGAATGGGGTTATAACTTGGGGAACTAACCCTACTGGCGTCTCCGTGACTGTAGGTGGGATGACCAGTTCTGGGCAACCTGTAATCGGTAGCGAGGTAGATACGTCTACCTTAGACTTATTGCCCGTGGCGGGTGGTTCGGACTGGAGGCCGACTCCTACCGTGTCAGCAGCTTTGACAGCTAACCCCATGCGTCCGCTGGTAACTGCTGTATCCGACAATACTACTCTGTCGGAGTACCAGGTATGGGTGTGGTTCGGTGGTATCTTTGTAGTGATAATATTCGCTATCACAGCCAGTAGCGTAAGAGGTCATCACCTGATAACAGGTATAGCGACCTCCGCTGCGATTGTCTTGATGGTTGTCTGGACTGTGTTCCCCATATGGGTGCTCCCTATTGTCATACTGGCTATCTGGCGTGGATTGGTGAGTGAGAGGAGTCCAAGTTTATGAGAAAGTGGATATACGGCTTGCTGCTCGTCGTTCTGGCTACCCTGTTGCTCCCGATTCCTGTCATCGCCATAGACGAGCCAGACTCCGCTCCGCAGGTCAATGCTGTGTATGTCTACGAGTTCGTTGATGGTTCAGTAGGCGTTCTTATGGACTATTATCTTGACTATGCAACGCTGCCTACCGAGACGGCCACCGATGCCTACCTCGCCGTATTCGTAGACACAAACGGGACAACCCAGCTCAAGTCTGTGTCCCCTTACACCTTTGTGGATAGCGGCTATGGCAGAGGGCTTATCTGGATACCGTTCACAGCCACCGAGGTTTCAGACTACGGGCTAACCAGCGCCAGCATCGCTGATTACCGTATCTGGCTCGTCGGTAATCCTACACTTCCGTGGACTACACCTACAGCATCCGAAGCAATGGATGGAGCAGTAGCAGATGACGGGGGAGTGCAAACAGATGAGACAGCAGAATCAAACAGTGCTGCGGCCAATGATATGACACTACTTCCTGCCGTACCTGTTGTAGACGACGCCTACTACTTCGGCGGTGATAGCCCGTTCGACACGTTGACTATAAACATCGGTACTCAGGGAAACGGTACTTGGGTAATCACTTGGGAATACTGGAACGGGAGTACCTGGGTAGAACTTGGCAGCGTAGTAGATGGCACATCTGCTTTTGAGGCGACAGTAGGAAACCATGATGTAACATGGGCGATGCCGACCAGCTGGAACACAGTCGCAGTTGACGGCACAACTGCTTACTGGGTGCGTGCCAGAGTCAGCTCCTATACCGCGATAGTGACGCAACCGCTGGGTACGCAGTCATGGATAAACTATGCCGACCCACCAAAGACTATAACGACAATTGACCAGTGGAACACGACCGGGGATATGTCTGTTCTGCTGGCCTACCGTGTTCTCTACTATGCTGATATTCTGGAACTAGAATGGATATTGGATATGATAGAGAGTACCTCCGTGGGTAGTCGGTTGACGGCGACAGGAGAGAGTTACTTCGAGGGTGTGATAGCGAATCTGCGATCGTTAGCCCCGGCGGCCTTTTCTAGCGCTACGAAAAACCCTGATTATGTTGCGATAAGTTATGATACAGCTTTCGGCGCAACTGCGACTAGCGGTACGGCGACAGTGGTTGATTCGCCCCAGACTCTCACCGAGGGAATAGACTCGGTAGACACGGGGATAACTACCGGCACAATTATTATTGACTTGGCACAATGGACTTCAGGAACAATTACTGATGACACAGGAACGCTCAATGGTGGTCCGATAATAGACCTCTACCCTGGAGTGAACACGCTTACTGTAGCTGCTGCAGGTACATTTACTACTGACTTGGAGGTAATAGATACAGCGACCATTTATGGAGATACCGTGACTACGACAGGGTTCGACCTGACCGCACTCGGTGCCATCTTTGGTATGTCTCGGTGGATGATATCAAGTCTAGTCTGGTTATTCGTTACTGTAATCGCCTGTGCGGCTACCTACGTAGGGGCTAGTCGTAGCAGTCTCGGTGGCGATGACGGGTCGGCTAAGATGGTGTCCTTCCTACTGGTGGTTATGCTGATAATCGGCAACCTGTTGGGGCTTCTCCACCCGCTGGTGACTTCTATCGCTACTATTGCTATCGGGGCGTTCATTGGCTACATCCTGTTCTTCCGTAGTGACTCCCTGCATAAGGGATTTATGTTTATGACCTGGATGTTCATTATCGTCTCCCTTGCCGGTAATATTGCTGCATCGGGGCAAAGCGGGATAACTACTACCAGATTAACCGATGATATTACGGATAGCGAGGCAGCCAGCATTGTTGTAGCCAGCACTACGGGTTTCCCCGGTTCTGGCGTTATTATCATCGGAGATGAGCAGCTAACTTATCCACGGACTGATGCAACGCACTTTCTCGGTGGCACATTCAACTCTATAGTACGCGGTTCAGGTGGGACTGATGCGGAGGCGCACTCGTCTGGTGACAGTGTGCGAACGAGGGAGTCATGGATGCTCAATGCCAGCATTGATTATAAAATCTCCCAGATTGCTGACTCGGCTGGCGGGATACAGTTCGTCACCATCCCATTCCGTCTGCTTGATTTAGTGTTCACATTCTTCAAGCTACCCCTTGATTTCCTGGGGACCGACCTTGCGGTCTTAACCTATCTCTGGATGATAGTAGCTGTTGGTATGATTGTCGGGTTTGTTATAACTATGGTTGGAGGACGAAGGGTATGAATGGGAGAGTATAAGGGTTGACAGAATATGGTATTGTATGGTATGCTGTAGAATAGACGATGATGGACATAAACTTAGCTGAGTTGTCTGAGAAGGAAAAAAAGCTAATAGAGAACTTGCGACTAATCCCGTACGGGCAAGTTGTCATTTACATGGAGAAGGGTGAACCAGTAAGAATAGTGCAGATAGAAAAGAGCATCAAGTTATAGTTTACTAACAATAGAATAGCAAGCCAAAACAGAACAACTGGAGGCGACTTTACCTGATGGGTAGTCGCCTTTTTTATTTGGGTGTTAAGTAATTGGATAGAGGGGTTACCATTTGAAGGCAAGATGTCCTAAATGTAAATCACAGAGAACGACCAAGTACGGTTTCCGTCCAGTCTGGGACAAGGGTGGCAAGACCATGAAGCAGGCATACGTCTGCCAGAACTGCGGTCACCAGTGGAGAGAGAAGTGACAGTCACAATGATAAGGTTCTGGGTGCGCGATAACCGTATTCTTAGGATGGAGGAAGTTAGTAGATAACTGCAAGAACGGATTATTAGGTTGGAGTTAACTAGAGTGATAAGTGTATTAGCGTGGAATAGACAGAGTAAGTTACTGCTTAGAAGCTGGACGGGGAGGAGAGTAGGATGACCAGTATTTTGACTTGGGCAAGACGCTCTACTACGGCAACGGTCATCGCTTGTGCCGTCGTGCTGTTAATTGGCATACTTTCCGTACAGTCCAGTGTCGGTCTTGGCGGTCTAGTATCGGAGCTGACGGTGGGAAGGGCTGGTGTTGCGGACTCTAGCCTGCTTATTGGTAACGCTACTAGCTCTGAGTTGACAGTGGTAGGGTTTGCACCTGCCATCGTTACATTGCCTGCGATTGCGCCAGGAGTGGAAACTGTAACTCTCAGGAGTCGGGTTACGAGCATGAACGGGATGCCAACGACAACTGGCTACTTCACGTGGGGCTACTCAGCATCGACTCTGACCAACACTACAGCGACATTCCCTATTACAGTTGCTGGGGATTACGGTACGACGATTACAGGCTTTGTGCCTAATGAGCGTATCTATTACCGCTTTTACACTGACGCAGACGGCACGGCCATCGGTGACATAGTCGGTTTCGTCCCACCGTCCGGAGCAGGCGGCTTTCTACTAAAAACGTTGCTTCGTATTGTGATAGCTGCTGCAATCGTGGTTATGGTTTTCATATTCGGTGTCCGGGGCGGATGGTTGGCGATGCTAGTCGCTGCCATCATTGGCATTATCGGTTTCACCATTATTGACATATTTATAAGTAATCTTCTGTAGGAGGGAGAAATGGGCATCCGAAAACTAAACATCAAGGAGAAGTTACTGACCTTGGTAATTGGGGCAACATTGATTGGATTACTGGTCTATCAAGTGGTTCCCACTATTCCCAGGGTGTTCCAGAGTTCGCTTCAGGACGTATTCACTATTGGTACAGCGGAGGCGGCAGGAGTAGCCGACTACACCTGCGATGGCGTTGAGGATGACGTTCAGCTACAAGCTGCGCTGAACGCTCTGCCTGCTGCTGGAGGACGGATTATCCCACTGACCGGTATCTACGTCTGGGCGAACGCTACAACCGTCACTAGAGCTATCGACAACATAACCATATCGGGAACGGGAGCCGGGGTAAGCATTACTGGGGACGGGGTTACTGCTCCATTCACGGCAGGCGGTGACAACTGGGTGCTGGAGGACTTGCGGGTAGATGTTACCAGTGCTGTTCTGGAGACAGCTATGGGGGCGACTACTAGATGGGAATGGAGGAATGTCACAACTAGTGACGGGTATTATGCTTATCGTACGGACGATGCTACCACGGCAGAATCTTGGGATATACCCGTAGGCAGGGGAGCCACCTTTGTCGTGGCTGCCTCAAATGCTTCTGCTGGTAGTATAGCGCAGGCCGATTATGTCTGTGATGGTATAGCAGATGAGACAGAGATACAGGCGGCAATTGATGCCTTACCTGCTGCTGGCGGAATAGTGCAATTGACAGAAGGCACATTCTATTGCCGTGCAGAATTTGTTAATTCGATAGAACCCGTATCCAACATGACGCTTCAAGGTTCTGGTTGGAGTACTATCCTAAACGGCATCTCTGGTACAGCCTCACCCATACAAATTCATAATAAGTTGAATGCGGCTAAGACATACGAAAATATTATCATCCGTGATATGCAGATAACACAATCTCTAGCAGGCGATTGTGGGGGGATAGGTATAGGTTGCACAGTAGATACCAGTGGCAATTCCATTTTGAGACATATCCTCCTGGAAAACCTTTGGATTCATGATGTCGGTAGGGAGCCGATTGACCTAGAGTTTACTGAGGATGTGGCCGAAGTCTCCAATATTACTATCCAGAACAACTACCTTGAATCTGGCAGGAATGGGATTGAGCTTCTGGTTCAGGTAGGTAATACCGTAACCAAGCTACAAGATATTTGGCTACTTAATAATCACATCGAAACTATGACTGCTGCTGGTATTGCAATAAGTGGCTTGTGGAAGAACGTCTGGGTAGTCAATAATAAAATCAGTACCCCTAGTTCTTATGGAATTTCACTTGGTAATAGTCTAAATGTCACGCCTATTCAGGATATATTTATAATAGGCAATGTTATTGATGGTGCAGTTGGTGTAAGTATTCGAATTGCAGAAGCCCTCAAGATTCTTGTCGAAAGAAATACTATTACTAATACGGCAGAACGGGCCATTGTAGTGCAAAAAGGTGTTATGGCTAGTACATCCCGGATAACTATACGTGGTAATACTATTGATAGTTCTTACGGGACGTGGGTAATTTGGGTAGAGTTAGATAATGAGCAAATCATAGTAGAAGGCAACAATATAGAAACATCGGTAGGTATTCCATTACGCTTCGATGCTCCATGTAGTTTTACTGTTCAAAACAACACCATGACAGGAGTTGCGGAAGTAATGAGAGCATTGGGCTCTACTAATAAAGGAAGAGTCCAAGGGAATATCTGTAATTTGTTAGGCTTGACTGTAGGTGAAAATGTTATCACTTCCGACAATTGTGTAGACACATTTATGGATGTCCTTGCTGTTTCGGCTACTCACGTGCGTAGTAATGAAGACCTTTCCGCAGGCATTCCGATAACCTTTACGCTTGATGCTCAACCAGATGTACCACGAACTTTAAGTGGGCATTTCGATGCTCATGCGAATATAACTGCCTATACGATAGCGATTGTGGGAGTCGATGCCCGGGGAAACACTATAACTGAAACCAAAACTGAGGCTAATGGTTGGGACTGGGAGACTAGTAATGCTTTTGCTACCTTAACAAGCATAAAAATGACGGCGAGAACCGGAACTGGTGCAGGAGGCGATACGATGGATATAGGTATCACCGATGTTCTCGGATTGTCAAACCATCTCGTTCTTACCAGTGATGTTTATAAAATCAAGAAAAACAATGCTAATGCCGTAGTAGCTCTTGCTCAAGTCAATGTCACTTATGATACCTATGATATGGCTGTAATCGGCCTGGCAGCTACGGATGATTTCACTATCTGGTTC
>Ga0180007_10001640_pt1 | contig 29012 bp, 28 predicted proteins | sample MM_PC_MetaG_FD_121122 | JGI IMG/M metagenome (GOLD analysis project Ga0180007, IMG submission 121122) | Groundwater microbial communities from the Aspo Hard Rock Laboratory (HRL) deep subsurface site, Sweden - MM_PC_MetaG | ecosystem: Environmental > Aquatic > Deep subsurface > Groundwater... | reverse complement strand
TGAACTTCTGTCAGGATTCGAACCCGTCTCGCCTCAGGGCGAGATGACAGGCACGTATTCTAACCAACTGAACTACCGAACCAATATTTTTATGAACTTCTGTCAGGATTCGAACCCGTCTCGGTTTTGACGCGAATACAAGATACGTGTATTACCTAATAAAAGCCCTTTTCAACGAACGCCTTGCTGTTGTCAGCAAATCTGCGGCAAAGATAAATCAATTTTCAAAAACTACAACAATAATTTACTTTCCTGATTTTTTTTGTGGAGCGTTCATATCCAGCACAAAAGCTCCTTGTTGCAACACATCGTGAAAGGTTATCCCTGCTTTTACAGCTGAATCCTGCCACTTTTTCCGATGCCAGGGTGGAATATTACCGTCAAGAACCAATGTTTTGAGTTGAAAGCGTTGTTGTAGTTTTCCTAAGTTTTCAGGTACATTTCCTGACACAATAACCACCTCAGGTGTAACTCCTGAGTGCTCTGCTAAAAAACCGTCATTCAAAAAACTTTCTTTCTGACACAAAGCAACAAGTTTACCACAAAACCACATCAAATCACCCTGTTTACGTAAAAAAGCATGACTCGCCAGGGAATCTGAGCCATTAAGCAGGGTATTTGGATTTACCAGGCCATTGTTTGTCCAGAACGAAGCCACATTATATCCTATAACAGATTCATCAGCCATAACCAATGAATCTGCCAATACCACATGCTCTCGTCCATGAATGAAATCGATTAAACTCTTTCCTTTTAAGCTGAATACAACAAGCTTCAACTGTCGTTCGTGTTGAACAGATCGCAATGCAAATGATGAGAATAGCAGCACAAAAACAACAGTCAATGGCAGCAGTGTTTTTCTCTGCCCTGGCTGAAGCATGAAAAGCAATATTAGCACAATGGAATAAATCAGCATTACCTCGGTCAGACCCAATGTTAAGTGCTGTAAAGTTGATCCGGGGAGACGCTCTACCCATAATACTGTTGAATTCAATATGTAAAGCATGCCTGAAGTCAGCACTCCGGCCAACTTGGCAAGAAAAGGAATAAACGACAAACCAAGCACTGCCATACCAAAAACAATGACCAGGAATGACAAAGGCACAAGGACCAGATTGCTTAACCAGAAATAGACCGGAAACTGATTAAAATAAAAAACCGCTAATGGGGCTGTGCCGATTTGTGCAGCAATCGATACTGCGGTAATTTCCCAGAAATAGCGCAGGATTTTTTGCTTGATATACCACAGGTCAGCAATAGGTTTATAGAACAAAACGATACCCAGAACAGCGCTGTAAGAAAGTTGAAATCCAAGATGAAACAGGTTCATTGGCTGAATGAGCAACAACACAAAAGCAGAAGCAGCCAGGGAGTTAATTACATTCCCTTTACGCCGGATCAACCTTCCAATGAGCACAAATGATATCATTAATGCTGCGCGCATAACTGAAGGTGCAAGACCGGTTATCAGCGCGTAACCCCAAACTGCGGACAGCAACAACAAGGTTTTTGCTGTTTTTCCAATAATGCCTCGCTTAAGAAATCCAAGCAGAAAATCGAAAATCAGGAAAACAATCCCTACGTGCAGCCCTGAAACACACAAAATATGCATCGCACCGGCAGCGACATAACCTTTTCGCAGGTCTTTTGGCAGGTTATCATCATAACCCAACAATATCGCTGATGCTACGGCATGCTCATCGCCATGAAGGCCATTTTCGCTAAGAACCTGCAAGAGCTTGCTTCGCAACCGATAGGCAAACAAATAAATGAAATTCGTTTTATTGTCACCCGTTTTAATCCAATCATTTTCGCGTAGCAGCATTTGATGGTATATTCCTTTACGTTTCAAATAGTTGTGGTAATTGAACTGATCTGGATTTGGCGGAAGCGGAACTGGCTCGGGCAACTTTCCGATCAGAATTATGTCGCCATACTGCAAACCTGAACTCCGCAGTGAGTTTTCGGTATAAGCCAGCACTTTACCTGAGACCTGATAGGCGCCAGCTTCATCACTGCCAGCCATTAACTCAAGCAATAATCTGGTAGTCGCCACTTTTATCTCAGGTGGTTCAATTAACCTTGCAAGTGAATAATTCCCTGTCCGGTAGATGATGTTATCAGTTTTGCTGTCTGCCCTACGCTGATGGGTGTATGATATACCATAAATAAACATGAAAAGGCTGATAACAGAACCAAACATCCAACGCCAGGAATATGTCGTTTTAATTGTTGTCAGGAGGAATATGAAGGCACACAACACAACAACCAGCAGCCATTGCCAGGTAACAGAAAGCCACTCATTAGCCATTTCTTCGAAGGCAATACCAACACAGAGGGGAATGAGTAACCGCAAAAATGGATATTTCTGCAGGTTGATCAGCATGAAGCCAGAAATTGAATGGTAAATATACGCTGCTATTACAAAAATTCCAAGCAAATAGCCCGAAATCTGGCAATTACAAAAATATGACCGTTATTTTCTTAAAAAAATGGCCAGTTAACTGAGCATCCTGAAGATTTCAGCGGCTGCATTGGCTGAAGCACCAACCCCACCCAACTTCAATGTTAACTCCTGATAATCTGCTTTAAGGCGGGCCAGTTTATTGTCATCAGTCAGTAATGAAGCAAGTTCTTTTTGCAAATTACCAACTGCCAATTCATCCTGAATCAACTCTTTTACAACTTCCCTGTCCATGATCAGGTTGACCAGCGAAATGTATTTCACATGAACAAGGCGCCTGGCAATTTCATAGCTAATCATGTTGCCTTTGTAGCAAACAACCTCAGGTGTGCCCAGCAAGGCTGTTTCAAGGGTTGCAGTCCCTGAAGTCACCATGGCTGCTTTCGCATGGTGCAAAAGGTCATAGGTTTGTCCATAAACAACCGCTGCCTGATGCTTTCCTACGAGGCCTTCATATATTTCGTGGTTGATGGAAGGAGCTCCCGCAACAACAAACTGATAGGATGGAAAATGCGCGATCATCTTCAGCATCTCGCTGAGCATAAGTTTCAATTCCTGTTTACGGCTTCCGGGAAGCATGGCAATAATGGGTTTGTCCGATAGCTTATTTATTTGTCTGAATGCCTGTTCATCAATATTTGTCCGTAAAGCAAGTGCATCCAGCAAAGGGTGGCCCACAAATACCACTTCGAGGCCATTTTGTCTGTAAAATTCCTTTTCGAAAGGAAGGATAACCAACATCTTGTCAACCACTTTGCGGATCGTTTTCACCCGGCCTTTCTTCCATGCCCAAACCTGTGGCGATATATAGTAAACAACCTTAATGCCTTGTGTGTGTGCATATTCGGCTATCCTTAGGTTGAAGCCAGGGTAGTCAATAAGGATGAGCACGTCCGGACGAAAGGCCATCAGGTCTTTTTTGCAAAAGGCCATGTTTTTCACGATGGTATTGAGGTTGAGTATTACTTCAGCAAAACCCATAAAAGCCAAATCGCGGTAATGCTTAACGATCACGGCACCTTGCTCCTGCATCAGGTCGCCTCCCCAGGCCCTGATATTGGCCTGTTGGTCAAGCATTTTAATTTCCCTGATCAGGTTTGATGCGTGCAGGTCACCGGAGGCCTCTCCGGCTATGATGTAATATTTCATGCGATAAAGATAGTCAGAAAGACAAATTCGGCATCGGATTCACAAATACAAATATTATCTGCGGTTAAGCGTGCATATTGCTGCATCATCGGGTTACAACAATTGTTGGATGTCCTGGGGCTTGCTTCTTGAGGAATTAATTGTCCTGCAATTACTTATTAAGTACAAAAACCAACAAAACAGCTAAAAAGGTAAACAACAATATACCCTGTCCTGTTTTATCAAGCTTCCACTTGACCAGGTACAACCTCATAAACACAAGGTTAGGGATACAGGCAAGCAGGTATATGGTGCGCGGATTTGCAAAATAAGGCTGCGATGATGGAATGACAATACTTATCAGTAATAACAAGCCATAAGTAATCAGGGCAAAAACAGCCCCAAGTAGCAAGCCAAATAACAGGTGATCGCGCTTTAACATATTGTTATCAGTTGTTTTATAAAACCTAGTATTCTTTCTGTAAACACCCCAATATCTGATAGATTTAAATCATTACAGTCCCCATTTCGACACTGACTCCATGGCTTTGTAGGCTGTCAGGTCAAAGTGAACAGGAACGAGCGAAGCGTAATTATGGTCCAGTGCCCATTGGTCAGTATCTTCTGCAAGGTCGCTATTCTCAAATTTTCCCGTTAACCAATGATAATCAACACCGCGCGGATCCTGACGCGAATCAAACTCTTCAACCCAGCGCGCGTTGGCCTGGCGGCATACCTTTATTCCTTTCACCGGCTCCGTGCTGTAGGCCGGGATATTTACATTCAGGCAAACACCTTGTTCCAGTCCATGCTGAAGCACTTTCGACACAACGGCTTCGATCCAGGCATCAACATGACTAAAATCCGCGTTGTGGCTATAGTCGCACAAGCTGAAGCCAATGGCCGGAATCCCGTCAATGCAGGCTTCTATTACAGCTGCCATGGTCCCGGAATAGATCACATTGACAGAGGCATTTGACCCATGATTTATCCCTGAAACCAGCAAATCAGGCTTGCCACCGATGACAACCTGTTCGCCCAGTTTAACACAGTCGACAGGGGTTCCGTTGCAAACGTATTCCTCGTAATCTGCTTCTTTATAAAGTGTTTTAACACGCAATGGCGTCTTTATTGTGATGGCATGTCCCATGCCCGACATGGATTGCTCGCCGGCCACCACAATAACTTTTCCAAACTTACGCATCAGGCTGATGAGCTTACGCAGACCAGCTGCATGAAAACCATCGTCGTTGGTAATGAGTATGGTGGGTTTTTTCTCTGTTTTAGTCATTGTGTTGTTCAAGGTTAGTCACTCCGGCCGAGATGATAAATTTCATCACGTCCGTTGCGGAAGCGTCAAGGGGCTTGACATTTTCAACAGGGACGATAAACAAATTACCTGACCAGGCGTAAGAATGTGGCAAATATACGGCAACCTTCGATTCGGGTATGCCTAAAAATGAAAGGTCTTTGTTGGTGATGAACCCAATTTTTTCCAAATCAGCACCTTTGCCCACTTTAACCAATACCGGCTCATTAAAGCGTTTTTTCTGACCAACGAAGGCCGAAACAAGGTCTTTAACCGAGGTATAGATGATTTTTATTAGCGGGGCCTTAACTAAAAGGCTGTCGAGATAAAGCAACAGAGGTTTAAACACCAGGGTAGATCCCAAAACACCAATGCTGGTGATTGTCGTGAGCAATACCACCAGCCCGAGCCCCGGAATATGCCGCCCAAGCAGCTTGTCAATCAGGTCGATAAGGAGCCCGTCGATATAGTTAAACGTAACAAATATTGCCCAGAAAGTGATGGTTACTGGTGCGATAAACAACAAACCCTGAAAAAAGTAGGTCAGGATGCGTTTAATTAATTTATTGAAAGTGATTTTTTTCATTGCGCTTTGTTTTTTTCAAACATTTTCAATTCCTCATACAGCCGATGTGTAGGAAGTCCCATCACATTAAAAAATGAACCGGTAACCGAAGCGATTCCAACATAACCAATCCATTCCTGTATGCCATATGCCCCGGCTTTGTCCAAAGGTGCATACTTTTCAACGTACCATGCAATTTCACACTCACTCAATGACGCAAACATCACGTCTGAGTATTCAAAAAAGCTTTTTATCTGCCATTGAGTCCTTAAACACACTGCTGTGATAACCCGGTGTTGTCGTCCCGAAAGCTTACAGATCATGTCAATGGCTTCAGGTTTACCGGCAGGCTTGTTCAGTATTTCCCCATCAACAACAACAATAGTATCTGCCGTGATCAACAGAAAATTTTCAGGCAGCTCTTTCGCAGAAAAAGCCCGGGCTTTGCGTTCGGCCAGCATCAGTGCGATTTGTTCAGGACTTAAGCCATGGCTCAGTTCGAACGATTCGTCAACGTCCTTGGTCATCACTTCAAATGCGATATCCATTCCCTGAAGCAGTTGCTGCCGTCTGGGCGATTTCGAGGCGAGTATGACCTGATAATCACTGATGTTGAGCATTCTTATTTCGATTGAAGGAATACAATGGATACCAAGCCAGCCAGCATCAACAATTTGATTAATGATGAAACCTGCTTGTAATGTGCGGGTGTTGAAGAAAGAGCCAGGCGTATCAATGCTGCAATGCCCAAGGCATCTGCAATCAGCAGCACACAGGTTGCTGTGTGCATCTGGCGGATGAAAAGCACATATTGCCAAAACCCGATCATGACAACAAGTATTGCCAGCAAGCCAATACCAAAGTTCCGGGAAGCCGTTTCGCCATAAACCACAGGCAGGGTGCGACAACCGAAACGGGCATCACCCGGCATATCCTGAAGGTCCTTTACAACTTCCCTGGCAAAGGTGCTCAGAAAGGCAAACAGGGCATAGGCAAACACTAGGCCCGACATCAATGGCATGACTCCGGCCACCTCGACGAAGGTTGTCGTTTCCGAGCGCAGGTAGAAAAACTCAAGTAACCACACAATAATGATTCCGGCAGCAGCAATGAACGCCACGACCAGATTCCCTACCAACACCTGGCGCTTATACCGTTCCGAATAAAACCACAAAAGACCAGCGACCATGGCCAGTATGATGGTAAATTGCCAGTTGTGTACCAGGTAACCCAGGTAAGCCCCGATAATCATAGCCAGCCCATTAAATATCCAATACATGTTTTTAGCGGCTTTCACCGATACACTTACACCCACTGTTTGCCCTCCTGCTTTATTAAGGCTGTCGATGTCCATATCAAAAACATCATTGATTACATAACCTGCTGCACCGATGAGCAGCATGGCCATGACGAGCATTCCGAAATTGAGTGGTGAAACAACCAGGTCAGCGCCGGCTAGCAGCAATGGCTGTCGGATCAAATAATAGCGTACAAGGAACATGGTCGCTCCCATAATGAGCAAATTCTGCCAGCGGATAAGTTTAAGGTATGCCTTCATGTTGTGCTGTGTTTACCAGTGATGTGCGAGGTCGTTCATCCATTTTCCCTGCACCTTGAGCACCTGTTCAATGATGTCGCGCACACAACCTTCACCTCCTCCCAGGTGTGAAATATACACACTGATTGATTTGATTTCCTCGGTAGCATCGGCTGGGCAAACAGGTACGCCTACCTGCAGCATGGCTTTATAATCAGGAATGTCGTCACCCATATAGACGATCTGCCTTGCTTCAATCTGTTTTTCATTCATATAATTGGTCAAAACCTGAAGCTTGTCTGACACACCAAGATAAACATCCTTGATATTCAATGCCTCGAAGCGCGATTTCATGCTGGGCGAATAGCCACCCGAGATGATAGCCACATTGTAGCCAAGCTTCATCAGCAACTGCAGTGCATAGCCATCCTTAACATTGGCGGTGCGCAATGGCTCACCATCGTTGTTTAGCACAATTACGCCATTTGTCATAACGCCATCATAGTCGAAAATAAACGTGTTCACTGCCGTCAGCAGTGCCTTGTAGTTACTCATGGTTCTTTTTTGTGTGAAATTGATGGATTAACTGAGAAAGTTGCCGATACAAATCCTGGTAAGATGGATTCATATTCAGCATATGCAGGTGGGCACTCATCGTCTGTTTGTCGTTTCGTTTTGCCGGACCTGTTTGCGCATCCTTTGGCTTCATATCGGTGGCTTTGGCGGCAGTTTCAATAATCAGGGGCTTCAGCAGTTCGAACGACAAGCCCGCATCGCTGAGCAGCTCTTCGGCTATGCTAAACATATGGTTACTGAAGTTGCAGGCAAACACTGCCGCAAGGTGATACTTACGGCGCATGTTGACATCGGCCGGGATAACCACATCAGAAAGACAGGAAGCGAGTGCTGCCAGCACTTCGCGCTGTTCGGCTGAACTGCCTTCAATAAAGAAAGGAATTCGTCTGTAGTCGAGCTGTCGGCTTTCAGAAAATGTCTGCAAGGGATAAATAACGCCTTTCTGGCCGAACTTATCCAGCACCTTCATCTCAGCAAAGGCACTTGTGTGTGCAACAAGCCCTCGCAGATAAGGCAGCTGCTCAACAACCCCGCTGATGGCATCATCGGCAACAGCAATGAGGTAAACATCGGCATCAATTGCATCAATGTGTGTGAAATCAGTGCATACAGCTGCTTCGGTCAACTTCGCCAATTGCTCAGCTTTTGGGCGGTTCCGCCCACACACCGCAACGATGTGCTGTCCGGCATTGTACCAGGCTGTTGCCAGATGATTAGCAACCTGGCCTGTTCCAATAACTGCAATCCGAAAGGTTGAAGGTTGATGCAATTGATTATTTTTGCACGAAAATACTACATTTAGGGAAGATCGGTCCAGTGGAGTTTTTGGTTTATCAAACAATTTCGACAATGAGTTGTTTCTATGGTAGATAAATGATCAAGCTGTTTTATGTCCTCATACTCCATTAAAGACCTCGAAAGGCTCACCGGCATTAAGGCCCATACCCTCCGGATATGGGAAAAGCGCTATAATATTGTTGATCCCTGTCGGTCAGACTCTAACATCCGTTCTTATTGCGACGAAGACTTAAAAAAACTGTTGAATATTTCAATTCTCAACAGGCACGGCATGAAAATTTCGCTGATCGCTGACCTGAGCCTGAAACAGCTCAATCAGAAGATCATGGATGTTGTACGGCCCGAGTCGGACTATCAAAGTCAGATCGAAAGCCTTGTTGTGGCCATGATTGAACTGAATGAGGAACGATTTGATAAAATCCTGAACAACCTCATCATTAAAATTGGCTTCGAAGACACCCTGTATTATGCCATTTACCCTTTCTTCGAAAAAATAGGCATTCTTTGGCAAACAGGATCCATCAACCCGGCCCAGGAACATTTCATTTCGAACCTGATCCGCATGAAACTGTGTGTGGCTGTTGACAGCCTGCCGGCAGTGACCGATCCAAATGCCAAAAAGATCATGCTGTTTTTGCCTGAATGGGAATTACATGAAATTGGCCTACTCACCTATTATTATATTGGTAAAAAACATGGCTTCAAGGTGTACTACCTCGGACAAAATGTGCCGATAAACGATTTGTTCTCTGTTGCCGAAACTGTTAAGCCCGATATGTTTGCAACTTATTTCATCTCTGCAATAGCGCAACCCGAGATGAAGGCCTATATTGATCAGCTTGCAGCGCATTTCAGCGCGCAGCAGATTTATGTCTCCGGCATGCAGGCAGCAACACTGAAATGCAGCTTACCGGCGAATGTTACGCTGACTGCCTCAGCAAAGGTTTTCAAGCAGTCAATACTGAATTTTTAAACTCCTGTTTTTCAACTTCTTATCATTTTCAGTACTATTACCTCCGTTGAAGAAAATTCCGTTAACAATAAATTAACGTGCTTGCATTGATTTGAATATGAATTAATTAAAAACTTTATTTTTAATTAATCTAAATAAAGTCTTGACAAAGTTTGCAAATTGTTTAACTTTGTCGAAAATTACTTAAACAACCTAGATTCAAATCATGACAGCCATAGAATTCAATTACCAGCTCACCAGCCTGCAGAAATACATGGAGGTTTTTGCAAGGCAGCTCACAGGCAACGAAGACGATGCCAAGGACCTTACACAGGAAACCTATGTGAAAGCACTGATTTACCGTGATAAATTTGTGAATAACAGCAACCTGAAAGCCTGGGTTTACACCATCATGAAGAACATCTTCATCAACAACTACCGCCGCAACAAAAAGGCAAAAACGATCATTGATCAGACTGACAACCTGTATTTCCTGAACAGCTATGTTGAAGAAAGGCATTTTAGCCCGGAGTCGATGATGGCGGCAAAAGAGCTACAGGCTGGCATCGACGCACTTGACAAAGATTTTCGCCGTGCATTTGATATGTACAACGATGGTTACAAGTACAAAGAAATTGCTGACGACTTAGGACTTACCATCGGAACCGTGAAAAGCCGTATTTTCTATAGCCGCAAAAAGCTGATGGAAAGCCTGAAAGAATATGATCCGGCTTAAAAAAATTTCACGAATTTGCTTTTGTTTAACATTTGTTAACATTAATTAAACGTAGCAAGTTCAAACACATGATGGCCGGCAAATGCAATGAAATTCAAGCGCCAGCCGGATTTCGGCCCTGTGTGCAGTGAATTGAATCTGTGCAAAAACAAAAGCCGTCTCGTTCACAACGGGACGGCTTTTGTTTTTAGATCCGTTCAGGCAAATTCCCCTATCTCTTCCTTTAGCCGGGCGATGGCTTCGTCGATCATTTTTACCCGTGTTGTGATAATCAGCTGGGCCAATGCCGCGGCATTTGCGTTATTGTCGAGTCCTGAACCGGCCAGGTTCACAGCCTGCACCACTTCTTCACGGGCAGCCTTCACCAGTTGCCAGGCCACAGGTGAAATATACAACTGCTGCGACAGGTTATGTTCAAACTCTTCGCGTACCGTTCGAATGAGCAAAGCCTGAAACTGCCGGGCACTCAGCGAAACATCCATGAGCCTGGTCACCAAACCCGAAGGCTGTATGCGCTCGAGAAACAACACCAGTCTTTCGTAGGCCTGCAATTTCACCGGCAAAATCATCTTCTGGGCATTGAGTTTCTTTTCGTGGGCAAACTTCTGCTGCTCATGTTTAATCTGTTCAAGAAAAAGGGCAAGGTGATCGCGGTTCGATTTGAGGAGTGACCGGATCATAAAAAATGCCAGCAGCAGGACAAGCAGCGCCGGTACTGTGAGTTTGATAAATTCGCTGATTATTTCCATTGGTTCAATTTCATTTTTGCAAAGATACGGGTTATGGCATTATCGTGAAAGCCTGCGCCCGCTTATACGAAAAGCACTGATACCAACGGCTCAAGCTTATAATCATTCTAAAATGTCCTGTCCTGTTTATTCATTCACAACATTATCCTTACATTTGCTAGCTAAAAAAATAAACCGTCGTGAACGAAGACCAAATTTTATCTGCCCGCGTCAGGGCGATGAGCGAATCGGCCACCCTGGAAATGACACGCAAGAGTCGTGAGTTGAAAGAAAAGGGTATTGATGTGATCACATTGAGCATTGGTGAACCTGACTTTAATACACCCGAAGCAGTGAAAAATGCTGCACGTAAGGCCATCGACAATAACCTTACGCATTATCCGCCTGTCCCGGGAATTCCCGAATTACGGAAAGCAATTTCCGAGAAATTGCTGCGCGACAACCAGCTTAGCTACAAAGCCTCGCAAATCATCGTTTCCAATGGGGCCAAGCAGTCGATTGCCAACGCGTTTTTCTGCCTGCTGAACGACGGCGACGAAGTGGTTATTCCTGCTCCTTTCTGGGTATCCTATCCTGAAATGGTTAAAATGGCCGGTGGTGTGCCACGCTTCATCTCAACCACGGTTGACCAGGACTTTAAAATCAGTGCCGCTCAGCTGGAGGATGCCATTACAAGCAAAACCAAGGCATTCATATTCAGTTCGCCCTGTAATCCCAGTGGTTCGGTTTACAACAAAGCTGAATTGCAAGCACTTGCCAGTGTGTTTGCCAGGCATCCGCATGTTTACATCATCTCCGACGAGATTTACGAGTTTATCCGCTTCGACGGCAAGCACGAAAGCATCGCTCAGTTTCCCGAGGTCTTTGAGCGGGTTATTCTGATCAACGGGCTTTCGAAAGGCTTTGCGATGACTGGTTGGCGCGTGGGCTATATGGCTGCTCCACAGTTTATTGCCGACGCATGTAACACCTTTCAGGGACAATATACTTCAGGAAGCTGCACCATTTCACAGGCTGCAGCCCTGGAAGCCATCAAGACGGATCCCGGAAACTGTCACGAACTGAATGACATGATCAATCAGTTCAGAAAAAGGCGCGACCTGTTGTTTACTGCACTCAGCCAAATCGAAGGGTTCATCCCAAACAAACCCGACGGCGCATTTTATATGTTCCCCGATGTGAGCTTCTTCTATGGCAAAAGCAATGGCGTTTGCACCGTAAAAAACAGCTACGATCTGTGCCTCTATCTGCTCGACAAAGCCCATGTGGCCCTGGTTAGCGGTGATGCCTTTGGCAGCGACAACTGCATACGATTCTCTTATGCAACAAGCGAAGACCAGATTTTAGAAGCCGCTGAACGGATTAAGCTGGCCCTCGCACAGTTACATTAGTTTTCATTTTCAGGAATATCCTGAAACCTCTATTGGCCGACACTTCCCGAAAAGCGATAGCGTGGAAGCCGGTGTTCATAAATTTCTTTCATTGCGCCTTTATTGTTATTTTTGTACCAACAAAAAACACTCCAGCATGCTGACAGCAGAAAGCGCCCTGAAAACATTTGAAGATTTCAGCAAATTAAGGGTTTTGATTATCGGCGACGTCATGGTCGATGCCTACCTGTTTGGCAAAGTCGATCGCATTTCGCCCGAAGCACCGGTGCCTGTTGTTGCTGTTCAGGACAGGGTCAATCGCCTTGGAGGCGCGGCCAATGTGGCGCTCAACATCAAATCGCTTGGCGCTGAGGCCATCCTGTGTGCTGCTATCGGCCCTGATCAGAAAGGGAAAGAGTTTTTCGAAATCCTCGATCAGCATCAGCTTCCAAAACATGGGATACTGCAATGCAGCGACAGGCCTACGACCACAAAGTACCGCATCATCGGCAATAAGACTCAGATGCTGCGTGTTGATGAAGAAGTGACCAACGACCTGAGCACAAAAGACCAGAAGCGGCTTTGGAAACTGATTGAAGGCATCCTTCATGGAGAAAAAATTGATGTGATTATTTTTCAGGATTACAACAAAGGCGTCATTACCAAGTGGTTAATCACTAACACTATCAGGTTGGCCCGTGAAAAAAACATCCCCCTGGTGGTTGATCCAAAGAAGAAAAACTTCCTGGCCTATAAACATTGCACCTTGTTCAAACCTAACCTGAAAGAACTCAAAGAAGGGCTCGACATCCAGTTTGATGCCGGATCCGAAGTGCAAACAGCACATGCCATGGCGGTGCTTCAGGAAAAACTGCATGCCGACATGATCCTGCTGACGCTTTCGGAACGTGGTGTATTTATGCGCACCAATGTGGCCAACAGCAATCAACTTCATCATGTTCCTGCATTTATGCGCAATATCGCTGATGTTTCAGGTGCGGGCGACACAGTCATCAGTGTGGCATCGCTGTGCCTGGCACTCGGACAGCAACCCAAATATATAGCTGCAATTTCGAATCTTGCCGGCGGTCTGGTGTGCGAAGAAGTGGGTGTTGTGCCGGTTGATAAAAACAAATTGCTTCAGGAAGTGTTAAAGCTATTGGTAAACACACACGCTTAAGCTATCGCATGACTAACAAACAGGGTAAAAAAGAAAATGTCAGGACAATGTTTAACAACATTGCCGGCAAATACGATTTTCTGAATCACTTTCTTTCGGCAGGCATTGATTACCTGTGGCGGAGGCGGGTGGCCCGGATCATCAGGCGCGAAAACCCAAAAACGATTCTTGATGTGGCCACAGGCACCGGCGACCTGGCCATTGAACTCGCAAAAAAAAGCAAAGCCCGCATCACTGGCATCGACATCGCCCAGGGCATGCTCGACATCGGTCAACAAAAACTCAAAGCCAAAGGCCTGGAAAACCAGATCAGTCTCCGGCTTGCCGACTCAGAAAAGCTGCCTTTTTCCGACAACAGTTTCGATGTGGCCATGGTGGCTTTCGGTGTGCGGAATTTCGAAGACCTCGACAGGGGACTTTCAGAGATGCTCCGTGTCATCAGGCTTGGCGGCATGATCGTGGTGCTGGAGTTTTCGAAACCTACTGCTTTCCCGGTAAAACAGCTCTATAGCTTCTATTTTCGGTTTATTCTGCCCAGGCTGGGGAAAATAATCTCGCAGGACGACAGTGCTTACACCTACCTCCCTGAGTCGGTCGGGCAGTTTCCCGATGGGAAGTTGTTCCTCGACAGGCTTGAAAAAGCCGGATTTATCCAAACAAGACAGGATCGGCGCAGCTTTGGCGTAGCTACCATTTATGTTGCACACAAAAGGTAGTCGGTTCTTACCCTGACTTTCTATCAATTTTTTCACGCTTCGGCAGTAAAAAAAGCCCGGTCAGGAAAACATCCCAACCAGGCTGAATCGTACATTTTGACAATTAATGTTGATGCGGTGGTTCCACTTTCTTCACTTCCTGCACCTCCTTGCGGTCGTAATGGCAGCAATCTGGTAATGCATCATAGGTCTTTGCATCAGCCTCAAAACCTTCGGTGTCGTGGCCGGCTTTGGCAATGGCCTGCTGAATCTTGTCAAGGTCAGTTTTGGTCTCATCAAATGTAACCTCCATCATTTTCGTGCCCTTGTTCCAGTCGGCTGAGGCGACGCCATCAATGGCTTTTGCTGCCTTTTCGATGCGCTTTTCACACATGCCGCAATTGCCATACACCTTGAATTTTTCGGTTTTGTTGCCTGCAAAAACACCCATGGTTCCCAGGACGAAAATGCTCAGCAAACAGATCATTTTTAGTTTCATGATTTTTATATTTTATCGTTAACAAAATTAAACATTATTTTACAACATTCATACATTCAGTGGTTTATTATCTCTGGCCGTGAAACACAATGGTCTCATCGGGGCTACTGACCACATGTTCGAAGCGGTAATCAAAGGTATTGTGTACCATATCAATGCTTCCAAAGTGCCGGTCTGTGGTCTGGTGTTCATCCATCATATGGCGCATCCATTCGTTGCTGGTTCCACGATAGTGATTGCTGTGGTGCATACCGTACTGATGCCCATATGTATGGTTAAAGTCATTGCCAATATTGCACAGCATTATGCTGTCATTATCTAAATACACCTGCATTGCAAAGGTTGTATCCAGCACCCTGCCATAGCAATGGATGCTTATTAATCCGCCTCCCTCAGAACCGATCTCACCATAAGCAGTATACTGTGTTGATTGACCTTCAAGTGTATAGCTACCCTTATATTTTCCGATAATCTGGTCAATATATTGAGAAGCCATTGGGAAAGGATCCTGGTTTTTCCGACATGATGCCGGGGCGATCAGTACTGTCGAAAAAACGAGCAAAATTTTTAGTGTTTTCATTGTATGAAATTAACAATTTATCGCGTCAAGGTTATTTTTGTCGGCGATCATACTGGCAGCATTCGGGCAAACCAGCATAGGTACTATCCTTAGCTGTGTAATGTTCCGTATCGTGGCCGACAGCAGCAATGGCCCTTTCAACAGCGTCAGTACTTGTTTTCTCAGGCATATAGTTGAGGTGCAGCATTTTGCTATTCTCATCCCAGTTTGCCGTCATCACACCAACGAGTTTCCTGACAGCGCCTTCAATTCTGTCTTTGCATTGTTCACAGTTTCCATATACCCTGATCATGGCATGTACCGCTGTATCTTTCACCGGCTGCTGTGCATATTGCAATTCCTGTGATTCTCCCATGTCCATTCCCGCCATACTGCCAGACGACACCTTTTTTCCTTCAGGGTTCATCATACTTGTTTTACCAGCCAGTTGTGCAGCGGCATCAACACTGAAGGTCCCATGTTGAACGATTTCATCACCTTCGTTCAGGCCGTTCAGCACGACAAATGCGTCACCCATGGATGCACCCAGCACGATTTCACGCATTTTAAAGGTTGGTTTTACCGTATTGGGAAGGCGAACATACACCACTGAGCGCGTACCTGTCCATAATACAGCCGAGCGCGGAATCAGCAGTTTATCGCTACTTTTTGTGGTGGATTGAACAATGCCATCGGCAAACATCCCTGGCTTAAGTATTAATCCCTGATTTTCCACCTCTACCCTTACTGCGGCCGTGCGGTTTATTGGGTCGATAACCGGGTCAATGAAACTTACATTCCCTGTAAACTCAGTGCCCGGCACGGCCTGGATAGAAAACCTGAGAAGCTGCCCGGTGCTGATCCATGGAAGGTCAGTTTCATAGGCATCGAAAACTGCCCATATACGCGATAACTCCGCCACTTCGAACAACACACTGCCTTTGTTGATATAATCGCCAACATTCACTTTGAGTGATACGACAACCCCTGAAGTGTTGGCGTAAATGTCGAACAATTGAATAACTTTGGCTGTCTGTTCAATTGTTCGTATTTGCTCTTCACTGACTTTCATGTTCCTGAGTTTTTCACGTGCAGCTTCAACAATCATGGGATATTCCGATGCCATAGCGCCCGCTTCAATGAGCTCTTTTTGTGCATTAATGAGTTCGGGCGAATAGACCTTGGCAATGAGCTGACCCTTTTTAACCGACTCGCCGGTTATGTTGATCAATAGTTGTTCAATCCTGCCCGATACATGAGCAGTCTGTGTTTGGAGCAGGTTTTCACTCACCTGAATTTTACCATACAACCGAAGTTCTTTTGTGGCATTCGCCTTTTTTACCACCACGGTCTTAACCTCGGCAAGTTTGATGGCTGACTCGCTTAGCTGTATGGCCTGTTCGTCGATCTCAGTATCTGATTTTTGCAATGGAATCAGCTCCATGCCACAAATGGGGCATTGACCGGGTTTATCCATTTTAATCTGGGGATGCATGGCACAGGTCCATATTTCGACAGCCGATTCGCCCTCATGTTGATGAACCTCTGCGACTGACTCCGGGGCAGTGATCTCTTTTCGGGCAGTTTGGTTTGAATTACCAATCCAATAGCCTGCGAGTATCCCTCCGGCTATCAGAACAACAAGCACGAGGCTTTTCCTTAAATTCGTTATCTTCTTCATTTTCTTGTGTTTTATAATTTTTTCTTTCATTTACCAACTGACCATTCCCATCAGTTTCTCGCCCAGAGCAACTGATGTATTGTAGTCGGAAATGGCTTCGACGTGCTTAAACCCATACTCAAGTACCTTTAACTGCATCCTGAGAACCTCCTCATAGCCATTACCATTTGTGGTGAAACCTGATAACAAGAGTTCAGTTGTTTTGCGGGCAAGGGCTTCCTGTTCTTTGTATAATGCAATTCTACGTTCAGCATCATTCAGGTTTTCAATCATTTGCCTGTACGACAAGAGCAATTGATTCCTGGTATCATCTAACTGATATGAACTGCTGAGCTGCATCAGCCGGGCCTCATTGACCATCGCCTGATTTTTATTGCGGTAAACAGGTATGCTCACAGATAGCATTGGCATAAACATATCATTGCCATTCATCATAGACAAATTTCCTTCCCGTTTCTGAATGAGCATATAATTAAGCCCAACACCCAGCATAGGAAGACCCATTTTTCTGGCCTTTTGCTCCATCATGGCATATGATTGCCGCTCGTTTTCGAGCATTGATAGCATGGGACTATTCGCCATGATACTGTCTGACACAGCATTCACCTCAAAAGGCACTTTCATCAGTGAATCGGTTATTACAACCGGAAGATCTGATGACCTGTTCAACAATAGGTTGAAAGCTGCTTCTGATGTTTTGCGTTCGTCGATGAGCAGTGCCAGCCGGTTTTGTTGCTCAAGCAGTTCCATCTTCACCCGCAACACATTTTGAAGTCCCGGGGATGGAGTGCTCATCCCCAACGACATTCCGCTGCCAGCGCTACTCCCGCTCAAGGTGGACCCTGTGCCTGGCCCGGCTCCGTTCATGCCCGGCATTCCCGCGTTTGTTTTGCCAGCTGATGGCATTCCGCTGTTCATTGGGGCATTATTTAGGTCCTTGCCTGGCATATTTCCATTGTCTTCAGATGGTGCCTGAAATTTCGTCAGTGTTAGTTTTTCAAGAGAGATTAACCACCTGATATTTTCCTCAACCAGCTTGATTTCAAGGTCAGTCTTCATTAAGTTATACCAGTTCGATTTCACCTGAAAATCAAGGTCAGCCTTCATGGCATAAAACACATTGTATCTGGCCTTTGCCATCAGGCTGGCTTCGTCTTTTGCAGCACGCAGGCTACCAAACCAGGGCAACATCTGCATCAGTCCAATATTGGCCAGCTGATTGCCGCCAAGCAACTCCATTGGTTGCAGGAAAAATCCCAAAGAGGCTTGTGGGTCGGGCAGGCCACCAACCTGAGGAACCTTCTCGAGCGCAGCCAGGTATTGGTTGTAGGCTGACATCAGGGCAGGGTTTTGATGTGAAGCCACTTTCAGGCTGGAATCCAACTGAAGGCTAACTGGCTGAGCGATGCCTGTGCGACTGGCAATTATCAGACTGATAATCAGCAATATCTTTTGAGTTGTTTTCATGGGCTTATACAATAACTATAGGGTTATTTTTTTGTTCCTTCTTTACTGCTCCTTCGCGCCAGAAACATTGTAGTATTGGCACAACAAACATTGTCATGATTTGAATGATCATGCCACCAAAGGTGGGGATGGCCATTGGGACCATGATATCAGAGCCTTTTCCAGTAGATGAGAGGACAGGCAGCAAGGCGATGATGGCAACAGCAGCTGTCATCATGGCGGGGCGAACACGTTTGTGTCCGGCTGTAATGACGGCTTCCCTTACCTCATGCACTGTTGATGGTTTCTGTTCCTCAAAAACCTGGTGGATGTATGTCCCCATGATCACACCATCGTCGGTGGCAATACCAAACAAGGCAATAAAGCCCACCCAGACTGCTACACTCAGGTTAATGGTATGAATTTGAAACAGGTGGCGCATACCGACACCTGCAACCGAGAAATTCAAAAACCAGGGCTGGCTGTAAAGCCACAGCATGATAAATCCACCCGCGAAAGCAACAAACACACCTGAAAAATGAATTGAAGAAGCGGTAATGGTTTTAAACTGAAAATACAACAACAGAAAAACGAGGATAAGGCTGATGGGGATCACAATGGCCAGGCGTTTTGTAGCCCTGATCTGTTGTTCATAATTGCCAGCAAATATGTAACTTACGCCTGCAGGCAGTATGAGTTCACGGGCATCTGTTTTTGCCTGCAGGTATTTTTGTGCTTCTTCCACCACATCAACTTCCGCTTTTCCCGGCACCTTATCGAAAATGACATAACCATTCAGGAAGGTGTTTTCGCTTCGGATCATTTGAGGGCCGCGGGTATAACTAATTGTAGCCAGTTCGCCAAGAGGCACCTGGGTGCCGGTCATCGTTGGCACCAGGATATGATTCAGCTCTTCGGGCGAGCTCCGCAGTTCACGGGCGTATCGCACCCGGATAGGAAATCGTTCACGCCCTTCCACGGTACTCGACAGGCTCATCCCTCCGACGGCAACCTGCAGGATGTCCTGAACCTCTTCAATGGTCATTCCGTAACGGGCCAAAGCTTCCCTATTCAACTTTATCTCAATATATGGTGCGCCAACAGCCCTGTCATAAAACACCGATGAGGATTGGATGGATGGTATTTCTTTTAACACCGATTCCAGCTCGATCCCAGCCTTTTCGATGGTTTCAAGGTCGGGACCAAACACCTTAAGGCCCATGGGCGCCCTCATGCCGGTAGAAAGCATCACCAGGCGTGTTTGAATAGGCTGTAGCTTGGGTGCCGAAGTCAAGCCGGGAATGTTGGTCACTTTCACAATTTCATTCCAGATGTCATCAGGTGATTTGATATGTGGTCTCCACTGCCTGAAATATTCACCATCTTCGTCTACGATCAACGCTTCCTTTTGGATTTTGCGTAACGCATCGGTGCCCTGAGCGTAGGTCGTGCCATCATTCAGCATAAAGCGGCCCTCCTCATCCACCCTGAATGTCATTCGGTGGCCGTTTTCATCGAGCATATATTCAGAACTGTAATTGATTGTGTTTTCGAACATCTGCACCGGTGCCGGGTCGAGAGCCGAATTGATACGGCCCCATTTGCCAACGGCCAGTTCAACCTCGGGTATTGTCGACAAGCGCTTGTCAAGCAACTCGACATATTCCTGGTTTTTTTCAATGCCACTGTGCGGCATACTTGTGGGCATCAGCAGGAATGAACCCTCATCGAGGGCCGGCATGAACTCCTTGCCCGTACCTGGGAAAATCCGGTCAAAAGACTTCCAACTTTCAGTTAATTGCACTGATTCAGGCACGAAGGCGAAAATTCGGTGCGCCCCCTGCCAGGCAAGCAAACCAAAAAAGATGGTGAACAGTGGCAGGGCCATGAATTTCCATTTGTTCTCAAGTGCCCACCTTAAAATGGGTACATAAAAATGAACGATCAACAGCAAGACTATCAGTACAAAACCAATGAGCAAGGCTACAAAGACATAGTTCATGAAATTGCTGTTTGAAGCCCCCAGCGGAAGCCACTCGATGGTCAGGTACCAGACGGCTATCAGGATAGTGATGCCAATATTGATGTAATTGGGCATTTCGTGACGCCATGCTGACCAGCGGTAAGCCAGTAAATTATTAAGTCCGATTAACACAAGTGCCAGGGCCGGGACCTGTCGCCAGGCAATTGCAAATATCAGGCCGGCAGCAATCAGGATGACGTTAAATATGCGGTGAACCCGCTTTTTATCGAAGCTCACCGAGAAGAAAATATTGGCCAGTGTAGGCAGAACAATAATTCCCAGGACAAAGGAAGCCAGCAGGGCGAAGGTCTTGGTATAGGCCAAGGGTCTGAATAGTTTACCTTCAGCAGCCTGCATGGCAAATACAGGTAGAAAACTCACAATGGTCGTGCTCAGTGCTGTTGTTATCGCTGATGACACTTCCACGGTCGCGGTGTAAATAACCTGGATCAGGCTCTTCCCTTTGGCATCATGGTTCTCAGGCAATTCGAGATGTCTGATGATATTTTCAACAAAAACGATTCCAACATCAACCATAACCCCAATGGCAATGGCGATCCCCGACAGGGCAACGATATTTGCCTCAACTCCGATTAGTTTCATTAGTATAAATGTCATCAGCACTGCAATGGGCAATAAGCTTGATATCAGCAGCGATGCCCTAAGGTTGAGCACCAAAATAATGATTACGATGATCGAAATCAGTATTTCATGTGTTAAGGCAGACTCCAATGTACCAATAGTTTCCTTTATCAGGCTGGTGCGGTCGTAAAAAGGCACAATGGTGACCTTTGAAACTGTGCCATCGGCAAGCACACGTGAGGGAAGTCCGGGGGCAAGTTCTTCAATCTTTTTCTTTACGTTCCGGATAACATCCATAGGATTTGAGCCATAACGAGCCACTACGGCAGCGCCAACAGCCTCAACACCATCTTTATCGAGCCCTCCCCTGCGGGTGGCCGGGCCAAAATTTACCCTGGCAACATCTGAAACCCTGACAGGCACATTGTTTCGTACTTTGACCACAGCTTGTTCAATATCAGCCAGCTGTTTTACGTAGCCCAGGCCTCGGATCACATATTCGACCTGATTAAGTTCAATGGTTTCAGCTCCAATATCAAGGTTGCTTTGTTTCACCGCGCGCATGATATCCATCACCGTAACCCCATATGCTTTCATGGCATTGGGGTCGATATCAACCTGATATTCTTTCACAAAGCCACCAATTGTTGCCACCTCTGAAACACCGCGTGCTGCGGCAAGGCCATATTTTACATAATAATCCTGGATAGTACGGAGTTCCTGAGGATCCCAGCCCCCGGCAGGTTGCCCGGTTTTAGGGTTTCTTCCTTCCAGGGTGTACCAGTATATTTGTCCGAGTGCAGTGGCATCGGGTCCCAGAGAAGGCTGCACACCAACAGGCAAGGTGCCAGAAGGTAAGGAACTTAACTTTTCGAGTATGCGAGAACGACTCCAGTAAAAGTCGACCTTGTCCTCGAAAATGACATAAATAAACGACATCCCAAACATTGAAGTACTGCGGATGGTTTTCACACCGGGCACTCCTAGTAACGAAGCTGTCAGGGGATATGTGATCTGATCTTCAATGTCTTTAGGTGACCGTCCCATCCATTCAGTGGCCACAATCTGCTGGTTGTCCCCAATGTCGGGAATGGCATCGACAGGGACCGGATCGCGTGGCAAAAGTCCGGTATGCCAGTTGAACGGAGCGTAAACAGTCCCCATTGCGATGAAAACGACCAACAGCAATAAAGTGATGACCCTGTTTTCAAGAAAAAACCTGATAATTTTATGCATGAACGTGTTGAATTTTGTTCGACAATATAAGACTTAATCAGGTGATTGTCAATAATTTTTATTCAATCACCGAAATCATAAACGTCAACAAAAATCTAACACAGATAGGCTTGTAATAAAGCCAGGGTGGTATGCAATTCTGGCGGAGGAGGTGACTTTGGAATAATCACCAACAAGTTTGTCAAGGCAATCGATTCAATTGTTACACTGACAGACACCGCATCAAATAAAAGATCCAATCCAAGCACCTGTTGCCCTTCTGGCGATGCCGGTGCAACAAAATCTTCCTCAAGGTGGATAAAGGTGGCCTCGTTGTGGCAGCAGTTACCGGCTTCACAGCATGCTTTTGGCACGGAGTCGACCGCCATACTGACCAGTTCGCTGCTGCAGTAGTGCCTGGTAAGTGTAAAACCAGTACTGAGCACAAACATGAAAAGGCTAAGAAGTATGTAAAAAACCTTTTTCATTTCTCTTCCCAATGGATTACAAATATACCCCTTGATGCTTCGGCTTGGTGTTAACCATTTGTTAATTAAGAAATATTAAGACTCCTTTCCCAGACAATTGGTCCTTTTTTACAGTATGTTTCGTTGAATAAACTGACTGAAATACACCAAGTTCTATTTACTAATTAGATCAGATTACCAGGTATCGGGCAACAGCATTATGCGCAATGCCGAACATTAAGGTCATGCCTTGGGGTATAAATTGGAAAAACACTAAATTTGCCGCTGTGATCAATTAACATGACACGGTGTTTATTGCCCTTAAAAAATAAAAACAGCGGATGGCCGTTGTTGTATAACAATCGCGTAAAACCTGAACCCTTGAAACAAATCACCAGAGCGCTGCTCATACTATTGTCCGCATTCTTCGTTTCGGAGGCAGCCATAGCCCAACGACAAAAAGTAGTGAATTTGCAGAAGTATGACCTCGAAGCCTATCATTTTGGCTTTATCCTTGCTGCCAATCAAATGCTTTTCAGCGTTAAACCCATCAACAACCATCAGCTGAAGGTGTGGCCTGCCACTGCCGGACCTGATTTTGCCAGCGACTCACTGAGTCTGTACAATGTCACTTCGACCCCAACACCGGGATTCACCATCGGTATTGTGGGCAACCTGCGGCTGAACAACAATGCCGACCTGCGTTTCATCCCGTCGCTGGCTTTTGGCGAAAGGTACCTCGATTACACCATTCTGACCTATCGCGGCGGGCAGGAAGAGCTGATCAACATCCGCAAAAGTGTGGCATCCACTTACGTCGATTTCCCGCTCGAAGTGAAATACCGCTCAAAACGCCTGAACAATTTTGCCGCTTATGTGCTGGGCGGTGTTAAATACAGCATCGATCTCGCTTCGAACAAGAAGAACAACAAGGACAACAACAACGTTGCCATCAAGCTCAATAAGAACGACTTTTCTGCCGAACTGGGCACTGGCGTTGATTTCTACACCAATTATTTCAAATTTGGCATCGAAGCAAAGATGAGTTACGGATTGACCAATATCCTGGTGAGTGACGGCACCGTTTACAGCGACGGCATTGCCCGTTTGGGCAGCAAGGTATTCCAGCTTTCGTTCACCTTCGAATAATACGATCCACCATGGAAAATGATTCATCACGCGACAAGCTTTTCAGGGCTCTGATTTCAAAGTCGACCCTCAAGCAGGACATCTATGCGAACACCTTTGGCACCCTGCGCTTGTTTAAGCGTGTGATCGAAGACCTCACCAAAGACTACCTCGTGAAGGCCGAAGAGATTAAAAGCCACCGCAATGTGGCCTTCGACAACCGCTACCGGGGCGATTTCGAAATCGAGCTTAAGTTCGGAGGTGATATCCTGCTGCTGCTGATGCATACCAATATTTTTGAGTTTTCGCGCGACCATGCCGTCATGCGTACGCCTTATGTCAAAGAAGACATCACCCGCTCGTATTGCGGCATCATCAATATTTACAACTTCCTGTCCGACAGTTTTAAATACAACCGTTACAACGACATCGGCTACCTCATTGGCCGGGTGTTCATCAACAAGGAAAACCATTATTTCATTGAAGGAAAGAATGAACTTGGATTCATCTACAACGACTTTGGCAAACATGAGATGACCCACGAAAGCGCTGAGCAGATCATTGAAGCCGCCATCATGTATACCATCAACTTCGACCTGCTGACCCCACCTTACGAAACAGTAAAAATGGTAACAGTGAACGAAATGAAAAACACACTCGATGCCATCTCGATGAAAACCGGCAAACGCTTAGGGTTTCATTTTCAGGAAGATAATATCAATGATAAAGAATAAGCATTTTTTTTAGGAAAGCGTCTTGCAGATTTCAGAAAAAGGTGTAATTTTGCCACCTCAAACGAAACTTGGAGCCGCTCCCATCGTCTAGTCAGGCCCAGGACGCCAGGTTTTCATCCTGGTAACAGGGGTTCGAATCCCCTTGGGAGTACCAACAAACCCTGTAAATCAATGATTTACAGGGTTTTTCATTTTTGGACATTTGGTATTGGCTGGCTGACAATTTCCCGCGATGACCTTGGTATTAAGCCCAAAAGAAAAAGGGCTTATAACTTGAGCCTCTTTCCGGGAAGACCCTTCGGTGAAGATTCAGCAGTCGCCTGGCTGTTGTCGGCAAGCATGTTCACCAGATTACCTGAAGCCTTAATTACGTTACAAACCGAAATACTGGTCTGTTGAGCAAGAAAAAGTACTTGCCGGCATACACAGAAAATGCGGTCAGACCGTAAAAAGCTCAGATGTGTAATACGCAGCAGAATCGCCGGTAAAAAATGTTTTCACCTTTCACAACAAAAAAAATATTGTGTACCTTTCGGAGGCCAAAAGCTGCACAATACATGCCATTTTGGGTGGATATGTGCACCTTTTCGGGTAAAAAGGTGCACATATAAACAAGTTGGCAACAAGCCTAAGAAAACTGCACAGACAACTTACCACCCAATAGAAAAGAAAAGTAACAAAAAGACACCCTGACGCGCAAAAGCAACAGTTTGGCTGCCCTTCCCTTTAAGCCTCTCTTCGCTGCCAAACACTTGCTTTTCTCCCACCGCACTCACTTCGAGGATAATTTCTACTAATTGAATAGTTTTGAGACTTTACCTTAAATTTATTTTTTACAAATATTTTTACAACATTTCTTGATATTGTTCGTTAATAAATTTAATGAAGAAAATATTTTCCATATTAGTTATATTTCTCATTCTAGTTTCTGGAATGCATTTTACAGTTGCCACTCACATTTGTGGTGGTGAGGTAGCTGCACGCAAATGGTCATTTACGGGTAAAACAGCAACTTGTGGAATGGAAAGCCCTGAAGAATCATGTCCAATGCATGGTGGCATTGATTCAAACTGCTGCCAAAATAAAATAACTACTTTTGTTGTTGATAATAATTACAACAAATCTGTTTCCCAAAATTTAGAAGTACACGAAAAGGTTAAATTGGTATTTGCCATACCTATCTCGCTTTTTACAAATACAGCAAAATTAAATTTTACAACTTATTTCAATATCAAGCCGCCCGACGATTTGATTGTCAGCAATGTTATCTTGTCAAAAATTTGTGTATTCCGCATTTGAGTTTACTCCCTTTTTTCTTCTGTTAAAATAGGATACTATTTGATTTAGTATGTCCCGAAAGTATTAGTATTATATCCCTAATACCAATGGGTGTATTGCAATCGAACTGTTACTAACAAACCTTTAGGGCAGATAGACCATTATTTTACATAAAAATCTTAATACTAATTTTAATTAATACTTTTTAGATATGAAAAATATTCAAATTGCAGTACTCTTAATTGTACTTTTATATAGCACAGCTTGTCAAAAAAATGACATGATGAATGAACCCTTCAATGTTGATACTGAAAGCTACGAAACAAAGCTGAACAGCGACTATACCAATGCCCTACAATATCATAATTCGTTGAATGTGGCAGATGCTGATACCACTTTTTATAATAAAATGTTCAACAAAAGCGACAGCTTATTTTCAGAGCATTTTTATGAGTTTTGTATCGATATGATGCAAAACAGTGGTATGATGAGCACCACCAATGGCATGATGGGTAATAATTCAGGCATGATGGACGGAAATGGCGGAATGATGGGCGGTAACAGTGGTATGATGAACGGTACCACTATGGGAAGCATGGAAGATATGAATGAAATGATGCACTTAATGGACAGTTTACACCATTCCGCACAAACCATGCCCCACGCCGATTATATGAACACCGATAGTTTAATGCATAACCAAATGAGTATGTGCAACATGATGACTTCTGAAACGGATAGCATTGAAATTATCTATGGTAATATGCATACCGTAAGGACGAACCATAAAAAGATGCATGGAAATTAGATTAAAAAAATTATTTAAAACTTTAAAATAAATTATCATGAAAACATTTAAATTAATAGCAATCGCTTTATTTACAGTAACTTTAAGTGTAAATTCTTTCGCACAAACACACGACCACTCTAAAATGATTACAACTAAAACCGACTCTATTAAGGTGTCTGGTAATTGCGACATGTGTAAAGCCCGTATTGAAAAAGCCGCTAAAATTGACGGTGTAAGCAAAGCGGAGTGGAACGATGAAACCAAGATGATTACTTTAGTGTATGACCCCGCGAAAGTGAAAACCGATGATATTTTGAAGAAGATTGCCGCAGCTGGACACGATACCGAAAAGTTTAAAGCAGACGACAAGGTTTATGCAAAACTTCCGGGTTGTTGCCAGTATGATAGAAGTAAATAATCATAAAACTAAATCAAAATATCATGAAAAAGTATATGTATCTATCAGTCTTGTCTTTAAGTGCAGCGTTTTTTACTTCATCATGCAAAGAAGATGATAGTATAGGCAAAATTGATGCTGTCCCAGTAAATTATGATGCAGGTTATATTGTTAACGGAGAAAGTAATTCAATTTCGGTAATTAACCTTGAAACTAACAAGGTGGAAAAAACCATTGACCTTGCTAATTTAGAAAGCATGGGAAATGGCACGATGAATATGAATATGGACAATATATGGCCACATCATATTTACCTCTCTCCTGACAAGAGCAAAATTGCCATTGCCGCTCCGGGAATGGATTTTAGTAGTGGTCATAATATGATGGCAGATACCGCTACTACTACCGATGAGCATAGCAGTCACCATGGAGGTAGCAGTTCTGGAAGCTCAACAACAAGTATGCAAATGCAGGGTAAAATCCTTATTTTAGATGCAGTCACAGGTAAATTATTAAGGGAACTTACGTTGGATGGTATGACCCATAATGCAGTTTTTTCACCCGATGGAAAGGAACTATGGGCAGCTTTAATGATGCCCGAAGGTAAAGTCATAGTATATGATGCTAATAGTTATACCTTGCTTAACTCCATAACTGTAGGACAAATGCCAGCCGAAGTAACATTTTCAGACGATGGTAAAAAGGTTTTCGTTGCAAATGGAATGTCCAATTCAGTTACAGTTATTGATGCCATTACCAAACAGGTTATTGACACTATTATTACTGGTGAAGAACCTGTTGGAGCATGGCCTGGCATGAATGGTATGATGTACGTTGACAATGAAGAAGGCCAAAGTATTAATATTATTAACAGCATGACCAATATGATGACCGATACCATTTATCTGGGTTTTATGCCTGGTATGGCTGTACGAAATTCTGTGATGAACCAAATGTGGGTATCTGACCCCGACAATAGCAAGATTCATGTCTGGACAAAATCCGATAACGGGTTTGCTCATGGTGGTGAAGTAAATGTGGGATATGGAGCACATGCCATAGCATTTACCAAAGACGGCAAATTTTGCTATGTTACCAACCAGTTTGAAGGCACAGTTTCGGTTGTTGATGTTTCAGCTAAGTCAGAGTTACTCAAAATTACTGTTGGGGTAAAACCCAATGGGATAGTTATAAGATATAAATAACAAACGAATTATTTAACAGGCATTTTTTAATTTTTATAGTTAAATTTGAAATAGTTCATATAAATTAATTTTAAATAGAAATATCATGAAAACAATTGTAAAATATTTAGCGATAGTAGCTGGTTTGGCTTTAATCAGCTCAGGTTCTTTATTTGCTCAAAAGAGTGGAGTTTTTAAGACCTACGCCGATTATTCGGCAGGTAAAATGGAGTACGGCATTGATTGTGCGAAAGAAACCCATAAAATTAAGCTAAACGATTTCTGGGGCAAAGATTATATTACCGTTGTTCACGAGGGCAAACCTTACGACCTCAAAAAAGCTGAAACTTGGGGCTTTCAACTTTGTGAAGAAAAATTAGTGAGGTTTCAAGGTAAAGAGGATTATTCGGTAAGTGATAAAAGCATATTGTGGATTTATAGCGAAAAATCGACAGAAGCCGGAAACCCAAAAACCGGTGGTTCAAAAACCATAACAACTTTTTATTTTAGCAAAGGTGGCAATAGTGATATAAAGGAATTGACCTTGCTAAACCTTAAAGCAACTTTCCCTGACGACCACAAACTGCATGATGCTATTGACGGTCAGTTCAAGTCTGATGCATCATTGGGTGAATTTGACCAATTCCATAAGCATTACAAAATCAATCATTTTCTGGAAAGCCAAGGTGTAAAATAATTCATTTTGAAAATAACAAAAATCTGTAATCAACTGCCAATAGGATAGTGAAAAGTGTTGTTGAAAATGGCAGTTGCTTACTTAAAAAAAATGATACTTATGAACGAACTTTCAAAATTGTTACTTATCACATTTTTTTTATTATTGGGTTTCATTGCTGTCCCATTAAAACCTGTTAAAGTTCTTTGAAATTATTGAAATTTAGTTAGTTGCAGAGGTTTTTCGATTAAACGGATTTCAATTTGCATTTTCGCTATTCCTAAAAAGATTAGC